>Ga0255194_1000010_pt1 | contig 142699 bp, 125 predicted proteins | sample Miss_Yuk_RepB_8h_FD_183617 | JGI IMG/M metagenome (GOLD analysis project Ga0255194, IMG submission 183617) | Freshwater microbial communities from Mississippi River, Louisiana, United States - Miss_Yuk_RepB_8h | ecosystem: Environmental > Aquatic > Freshwater > River | place: USA: Louisiana... | reverse complement strand
GCGAGTTCATCATGTTGCGCAGCATGGCGAGGCGGTGCTCGCTGGTGCGGTTGAGTTTGCGAAGGCCGTGACCGTGACGCATGGTGCTTTCCTTTCTTTATTAAACAGGCAGCCGTATCAGGTACTGCCCGTGCACACCCCGGAATGGTTCCGGGAACTTTGTATTATCGCTTATCCAGACCAGCTGGCGGCCAGGCTTCGAGCTTCATGCCCAAAGTCAGGCCACGAGAAGCCAGGACTTCCTTGATTTCGTTGAGCGACTTGCGACCCAGGTTGGGGGTCTTGAGCAGCTCGTTCTCGGTGCGCTGGATGAGGTCACCGATGTAGTAAATGTTTTCGGCCTTGAGGCAGTTGGCAGAGCGAACGGTGAGTTCGAGCTCGTCCACGGGGCGCAGCAGGATCGGGTCGAAATTGCCAGCGCCACCGCGTTGTGCGGGTTGGTCGAAAGCAGACAGTTCGCCACCTTCGAGCTGTGCGAACACAGCCAATTGTTCCACCAGGATCTTGGCCGAAGCACGCACAGCGTCTTCAGCGGTGATGGCACCGTTGGTTTCGATCTCGAGCACCAGCTTGTCCAGGTCGGTACGCTGCTCCACACGAGCGCTTTCCACGGTGTAGCTCACACGCTTGACCGGAGAGAACGAGGCATCCAGAACGATGCGACCCAAGGATTTGGTCGGCTCATCGCCGTAGCGACGCATGGTACCGGGCACATAACCACGGCCTTTTTCGACCTTGATCTGCATGTCCAGCTTGCCGCCTTGCGACAGCGTAGCAATCACGTGCTCAGGGTTGATGATCTCGACGTCATGAGGCGTCTGGATGTCGGCGGCAGTGACCACGCCTTCGCCGTCTTTGCGCAGGCTCAAGGTGACTTCGTCGCGGTTGTGCAGCTTGAAGACCACACCCTTGAGGTTCAACAGGATGTTGACCACATCTTCCTGAACGCCATCAATGGACGAGTACTCGTGCACCACACCAGCGATGGTGACTTCGGTTGCCGAATAGCCGACCATGGAGGACAGCAGCACGCGGCGCAGGGCGTTGCCCAGAGTATGGCCATAGCCACGCTCGAAAGGTTCGAGGGTCACTTTGGCGCGGTTGGCGGCCAGTTGTTCGACCTGGATGGCTTTGGGTTTCAGCAGATTGGTTTGCATTCAGACTTCCTCTCAATACCCCCGGCTCGTTACACCGGTAAGGCTGATGAAGCACCCGGACTGCAACATGCAGACCGGGAACGATTGAAACGACGAAATTAACGGGAATACAGTTCGACGATCAGCGATTCGTTGATGTCGGAACCGAATTCGTCGCGGTCAGGCACTTTCTTGAAGGTGCCTTCAGCCTTGTCGGCATTGACTTCCACCCAGGCAGGCATGCCCACTTGAGCGGCCAGTTGCAGGGCTTCGACCACGCGGTTTTGCTTCTTGGACTTTTCGCGCACAGCCACCACATCGCCGGCCTTGACCAGGTAAGAGGGGATGTTCACGGATTGACCGTTCACGGTGATGGCTTTGTGGGACACCAGCTGACGTGCTTCAGCACGTGTGGAGCCAAAGCCCATGCGGTAAACCACGTTGTCCAGACGGCACTCGAGCAGACTCAGCAGATTGGCGCCGGTGTTGCCACGGCGACGATCAGCTTCTGCAAAGTAGCGGCGGAATTGCTTTTCCAGCACGCCGTACATGCGCTTGACCTTCTGCTTTTCGCGCAGTTGCAGACCGAAGTCAGAAGTGCGCTGGCCAGAGGTGCGACCATGTTGGCCAGGCTTGGTGTCGAATTTGGCTTTGTCCGCGATGGAGCGGCGAGCGCTCTTGAGGAACAGATCGGTGCCTTCACGGCGAGAGAGTTTGGCCTTGGGGCCGATATAACGTGCCACTTTGATTTTCCTTTATGACGACTTCCGCACCCTTGAAAATGCGGGAGCCAGGCCTTGCAAGCAGGGCCTGGCGGTGGGCTTGACGAAAACTTAGATACGACGACGCTTTTGGGGGCGGCAGCCGTTGTGCGGAACCGGTGTCACGTCAGAGATGGACGTGATACGGATGCCCAAGGCGCCCAAAGCGCGCACAGACGACTCACGGCCAGGACCGGGGCCCTTGATCTCGACGTCCAGATTCTTGATGCCTTGTTCCATGGCAGCACGACCAGCGACTTCGGAAGCCACCTGAGCGGCAAAGGGAGTCGACTTGCGCGAACCCTTGAAGCCCTGACCACCGGAAGAAGCCCAGGACAACGCATTGCCTTGGCGGTCGGTGATGGTGATGATCGTGTTGTTGAACGAAGCGTGAACGTGTGCAATACCGTCAGCAATGTTCTTGCGGACTTTCTTGCGCACACGCTGCGCGGCGTTGGAAGGTGATTTAGCCATAGTTCTCTATTCCTTCTTATTTCTTCAGACCGGCTGCGCCCTTGCGCGGACCTTTGCGGGTACGGGCATTGGTGCGCGTACGCTGGCCACGCATCGGCAGACCACGGCGATGACGGAATCCACGATAGCAACCGATGTCCATCAAACGCTTGATGTTCATCGTGGTTTCGCGACGCAGGTCACCTTCAATGGTGAGCGTTGCGATCTGGTCGCGGATTTTTTCCAGATCAGCATCGGTCAGATCCTTGATCTTTTTGGAATAAGCGATGTCACAAGCTTCGCAAATTTTGCGTGCGCGGGTGCGACCAATACCAAAGATGGCGGTCAAGCCAATCTCAGCATGCTTGTGCGGCGGAATGTTGATGCCAGCGATACGTGCCATTTTCGTCCTCTATAACTCGTTGATCAGCCTTGACGCTGCTTGTGACGCGGATCCGTGCAGATCACGCGAACAACGCCTTTACGGCGAATGATCTTGCAGTTGCGGCAAATTTTCTTGACCGAAGCCGAAACTCTCATGGTTTTCTCCTAAAACTCTTTGCTTCTGGACCAGGCTTATTTGGCCCGGAACACAATTCGTGCCTTACTCAAATCGTAAGGCGTCAATTCCACAGTGACCTTGTCGCCAGGCAGGATGCGAATGTAGTGCATACGCATCTTGCCGGAGATATGGCCCAACACCACATGGCCGTTTTCCAGTTTCACACGGAAGGTGGCGTTGGGGAGGTTCTCCACAACTTCACCTTGCATCTGGATCACATCGTCCTTCGCCATCGTCGAACTCAACCGCCTAGTGTAGTTTTGAAATTCGCTTTCTTGAGAAGCGATTCGTATTGTTGGGACATCAGATGGTTTTGCACCTGCGCCATGAAGTCCATCGTGACCACCACAATGATCAGCAAGGAGGTGCCACCAAAATAGAACGGCACGTTGTACTTCAGGATCAGGAACTCGGGCAACAAGCATACAAACGTGATGTAAGCCGCACCCACCAAAGTCAGACGCAACAAGATCTTGTCGATGTAGCGGGCGGTCTGGTCACCCGGGCGAATGCCAGGAATGAAAGCACCGCTTTTCTTCAGGTTGTCTGCCGTTTCGCGGCTGTTGAACACCAGCGCGGTATAGAAAAAGCAGAAGAACACAATGGCTGCAGCGTAGAACATCACGTAAACCGGCTGACCGGGCGTGAGAGCAGAAGCCACATCCTTGAAGAAACGCATCACGGGATTTTCCGTGTCGCCAGAGCTGAACCAGCCGATGATGGTTGCTGGCAGCAAGATGATCGACGATGCAAAGATCGGCGGAATCACACCTGCCATGTTGAGCTTGAGCGGCAAATGCGAAGACTGGCCACCGTAGACCTTGTTGCCCACCTGACGGCGTGCATAGTTGACCAGAATCTTGCGCTGACCGCGCTCGACAAAGACCACAAAATAGGTCACCAGCGCCACAATCGCGACCACCAGCAATGCCACCAGGGGGCCCATCGCACCAGTATTGACCAGTTCGAACAATCCACCCATGGCCTGCGGCAAACCTGCTGCAATACCGGCAAAGATCAGGATCGAGATACCGTTGCCCAAACCGCGCTCGGTGATTTGTTCACCCAGCCACATCAGGAACATGGTGCCCGCCGTCAAACTGACCACAGCCGTCATGCGAAAGCCAAAGCCGGGATTGATCACCAGACCAGCAGAAGCCTCCAGCGCAACAGCAATACCCAGCGACTGGAAAATCGCCAAGCCCAAGGCGCCAAAACGGGTGTACTGCGTGATCTTGCGGCGGCCGGCTTCGCCTTCTTTCTTGAGTTGCTCAAAAGCGGGCAACACGTAGGTCAGCAATTGCATCACGATCGATGCAGAGATATAGGGCATGATGCCCAACGCGAACACGGTAAAGCGCGAAAGTGCACCACCCGAGAACATGTTGAACAAGCTCAAAATACCACCCTGCTGACCACTGAAGAGCTTGCGAAGCTCGTCCGGATCGATGCCTGGTACAGGAATGTGAGCACCTACGCGGTAAACCACCAGCGCGAGCAGCAAGAAGACCAGACGGCGACGCAGGTCTCCGTACTTGTCTGTCTTGGCGACTGTATTAGCGCTGGTGACCACGTTCTTGCTCTTTCTGTTGCGTCATCAGGCCAGGGAGCCACCAGCAGCTTCGATGGCTGCTTTGGCACCTGCAGTTGCACCAATGCCGGTCAGCTTGACTGCAGTAGTCAGCTCACCAGACTTGATGACCTTGACCACTTTGGCCAGCTCAGGCACGAGACCGGCTTGCTTGAGTGCCAGCAGATCGACTTCGCCCAGACCCAGCTTGGCCAGTTGGCCCAGGGTGATTTCGGCGTTGAACTTGAGCAGATGCGACTTGAAGCCACGCTTGGGCAGGCGACGCTGCAAAGGCATTTGACCGCCTTCGAAGCCCACTTTGTGGTAGCCACCCGAACGGGATTTTTGACCTTTGTGGCCACGACCAGCGGTCTTGCCCAGACCGGAGCCAATGCCACGGCCAACACGACGCGCGGCGTGCTTGGCGCCATCTGCGGGTTTGATGCTATTGAGTTCCATCAGTAGCCTCTCAGAGTACTTTGACCAGGTAGCTGATCTTGTTGATCATGCCGCGCACTGCAGGGGTATCCTCCAGGACGCTCTCGCTGTTGAGCTTGCGCAGACCCAGGCCACGCACGGTGGCGCGGTGGTCTTGCTTGCAGCCGATGGGGCTGCGAACCAGCTTGATTTTCACGGTAGGTTGGTTTGCCATGATCTCTCTCCGGGTCAGGCGAACAGCTGTTCCACCGACAGGCCACGCTTGGCAGCGATTTCCGACGGAGTGGTGCAGTTGTTGAGCGCATCAAATGTTGCGCGAACCATGTTGTAAGGGTTGGTCGAACCGTGGCTCTTGGCCACGATGTCGGTGATGCCCATCACTTCGAAGACAGCGCGCATCGGGCCGCCAGCAATAATGCCGGTACCTTTGGGAGCAGGCATCATCATGACGCGAGCAGCGCCGTGCTGACCCATCACAGTGTGGTTGATGGTGCCATTCTTCAGGGACACTTTGGTCATGTTGCGACGGGCTTCTTCCATCGCTTTTTGCACGGCCACAGGCACTTCTTTCGATTTGCCTTTGCCCATGCCGACGCGGCCGTCGCCATCACCCACCACGGTCAGTGCTGCGAAACCGAGGATACGGCCACCCTTGACCACCTTGGTGACGCGGTTGACCGCGATCATTTTTTCCCGCATGCCGTCCTCAGGACCGTCATTCTGGGGTTTTGCTTGAAACTTAGCCATTTGATATTCCGATCCGATTAGAACTGCAGGCCAGCTTCACGGGCGGCGTCGGCCAAAGCCTTGACGCGGCCGTGGTAGGCGAAGCCAGCACGGTCAAAAGCGACTTTTTCCACGCCTGCGGCCTTCGCCTTTTCAGCAATGCGCTTGCCGATGATCTGGGCAGCAGCAGTGTTACCGCCTTTGCCAGAGCCACCGAGCTCTTTGCGCACGTCGGCTTCGGCAGTGGATGCACTGGCCAGCACCTTGGTGCCGCAACCAGAGATCACGCTGGCGTAGATATGCAAGTTGGTGCGGTTCACAGCCAGGCGTGCAACGCCCTGCTGTGCGATACGGATACGAGTCTGACGGGCACGACGCAGACGTTGCTCTTTTTTGGTCAACATGCTGCAGCTCCTTATTTCTTCTTGGTCTCTTTGATCGTGATCTTCTCGTCCGCATAGCGAATGCCCTTGCCTTTGTAAGGCTCAGGGGGACGAACAGCACGAATCTCAGCGGCAATCTGACCTACGCGCTGACGATCAGCGCCTTTGATCACGATCTCGGTCGGAGCGGGCGTGGCCACAGTGATGCCAGCAGGCATATCGATGTTCACGGGGTGCGAATAACCGACAGCGAGGTTCAGCTTGGCACCGGTGGCCTGGGCTTTGTAACCCACACCGATCAGGCTCAGCTTTTTCTCGAAACCCTTGCTCACACCAACCACCATGTTGTTCACCAGCTGACGCAGGGTGCCACTCATGGCGTTGGCTTCACGGGAATCGTTGACGGGAGCAAACGACAGCTTGCCGCCTTCGTTTTTAACAGCCACCAGCGCATTGACAGCGACAGCCAGCTGGCCGCCAGCGCCCTTGACACTGATTTGTTCTGCATTGATGGACACATCCACACCAGCGGGGATGGTCACAGGCATTTTTCCTACTCGGGACATTTCGTCTCTCCTGCCATTAAGCGACGTAGCACAGCACTTCGCCGCCGACACCGACTGCGCGCGCTTTGCGATCAGTCATCACGCCTTTCGGGGTGGTGACGATGGCCACGCCCAAGCCGTTCATGACCTGAGGAATGGCGTCGCGGCCTTTGTACACGCGCAGGCCAGGACGGCTCACACGCTCGATGCGCTCGATGACCGGACGGCCAGCGTAGTACTTCAGGGCGATTTCGAGTTGGGACTTGCCCTCTTCGGACTTGACTTGGAAGCCATCGATGTAGCCCTCATCCTTCAGCACCTGGGCGATAGCCACCTTCACTTTGGAAGAAGGCACCGACACGGTGGTCTTGGCGACCATCTGTGCGTTGCGGATACGGGTCAACAGATCGGCAATGGGATCACTCATGCTCATGTTGTATCTCTCCTGCCGATTACCAGCTGGCCTTGGTCACGCCCGGGATATTGCCTTCGAAGGCAAGCTCACGGATCTTGGCGCGGCCCAGACCGAATTGACGGAACGTGCCACGCGGACGACCGGTGATTTCACAACGGTTGCGCTGGCGGGTGGGGTTCGCATTGCGAGGAAGCTTTTGCAGTGCCAGACGGGCAGCTGCACGCTCTTCGTCGCTACGCTTGGCGTCGTTGGCGACAGCCTTCAGGTCAGCATGCTTTTGAGCAAATTTGGCGACCAGTTTTTCGCGCTTGAGCTCGCGTTGAATCAAAGCTACTTTAGCCACGTGACACCTCAGTTCTTGAAGGGGAAACGGAAAGCGGCGAGCAGTGCTTTGCACTCGTCGTCGGTCTTGGCCGTCGTGGTGATGCTGATGTTCAGGCCGCGCAGAGCGTCAACCTTGTCATACTCGATCTCGGGGAAAATGATCTGCTCTTTCACGCCGATGTTGTAGTTGCCACGACCGTCAAAAGCACGGCCAGAGATACCACGGAAGTCACGCACACGGGGCAGCGCCACAGTGATGAATCGGTCGAGGAATTCGTACATTTGGACGCCACGAAGGGTCACCATGCAACCGATGGCCTGGCCTTCGCGGATCTTGAAACCGGCGATGGCTTTCTTGGCCTTGGTGACCACAGGCTTCTGACCAGCAATCTTGGTCAGGTCAGCCACGGCGTTGTCCATGACTTTCTTGTCAGCGACAGCTTCGCTCACACCCATGTTCAGGGTGATTTTGGTAATGCGAGGCACTTCCATGGGCGACTTGTAACCAAACTTGGTTGTCAGCTCAGGAGCCACCTTGTCACGGTAGATTTGTTGGAAACGTGCCATGGTCATGCCACCTTGATTTCTTCGCCGCTGGACTTGTAAACGCGAACGCGCTTGCCATCAGCCAACTGCTTGATGCCCACGCGATCAGCCTTGCCCGTAGCGGCATTGAAAATGGCCACGTTGGACTGGTGAATCGGCATGGCCTTTTGAATGATGCCGCCTTCGGTACCCTTCATCGGGTTCGGCTTGGCATGCTTCTTGACGAGGTTGATACCATCAACCACGACATGCGAATCGTCAGCACGCAACGACACCTTGCCGCGCTTGCCTTTGTCGCGACCGGTGATCACGATGACTTCATCGCCTTTGATAATCTTGTTCATGGCGCGTCCTCTTAGAGCACTTCAGGAGCCAGGGACACGATCTTCATGAACTTCTCGGTACGCAGTTCACGCGTGACCGGGCCGAAGATACGGGTGCCAATAGGCTCGAGTTTGGCATTGAGCAACACTGCTGCGTTGCCGTCGAATTTAACGAGGGAACCATCGTTACGGCGAATACCTTTAGCCGTACGAACCACCACTGCGCTGTACACCTCGCCTTTTTTGACGCGGCCACGCGGAGCAGCTTCCTTGATGCTCACCTTGATGATGTCGCCAACGCTTGCATAGCGACGCTTGGACCCGCCGAGCACCTTGATGCACAGCACGGACTTGGCGCCAGTATTGTCGGCAACCTCTAACCGAGATTCTGTCTGGATCATTTCAAATTTCCCAACTTGTATTCCTGCACCAATCAATGACCAGCTACAAGAATCAGTCTTGGACCCGCCATCCACACCACAAACCATTTGCAGCGCTTCAGATTGGGCAGAAAAACATCACCCCAAAAGGGGCGAAGCCCTCAATTATCACAAATCCACCCGTTCGCGTCAACAACTTTTTCAAGATTTTTTCTGCGAGTCATATTTGAATACTTATAAATTCAAATTGACACCCTCTTCTCGCTCACAATGCGCCCATGGCGTTTTGCGCCGTCCCGATCAAAGTGAAATCCACATGTCCAACACACCTTCCACCACTCGTATCGCCTTCATTGGCGGCGGCAACATGGCCAGCGCCATCATGGGTGGCCTGATCCGTCAGGGCACACCCGCCTCACACATCACGGTTGTCGAACCCTTTACCGATACCGCGGACAAGCTACGCACAGAAATGGGTGTCCAAGTTTTAGCCCAGGCCGAGAGCAGCCTGTCGCAGGCACAACTGGTGGTTTGGGCCGTGAAACCCCAGGTTTTCAAAGAAGCAGCCGCCCCGGTGGCCTCGCTGACCCGCCAGGCCCTGCACTTGTCTGTCGCTGCAGGCATTCGCACGGACAGCATCTGCAACTGGCTGGGCACGACGCAGCTGGTCCGCTCCATGCCTAATACACCGGCACTGGTTGGCCAGGGCATGACCGCCTTGTTTGCCTGCGCAGGCGTGAGCGCCGAACAAAAAAGTCTGGTCGAACAGGTCATTGCCACCACCGGCCAGTTCCTGTGGGTCACACAGGAACAACATCTGGACGCCGTCACCGCCCTGTCCGGCTCGGGCCCGGCTTATGTGTTTTTCTTCCTGGAAGCCATGACTGAAGCCGGCATGGGCATGGGCTTGACACAGCAGCAGGCTTATCAGTTGGCCGTTGCCACATTTTCTGGCGCATCGTCTTTGGCTGCCGCATCCAGCGAAAGCCCCGAAGTGCTGCGCCAGCGCGTCACTTCCAAAGGCGGCACCACTTATGCGGCCATCACGTCCATGGAAAACGCCGGTATCAAACAAGCCTTTGTGGCGGCGATGCAAGCTGCCGAGCAACGTGCCCGCGAGCTGGGTGACGAGTTCGGCAAGGCCTGATCAAAAACCGTAGGCCAGCACCACGCCCGCAAACACCGTGGCGCCCAGCCAGTGGTTGAGGCGAAAGGCCTTGAAGCACCCTTCGCGGCTGCGCGCACGAATCAGGGTGTAGTGCCACACCACCTGCGCCAAAGCCAGCGCCCAGGCCAGAAGCAGCCAGGGACTGCGCGGCACGTCGGCCAGCAGCCACCACCACGAGCCCAGGAACACCAGATAAAACAGCGTGATGGCCGCTACATCCCATTGCCCCAGTGTGATGGCTGAGGTTTTCATGCCGATGCGCAAATCATCGTCGCGATCCACCATGGCGTACTCGGTGTCATAGGCCAATACCCAAAACAGATTGCCCAAAAGCAAGGCCCAGGCTTGCCAGGGCACGTCGGCGCGCACCGCAGCAAACGCCATGGGAATGCCAAAACTGAAGGCCACACCCAGCACCGCCTGCGGCATCGATACATGCCGCTTGGCGTAGGGATAGATCACACTCACCGCCAAAGCAGCAAACGACCACGCCACGGTCACCGCATTGGTCAAGAGCACCAGGCCAAACGCGCACAAGGCCAGCACAGCACCCACCAACAAGGCCTCGCGGGCACCAATGCGTCCGCTGGTCACCGGACGGTTGGCCGTGCGTTTGACGTGGCGATCAAAATCCCGATCGGCCACATCGTTGATGCAGCAACCTGCGCTGCGCATCAAGATCGTGCCCAGCACAAACACCATCAACAGCAACCAGCCTGGAAAACCACGCGCCGCCACCCACAGCGCCGTCAGTGATGGCCAGAGCAGCAGCAGCCAGCCCGCAGGCCGGTTCCAGCGGATCAGGTCAAGGTACACATGCAGTCGTTCGATCATGTTCGGTTTCAGGACAATCGGGTCACACCTGGCAAATCACAGGCATAGATGGCGTTGCGCAAAGCCGCAATCGCTTCGTAACGCGTAAAACTGCGGCGCCAGACCAGCACCACACGGCGCGTGGGCGGAGGGCCGCCATGCTCGTCTTTGACCGGCAGATAGCGCACGTGCGCCTCGTCAGCACGGGGCTTACCGTCTGTTGCGCACAAGGCCGCTTGCGGCACCGACAAGCGCGGCACCAGCGTCACGCCCATGCCGGCAGCCACCATATGCTTGATGGTCTCCAGCGATGAGCCTTCAAAGCTTTTGCGAATGCCTTCGGCCTGACTGGAAAAACGCGCAAACTCGGGGCACACCTCCAGCACATGGTCACGAAAGCAGTGCCCGTTGCCCAAAAGCAGCATCGTCTCGTCACGCAGCTGCTCGGAGGTCACTTCGGCTTGCTTGGCCAGGGGGTGCGTGGCTGGCACTGCAGCCAAAAAAGGCTCGTCATACAAGGGGGCAACAGCCAACCCGGTGTCAGGAAAGGGCTCGGCCAAAATGGCGCAATCGATCTCGCCTGTGCGCAGCATTTCAAGCAAACGCACGGTGAAGTTCTCCTGCAGCATCAGCGGCATTTGCGGCGTGTGGGTGATGATCTGGCGCACCAGCTCGGGCAGCAGGTAGGGACCAATCGTGTAGATCACGCCCAGCTTGAGGGCTCCGGCCAGCGGGTCCTTGCCACGCTTGGCAATTTCCTTGATTTGCGCTGCGCTCTCCAGCACGGTTTGCGCCTGACGCACGATTTCTTCGCCCAGCGCGGTCACGCTCACTTCACCCGAGCTGCGTTCAAATAATTTGACTTCCAGCTCGTCTTCCAGCTTCTTGATGGCCAGCGACAGCGTGGGTTGCGACACAAAACACGCTTCGGCCGCTTTGCCAAAGTGCTTTTCGCGGGCTACCGCCACAATGTATTTGAGTTCGGTCAGGGTCATGTCACGCCTTCAGATATTCCGATTTTGCCCCCATCCAGCGCTCCACATGCATTTGGGCCAGATCCGGAAATTCATCCAACATGTGCTCAGCCGCGCTGCGCGCCCACTCCAGCAAATGCACATCGGTCTGCAAATCGGCAAAGCGCAACAACGGCGCACCCGACTGACGTGCCCCCAGGAATTCACCTGGGCCACGAATTTCCAGATCGCGCCGGGCAATCTCGAACCCGTCGTTGGTCTCCACCATGGCGCGCAAACGTTCGCGCGCGGTTTCGCTCAAGCGTCCCCCCTCAGGCGTGCCGTACAGCAGCACGCAGGCCGAGGCAGCTGCACCACGCCCCACGCGGCCACGCAACTGGTGCAACTGGCTCAAACCAAAACGTTCGGCGTGCTCGATGACCATGAGCGAGGCATTGGGCACATCCACGCCCACCTCAATCACCGTGGTGCTGACCAACACCCCCATCTGTCCGCTGGTAAATAGATCCATCACCGCCTTTTTCTCGGCCGTGGGCATGCGCGAATGCAGCAACCCCACCATCACGCCGGGCAAAGCCTCGCTCAGTTCGGCATGTGTGGCGGTGGCATTGGTCAGGTCCAGCGCCTCACTCTCTTCGATCAAGGGGCAAACCCAGTACACCTGCCTGCCCTGCGTCAATTGCGCGGCAATGCGTTCGATCACATCGTCGCGCCGCGTGTCGGATATCACCCGCGTCACCACCGGTGTGCGCCCAGGTGGCAACTCGTCGATGATGGACACATCCAGATCGGCGTAATAGCTCATGGCCAGCGTGCGCGGAATGGGCGTGGCACTCATCATCAGCATGTGCGGCTCCATGCCTGCGGCCTGCATCTTGCTGCGCAAAGCCAGGCGCTGGGCCACACCAAAACGGTGCTGCTCATCAATCACGGCCAGCGCCAGCCGCGCGAACTGCACCTGCTCCTGAATCACCGCATGGGTGCCCACCACCAGCTGCGCCTGACCACTGGCAATGCGGTCGAGCATGAGCGTGCGCTCTTTCTTTTTCTGACTACCGGTGAGCCAGGCCACTTGCACGCCCAGAGGCTCCAACCAGGCCACCAACTTGCTGAAGTGTTGCGCGGCCAGAATTTCGGTGGGCGCCATCAAGGCGCATTGCCAACCCGCATCAATAGCGCGCATGGCCGCCAGCGCCGCCACCACGGTTTTGCCTGCACCCACATCGCCTTGCAGCAAGCGGTGCATGGGCACGGTACGCTGCAAATCCGCATCAATCTCCAGACCCACCCGCGCTTGCGCCCCCGTCAATCCAAACGGCAGCGCCTGCAGCAGTTGTGCATGCAGGACCCCTGCGCCAGCTGCCAATGCAGGTGCACGCAACTGGTCGCGCTCGCGCCGGGCCATTTGCTGCGACAGCTGTTGCGCCAACAACTCTTCGCACTTGAGCCGCGTCCAGGCCGGGTGCGTGCGGTCTTCCAGTTGCGCCAGCGACACATCCGGCGAAGGATGGTGCAAAAACTGCAAGGCCTGCCCCAGACCCCACAGCGGCTCGCGCGTTGGCCAACCCAATGCGGCGGGCAAGGTGTCTACCCAATGCAAACGGCTCAAGGCTTGCGCCACCGCCTTGCGCAAATACGCTTGTGGCAAACCTGCGCTGGTCGGGTACACCGGCGTCATGGCCTGCGGCAATTGCCCCCCTGCCGCTTTGAAAGACGGGTGCATCATCGTCCAGCCCATCATTCCCGAACGCACTTCGCCACGCACACGCACACGCGAGCCAACTGCCAGCGCTTTTTGCTGGGACGGGTAAAAACTGAAAAACCGGAGCATGCACACCTCGTCGCCATCGCGGACCGTGACCAGCAACTGCCTGCGCGGTCGGTAGCTGACCTCACAGGAGGTCACCGTGGCTTCGATCTGCACGGTTTGTCCATCACGCGCCGACGCCAGGGGCACGATGCGGGTTTCGTCCTCATAGCGCAAGGGCAAATGCAGCGCCAGGTCTTCGTCGCGCACCAAGCCCAATTTCCGCAGGGCTTTTTGAGGCGCACTCAGCGCCTGCGAGCCTGACGGTTTTGGGGAAGCTGTAGCCTTTTCGGACATGCCGACATTGTGCATGGGCGCGCCCACTTCAGCGCGCTTGCGGCACAATCGCCCTCTGCACTCTTTCAATTCTTTCATTCGCACGGGTCTGTCCGGCCCTGAATCATGAACACAGCCTCCCTGCCCGCCTACACCCTCTCGGATTTCGACTTCGACCTGCCCGAGTCCCTGATCGCCCAACACCCCGCCAACGAACGCAGCGCCTCGCGCCTGCTCGACGGTAGCACCGCAGCACCGGTGGACCGTATTTTTCGTGACCTGCCTGGCTTGCTGAACCCTGGCGACTTGCTGGTCTTTAACGACACCAAGGTCATCAAGGCCCGTGTGTTTGGTGAAAAGGCTTCAGGCGGCAAGCTGGAGCTCCTGATTGAGCGGGTGCTGCCCGGCCACGAAATCGTGGCGCACATGAAGGTCAGCAAAAAGCCCTTGCCGGGCGCGCATATCCGTCTGGCGGTCGGCCAGGCCGATTGCGATGCGGTGCTGCTGGGCCGCTGGCCCGACGAACAAGGCGCCTTGTTCCACTTCAAGCTGGACCAGGACCCGTATGCACTGATGGAGCGCTGCGGCCACGTGCCGCTGCCGCCCTACATCACCCATACCGACACCGCCGAGGACGAGCGCCGCTACCAGACCGTGTTTGCCCGTGCGCCCGGCGCTGTGGCCGCCCCCACGGCGGCGCTGCACTTTGACGATGCCTTGCTTCAAGCGCTGGATGCCCGTGGTGTGGAGCATGCGCACGTGACCTTGCATGTAGGCGCAGGCACCTTCCAGCCGGTCAAGACCGAACAGCTGACCGAACACGTGATGCACCGCGAATGGTACGAAGTGCCCGAGGCCACCCAGCAGGCCATTGCGCGCTGCCGCGAGCGAGGGGGGCGCGTGGTGGCCGTGGGCACGACCACGGTACGGTCACTGGAGTCGTGGGCGCGTAGCGGCGAATCCACAGGTGACACACAAATCTTCATCACACCGGGGTTTGCGTTTCAGGTGGTAGACCGCCTGGTCACCAACTTTCACCTGCCCAAAAGTACCCTCATGATGCTGGTCAGTGCCTTTGCGGGTTACACCCACATTCGCCAGCTCTACCAGCACGCGATTGCGCAAGGCTACCGTTTCTTCAGCTACGGCGACGCCATGCTGCTCAGCCGTGCCCCCGCCGGCACGCCCTGAACCCTTTCAAGCCGCGTTGGCGCCTTGTTGCGTCTGCAAGGCCAGGCACAGGTCGGCCCAGGCCTTGGCCTTGTCAGCCGGGTTGCGCAGCAAATAAGCCGGGTGGTAAGTGACCACCACCGGTACACCTTGGTACTGGTGCACCCGTCCACGCAGCTTGCCAATCGGTTCGGAGGTCTGCAATAGGGACTGCACTGCAAAGCGGCCCATGGCCAAAATGATCTGGGGCCTGACCAGCTGCACCTGCCGCACGAGGTAGGGCGCGCAGGTGGACAGCTCCTGAGGTTCCGGGTTGCGGTTGCCGGGCGGACGGCACTTGAGGGTGTTGGCAATGTACACACCCGCTTGCCCTGTGGCTTGCCGGTCCAGGCCGATGGCGCGCAGCATGTTGTCCAGCAGCTTGCCCGCCTGCCCGACAAAAGGTTGGCCTTGCAGGTCTTCGTTTTCGCCCGGTGCTTCGCCAATCACCATCCACTGCGCCTGCACATCGCCGACGCCAAACACCGTGTTTTTGCGGCTTTGGCACAGACCACAGGCCTGGCACTGGTGCACGGCCTGCTCCAGCGCAGGCCAGTCCAAGCCCTGCACCTCGGGCAACGGCCCGGGGGCCATTGCCACTGGCTTCGCCGCAGGTGCCGGCGCTGGCGGTTGGGTGCGTACTGCTGCCGCCCGTACAGGTGTGGTGGGCGCTTGCACAGCTTGGACAGCCGGTGCGTCTTGCACGGCAGGCGAGGCCGCTTCCGACTCGGGGGCGGAAGCTTGAGCCTGCGGCATGGGCCACCACACACGCACACCCATTTCTTCGAGCATGGCGCGCGCTCGTGCATCCAGTTCAAAGTGGGTGGGGTCGTTCATGTTCAATCCAGTTTCAGGCTCATGACCACAGCATGCTCACGGCGCGTGCGGTCCAGCGGATAGTAATCCTTGCGGACGTGTATGCGCACAAAACCCGCACGCTCGTAAATCTGCAAAGCCCGCGCATTGCTCTCGCGCACCTCCAGCCACAGCTGCTGTGCACCTTGCGTACGCGACCAGTCCAGCCAGTCCTGCAGCAAACGTTTGGCCAGACCCTTGCCCTGATGCTCCGGCGCCACCGTCACGTTGAGCAAATGCGTTTCCTGCACGCCCGGCATGGCCACCAGATAAGCGCGCAAATCTTCGTGCTCAAACCAAGCTACACAGTGGTAACCACTGGCCAGCGCATCCACAAAATGGCCCTGGCTCCACGGGTGGCTGTACGCCGTTTGTTCGATGGCCAGCACCTGTGGCAAGTCCTGAGCCGTCAAAGGGCGCACGTCAGGCTCGCTCATGCAGCGGCTCCACTTTGCGCCGCCTTGGCTGCTTCACGCTCTGCCGTGGTTTGCGCCACTTTGTCGCGAATGTACAAAGGCATGGCCTGCTCGGCAGGCACAGCCTGACCAGCAGCCCACAGAGCTGGCGCCAGGCTCAGCATGGCTTGCGCCGTGGGCAAGGCCATATGGGTGCGCAGACCGGCAGGCATGCGCTCCGGATACACCTGCACTGCGTTGCCAGCCACCACCGTGTCTGAAGGCAGGTCATCAGGCAGCTGGGGGGCCACCTGCAAGGGCAACAGCTTGTGCCAGCCCGCTTCAGGCGTCCAGCGGTACAGCGCCATGTAAATTTCGTTCATGCGTGCATCCAGCAGCGCAAGCACCGTCAAGGGTGTCGTGCCATCTGTGCCTTGCAGATCCAGACGAGTTTGCTCCGCCACTGCCAGCAAGGTGTCCACCGGCAACACTGGCTTGTCCATCGCAAAGGCAAAACCTTGCGTGACCGCACAAGCCGTGCGCAACCCGGTAAACGAGCCTGGGCCGCGGCCAAAGACAAAACCATCGAGCTCCCGCAATTGCAGGCCTGCTTGGTCGAGCAATTGCATGCACCCCGGAATCAGCAAGGCCGACGACTGCGCGGCCCCCGGCAAGGTCTGGGTGTACACCTGCACGCCACGGGCCACCGCCAGCGACACCACTTCGGTGCTGGTGTCCATGACCAACCAGTTCTTGTTCTTGGCCAAGGTCATGCTGTCACCTTTTGCAGTGCAGGCGCACGCGCCTGACGCACGCCAAACAAAATACCCGCCGTCACCAAGGCCAAGCCCAACAAGACTTGCCAGTGCATGGGTTCACCCAGAAACATCACCGCCCCCAAAGCCGACAAACCGGGCACCAGCGCGGTGATCATGGTCGAACGCACGGGGCCGTAGTACCGCACCATTTGCGTAAAAGTGATGCCCGAAATCACCACCGATCCCCAACCCTGGAACATGGCCTGGAACAGCCACTCGCTGACCGGCGCCTGCGACAGGTGCGAGGGCACCAACCCGGTCACCACCGCCAGCAAATAACAAGGCACATAGACCACAAACGCAAAAGCAGTGATGGCCATGGTGGCCCGTACCGGGTCCAACGCCAGCCGGCGAACCGTCACGCTGTACGCACCCCAGCAACACGCGGCACTCATGAACAGTACATCGCCCTTCCAGACGTTGCCACCCTCAAAGGCCTTGAGCAAACTGGCCCCGCCCACCAGCAAGTCGCCACCCACAATGCAGGCCAAGCCCAGCCAGCGGCCTCCGGGAATGCGCTCACCCAGCACAGCCCAGGCCAGCAAACTGGTCCACAAAGGCAGGCTGCCCGGCATCAGCACCGAGGCATGCACAGCAGGCGCAAAAAAGAAACCGGCGTAAGCCAGCATGGCATACAGCAAACCGCCTAAAACGCCCGCCTGCATCGTCATGTTCAAAGGCAAAGGCGAGAGTCCCCCCAGGCTGCCTGTGGCAACGTGGCCTTTGCGATGCGTCATCCACCAGGCCCAAGGCAACAGCACCACACTGGCCCCGCAAATGCGCAGCAGCGCCAGATCCAGCGGCAGCAGGGTATGCGCCGCCGAGGCTCGGGCAATCACAATGAACGAGGTCCAGATGGCCACCGTGACTGCGGCAGCACCCAAACCCAGCAAACGAGGGGAAAATGACATGCGCCGATGATACGGGCTCGCCCGTGCACCGCTTGTCCTGTCCGTGTCCATGCCTCGACTTTTCTTCATGCGCTTGCGTTCTTTTCTTGCCTTTTTGCTCAGCATCAGCCTGGCCCTGCAGCTGGCTCCGGCTTTGGCCGCTAACAGGACGTCTGCTGCCACGTCCTTGCCGCCAAGCGTCAGCCAGGCCCTGCGGCAAGCAGGCATTCCCCACTCTGCTTTTGCGGCAGAAGTCATGCCCTTGGTCCCCCAAGGTTTGCCCACACCCGTCCTCTCGCGCCAAATCCATGCCCCCATGAACCCCGCCTCGGTCATGAAGCTGGTCACCACTTATGCTGGCCTGGACCTGCTGGGCCCCCAATTCACCTGGGACACGCGCATCTGGACCACTGGCGAAATGCGTGCAGACACCTTGCACGGCGACCTGATCATTGAAGGCTCTGGCGATCCCAAGTGGGTGCGCGAACGCATCGAGGCGACTTTGACCGCCATACAAGCGCAAGGCATCAAACGCATCGATGGCGACATCGTGCTCGACCGCAGCGTGATGAACATCACGCCCCGCACCGAGGCCTTTGACGACGAGCCCCTGCGCCCCTACAACGTTGAACCCGATGGCCTGCTGGTCAATTTCAAGGCGCTGATCTTCAAGTTCACGCCTGACCCGGCAAACGGCGTGGCCCGGATTGAAACCGAGCCGCGCATGGATGGCGTCTCGCTACCAACCGAGGTACCGCTCAGCGCAAATGCCTGCCAGGACTGGCGCAGCCAGCTGCGCGCAGACTTTTCAAACCCCTCGCACATCCGGTTTGCGGGCCGTTACCCCGCCGCCTGCAGTGCTCAGGAATGGCCCGTGGCCTACAGCGACCCCACACAGTACGCTCGCCGCGTGGTCCGGGGCATGTGGCTGGCTGCAGGCGGCCAACTCAACGGCGAGGTGCGCGACGGGCTGCGCCCGGCTGCTGCAAACCTGCTGTTGCACAGCCCGTCCTTGCCCCTGTCCGAACTGGTGGCCGATATCAACAAGTTCTCCAACAATGTGATGGCGCAGCAACTGTTCCTGACCTTGTCCGTTCAACCGGGTGTCGCCGGTTCGTTTGAACAGTCGCGCCAACGCGTGGTGCAGTGGTGGCGTACCCGTCTGCCCGCGCACGCGGCACCCACATTGGACAATGGCTCGGGGCTTTCACGACGCGAACGCATTGAAGTGCGCAGCCTCAGCGCCTTGTTGCAACTGGCTGCACAGGGCCCGCTTGCACAGCCTTTCCAGAACTCCCTGTCGATCGTTGGTGTGGATGGCACGGTCAAACACTGGATGGAGCGCCACCCCGACTCCCGACTGCAAGGCAAAGCTTGGCTCAAAACGGGCAGCTTGCGCGATGTCACTGCCGTGGCCGGATATGTGCAAAGTCAAAGCGGCCGGCGCTACAGCGTTGTCGCGATCATCAACCATGATGAAGCCAAACGCGCCCGCCCTGCGCTCAGTGCCCTGCTGGAATGGGTGGGACAAGATGCCCCGACACGACCTCACGCCAAACGCTGATGATCAGGCTGCTGCGCGACGCAGGCGATCGGCCACGCCTTCCCACTCGGGGGTTTCGGGCGGTTGTTCGACCCAGATTTGCATGACGCCTCGCGCGTCCAGTGCGCGCAACACCGCGAACAAATCATGTGCAGCCTGCTCAGCCTGCGGTGCTTGCGCACGCCACAGCACCCCGGCGCTCAGATCTGCAGGAGCGGCTCGCGACCACACCCCCAGATTATTGGCGTGCACACCCAAGGACTGCAGGCGTTGATGCAACTCATCGCCCGGCATCACCCGCACCTTGGCACGAGGCGCGTAATGCGACTCCAGCGTGCCCGAGGCTTTAGGCGCAGCCTGCGTCAGGGTCTGCGGGTCTTGCAAGGACACCCCACAAGCGGCCTCGATCTGATCGCGAGTGATACGCCCAGGACGCAGCAGCACCGGCACCCCGCGCGTGCAATCCACGATGGTCGATTCAATGCCCACCTCGCACGCGCCACCATCCAGGATCAACAAAGCATCCCCAAACTCGGACTGCACATGAGCAGCCGTGGTCGGGCTCACACGCCCGAATTTGTTGGCACTGGGTGCGGACAGCCCCGCCAGGCCCGATGCCGAACAGGCCCGCAGCAAAGCTTGCGCCACCGGATGTGAAGGACAACGCAAACCAATAGAGTTTTGCCCGCCGGCCGAGGCTGTCGCCACACCCTCACGGCGCGGCAAGATCAAGGTCAACGGCCCCGGCCAGAAAGCGGCCATCAAACGCTGGGCAAACGCAGGCACCTCAGAAGCAAACACTGGCACCTGCTCAGCCCCGGCCACATGCACGATCAAGGGATGGTCTGCTGGCCGCCCCTTGGCTGCAAAAATGCCTGCGATGGCTTGCTCGTTGGTTGCATCTGCGGCCAGGCCATACACCGTTTCGGTGGGCAAGCCCAGCAAGCCGCCAGCGACCAGGGTTTGCACTGCCTGCGCGATCGATGCCGCATCCTGCCCGTTGAGGATCATGGTCAAAACGGTTCAATGGCCAGCACAGCGCAGGCCTGCAAGGCCACAGCACGCGCCGCTTCAGGCGTGGCTGCGGTGATGTTGAGGTGCCCCATCTTGCGGCCCTTTCGGGCAGACAGCTTGCCATACAGGTGCAGATGCGTGCCAGGCAAAGCCAACACGCGGTCCCAGTCAGGGGACTGGCCTTCCAGGCCCCAAAGATCGCCGAGCACATTGAGCATGATGGCCGCCGAATGCTGCCGCGGTTGCGTGAGCGGCAGCCCCGTCAGGGTGCGCACTTGCAACTCAAACTGCGACTGGTCACAGGCGTTCAAGGTGTAGTGTCCGCTGTTGTGCGGACGCGGCGCCATTTCGTTGACCACCAGCTGCCCGCCTTCGAGCACAAAAAACTCCACGCACAGCACGCCCACATATTGCAGACCGTTGGCAATCGCGACAGCAGCGGCCACGGCCTGCTGCGCCAAGGCTGCAGGCACAGCCCCTTCGTACACCTCGGTCACAGCCAGAATACCTTCGCGATGCAGATTGCGCTGCACCGGGAAATGCACGCATTGCCCATCGCGTCCACGCGCCACAATGACCGAGCACTCGTCCTTGAGCGGCAGCATTTTTTCAAGCACACAAGGCACTTGTTTCAACTCGGTCCAGGCGGCCACCAGCTCGGCGCGTGTCTTCACACGCACCTGGCCTTTGCCGTCGTAGCCCAAGCGTGCTGTTTTCAAAATGCCCGGCAACAAATCGTCGGCCACAGCCGCCAGCTGCACCTCGGTTTCGATCACCGCATGCGGGGCCACCGGCACGCCGCACTTCACAAAATGCGCCTTCTCTGCGGCGCGGTCCTGCGCAATCGCCACAGCGTCGGCTGCAGGTGCGACAAAGCGGTGCGCGCCCAACGTCAGCAAGGCCGGTGCAGGGACGTTTTCAAATTCGGTGGTGATGGCGGTGCAACGCTGCATCAACTGGGCCAGGCCCTGCTCGTCCAGATAGTCGGTCTGGATGTGGTGGTGGCTCACCAGGCCCGCAGGACTGGCCGGATCGGGGTCGAGCACCGCCGTGTAGTAGCCCATAGCCTGCGCGGCATGCACAAACATGCGGCCCAGCTGGCCACCGCCCATCACCCCCAGCGTGGCGGGCTGGCCGTTGACGATGCTGCCAGGAAGGACAGCACTCATTTCGACTCCACAGGTGGCAAGGTCATGGCCCGTGCGGCAGCGGTTTGCTCGGCGCGGAAGGCTTCGAGCTTGGCGCGCAAGACAGCGTCATGGTTGGCCAGCAGGGCCACGGCAAACAAGGCCGCATTGGCCGCACCCGCCTGACCAATGGCAAAGGTGGCCACCGGCACGCCCTTGGGCATTTGCACGATGCTGTGAAGCGAGTCCACACCCGACAGCGCCTTGGTCTGCACCGGCACACCCAGCACCGGCACCACGGTTTTGGCGGCGATCATGCCCGGCAGGTGGGCCGCGCCACCGGCACCGGCGATGATGGCCTGCAGGCCACGACCCGCGGCGGCCTCGGCGTAGGCGAACATATCGTCAGGCATGCGGTGCGCAGAAACCACGCGTGCCTCGTGAGGGATGCCAAACTGTTGGAGAATCTGGACTGCGTGTTGCATGGTCTCCCAGTCGGAACTGGAGCCCATGACCACGCCGATGAGCGCTTGAGTCATTGGGTGCTTTTCGTTGTCAAGCTTGAATTTTAAGGTTTCCACCCACAACTGGGCGGAGATTCACACACAAGAGCGCCATGAACGTCACGATTGAAAACTTTGAAGCCGAGGTGGTTGCCGCCTCCATGTCCACCCCAGTGCTGGTGGATTTTTGGGCGCCCTGGTGCGGTCCCTGCAAGTCCCTGGGCCCGGTGCTCGAAAAACTGGAGGCCGATTACGGTGGCCGCTTCAAGCTCGCCAAGATCAATTCCGACGAGCAGCAGGAGCTGGCTGGCGCTTTTGGCATCCGCAGCATTCCCACCTGCGTACTCATGATGGGCGGCAAGCCGGTGGACGGCTTCATGGGCGCCCTGCCCGAGGGCCAGGTGCGCCAGTTCCTGGACAAACACGTGCCCAGCGAAGACGCCCTGCAAGCGCACGCCGCCGCTGAAGATGCGCAAGAACACCTGGCCGCAGGCGACGCCCAAAGCGCCCGCACGGCACTTGAACAAGCCCTGGCCACCGACCCCGGCAACGACGATGCCCGCTTTGACCTGGTGCAACTGCTGATCAGCGAAGGGGAACTGGCTGAAGCCGCCGCCTTGCTGGCACCTGCGCTGGGCCGCATTCCTGCTTCGCAACGCTTTGAAGCCCTGCAACAATGGCTTCTGGCTCTGGAGTTTGTGACCACCGACCCGCGCGGTCAATGGACGCTGGACAAGTTTGACAACCTGATCGGCCAGAACAAACGCGACTTTGAAACCCGCCTGGCCAAGAGCCGCGTGCTGATGGCCGCAGGCGAGTGGACCGCAGCCATGGATGAGCTGCTCGAAATCATCATGCGCGACAAAAAGTGGGCCGACGAAACTCCGCGCAAAACCGTGGTCGCCATTCTCGAATTGCTCAGTCCTCCGCCCGCCAAACCCGACCCCGCGTTGGCTGGCAAAACCGCGGGTGGCATCGAGCTGACCAGCCAAAGCACTTCGGCGCAAGACCCGCAGGCGGCGTTGGTCTCCGGCTACCGTCGCAAATTGAGCATGGCGCTCAACTGAGCAGCGCTTAGTCCACCAGGCGCTGCAGGGCCTCGCGGTACTTGGCTGCCGTGTGTTCGATCACCTCTTTGGGCAGACGTGGCGCGGGCGGCGTCTTGTCCCAGGGCTTGCCCGCCACTTGCGCGGTCTCGAGCCAGTCGCGCAGGAACTGCTTGTCGAAGCTGGGCGGGTTGCTGCCTTCGGCGTAGCTATCGGCAGGCCAATAGCGCGACGAATCGGGTGTCAGCACCTCGTCCATCAGCACCAAAGTGCCGTCGGTGTCCAGACCAAACTCGAACTTGGTGTCGGCAATGATGATGCCTTTTTTCGCCGCGATCTCGCTCGCGGCCACGTACAGGCGGATGGAGATGTCGCGGATGCGGGTGGCCAAGTCGGCGCCAATCATCTCCACCGTACGCTCAAAGGTGATGTTTTCGTCGTGCTCACCCACCGCCGCTTTGGCTGCCGGGGTGTAGATCGGCTGTGGCAGCTTGCTCGCGTTCTTCAGCCCCTCGGGCAGCGGCACACCACACACCGAACGACTGTCCTGGTACTCCTTCCAGCCACTACCAGCCAGATAGCCTCGCACCACAGCCTCCACCGGAATCGGCTTGAGGCGCTTGACCAGCATGGAGCGGCCTGTGACTTGCGGCACCTCATCGGCACTGACCACGCTCTCAGGCGCATCGCCGGTCAGGTGGATGGGACAAATGTTCAGACCCTTGGGGCCCAGTTGGTCAAACCAGAACAGCGCCATCTGCGTGAGCAGCTCGCCCTTGCCGGGGATGGGTTCACCCATGATCACGTCAAACGCACTGATGCGGTCAGACGCCACCATCAGGATGCGGTCGTCACCTACGGCGTAGTTATCGCGCACCTTGCCGCGCGCCAACAAAGGCAAGGAGGTCAGAGCCGAGGTGTGAAGGGCAGAAGTCATAGCAATAAAGCAATCAATATAAAAGGCCCGCTGAACGTTCAACGGGCCCTCTATTGTAGAAGCGGCCTCCGGTCGCTCCTGTCAGGAAAAACTCAGTTCACCACCTGGGCCAATTCGCCGGCAGCATACTTGCCAGCCATCACGCTCAGGCTCATACCCTTGATCTTCGCACCCTGACCTTCGCAACCGAACTCCAGATAACGCTGTTTGCAAATCGCTTGCGCCGCGGCACGGGCAGGCTTGAGCCACTCACGGGCGTCGAATTTATCCGGATTCTCGACCAGGAATTTGCGACAAGCGGCCGTCATGGCCAGACGGATGTCGGTGTCGATGTTGATCTTGCGCACGCCGTACTTGATGGCTTCCTGGATTTCCTCGACAGGCACGCCATAGGTTTCCTTCATCTGCCCGCCATACTGGTTGATCAAGGCCAGCAGTTCCTGCGGCACACTTGACGAGCCGTGCATGACCAAGTGAGTGTTGGGAATGCGGGCGTGGATTTCCTTGACGCGCGAGATCGCCAGGATGTCGCCTGTGGGTTTGCGGCTGAACTTGTAGGCGCCGTGGCTGGTGCCAATGGCAATCGCCAGTGCGTCCAGTTGCGTGGCCTTGACGAACACAGCCGCTTCTTCGGGGTCGGTCAGCATCTGGCTGTGGTCGAGTTTGCCCACAGCGCCAATGCCATCTTCTTCACCCGCATCACCGGTTTCCAGATTGCCCAGGCAGCCCAACTCGCCTTCGACGGTGGCGCCAATTTTGTGGGCCATGTCGACCACGGTCTTGGTCACATTCACGTTGTAGTCAAAACTTGACGGCGTTTTGCCATCTTCCATCAGGGAGCCGTCCATCATGACCGAGCCAAAGCCAAGGTCGAGCGCGCCCTGGCAGATTTTGGGGCTGGTGCCGTGATCCTGGTGCATGACCAGCGGAATGTGGGGCCACTGCTCGGCGGCGGCCTGGATCAGGTGCTTGATGAACGGCTCCCCGGCGTATTTGCGGGCACCAGCGCTGGCCTGCAGGATCACCGGTGCGCCCACCTCATCAGCGGCCTGCATGACGGCCTGAACCTGCTCCAGATTGTTGACGTTGAAGGCTGGAATGCCGTAGCCATTGGCGGCTGCGTGGTCCAGCAGTTCGCGCATCGAGACGAGTGCCATGGTGAAGTTCCCCGGAAGTTGAAAATCTGTAAGGCCGGCAATGTAACCAGCTGGTAACTGTGATGAATTCTATCGAGATGCGGCTGACATCGGACTGAACCCGCTCATGCCCACTATGATGCAGCCCATGCAACACACCCCCACCTTGCGCACCTGCTGGACCTGGACACTGGCCCTGGGGCTGGCCATCGTCGCCTGGGATGCTAGCGGACTGGATCTGCCCATCGCCCAGTGGTTTGGCACCCCGGAGGGGTTCAGCCTGCGCGACAACTTCTGGCTCAGCGCGGTTTTGCATGAAGGTGCTCGCAAGGCAGGCTGGATGGTGCTGTTGGCACTTGCTGTGGTGCTGTGGCGTCCCGTCGGCCCGTTCGGAGGGCTGCATCGCCTGAGCCGAGGTGAGCGCTGGGGACTGTGGCTGTCGATTGTGGCCGCCATTCTTGCCGTGTCGCTGATCAAAGGGATGAGCCACACCAGCTGCCCATGGGATCTGCAGGCCTTTGGTGGCACCCTGCCGCTGGTCTCGCACTGGGACTTTGGCCTGCGCGATGGTGGCGGAGGCCATTGCTTCCCGGCTGGCCATGCCTCTACAGGTTTTGCCTTTATGGCGGGTGGGTTCTGGTTGTGGCCCCATCAACGCAACGCCGCCCGGTACTGGTGGACCCTCAGCGGTCTGAGCGGACTGGTGCTGGGCCTGGTGCAACAGGCAAGGGGGGCGCACTTCACCAGCCACACCCTCTGGACAGCATGGATTTGCTGGAGCGTGGGCCTGTTGTGCTTCAGCCTGTATCAGCGCCTCAGCTCACGCGGCAAATCTTGAGCATGTTGGTGCCCCCCGGCGCACCCATGGGCTCGCCGCAGGTGATGGCGTAGACATCGCCGGTGCTGACGATGTTGCGCTTTTTCAGGTGCCCTTCGGCCTGCGTGAGCGCCGTGTCGCGGTCGGCGCTGGTGTCCATCAGCAACGGACGCACATTGCGGTAAAGCGCCATCTTGCGCTGGGAAGACACCTTGGTGGTCAGCGCGTATATCGGGATGTGCACGCGGTGGCGGCTCATCCACAACGCGGTCGAGCCCGACTCGGTCAAAGCCACAATCGCTTTGGCAGCCATATGGTGAGCGGTGAACAGGGCACCCATGGCGATCGTCTGGTCGATACGATCAAAGGTCTGGCCCATGAAGTCGGCGTCGAGTTCGACATGCTCGGCGCTTTCAGCCGCTTCACAGATCTTGGCCATTTCCTGCACCGTCTCCAGCGGGAACTTGCCAGCTGCCGTTTCGGCGCTGAGCATGACAGCATCAGTGCCGTCCAGCACGGCGTTGGCCACATCACTCACCTCGGCGCGGGTGGGCACCGGGTTGGTGATCATGCTTTCCATCATCTGGGTGGCGGTGATCACCACCTTGTCATGCACCTTGGCCAGCTTGATCATGCGTTTTTGCAGGGCGGGCACGGCCGCATTGCCCACTTCAACAGCCAGGTCGCCCCGTGCCACCATGATGCCGTCGCTGGCCAGCAGAATTTCTTCCAGGCGCGGAATAGCCTCTGCGCGCTCGATCTTGGCGATCAGTCCGGGCCTGTGGCCGTATTCGGCGCCCGCTACGTTGCACAGCTGGCGCGCCATTTCCATGTCGGTCGCGTTCTTGGGAAAGCTCACCGCCACGTAGTCGGCCTTCAGGCCCATGGCGGTCTTGATGTCTTCCATGTCCTTGGCAGTCAGGGCGGGCGCAGTCAAACCACCGCCCTGCTTGTTGATCCCTTTGTTATTGGACAACTCTCCGCCCAATTTGACGGTGGTATGCACCGCCTCGCCCTTGACGGCATCGACCGTCAGCACGATCAGACCATCGTTGAGCAACAGCACATCGCCAGCCTTCACATCGCGGGGCAACTCTTTGTAGTCCAGGCCCACGCCGTTGATGTCACCGGGCTCGGTACGCGAAGCGTCGAGCACGAATTTGGCACCCGGCTCCAGCATGACCTTGCCCTCAGCAAACTTGCCCACGCGGATTTTGGGGCCCTGCAAGTCGGCCATGATGGCGACTTCGCGGCCAGCGCGCTGGCCAGCTTCACGCACCAGGTTGGCGCGATCAATGTGGTCCTGCGCCTTGCCGTGGCTGAAATTGAGGCGAACCACATTCACGCCTGCCCGAATCATGGCTTCGAGCATTTCCAGCGTGCTGGATGCCGGGCCCAGGGTGGCAACGATTTTGGTGGCGCGAAGCGACATGAACAGTCTCCTTGTAACTTGGTTTCAATTTTCCCATCAATTGGGTTACATCCCCAGAACAATCTGCACAGCCCGTTCAATACTTCTTAAGTATCTGTTCAACCCTGCAGATCCGCCCGCGATTGATCCTTGTCAGTGCGAGGAAACCCTTAGCCGCATAAAATTGTGGGGTCGGCGAGTTTCTTGCCTCATTTACCTGTGTACACATGTCTGACCAACCGATTGCCATTGACCAGCCCATGCCCCACCGAAAGGTGATCCGTGAGTGGCTGATTCCACTGTCGCAACGCACCACGCTGCGCGCTTTTGTGTTGCTGGCGTTTGACTACGCCCTGTTCTTCGCCCTGATCACCGGCACCATCGCTTTGGACGCCATCTGGGCCAAGCTGCTGTGCGGCATGGCCGCTGGCTTCGTGATCGGACGCCTGTTCATCATCGGTCACGACGCCTGCCACCAGAGCCTGACGCCGCACCGCGAGCTCAACAAGGTACTTGGCCGCATCGCGTTTTTGCCTTCCATCACACCCTACAGTCTGTGGGACACCGGCCACAACGTGGTGCACCATGGCTACACCAACCTCAAGGGAGTGGACTTTGTGTGGGAACCTTTGACGGCTGACGAGTTTGCCGCCCTCTCACCCATGCAACGCCTGCTGCAACGCGCCTACCGTAGCGGATGGGCACCCGGCCTGTACTACATGATCGAGATCTGGTGGAAACGCGAGTTCTTCCCGAACAAGAAGCACATGCCGACCCGTCGCCCGATTTTCTTCAAGGACAGCATGCTGGTGTCCGTGTTTGGCGCCCTGTGGATTGCCGCCATCACTGCTGCCGCCATCGCCACCGAACAGTCCGTGGCCTTGAGTTTGCTGATGGGCGTCGCCATTCCCTTCTTCTTCTGGAACAGCATGATCGGCTTTGTGGTCTACGTGCACCACACTCACGTCAAGTCGTCCTGGCACGCCAACAAGGCCGCCTGGAGCGCTGCTGCACCTTTCGTGTCCACAACCGTGCACCTGACGTTCCCGTTCAACATCGGCGCCCTGATGCACCACATCATGGAGCACACCGCTCACCACGTGGACATGAGCGTGCCCCTGTACCGCCTGAAAAAAGCCCAGGCCAAACTCGAAGAGATGCTGCCCGGTCGCATCATCATTCAGGAGTTCTCCTGGAAGTGGTACTTTGACACCGCCAAGGCCTGCAAGCTGTATGACTTCGGCCGCGAGTGCTGGACCGACTTCAAAGGCAAAATGACCAGCCCCGTGCGCGGCAACCTGCCCCAGGTCAAAGCGGCTTAAGCGAAGACCGCCCCAGCCAACAAAAAGCCCCGCAGCGCAAGCTGTCGGGGCTTTTCTTGTTTAGCCTGCCGCGCGCTTGGCGAGAATCTCAAACGCGGGCAGAGTCTTGCCTTCGAGCACTTCCAGGAAGGCACCACCGCCAGTGGAGATGTAACCCACCTGCTTGTCGATGCCGTACTTGGCAATCGCCGCCAGCGTGTCGCCACCGCCAGCAATGCTGAAGGCGCTGGACTCGGCAATCGCTTTGGCGATTTCCTGGGTGCCGTTGGCGAACTGATCAAACTCGAACACGCCCACCGGGCCGTTCCAGACAATGGTGCCAGCCTGCTTGAGCTGCGCCGCCAGCTTGGCTGCCGTCTCCGGGCCAATGTCCAGGATCATGTCATCGTCTGCCACCTCGGTGGCCTTCTTAACGGTGGCTGTGGCCGTAGGACTGAACTCTTTGGCGCAGACCACATCGGTGGGGATCGGCACCTCGGCGCCACGGGCTTTCATGGCCTCGATCACGGCTTTGGCCTCGCCCACCAGGTCGGCTTCGGCCAGGCTCTTGCCGATCTTCAGGCCCGCGGCCAGCATGAAGGTGTTGGCAATGCCGCCACCTACGATGAGCTGGTCCACGTTGTTGGCCAAGCTTTTGAGGATGGTCAGCTTGGTCGACACTTTGGAGCCCGCCACGATGGCGGCCAGGGGGCGTTTGGGGTTGGCCAGGGCCTTGCTGATGGCGTCGATCTCGGCGGCCAGCAGGGGGCCAGCACAAGCGATCGGTGCGAACTGGGCGATGCCATAGGTGGTGCCTTCGGCGCGGTGGGCGGTGCCAAAGGCATCGTGCACGAAGATGTCGCACAGCGCGGCCATCTTGCGGGCCAGCTCTTCGTTGTTCTTTTTCTCGCCCTTGTTGACGCGGCAGTTCTCCAGCATGACGATCTGACCGGGTTGCACGGCAACGCCATCGACCCAGCTGGACACCAGGGGAACCTCTCGGCCCAGCAGCTCGCCCATGCGCTTGGCCACGGGGGCCAGAGAGTCTTCGCTCTTGAACTCGCCTTCGGTGGGGCGACCCAGGTGGCTGGTGACCATCACAGCAGCGCCTGCCTTCAACGCCATTTCGATGGCCGGCACACTGGCGCGGATGCGGGTGTCTTCGGTGATGTTGCCCGCATCGTCTTGCGGCACGTTCAGGTCAGCGCGGATGAACACGCGCTTGCCAGCAACTTGGCCTTGGGCGCACAGGTCGGAAAAACGAATCACTTTCATGGGGCTGCTTCCAGATCAAAATATCTTGCCCATTTTAAGAGTCCACCCTCACCCCGGACTGACGTCCCCCAGGTTCGTTCCCCGAACAATCGCAGCCGTGGGCAACTTACCAGCCCAGGCCCAAGTGCAACGGCAGGTACACGCCCATACCGGCCACAATGGTCCACAAGACATTGCGTTTCCAGAAGAAAACCGCCCCGCCCGCAAAGGCCGCATACAGGCGCGCATCGAGCAGCGTGGTGATGACCTGGCCCTGGCTCATGAAGACCTCAGGCGCGATCACGGCCGACAAAGCCGCAATCGGTGCGTATTGCAGCCCTCGCTGGGCCCAGCCCGGCAAATGCCAGGGTTTGCTGGACATGAAAAAGAAGCCTCGCGTGACCACCGTCACAACCGTCAGGCCCGCAATCACGAGCATGATCCAGACATCATGGCCCGTCAAGCTGCAGCTCCTGTGCGAGGGTGCATTTTTTCAACCGTGAGCGCCAGAATCACCGCCACCGCAATCGCCACCACGATGTTGAGCTTCAACGGCAAGGCAAACGCCACTACAGCTGCCACCGCCGCGACCGCCGCAGCCATGATGCGCAAGCGCGAACTCGCCAGCGAACACTGAATGCCGATCAGACACAAAATGCCGGCAAAACCCAGCCCCCATTGCGTGGGGATGAAATTGGCCAGGGCAATCCCGATCAGACTGGCCGAAATCCAGCTCAGCCAGTTGCAGAAATAGTTGCCGGTGAACCAAGCCTCCTGCTCCAGCAACACCTCGGGTGTTTTACCCGGATGCGGGTATTGACGCACAAAGAGCACATAGGTGATGTCGCCAGTCAGGTAGGCGTGCCACATGCGCTGCACCAGTGGCAGGTGCATCAGGTAATCGCGCAAATGCAGACTGAACACCACAAAGCGCAGGTTGACGCAAAACGCCGTGGCCAGAATCACCCAGATGGGAGCCCCTGCAATGATCAAGGGTGTGGCAGCCAGCTGCGCGCTGCCGGCAAACACAAAAATGGTCATGGCCACGGCTTCAAAGACGCTCAGGCCGGACTTGACCATGGCCACGCCCGTCATCATGCCCCAGGCGGCGATGCCCGGCGCCTGCGGCAGCAGCGCCCTCAAACCATCCATGAAAGCAGGATGCTGACGTAAACGCGCTTGCAAAAACATCATGCAGCCAGCCGTTGACCAACTTGCAGCGGACAACCCCGCAGGAAATCAGCTGCACTCAGGCGCTTGCCCCCGGGACGCTGCAACTGCGTCAGGCACAGCTGCCCTTGTCCACAGGCCACACGCACACCGCTGGCATCGGCTTGCACCACTGTGCCAGGCGCAGCGGCCTGGGCCAACGGCTCTGCCGCGGCCGCCCAGAGCTTGAGCACTTCGGTCGCGCCGTTGTGAACCAAAGGCACCGTCATGCCGGGGAAGGGGTCAAAAGCACGGATACGACGCGCCAGCACCTCGGCGGGCAAAGCCCAGTCCAGCACGGCCTCGGCTTTTTCGATCTTGTGCGCGTAAGTGATGCCTTCGGTCGGTTGGGGCGTACGCACCAGCGCATCGGGCTGCGCCAGCGCCTGAACAATGCACTCACCGCCCATGGCGGCGAGCTGGTCGTGCAAGGTGGCAGTCGTTGCATCAGGTGCAATCGGCATGCTGCGCACCAGCAGCATATCGCCCGTGTCCAGCCCGGCGTCCATCTGCATGATGGTGATGCCGGTCTCGGCATCACCGGCTTCAATCGCGCGGTGAATCGGCGCCGCCCCGCGCCAGCGCGGCAGCAAGGAGGCGTGAACATTGAGGCAACCTCTGGGCGGCAAATCCAGCGTCCATTGCGGCAGGATCAGGCCATAGGCGGCCACCACCATGCACTCTGCATTCGCAGCCAGCAAGGCCTCGCGAGCCGCTGCAGCCTCCTCGGGGTATTTGCCGTCCAGGCGCAGACTGCGTGGTTGCTGCACGGGCACGCCATGCTCAAGCGCCCACTGCTTGACGGGCGAGGCCTGCAGCTTCATGCCACGCCCTGCCGGGCGATCGGGTTGGGTCAGCACCAACGCAATGTCGTGGCCTGCTGCGTGCAGCGCCACCATGGCCTCGCGAGCAAATTCGGGGGTTCCCGCAAAAACAATTTTCAAGCGCGCTCCTGCGTTCAGCGCTGATCGTCACGCAAGGACTTGGCCAGCTTGGTCTTGATGCGACCGAGCTTGAGCGGCGAGAGGTACTCCACAAACACTTTGCCCATGAGATGATCCATTTCATGCTGGATGCAAATGGCCAGCAGGCCCTCGGCTTCGATGGTTTGTGGCTTGCCATCGCGGTCCAACGCGCTGACTTTGACGGCCGTGGAGCGTTCCACACCATCGTAAATACCGGGCACGGAGAGGCAACCTTCGTCGCCCTTGACGCGCTCGTCGCTGGCCCACAGCAATTCGGGGTTGATCAGCACCAGTGGCTTGTCGCGCTCCTCGGAGGTATCGATGACCACCACACGCTCGTGCACATCAATCTGCGTCGCCGCCAGACCAATGCCATTGGCGTGATACATGGTCTCAAACATGTCGTCGAGCAAGGTTTGGATGCGCGCATCCACAGCCTGCACGGGCTTGGCCACCGTGTGCAGACGTGGGTCGGGGAAACGAAGAATGGGAAGCAGTGCCATGGTGCTTATTTTCGCAGACCTTGAAAACCTTGTTCGTCTGTCGTCTTGCCGCCGCGGTGGTTTTCACCCAGAATGGGCCCACAGAGTCCTCAAGGACCACGACAGGGAGAACACATGCTGACCGACCACGACGAATTGGGCGCCTGGCTGCGCCTGCTGCAAACACCGGGCATCGGACCGGAAACCGCACGCAAGCTGATGGCCGCCTTGGGACCACCGCAAGCCATCTGGCAATGCAGCCACAGCGACTGGGCCAGGGTGGTGAGCACACGCATCGCACTGGCCATGGCGCAGGAGCCCGATGAACTTCAGCCCTTGCTGCGCAACACGGTGGCCTGGCTGGACGCCGACCCGGCTGGGCGCGCCATCGTCACCCTGGGTGACCCGGACTACCCTGCCGCTTTGCTGGACACCGACGATCCACCCGCGCTGCTGTACGCGATGGGCCAGATCGATCAACTGCGGCAGCTGCAAGCCCATCAGGCACTGGCCATGGTCGGCAGCCGCAACCCCACGCCCCAGGGCAAGCTCAATGCACATGCTTTTGCACGCAACCTGTCTCAGGCGGGGCTGACCATTGTCTCGGGCCTGGCGCTGGGCATTGATGGCGCATCGCACGAAGGCGCTTTGGAGGGCGCAAGCTCAGGGCACATCGCCACCATCGCCGTGGTGGGCACCGGGCTGGACCGCGTTTATCCACGCAGCCACTTGCAACTGGCGCACCGCATTGCGCAGCAAGGCCTGATCCTGTCCGAATACCCGCTGGGCACGCAACCTCGTCCCGAAAACTTTCCGCGCCGCAACCGCATCATTTCGGGCTTGAGCCAAGGCACGCTGGTGGTGGAAGCCGCGCTTGAATCGGGCTCGCTCATCACCGCCAGGCAAGCGCTGGACCAAGGGCGCGAAGTATTTGCCATTCCAGGCTCCATCCACTCGCCGCAAAGCAAAGGCTGCCACGCGCTCATCCGTCAAGGCGCCAAACTGGTGGAGGCTGCGCAAGATATTCTCGAAGAACTGCACGCGCCCGGACCCACAGCCCAATTAGCGCTGACGCTGGATCCCACCCCACCAGAAACCGGCCTGCTGTCGCACCTGGGTCATGACCCGGTCAATCTGGACACCCTGCAAGCACGCACAGGGCTGGACACGCCCCACCTTCAGGCCGAGCTGCTCGACCTTGAACTGGCCGGTCAGGTCGAACGCTTGCCAGGCGGACTCTTCCAGCGGGTGGTGCGGGCATGAAAAACAAAAGGCCCCAGCGGGGCCTTTTGCAATTGGAGTGAACCGGTCACACCACAGCGCCGTGGTTTTCGTCGGAAGGGTCACCTTCTTTTTTAACCGCCTTGACCAGGTCTTCGCGTTTGACGCCCAGCCACATGGCAATGGCCGCAGCCACGAACACCGATGAGTAGATGCCAAACAAAATGCCAATGGTCAGGGCCATGGCAAAGTAGTGCAGCGTTTCGCCCCCGAACAGCAGCATGGACAGCACCATGATCTGCGTGGAACCGTGGGTGATGATGGTGCGGCTTATGGTGGAAGTGATCGCGTTGTCGATGATGCCCACCGTGTCCATCTTGCGGTAGCGACGGAAGTTCTCGCGAATGCGGTCGAAAATCACCACCGATTCGTTGACCGAATACCCCAGCACCGCGAGCACCGCCGCCAGCACCGCCAGCGAAAACTCCCACTGGAAGTAGGCGAAGAAGCCCAGGATGATGATCACATCATGCAAGTTGGCAACGATGGCCGAGACCGCAAACTTCCACTCGAAGCGAATCGCCAGGTAAATGACGATGCCCACAACCACAAAGGCCAGCGCCTTGAGGCCGTCAGCTGCCAGCTCATCGCCCACCTGTGGACCCACAAACTCGGTGCGACGCAAGGTCACATCGGGGTTTTGCGCTTTCAGTGCACTGAGCACCTGCTCGCTTTGCTGACCCGAAGTCACGCCTTTTTGAACTGGCAAGCGCAACAACACATCGTTGGCCGAGCCAAAGTTTTGCACCTGCACATCGTTGTAGCCCAGGCCAGAGACCACATCGCGCACCTTGTTGACATCAGCCGGCTGGCTGTAGCTGACCTCCATCAGCGTGCCGCCGGTGAACTCCACCGACAGGTGCAGGCCACGGGTGAACAGGAAGAACACGGCCGCCAGAAACGTCACGAAAGAAACCACGTTGAAGATCAACGCGTGCTTCATGAACGGGATGTCTTTTTTGATCTTGAAGAATTCCATCTCGCAGCCTCCGCTTATTCGCTCTTGTCCACGGCCGTGCCGCCGGCTGGACGCCAGACGGTACCGATCGAGACGGTCTTGAGCTTTTTCTTGCCGCCGTACCAGAGGTTGACCAGGCCACGCGAGAAAAACACCGCAGAGAACATGCTGGTCAAAATACCCAGACAGTGCACCACCGCGAAGCCGCGCACCGGCCCGGAACCAAAAGCCAGCAGGGCCACGCCCGCAATCAGGGTGGTGATGTTGGAGTCAAAAATCGTCGCCCAGGCCCGGTCATAACCCGAATGGATGGCCGCTTGCGGGCTCACGCCGCTGCGCAGCTCCTCACGCACGCGCTCGTTGATCAGCACGTTGGAGTCAATCGCCATGCCCAGCGCCAGCGCCATGGCGGCCATGCCTGGCAGCGTCAGTGTGGCCTGCAGCATGGACAGCACTGCCACCAACAGCAGCAGGTTGACCGCCAGCGCCAGGCTGGAGAACAAGCCAAACATCATGTAGTACACGCACATGAAGGCCACGATCACCAGGAAGCCCCAAGTCACGCTGTTAAAGCCCTTGGCAATGTTTTCAGCACCCAGGCTCGGGCCAATGGTGCGCTCTTCAATGATTTCCATTGGCGCAGCCAGCGAACCCGCACGCAGCAGCAGCGCCGTGTCGTTGGCTTCCGCCGTCGTCATACGGCCGGAAATCTGCACACGACCGCCACCAATTTCGGTGCGGATCACAGGGGCCGTCACGACCTCGCCCTTGCCCTTTTCGAACAGGATGATGGCCATGCGCTTGCCCACGTTCTCGCGCGTCACATCGCGGAAGATGCGGGCGCCCTTGGCGTCCAGCGTCAGGTTGACCACCGGCTCCTGCGTCTGGCTGTCAAAGCCGGGCTGCGCATCGGTCAGGTTGTCGCCGGTCAGGACCACCTGTTTTTTCACAATCAATGGCTGGGCGTTGCGCTCCATGTAGCGCTCGGAGCCAAAAGGCACCAGACCAGCGCCCTGCTCGGCAGCCCGCGCCTCGGTGCTTTCATCGACCATGCGCACTTCCAGCGTGGCGGTACGGCCCAGAATGTCTTTGGCTTTGGCGGTGTCCTGCACGCCCGGCAGCTGCACCACGATGCGGTCCAGGCCCTGCTGCTGGATCACCGGTTCGGCCACGCCGAGCTCGTTGATCCGGTTGTGCAGCGTGGTGATGTTCTGCTTGAGCGCCTGCTCCTGAATCTTGCGGCCCGCTTCGGGCTTGATGGTCGCCACCATGCGCGTTTCACCGCCTTGGGCAGACTCGGTGGCCTGCAACTCGGGGAAACGGTCCGTCAACAGGTTCCGGGTGGCCTGGAGTTGTTGCGCATCGCGAAGACGGATTTCGATTGACTGGCCATCACGGTTGATGCCGCCATGGCGAATGTCCTTTTCGCGCAGTGTGCTGCGCAGATCACCCGCCAGCGACTCGGCCCGCTTGGTCAAGGCAGCTTGCATGTCCACCTGCAGCATGAAGTGCACACCCCCGCGCAAGTCCAGACCCAGATACATTGGCGACGCATGCAGCGCCGACAACCACGCCGGCGAACGCGAAACCAGGTTCAACGCCACGATATAGGGTGGGTCACTGGGATCAGGCACCAAGGCTGCCTGAATCGCGTCCTTGGCCTTGAGCTGCTCGTCCGTGTTGTCAAACCGTACACGGATGGAAGTACCTTCCAGCGACAGCTGCCGCGGCGCCAAACCAGCTGCCTGCAAGGCAGACTCCACTTTGCCCAGCGTGGACAAGTCCACCTTGAGCGTGGCCTTGGCCGTGGACACCTGCACCGCAGGCGCCTCTCCAAAAAAGTTGGGCAGCGTGTAAATGGCCCCCAAGAGCAACGCGATCACAATGATCGCGTACTTCCATACCGGGTAACGGTTCATAGCAAAATCGCGTGCAACAGGGTGAAAAAGTGGCCGTTAATTACTTGATGGTGCCTTTGGGCAGCACTTGCACCACAGCAGAGCGCTGCATCTGCACTTCAACGCCAGTGGCCAGTTCCACGCCAATGTAGGCCTCGCCCAGCTTGCTGACCTTGCCCAGCATGCCGCCAGCGGTAACAACCTCATCGCCCTTGGCCAGAGCTTCGATCATGGCCTTGTGCTCTTTTTGCTTTTTCATTTGCGGGCGGATCATGACGAAATACAGCACCACAAACATCAGCACCAAGGGCAGCATGCTCATGAGCGTGCCTTCGGTGGTACCAGCAGCAGCGGTCTGAGCGTAAGCGGAAGAAATAAACATGGGGTTCTCCTGAAAACCTGAGGTGTTGTTTTGAGCAGAGCAGCACACCAAGCGCTGCACTGCAAACCAACGTGCGATTGTATGCGGCGCTAAGATCGGCCCCATCAATCCCCTTGTGGAGCACGCCTTTGGGCTTTCCCTTACTTGCCATTTCGGCCCTCATGGGCTCGCTGGTGTCCCTGTCTTTGGGCACCTCGTTTGCCAAAAGCCTGTTTCCCATGGTGGGCGCGGCCGGCACCACCACGTTCCGCCTGGTGTTTGCCACTGCCATCCTCATGCTCTTGTGGCGCCCCTGGCGCCGCAGCTGGGAGCGCAGCGACTGGCCTGCCCTGGCCGCCTACGGCCTGACGCTGGGCACCATGAATCTGCTGTTCTACAACGCCATCAAGACCATTCCCTTTGGACTGGCCATTGCCATTGAGTTTTCCGGCCCCCTGGCCGTCGCCATCTGGAACTCCCGCCGCTGGCTCGACGGACTGTGGGTGTTGCTGGCCATCTCGGGGCTGGCCCTGCTGTTGCCGCTGCCTGGCCTGGACAGCAGCGCACTCGACCCGGCTGGCGTAGCGTTTGCGCTGGCCGCCGGTGCATGCTGGGCGCTTTACATCGTGTTTGGCCAACGAGTGTCCAAACGCTTCGGCGCCATGGCCACCCCCATGGGCATGCTGTTTGCCGCCCTGGCCGTGCTGCCTTTTGGCGTGGCCCAAGCTGGCAGCGCCTTGCTCGACACCAGCCTTCTGGCCGCCGGGCTGGGCGTGGCCATCTTGTCCAGCGCCATTCCCTACAGCCTGGAGATGTACGCCCTGCGCCACCTGCCCAAGCAAACCTTCAGCATCTTGCTGAGTCTGGAGCCCGCCACCGGAGCGATTGCCGGCTGGCTGGTGCTGGGCGAACAGCTCAGCCCCCTGCAACTGCTGGCCATGGCTCTGGTGATGGTCGCTTCGATGGGCAGCGCGTGGAGCAACGCCCGCGGCCCGGTCGCCACCGACGCCCCTTAAGCGCTACCCACCAAAGCAAAAGCGCCTGGACCTTTCGGTCACAGGCGCCTTTGAAGTCTGCAAGATCAGGCCCCAGAAGGAGCCTTCTCAAACTCAGGCCTTGGCTTTGGCCTTGGAGATGGCGGACTTGACAGCAGCTTCGGCCTGGCCGGAAGCAGCCTTCAGGCTGGCTTCGGCGTTGTCAGCAGCTTGCTTGGCCACTTTTTTCATGGTTTCGGCAGCGTTCTGGCTGGCTTCCATGGCGTTTTTGATCATGGCCACAGCGGCTTCGGAACCAGCGGGAGCGTTTTTCAGGTTGTTTTCAACCAGAGCTTGCACAGCTTCCTGGCCTTCAACCAGCTTGGCTTCCACGGCCTTGGCCATTTCGGCACCGGTGCCGGACACGATGTCATACACATGACGGCCGTAGGACACCGACTTTTCGAAAGCGGGCTGCACCAGAGCGGCTTGAGCGGCCAGCACTTCCTGGGGGTTCTTGGCGGTCAGCAGGCCTTGGGCGTTGCTGAAAGACTCGCCCACAGCAGCTTTGCCAGCGGCCAGGTTCAGCTCGACCAGACGCTCGAAACCGGCGAAAGCGGTTTGGGTCAGGCCAGCAGCGGCTTGCAGGTTGGCTTTGTTGGCAGCGGCGAATTGTTCGGCGTTGAAGTTCATGATGGGTTCCTTGAAGAAGTTTGTTGCAATGCAGCAATTGTTCCAGCCCCACCCACCCATGGCAAGGGTTTTCCCCCACTTTAGAGTCAACTCTCCAAAAACGGCCATGCCCATCCAAGGCCTTGCAGCTCCCGTACGCACCCATTGACTACACTCGGGGCATGGAGTTTTTCAGTGTCTTTATTCTGGTGGTGCTGGCCATGCAGGCACTTAACCGCCGCGGCCAGCGCGAACGCACCGCGCGGCTGGCCGAACACCTGCGCCCCTACAGCATCGAGCAAAGCATGGAGCAGCTCACGCACGCTTACCTGCGTGCCCTGGACGAAAAAGACGCCGAGCGCCAGCACCAGATCTGGCAACTTCAGGCCCCCACCGAAACCCGCCTTGCAGAAGACTTTGTTTCCCTGGCCACCTCCTTCTCGCGCCTGGCACCACCCCTGGCACGTACACCCAAAGTGTCCATACCTTATCTGGAAAAGCTCGTCCCCCAAGCCAGCTTTGACATGCGCCGCGCCCTGGCCATCCACGCCGAAGGCATTGGTGCCGCCGTGCGCAACACCAGCCTGGGCGAAAAAGACCGCGCCTTTCTGATCCTGGCCGAAATGCTGCTCATGCAGCACACCTGCCACTGGTTCTGTCGCGGCCGCGCCGTCGCTTCGGCCCGCATGCTGGCCCGCCACCAGACCTCGTACGACAAAGCCCTGGCCAGCGTATCTGCCCGCACACGCAACGACTACCTCAAACTCATCAACGGCCCCGCGCTGGGCGCCTGACCTGAAGACACCCATGCCCATCCGCGACGCCCGCCCCGAAGACGCACAGGCCATTGCCGACATCTACAACGACGCCGTGGTCAACACCACCGCCATCTGGAACGACGTGACGGTGGACACCGCCAACCGCGTGCAATGGATGCAAACCCGCCAGCAAGCAGGCTACCCCGTACTCGTCATGCAAGACACGCAAGGGAAAGTGCAAGGCTACGCCAGCTTTGGCGACTGGCGCGCCTTTGACGGTTACCGCCACACCGTCGAGCACTCGGTGTATGTGCACCCCCACACCCGCGGCCAAGGCCTGGGCCTGAAGCTGATGCACGCCCTGATCGAACGCGCACGGGGCCTGAACAAACACGTCATGGTCGCCGCCATTGAGTCGGGTAACACCGGCTCCATCGCCCTGCACCACAAACTGGGCTTTATGGTCACCGGGCAAATGCCCGAAGTGGGCACCAAATTTGGCCGCTGGCTGGACTTGACGTTCATGCAACTGCAACTGGACCAACGCCCCGCATAAACCCCCACGGGTATTCGTCAGCCTCTGTTCAGTCAAGCAAGCACATACTCAGGTGCTTATTGATTTACGAGGAACAACATGAAAAAAGCACTCACACTGGCGCTGGGCCTTCTGCTCAGCAGCTTCGCCTTTGGCCAGGCCGCCACCATCGCCGTTGGCACTCCACTGAACATTTTCGAGAACCAGAAAAACGTCATCATCAAAACCGCCAAAGGCACGGTCGAAATCAAACGCACCATGACCCCCTGCGGCAAAAACGGCGGCACCCTGCAGCCGGTGGTCCCCGTCCCCGGTGTGCACCCGATTGGCGAAATCGAAATCATTGCCGCTCTGGGCGACCGTGACTCGCTGGTGGTGGACATGCGCGACAGCAACGACCGCGTCAAAGGCACCATCCCCGGCTCTATCGGCATCCCCTACACCGAAGTGGCTGCCCGCATGAACGAACTGGGCTGCACCAAGAACGCAGGCGCCTGGGACTGCAGCGGCGCCAAAAAAGTGTTTGCCTTCTGCAACGGCCCCACCTGCCCGCAAAGCCCCATGGCCATCAAAGCCATGACGCGTGACGGCTTTCCTGCCAGCAAGATTTACTACTACCGCGGTGGCATGCTGGACTGGGATGCGCTGGGCCTGACATCTGTCAAGGACGAGTTCTGATCCGTCTGGTCTACTGACGCCCGCCCAACCCCGCTTCGGCGGGGTTTTTTATTGCACAAGGAGATCAACCATGGACGCTTTTCAAGACCACTACCCCAATATGGTGGCCCATTGCTACGGCTGCGGACGCCTGAACACGCACGGCCACCGCATCCGCACCGTCTGGGACGGCGACGAAACCGTGACCCGCTTCAAGCCCGAGCCCTATCACACCTCGGTGCCGGGCTTTGCCTACGGTGGGCTGTTGGCGTCCCTGATTGACTGCCACAGCACAGGCACGGCAGCCGCAGCCATGTACAAGCAAGAAGGTCGTGACATGGACTCGCTGCCCGCCTTCCGCTTTGTGACCGGATCGCTGCATGTCGACTACCTCAAGCCCACGCCGATTGACGTCGAGCTGGAAATTCGCGGTCGCGTCAAGGAAATCAAAGGCCGCAAAGTCGTCGTGGAAACCACGGTGCATGCAGGTGACGTGATCACCGCCCGCGGCGAGGTGGTGGCAGTGCAAATGCCGGAGAGTTTTGGGACTTAATAGGCCCGGGCACCTCAACAAAAACAAGCCAGGCAAAGCCCTGGTGGCATTGACATCGTGTTCTAAATAACCTGTGCTCCTCAATTCATAAGGAGCACGAATGACCTCTGACACCAACACCCCCCGCAAGCGTTTTGAATCAGGAGAACGCCCTGACAAGCCAGGCATGTATCTGGCCTTGTTTCATGGCCGCGACGGCAGAAAAGAGCAGATGCATCAATTTGGCTTTGCTGGCCCCTTGCTTGGACCGCTGCAGTATTGCCACACGACCTATCTGTCCGATATCAAAATTTTTTTTGAAGAGGCCGAGGACGCTCAGCTTTGCTGTGGCTCAGATGCAAAGGATGTGATCCTGCGCGTTGTAGACGACATGATCTACTTTGAAAACGCCTACTATGGCGACTGGTCGGTGTTTACGGTGGATGAAGCCGAGTGTGAACGACCCAAGGACACTTTCCGCAACAAGCCTAGAAACAATTTGATGTTTGGCTATCGCAGTCATGCGGATGGGTAATCACAATCACGACGTTATTTAATCCCAGAGGCTCAAATTGTCTTTAGCCCCATGTCGATGAGATAGGTGTACATCGGATCGTAAAACAATGGGTCACGCGTAGGATCATTGTGATCTCCAGTTGGCACAACGATCACCATGCCCTGACGTGCGCGCGTGAGCAGAACCCGATAAGCATTTTTTAAATACATCTGGCGGTGGACGGCATGGATCTTTTGCCATTTACTACCCACAAAAGATCGGTACTCCCAATCTTGGTCACCATAGCGAAGGTCTGCATCCCAGACAACACAAGCCCAATCGAGCTCTAGCCCTTGAACATGAAATTCAGTGGCAACGTCTTCTAGGTAATATGAAGATCGTACATCGTCTTTTTCATCCAGGAACCAATGAATGGGATCCATGGGTGATTTGACGTCAATTGCATGAGGCTTTAGTCTTTGGGCCTGCGAAGAAACCACCATTCCGAATCGTTCGCTACCCCGCGCTTTGCTGCGGAGCCAATTCTTTGCTTTGTCCAGATCACGGGTAACCACAATCGGATATTTAGAAACCACCTGCTGCAAAACACTTTTAGCACTTTCGAGTTTTCGGTCCAACAGGTGCTTCACAAATGTCGAAACATGCTCGGCACGAAATGAGCGCATGGACACAGCAAGGTGCAAGTCCTCGTTGTAATGAACATTCACTCGGTCTTTTAGCAACGTAAGGGCGGCTCCAGCACCATACTCGGAGTCTTGAAGGTGTGGCGAGATGTGAACTTCCCATTCGGGATAGCGATCGTGGATAGCGCGCAGCCATTCGCCAATGCCCGCCTCACCGGTATTGATTTCCTGACCGCCGCCGACAAGACAAATCACGACAGACCAATCAGGGTGGCGATCCAAACACGAAATCAAAAAATCTGGCTCAGATTGATTAAAGTTCGGGCGACCCTTCTTCCGTGCCATGAATTGCGAGGTTTGCTCCAACGTCCACGCGCGCTGCGCTTCGTCAAAAATTACGACATGGTCAACCGGTGGTTGTTCATCGGTCAGATAGGCATCTCGAAAATGGTGGACGTTCTGAATGAACGCTTCAACAGCTTTGCGAGCCTCGCCCTTGCGCAGTTTCTGACCAATAACTTTTTTGCGGGCGACTTCGTCGCGCGTCAAAGCTTCTCGCAGTATCGAAACTAACGGGCCATTCCCTGACAAATAGACGCTATGCAATTCGCTCTTAGCATCCATGTGTTTAGTAGCAATGTCTAACCCGACCAACGTTTTGCCTGCGCCTGGGACACCTGTGACAAAGCAAATGGCTTTTTTGCTAGCGCTTTTTGCTACATCAATCAGATCTCCGATGGCAACAGAGGTCAATGCCAGATTCTTCTCTCCAGCATCGCTACGCGAGAGTTCGGCGACCGAGTGATTGCCATAAAGGGCGGAGGCAGCTTCAATGATGGTTGGGGTCGGACGGTATCGTCCAGCTTCCCATGCCGATGCATCGATCTTTGCCCCTAGACTCAATTGCAGGACAGCATTGATCGTTTGCTCAAGGAATTCTGGCGAGGTGTTGATGGGCTGCAAGACACCATCGTTGTGATGACTCATTGAAACAACGCCACTCACGTTTTTGGCGTTCGTCGCCACCAATATAGGGGCAATCGAGCAATGATGGCTGGTCTCGTGAAAGTTCTTCAAATCGAGAGCGTAGTCCCAGACCTGATCAACGGCAGACCGATTGAATGTGCTTTCGCCGACCTTAAATTCGATCACGAAAATGACGTGCTCAATCAGAGCGAGGACGTCAATTCGTTTGCCCAACCGAGGAACAACGAATTCAAAGAACAGCCGTCCTCTTCCTGCAAATGGCGCAAGCTGACTTTGCAGAATCGATATTTGCGAACGCCATGCGTCGCGCTGAGTGGTTTCAATAGAAAAACCACTGCTCTCCGTCAGTTGACCAAGTATTGAGCTTGGCTCGGCGTAGACAAAGCTGGCGATGTCCGAAGAGTAAAAAGATCGCGATGGTTTGACCGTTAATGAGCTCACACTGAAACCTCCCTGTGCGATGGCAAGCGGCTATTGATTTTTATGTGCCGCACCATTCAGTGAATACTCAAACGTCAATGTTCCCCGCCCGCAGGGCATTGGTTTCAATGAAGTCGCGGCGCGGCTCCACTTCGTCGCCCATCAGCATGGTGAAGACGCGGTCGGCTTCGATGGCGTCGTCGATCTGCACGCGCAGCAGGCGGCGCACGTTGGGGTCCATGGTGGTTTCCCACAGCTGCTCGGGGTTCATCTCGCCCAGACCCTTGTAGCGCTGGCGGGCGGTGGTGCGTTCGGCTTCGCCAATGAGCCACTGCATGGCCTGGCGGAAGTCGGCAACCTTTTCTTCTTTTTGCTTGTCGCCTTCGCCACGGGTGACTTTGGCGCCTTCGCCCAGCAAACCGCGGAAGGTTTCGGCGGCTTCGGCCAAGGCGGCGTAGTCGGCGCCGTGCACAAAGTCCTGCGTGAGCACGCTGCTCTTGATGTTGCCGTGGTGGCGGCGGCTGATGCGCAGCAAAGGTTTGTCGGTGCGTGCATCGTGCTCAGCGGCCACTTCGGCGGGCACGCCGGTGGTATTGAGCTCGCGCAGCTTGGCCTGCAGCGCGGGGGCGCAGGCGGCGGCGTCTTCCAGCGTGTCCAGGTTGAGGGCCACGCCATCGGCAATCGCGCGCAGGGCTTCGGCGTCCATGAAGTTGCCTAAACGCGCAATCACGCTTTCGGCCACCTGGTGCTTGCGCGCCAGGGTCTCCAGCGTTTCGCCGCTGAGCACTTGGGCATTCGTGCCACCGGTGTGCACTGCAGCGTGGTTCATGGCCACGCGCAACAAGTAGCCATCGAGCGCGCCTGCGTCCTTCAGGTACAGCTCTTCCTTGCCGTTCTTGACTTTGTAGAGCGGCGGCTGCGCGATGTAGATATGGCCGCGCTCGACCAGCTCGGGCATCTGGCGGTAGAAGAAGGTCAGCAGCAGCGTGCGGATGTGCGCGCCGTCCACGTCCGCGTCGGTCATGATGATGATGCGGTGGTAGCGCAGCTTGTCGGGGTTGAAGTCGTCGCTGTTGCTCTTGCCGCTGTCTTCGCCGGCCTTGCCGATACCGGTGCCCAGCGCGGTAATCAGCGTGATGATTTCGTTGCTGGAGAGCAGCTTTTCGTAGCGGGCTTTTTCGACGTTCAGGATCTTGCCGCGCAGGGGCAGGATGGCCTGGAATTTGCGGTCGCGGCCCTGCTTGGCTGAGCCACCGGCGGAGTCGCCCTCGACGATGTAGATCTCGCACATGGCGGGGTCTTTTTCCTGGCAGTCGGCCAGTTTGCCGGGCAGGCCCATGCCGTCGAGCACGCCTTTGCGGCGCGTCATCTCGCGGGCCTTGCGGGCGGCTTCGCGGGCGCGGGCAGCTTCCACGATCTTGCCGCAGATGATCTTGGCGTCGTTGGGGCGCTCTTCCAAAAAGTCGGTCAGCGCCTTGGCCACGATGTCTTCCACCGGGGCGCGCACTTCGCTCGACACCAGCTTGTCCTTGGTCTGGCTGCTGAACTTGGGCTCGGGCACCTTTACGCTCAGCACGCAGCACAGGCCTTCGCGCATGTCGTCGCCGCTGACTTCGACCTTCTGCTTTTTGGCGATCTCGTTGACTTCGATGTACTTGCTGATGACACGCGTCATCGCAGCGCGCAGGCCGGTCAGGTGGGTGCCGCCGTCACGCTGCGGAATGTTGTTGGTGAAGCAGAGGACAGACTCGTTGAAGCCGTCGTTCCACTGCATGGCCACTTCCACACCGATGCTGGTGCCGGGAATGCCGCCGTAGCTGTCGGCCGGGCGCTCGCCCATGGCGTGGAAGGCGTTGGGGTGCAGCACCTTCTTGTTGGCGTTGATGAACTGCACAAAGCCCATGACGCCGCCGGCGCCCGAGAAGTCGTCTTCCTTGCCGGTGCGCTCGTCGATCAGGCGGATGCGCACGCCGTTGTTCAGGAAGGACAGCTCGCGCAGGCGCTTGGCCAGGATCTCGTAGTGGAAATCGTTGTTCTGCTGGAAGATCTCGGTGTCGGGCAGGAAGTGCACTTCGGTGCCGCGCTTGTCGGTGGCGCCAGTGACCTTCATGGGCGAGACTTCGACGCCATCGACCTTTTCGATGATGCGGTTTTGCACAAAGCCTTTGGCGAACTCGATCTGGTGCACCTTGCCGTCGCGGCGCACGACCAGACGCAGCCACTTGGACAGGGCGTTCACACACGACACGCCCACGCCGTGCAGGCCGCCCGAGACCTTGTAGCTGTTCTGGTTGAACTTGCCACCGGCGTGCAGCTCGGTCAGCGCGATTTCGGCGGCCGAGCGCTTGGGCTCGTGCTTGTCGTCCATCTTCACGCCGGTCGGAATACCGCGGCCGTTGTCGGTGACGCTGAGCGAGTTGTCGGTGTGGATGGTGACCACGATGTCGTCGCAGTGGCCAGCCAATGCTTCGTCGATCGAGTTGTCCACGACCTCGAACACCAGGTGGTGCAGACCGGTGCCATCGGACGTGTCGCCGATGTACATGCCGGGGCGCTTGCGCACGGCTTCCAGGCCCTCCAGGATCTGGATCGCGCCTTCGCCATAGCCTTCGGTCGCGCCGGCCTGATTGGTGTCAATCTTGGGTTGGGCGGTGGTGAAAGCGTCTTCGCTGGGCTTGTTTTCGTCGGTCATGGTCAAAATTCTCTATCGCTTGAATGGCCGAAACCCGCCAGAACTTGGCGGGTTTCGCGGGCGTTGCACAACGCAGGCATCAGATGCGCATCGGCATCACCACGTACTTGAACTTGTCGTCTTCAGGGATGGTGAAGAGTGCAGAGCTGTTGGAGTCCTGCAGGTCCAGACGAACCATGTCCTGCACCATGTTGGTCAGCACATCGATGATGTAGCTCACGTTGAAGCCGATCTCGATGCTGTCGCCACTGTAGTCGATGTCGAGTTCGTCAACAGCCTCTTCCTGTTCGGCGTTGGTGGAGGCCACACGCAGGGTGCCGGGTTCCACACTCAGGCGCACGCCCTTGAACTTTTCGCTGGTCAGAATGGCGGTGCGGTGCAGACACTGCAGCAGCGCCTGGCGACCCAGCGTCAAGCTGTTGCGATGGCCTTTGGGAATCACGCGGTTGTAGTCGGGGAACTTGCCCTCGACCAGTTTGGTCACGAACTCCATGCCGTCAAAGCTGAACTTGGCCTGGTTGTTGGCAAACTGCATGTCGATGGCACCATCGTTCTCGGACAACAAGCGCTGCAGCTCCAGCACGGTCTTGCGCGGCAGGATCACTTCCTGTTTGCTGGGCACTTCTTCTTCGAGCGTGGCGCTGCTGAAGGCCAGACGATGGCCGTCCGTGGCGACCAGCGCCAGCTTTTTGCCCTCGGCCACAAACAAAATGCCGTTGAGGTAGTAACGAATGTCGTGCACCGCCATGGCAAACGAGACCTGGCTGAGCAAGGTCTTGAGCGTTTTTTGCGGGATGCTGAACTTCGGGCCGAAGCTGGGCGCTTCCTGCACCAGCGGGAAGTCTTCCGCAGGCAAGGTCTGCAGTGTGAACTTGGACTTGCCACCCTTGAGGATGAGCTTGCTTTGCGAAGACTCCAGGCTCACCGTCTGGTCTGCCGGCATGGTGCGCAAAATGTCGATCAGCTTGCGGGCGCCCACGGTGGTGGTGAAGTCGCCGGGGTCGCCATCCATTTCGGTGGTGGTGCGGATCTGGATTTCCAGATCGCTGGTGGTCAGCTGCAGGGCATGGCCGGCTTTGCGGATCATCACGTTGGCCAGTACAGGCAGGGTGTGACGGCGCTCGACAATGCCTGCAACGGATTGCAGCACCGACAGCAATTTGTCTTGGGTGGCCTTCAGAACGATCATGTCTTCCTCTTCAATGGATGCAGGCTGATGTCAGCAAGCATTTTCGCCTGTTTTTGGGTCTTTTTTGGTCTTTTTCTCAACCTTTGAGCGTCTGCTCCAGCACGTGCAGCTGCTGGTTGAGCTCGGTCATCTGCTGGCGCTCAGCCCCAATCTTGCGTACCGCATGCAAAACCGTGGTGTGGTCGCGCCCGCCAAAGCTCTCGCCAATCTCGGGCAAGCTCTTTTGGGTGAGCTCTTTGGCCAGGTACATGGCAATCTGGCGCGGGCGGGCAATGCTGGCCGGACGCTTTTTGCTGTACATGTCCGCGACCTTGATCTTGTAGTAGTCGGCCACGGTTTTCTGGATGTTCTCGACGCTGATCTGGCGGTTCTGGATGGACAGCAGGTCACGCAGCGCCTCGCGGGCCAGCTGGATGGACACTTCTTTCTGGTTGAAGCGGGCATAGGCGAGGATCTTGCGCAAGGCGCCTTCGAGCTCACGCACGTTGGAGCGCACGTTCTTGGCCACGAAAAACGCCACTTCTTCGGGCATTTCGCTGCCTTCGCTGATGGCCTTGTTGATCAAGATGGCCACGCGCATTTCCAGCTCGGGCGGCTCGATGGCCACCGTCAGACCCGAGTCGAAGCGCGACACCAGGCGCTCGTGGATGTCGGTCAGGCCCTTGGGGTAGGTGTCGCTGGTCATCACGATGTGCGACTTTTTGGCCAGCAAGGCCTCAAAAGCGTTGAAGAATTCTTCTTGAGTGCGGTCCTTGTTGGCAAAGAACTGCACATCGTCAATCAAGAGCAGGTCCAGCGAGTGGTAGAACTGCTTGAACTCGTCAAAGGTCTTGCGCTGGTACGCTTTAACCACATCCGAGACGAATTGTTCGGCATGAATGTACAAAACTTTGGCATCCGGCTTGTCCAGCAGCAGCTTGTTGCCAATGGCGTGCATCAAGTGCGTCTTGCCCAAACCCACGCCGCCGTAGATGAACAAGGGGTTGTACAGCTGCCCGGGGGCCGAGGCCACATGCATGGCCGCAGCACGCGCCATGCGGTTGGCCGAGCCCTCGACCAAGGTCTCAAAAGTCAAGGCCGTGTTCAGGCGGTGACGAAAAGCGGGCTCGTCGGGCTCAACACCCACCCGCTCTGCAGCAGCAACTTGAGTGGGCGAAGAGCGTCTTTCAGATCCATGCTTGGCGGGCGCTTCACGAGGAGTAAGCGCTAACTCAATTTGAACCGGAACACCCTGTACTTCTTCCAGCACGGCCGCCACCCGGGCCAGATACTGGGCACGGATCCAGTCCATCTTGAAACGATTGGCCACAAAAATGGTGACGCTGGACAGATCGTCACTGACCTGCACATGCAATGGCTTGATCCAGGTGTTGAACTGTTGCTCGGGCATGTCACGGGACAGCATTTCCAGGGTGGCCGCCCACAGGGCCTGGCCGGCATCTGGCGCCAGCGTCTCTGAGAATTCAAGGGTCATGATGTTGTTGTTTTTGTGGACTTGTGTTTGTTATTTGCCGCTGCAGATGAAGGTTATCAAAAGCTTATCCACAGGCCGTTTTGGCAATCGGAGAGGGATCATAAACCAGTTTTAAAGACTTCAGGGCAGGGAAATTCCGAAGTTCACGACCGGCGGATTTGCTGCAGCACAAAAAGTTTGCGATAATCGACGGTTTCGCCAAGTGGGCGGGGTGCGTTGCGCGCCCTTGATCCCAAAGAAGGCAAAGGAAGAAGAATCATGAAACGCACTTATCAGCCCTCCAAAACCCGCCGCGCCCGCACCCATGGCTTTCTGGTCCGCATGAAGACCCGTGGTGGCCGCGCCGTCATCAACGCACGTCGCGCCAAGGGCCGCAAGCGTCTGGCTGTCTAAGGTCGATGGCTGCGCAGTCCTGTGCAGCCATGATCAGGGTCAGGCCTGCCCGTGCAGCGTTTAAAGACACGCCCACAATTTCAAGCCACCCTGGCCGGCGGTACGGTTTCGCGCACAGCGCACTTTGCCCTGCACCGTCTGGTCTGGGCAGCGCAGCCGCAGGTCGCCAGCGCACCAGCTCCCACATCAGGGTCTGCACCGGAGACGGCGCAGACCCTTTTTGGCTTTCCGCAACTGTGGATGGGTGCCATGGTTCCCAAACGCTGGGCACGCCGCGCCGTCACCCGTAACGCCATCAAACGACAGATTTACAACGTGAGCACCTTGTTTGAACAACGCTTGCCGCCAGCCGCCCATGTGGTGCGTCTGCGTGCGGGCTTTGACCGCAAACAATTTGTCAGCGCCAGCTCGGACGCCCTCAAGCAGGCCGTTCGCAACGAGCTGATGGAGCTGTTTAGCCGTGCCTGCCCCAAGGAGGCCGCATGATGCGCCGCCTTTTGATGGCGCTGGTGCGCGGCTACCGTTTGCTGCTGAGCCCCAGTTTGGGTTCTGCTTGTCGCTTTGAGCCCACGTGTTCGCTGTATGCTCTGCAGGCGCTTGAAAAGCATGGCGCCGGCATGGGCAGTTACCTGACAGCGCGTCGGCTGGTTCGTTGCCACCCATGGTGCGCAGGCGGTCCTGACCCGGTCCCCGAAAAAGTGTCCGGCCTTTTCACTGGTTTGTTTTCCCACACCTCGTCAAAGTAAGTAGTCGCATGAACGATATCCGTCGATCCATCCTGTGGGTGATTTTTGGCTTCTCCATGGTCCTGCTCTGGGACAAATGGCAAATACACAATGGCCAGCCCGCCACCTTCTTTGCGCAACCGGCGTCTGCAGCAGCAGCCAAGGCCGATGGCTCCTTGCCAACAGCCAGCGCTGCCCAGGGCAGCGCCCAGCTGCCAGGCGCTGCTGGCGCATCTGCTGCCAAACGTGAGCTGATTGAGGTGAGCACCGATTTGTTCAACGTACGCTTTGACACCGAAGGCGGCTCGATTGTGCAGACCTCGTTCACCAAGCTGCTCAACAACGACAAGAAGCCTCTGGTCCTGCTCGACGACAGCGCAGAGCGCCGCTACATGGCTCAAACCGGCCTGATTGGCGGAGACTTCCCCAACCACAAGAGCCCCATGCGCTTTAGCGGTGAGCGCCAGATGGCCGAAGGCCAGGACAGCCTGTCCGTGCGGTTCGAGTCTGATGCAGTAGGCGGCGTCAAGCTGGTCAAGACCTACACCTTCAAGCGCGGCAGCTACGCCATTGGCGTCAAGAACGAAGTCATCAATGCAGGCTCGGCTGCAGTGCAGCCGCAGCTGTACATGCAGCTCGTGCGCGATGGCAACAAGCCCGAAGGCGAGTCACAGTTCTACTCCACGTTCACCGGTCCGGCCGTCTACACCGAAGCCGCCAAGTACCAGAAAGTGGACTTTGAAGACATCGCCAAAGGCAATGCCGAAATCAACAAACAATCGGACAACGGCTATGTGGCCATGGTTCAGCACTACTTTGCTTCGGCCTGGTTGCTGGACCAGGGCGTGCAGCGCGAAAACTTTGTGCGCAAAGTGGGCGACAACCTTTTTGCCGTGGGCATGATCACGCCCCTGGGTGAAGTCGCCGCCGGCCAGAGCAAAGCCATTGAAAACCGTTTGTTCATCGGCCCTCAGCAGGAAAAAATGCTGGAAGCCCTGACCCCCGGCCTGGACTTGCTCAAGGACTACGGCTGGCTGGCCATGCTGGCCAAACCGCTGTATTGGTTGCTGGACAAGCTGCATAGCTTCATCCTGAACTGGGGCTGGTCCATCATGGCGCTGGTGCTGACCATCAAGCTGGCGTTTTACTGGCTCAATGCCAAGGCTTACGCCAGCATGGCCAAGATGAAGGCCATCAATCCCAAGGTGGCTGAAATGCGCGAACGCCTGAAAGGCGACCCGCAAAAAATGCAGCAGGAAATGCTGCGCATCTATCGCGAGGAAAAAGTTAACCCCATGGGTGGCTGCTTCCCGATGCTGATCCAGATTCCGGTGTTCATTGCGCTGTACTGGGTGCTGCTGTCCAGCGTGGAAATGCGTCATGCACCGTGGGTGGGCTGGATCACCGACCTGTCGGCACCAGACCCCTACTACATCCTGCCCATTGTCATGACCTTGACCACCGTGCTGCAAACGGCGCTCAACCCGATTCCGCCCGACCCGATGCAAGCCAAGATGATGTGGATCATGCCGCTGGCCTTCAGCGTGATGTTCTTCTTCTTCCCGGCCGGTCTGGTGCTGTACTGGATCACCAACAACGTGTTGACCATTGCACAGCAGTGGATGATCAACACCCGCCTGGGTGTGCCACCCGAGTTCAACTTGCCCAAGTTCAAGTAAGCCCGACACTTTGACTCCACAGGCCGCTCAAGCGGCCTGTTTCACATCCAACATCATGCTCGCCCGACATCAGGACCCCATCGTTGCTGTTGCCACCGCCCCGGGGCGCGGTGCGGTGGGCATTGTGCGCGTGTCAGGCAAGCAGTTGCAGCCCTTGGTCAAAGCGCTGTTTGCGCGCGAGCTCAAAGCCCGCGAAGCCACCTATCTTGCGTTCCCTGACGCAGACGGCAGCCCCATCGACCACGGCCTGGCGCTGTACTTTGCGGCCCCGCACTCTTTCACGGGCGAAGATGTGCTGGAGCTGCAGGCCCACGGCGGGCCCGTGGTGCTGCAGTTGCTGGTGGCGCGGTGTCTTGAGCTGGCCAAAACCTGCCTGCCGGGTTTGCGCGTCGCAGAGCCCGGCGAATTTTCAGAACGTGCTTTTCTGAACGACAAGATCGATCTCGCGCAGGCCGAAGCGATTGCCGACCTGATCGACGCCAGCACCGAAGCTGCAGCACGCAGCGCCAGCCGGTCGTTGGCGGGCGAGTTTTCGCGCGAGGTGCATACGCTGCGCGACGCGCTCATTCATCTACGCATGCTGGTCGAAGCCACACTGGATTTTCCGGAAGAGGAAATCGACTTTTTGCAAAAAGCGGATGCACAAGGCCAGTTGTCACGCCTGCGCCAGCAACTGCAACAAGTGATGCAACGCGCACGCCAAGGCGCCTTGCTGCGCGAGGGCATCAAGGTGGTCATCGCCGGCCAGCCCAACGCTGGCAAAAGTTCTTTGCTCAATGCGCTCGCTGGCGCCGAGCTGGCCATCGTCACGCCAATTGCAGGCACCACGCGCGATGTGGTGCAGCAAACCATCCAGATCGAGGGCGTGCCTTTGCACATCATCGACACCGCTGGCCTGCGCGAGGGCGAGGACGTGGACCAAGTCGAACAAATCGGCATCGAGCGGGCGTGGGGACAGATTGAGCAAGCCGACGCAGTGCTGTTCCTGCACGACCTCACGCGTGTGGCCTTGCCAGACTACAAGCAGTCCGACGCCGACATTGCACACACCCTGCAGCAACGTCTGCCTGCAGGCGTGCCCGTGATTGACCTGTGGAACAAGGCCGATGCCGCCAGCATCCCTGCCCAGGCTGACGGCCTGGTGCTCTCGGCCAAAACGCGGGAGGGCCTGGAAGCCCTGCGCCAGCGCCTGCTGCACGAAGCTGGCTGGCAACAAGCGCCCGAAGGGCTGTTCATCGCCCGTGAGCGACATGTGCAAGCCTTGCAGCGCGTCAATGAGCATCTGGCGCTGGCCGATGAGCACCTGCAAGCTCAGGCACAGAGCCTGGATCTGCTGGCTGAAGAACTGCGTCAGGCCCAGAACGCTTTGGGCGAGATCACCGGCGAGTTCAGCGCCGACGATCTGCTGGGCGTGATCTTCTCCAAATTCTGCATCGGCAAATAATCGGCCAATAGCATGCCTACAATGAAGCATGGCAAGCCTTGATCCGCCCATGACCAACCCAACCACACCCTTGACCACGCCAGAGGCCATGCGGGGTGGGGTGGTCGCGATTGTGGACGACGAGGAGCAAATCAGCCGCGCGCTGTGTTTACTGCTGGAACTTCAACACATTGAGTCGGTCGCTTTTGTCTCGGCCGAAGCCATGCTCGAAGCCGTAGAGCTGCGAGATGGCCAGCTTTGGCTACAAGGCCAACACGCCAAATTGCCGGTTCAATTCGCCGTACTGGACCTGAACCTGCCAGGCATCAGCGGCGTTGCCCTGGCCCACCGCTTGCGTGAAATGGCCCCCGCTCTGCGCATGGTGATCATGACAGCTGCCATGGCTGAGGAGCGCGCCTATCACGGCCCCCACCCTGAGGGCGTTGGCTGCCTCATCAAACCCTTTCGCCTTGCCGAGCTCGAAAAGGTAATGTTCCAAAGCATTTGAGCTGCGCGACTCACAGGGTCACGTCGTACTCGATCGTGATGGGAGCGTGGTCAGAGAACTTTTCGTCCTTGTAGATGGCTTCTGTCCGGGCTCGCTCTGCAAGAGCGGGCGTGGCCAGGTGGTAGTCCAGACGCCAGCCCACATTTTTGGCATAAGCCTGGCCACGGTTGCTCCACCAGGTGTAGCAAGCGTCTGTGGTGTCGGGCTGCAGCTTGCGGTAGACATCGACGACGCCACCCTCTGTGGTCAAGCGCGTCATCCAGGCGCGCTCTTCGGGCAGGAAACCGCTGTTTTTGAGGTTGCCTTTCCAGTTCTTCAGGTCGGCTTCCTTGTGGGCGATGTTCACATCGCTGCAAATGATGAAGTCGCGCTCTTTTTTCAGCGCCATCAGGTGCGGGTACATCTTTTCCAGAAAACGGTACTTCGCCTCCTGCCGCTCAGGACCGGACGAGCCGCTGGGAAAATACACGCTGATGATGGACAGCTTGCGCGACGGCGTGTCAAAGCGCGCCTCCACATAACGGCCCTCGGCATCGAACTCGCCGCCGTCAAAGCCCGCCACCACATCGCTGGGTTCGCGCCGGGTGTACACGCCCACGCCCGAGTAACCCTTTTTCTCGGCAAACTGGAAGTGCCCCTTCATGCCGGCGAGCACTTCGAATTTGCCCGCCACATCTGCAGCCTGGGCCTTGACCTCTTGCACGCAAATACAATCCGGAGCATGTTGCTCCAGCCAGGCCTCGACCCCTTTGGTCGTGGCCGAGCGAATACCGTTGAGGTTCAGGCTGGTGAGTTTGAACAAGGAATTTCCCCATGAGTCATGCCGCAGGCACTGTCGATACAAAAGCCCTGGCACAAGAATTTGTGCAATTTGCCGTGGACGCTGGCGTGCTGCGCTTTGGTCAATTCAAGACCAAAGCCGGCCGCATGAGCCCCTACTTCTTCAACGCAGGCCTGTTTGACGATGGCGCCAAGCTCAGCCGCTTGGCCCAATTTTATGCACAGGCCCTGATCGCCAGCGGCATCGAATTCGACATGATCTTTGGCCCCGCCTACAAGGGCATTCCGCTGGGCGCCGCCGTCGCGGTGGAGCTGGCCCGCCTGGGCAAGAACGTGCCCTTTGCCTACAACCGCAAGGAAGCCAAGGACCACGGCGAAGGCGGCTCGCTGGTCGGCGCACCGCTCAAGGGCCGCGTGCTGATCGTTGACGATGTGATGAGCGCCGGCACCGCCGCTCGCGAATCGATTGCCCTGATTCAAGCTGCTGGCGCCACCGCACATGCGGTCACCATTGCGCTGGACCGCCAGGAAATGGCCACCGAAAAGCATGCCGATGGCTCCACCAAAGACGTTCCCCACAGCGCCGTGCAATATGTGCAAAACACCTTGGGCCTGCAGGTGTGCGCCATCGCCAAACTCGAAGACCTGCTGGCCTACCTGGGTGCACAAGCCGGCAACGAACTGGGCCAACACCTGAGCGCCGTGCAGGCTTACCGCGACCGCTACGGTGTCTGAGCCATGCTGAAATACCTCACCATCCCGGTCACCGCCTTCCAGCAAAACTGCTCGCTGGTCTGGGACGACCAGAGCCTGCAGGCTGCGGTCATTGACCCCGGTGGCGACCTGAACCTGATTCTTGATGCAGTGGCCAAACTGGGCCTCAAGCTGGAACAAGTCTGGATCACCCACGGTCACCTGGACCACTGCAGCGGCGCTGCCGAGTTATCGGAACAACTGGGCCTGCCCATCATCGGTCCGCACAAAGGCGACTTGTTCTGGATTGAAGGCCTGCCCGAAGCCGCCATGAACTATGGCTTTCCTCCCGCGCGGCCGTTTACGCCCACGCGCTGGCTGCAAGACGGCGACACCGTCACGCTCGGTGCGCACACGCTCAATGTGCGCCACTGTCCCGGCCACACACCGGGCCATGTGGTGTTTCATTCACCAGAAATTTCCCGCGCCTTTGTGGGCGACGTGCTGTTTGCCGGCAGCATTGGCCGCACCGATTTTCCGCAAGGCGACTTTGACACCCTGATCGACAGCATTCGCACACGCCTGTGGCCCATGGGCAACGACACCGTGTTCATTCCCGGCCACGGCCCGGAAAGCACCTTTGGACGCGAGCGTCGCAGCAACCCCTACGTGCGCGACCTCTGATCAGCCTTGCTGGCGCGCCCGCTCGTACAAGGTCTGCACCTTGGGCAGGTTCGACTGCAGCTCTTCAATGCGGTTGGAGCCACTGGGATGGGTCGATAAAAACTGCGGCCCGCCATTACCGTTGGCCGCCAGCATTTTTTGCCACAGCTGCACGCTGGCCTCGGGCTTGTAACCACCGCGCGCAGCAATTTCCAGGCCGACCAGGTCAGCCTCGCTCTCATCATCACGGCTGTATTTGAGCGTCAACAGTTGCGTGCCCAAGTCGGCCGCCACGTTGCCCAACTGCCCCAACCCCAACAGCTGCGAAGCCAGCGACAAACCGATATTGGTCACCTGGCTTTTGGCCAGCCGCTCGCGGGCATGCTCGCGCAGGGCATGAGCCATTTCGTGGCCCATGATCATGGCAATCTCGTCATCCGTGAGCTTGAGCTGGTCAATGATGCCGGTGTAGAACGCAATCTTGCCGCCCGGCATGCACCAGGCATTGAGCTGCTTGCTGCCAATCAGGTTGACCTCCCACTTCCAGTCGCGGGCACGCGGGTTCCACTGTGCGGTGAACGGAATCAGGCGCGATGCGATTTGGCGAATGCGCACCAGCTGCGGGTACGTGTCCGGCGCCAAAGCGCGCTGCGCACGAGCCTCACTCAGGGTCTGGCTGTATTGCTGGCGGGCCGAGTTCTCCAGCGTCTCGGCAGGCACCAGGTTGCGCACCTGCGAGGACGAGCCCACATTCACCTGCGCCAGCGCAGCGTCCGCCCCAACGGCACTGGTGGCCAACAAAAAACCACGCCGTGCATCCCACACGCGCGAAGGTGTGGAAGAAGAAGTTTTGAGATCACAAAGCCAACACATGATGCGCGAATAATAAACTTAAAGTTGTCACCCTGTGACGATACCGATAATGCAGGCATGAACACCCCATCCCCCACCCCCCAACGCTCCTGGCTGGCCGCCTTTGCGCTGTATCTGCAGCCCGCCAGTTTGCGCATGTTGCTGTTGGGCTTCTCGGCTGGACTGCCCCTGCTGCTGGTGCTGGGCACACTGAGTTTCCGCCTGCGCGAAGCAGGCATTGACCGCAGCACCATTGGCTACCTCAGCTGGGTGGGGCTGGCCTACGGCTTCAAGTGGGTTTGGGCCCCGCTGGTAGACCGCCTGCCCCTGCCGGGCCTGACGCGCCGTCTGGGCCGTCGCCGCAGCTGGTTGCTGCTGTCGCAAGTGGGCATTGCTGCAGGCCTGCTGGGCATGGCCAGCTACGACCCCACCCAGGCCCTGGCGCCGCTGGTGTGGTGCGCTGTGGCCGTCGCGTTTGGCTCGGCCACACAAGACATTGCGCTGGACGCTTACCGCATCGAGTCTGCACAAGCCGACGAACAAGCCGTGCTGGCCGCCAGCTACCAGACGGGTTACCGCCTGGCCATGATCTGGTCGGGCGCTGGCGTGCTGTGGCTGGCCGCATATGCCCAGGGCGCAGACACCGGCTACGCGCAAAGCGCCTGGCAATGGGCCTACACCATCATGGCGGCCAGCATGCTGCCGGGCCTGCTGACGGTGCTGACCTCGCCAGAGCCTGCGCCCGCCCCTCTCAAGCCCGCACGCACTATTGGTGAATGGCTCCACGGCGCCCTGATTGAACCTTTCGCCGACTTCTGGCACCGCTACCGCTGGCAAGCGGTACTGGTGCTGTCCCTCATTGCGGTGTACCGTATCAGCGACGTGGTCATGGGCATCATGGCCAACCCGTTTTATGTGGACATGGGCTTCACCAAGGACGAGGTGGCCGCCGTCACCAAAGTGTTCGGCGTGATCATGACGCTGGTCGGCGCCTTTGTGGGCGGCGTGTTGTCGGCTCGCCTGGGCGTGATGCGCATTTTGTTTTTGGGCGCCTTGCTCAGCGCCGCCAGCAACCTGCTGTATGCCTGGCTCAGCCATGTGGGGCACGACCTCAACGCCCTCATCTGGGTGATCTCGGCCGACAACCTGTCCAGCGGCATGGCCTCTGCTGCCTTCATTGCCTACCTGTCCTCACTGACCAACATCCGCTACTCGGCCACGCAGTACGCGCTGCTGTCGTCCATGATGCTGCTCCTGCCCAAATTCATTGCCGGCTTCAGTGGCGACTACGTCAACACCTACGGCTACGCCGACTTCTTTACGGCCACGGCCTGGCTAGGCGTGCCGGTGTTACTGCTGGTGGCACTGGCGGCGCGCGTGCACGCGAAAGCTTAAAGAAAATCCTGCAAATTCAAAATCAGATCTTGAATATGCAGGACTGATGTAAACTCAAGTGCATGATTCCACGTCATATTCAACCGTTGTTTGTGCGGCAGGCTTCGCAATATCCGGTCGTTACCGTGATCGGGCCACGTCAAAGCGGGAAAACCACTTTGGCCAAAGCCTCTTTCCCCGACAAGCCTTATGTGTCGCTGGAAGACCCGGATGTGCGGCGCTTTGCGCTGGAAGACCCCCGAGGCTTTCTTGCCGGCTACAGCTCAGGCGCCATCCTTGATGAAATACAGCGTGCCCCAGAGCTGCCCTCCTATTTGCAAAGTCTGGTCGACCGCAACGACACGCCAGGTCAATTCATATTGACGGGCAGTCAACAATTTGAGCTGATGACGCAGGTCACCCAATCGCTGGCAGGCCGCACCGCCTTGTTGCGACTGCTGCCATTGACATTGGCCGAAGTTTCAAGCGCCGAACGCACACACAAAAGCCTCGCTTCGACCCTGCTTCATGGCTTTTACCCACGTATCCACGACAAGGACCTGGATCCATCCCAAGCCATGGGCGATTACTTTTCGACGTACGTCGAACGAGACCTTCGCCAACTGGCTGCCGTTCAGGATCTGCGCCAATTTGAGCGCTTCGTGCGCTTGTGTGCCGGTCGCACAGGTCAACTGCTGAACTTGAGTAGCCTGGCCAATGACGCCGGCATCTCACAACCCACCGCCCGCGCCTGGATCGATCTTTTGCAAACGAGCTTCATTGTTCACTTGCTGCCCCCCTGGCACACCAACGCAGGCAAACGCCTGATCAAGGCGCCCAAGCTTTATTTCCATGACACCGCACTCGCTTGTTGGTTGCTGGGCTTGCGCACACCTGAACAGGTTCAGCGCGATCCTTTGTGGGGCGCACTGTTCGAAAATTTTGTAGTCATCGAAGCCCTCAAGGACCGGCTCAACGCAGGCGAGAGTGCCGAGTTGTATTTTTATCGCGACTCCGAAGGCAACGAAGTAGACCTGTTCATCCCCGTCGGTCGACAATTCCATGCTGTGGAAATCAAGGCCGGCGCCACCGTCAATCCAGACTACTTCAAAGGACTCAACCGCTTTGACAGCCACTTCCCTGGCGTTTTGCACGGCGGCTGCGTGGTCTATGGCGGCGAACAAGGCCAGAATCGAACGCACTGGCCCGTTCACCCCTGGCAACAGTTGCGCCACAAACCCCAGTAAGCCACCATCTCGTAAGCACGGTTTACCCAACTTTACGCAGCAGACAACCCCACTTAGAGGCACCCGAGCATCATGGCACGCATGCAATCCATCCTCATGATCGAAGACGATGCCCGCCTGGCCAGCATGGTCTCGGACTACCTGCAGGCCAACGGCTACACCGTCACCCACGCGCCCGAAGCGCAAAGCGGCCTGAACCAGCTCACCAACAACACGGTGGACCTGGTCATCCTGGATCTGATGCTGCCCGACATGGACGGCCTGCAGGTCTGCCAACGCATCCGCGCCCTGCCGGGTGCCACGGGCCAGACGCCCGTCCTCATGCTGACCGCCAAAGGCGACCCGATGGACCGCATCATTGGTCTGGAAATGGGCGCTGATGATTACCTGCCCAAACCTTTTGAGCCCCGCGAGTTGCTGGCACGCATTCGCGCTGTGTTGCGCCGCAAAGTCATGGATGCCGAAAGCGCGCACCACATCATGCAGTTTGGCAGCCTTGAAATTGACCGCGACGCGCGTCGCGTCAGCGTCCGCGGCCAGGAATGCGAACTCACCTCTTACCAGTTTGACCTGCTGGTGGCCCTGGCCGAGCGGGCCGGACGTGTGCTCAGCCGCGACCAGATCATGGAAGCCGTGCGCGGCCGCGAGCTCGAAGCTTTTGACCGCTCCATTGACGTGCACATGGGCCGCATTCGCGCCGCCATCGAAGACGACGCCAAAAACCCCCAACGCATTCTGACCGTGCGAGGCGTCGGCTACGTGTTTGCACGCCAACAAGACTGAGCCTGCATGAAAACACCCTCCCGGCATTTGTACCTGCGCGTGTGGCTGGCCGCTGTGCTGGCTCTGGCGCTGGTGATGGTCCTGGCGGGCATCGCCTGGCACATCCAGCAACGCGACCGGGACCGCGAACGCAGCAGCGGCCCCATCATGTCGCGCATGCTGATCGTGCGCAACACCGATGGCGACGTGCTCGCCGTTGCGCCCCAATTGCCGCGCCGCGGGCAAGGCTACGAATTCCAGGTGGTCATGCCCAACGGGCAAGAGTTTTATCTGCAGGTGCCGCGCACCACCCCCGGTGGCCCGCCGCCATCGCGCGCCCTGCCGCCCTGGTGGGCACGTTCGCCCTATGGTTTTTTGTGGACCCTGCTGCTGGTCGGCATGGTCGTAGCTTTGGCTTTGTACCCGGTCATTCGCCGCCTGACCGTGCAGCTCGAACGTTTGCAAAACGGCGTGCAGCGCTGGGGCGAGGGCGACCTGAACGTGCGCTTTCCGGTGCAAGGGCAGGACGAAGTGGCCGACCTCTCGCGTCGCTTCAACGAAGCCGCAGATCGCATCCAGAACCTGATGAGTTCGCAAAAGTCCTTGCTGGCCAATGCCTCGCACGAGTTGCGCTCGCCGCTGGCGCGCATCCGCATGGCGATGGAACTCATGGAGTCGCCGCAGCTGCACGATGACGTGCGCCAACGCACCCGTGCCGAAGTGCTGCGCAACATGGCCGAGCTGGACCAGCTCATTGACGAAATTTTGCTGGCCAGCCGCCTGGACGCCAAAGAGGCCGACATGGGCACCATCGAGCCGGTGGAGCTGGTGGGCCTGTGCGCCGAAGAGTGCGCCCGCGTGGGCGCCAGCCTGGATGTGCCCGAGGGCCAGTTCCACTTTGAGGTGCAAGGCGTGAGCAAACTGTTGCGTCGCCTGGTGCGCAACCTGCTGGAAAACGCCAAACGCTATGGCGCCACAGCTGCACGCGGCGAGGAGTCCGACATTGAATTGTCGCTTCGCACCGAAAACGGCCGCACCGTGCTGCGCGTCAGCGACCGTGGCCCCGGCGTGCCTGCCGAGCTGCGCGAACGCATCTTCGAGCCCTTCTACCGCCTGCCCGGCGCCAGCGAGCGCGTGGGTGGCGTGGGCCTGGGCCTGTCGCTGGTGAAATCGATTGCCGAGCGCCACGGGGGCAGCATTCGCTGCGAAGACCGCGAAGGCGGTGGTGCCCGTTTTGTCGTGACGCTGTAAACCGCCAGCTTTCAGGCACACTTGGCGTCATGGCCAAAGACAAGACGACTTACAGCTGCACCGAATGCGGTGCCAGCAGCCCGCGCTGGATGGGCAAATGCCCCGGCTGCGGTGCCTGGAACACCCTGATTGAATCCGTTGCCGACACTGGCGTCGCGGGCAAAAACCGCTTTGGCAGCGCGCTGGCGCAAGGCCTGGCACCCGCCTCCGAAGTCACACCGCTGTCGCAAATCGAAGCGGTCGATGTGCAACGCCATCCCACCGGCCAGGAAGAGCTCGACCGCGTGCTCGGCGGCGGCATGGTTGAAGGCGGCGTGGTGCTCATTGGTGGTGACCCCGGCATTGGCAAATCGACCCTGCTGTTGCAAGCGGTTGATGCGCTGCAACGCGCCGGCATGGACACGCTCTACGTCACCGGCGAAGAAAGCGGCGCACAGGTCGCGCTGCGCTCGCACCGCCTGGGATTGCTCGATTCACAGGTACCGGTGCTCGCCGAAATCCAGCTCGAAAAGATCCTGGGCACGCTGCATGCTCGCCAACCCAAAGTCGCCATCATTGACTCGATTCAAACCGTTTATTCGGACCAACTGACCAGCGCACCCGGCTCGGTGGCGCAAGTGCGCGAATGCGCCGCGCACTTGACCCGCGCCGCCAAGGCCAGCGGCACCGCCATCGTGCTGGTCGGCCACGTCACCAAGGAAGGTGCGTTGGCCGGCCCGCGCGTGCTCGAACACATGGTTGACACCGTGCTCTACTTTGAAGGCGACACGCATTCAAGTTTTCGTCTGATCCGCGCCATCAAAAACCGCTTTGGCGCCGTCAACGAAATTGGCGTGTTCGCCATGACCGAAAAAGGCCTCAAAGGCGTCACCAACCCCAGCGCCATCTTCCTGAGCCAGCACAGCGAGCCAGTCCCCGGCAGCTGCGTCATGGTCACGCTCGAAGGCACGCGCCCCATGCTGGTGGAAATCCAGGCCCTGGTCGACAACGGCGGCCCCAGCCCTCGGCGCTTGAGCGTGGGCCTGGAGCGCGACCGCCTGGCCATGCTGCTGGCCGTGCTGCACCGCCACGCGGGCGTCGCCTGCATGGACCAGGACGTGTTTGTCAATGCAGTGGGCGGTGTGCGCATCAGCGAACCCGCAGCCGACCTGGCCGTCATGCTGTCCATCACCTCCAGCCTGCGCGGCAAAGCACTCCCCAAAGGCTTCATTGCGTTTGGTGAAGTCGGCCTGGCCGGCGAGGTCCGCCCCGCGCCCCGTGGTCAAGAGCGATTGAAAGAGGCCGCCAAACTCGGCTTCTCAGTGGCCATCGTGCCCAAAGCCAATCTGCCCAAAAAGACAGATCCCGCCCTCAAAGGCCTACAGGTGCACGGCGTCGAGCGCATCGAAGAAGCCATGCAGATCGTGCGCGGTCTGGATTAAGCACGCCCACACCCCGCCCGATAAAATCGCTCCATGCAACTCAACGCCTCCCACACCCTGCACATGGCGCGCGAAGCGCTGGACATTGAAGCCAGCGCCCTGCTGGCCATGAAAGCCCGGCTGGACGACCGCTTTGTGCAAGCGGCCGCGCTCATCCTGGGCGCCAGCGGGCGGGTGGTCGTCACAGGCATGGGCAAAAGCGGCCATGTGGGCACCAAGATTGCCGCCACCCTGGCCTCTACCGGTACGCCGGCCATGTTCATGCACCCCGGCGAAGCCAGCCATGGCGACCTGGGCATGATCCAGGCTGGCGACGTGGTGCTGGGCCTGTCCAACAGCGGCGAGAGCGACGAGCTGGTCGCCATCCTGCCGGTCATCAAACGCCTGGGCGTGCCGCTCATTGCCATGACCGGTGGCCTGCAGTCCAGCCTGGCGCGCCATGCGAATGTGGTGCTCGACACCGGTGTCGCCAAAGAAGCCTGCCCGCTCAACCTGGCCCCCACCGCCAGCACCACCGCGCAAATGGCCATGGGCGACGCGCTGGCCGTGGCCCTGCTGGACGCACGCGGCTTCAAACCCGAAGACTTTGCGCGCTCACACCCCGGCGGCTCGCTGGGCCGGCGCTTGCTTACCCACGTGAGCGACATCATGCGCAAAGGCAGTGAGGTGCCCCGCGTTGCGCCCGAAGCCAGCTTTACCGAACTCATGCAAGAGATGAGTCGCAAAGGCCTGGGCGCCACCTCGGTGGTCAACGCACAAGGCCAGGTGCTGGGCATCTTTACCGACGGCGACTTGCGCCGCCTCATTGAAAAAGGCCAGGACCTGCGCCAGCTCAAAGCCAGCGACGTCATGCACGCCAACCCGCGCACCTTGCGCGACGACGCCCTGGCCGCCGAAGCTGCCGACCTGATGGAAGCACACCGCATCACCAGTGTGCTGGTGGTCAACGCACAAGGCGAACTGGTCGGCGCCATCAACACCAACGACCTGATGCGTGCGAAGGTCATCTAAGCCATGAGCACCCTGCGCACCCTCGAACCTGCCGTGCACTTTGCGCCCGAGCTGCTGCTCAAGGCCCAAGGCATCCGCATTGTGTTTTTTGACGTCGATGGCGTCATGACCGATGGCGGCCTGTACTTCTCCGAGCACGGCGAATCGCTCAAGCGCTTCAGCGTGCTCGACGGCCAAGGCCTCAAGCTGCTGCAACAAGCAGGCATCATCCCCGCCGTCATCACAGGGCGCGACTCCGCACCGCTGCGCCTGCGGCTCAAAGCGCTGGGCATCGAACACGTGCGCTTTGGCACCGAAGACAAACACCCCGCTGCCGCCGCCATGTTGCAGGAGCTGGGCCTGGACTGGTCGCAAGCCGCCGCCATGGGTGACGACTGGCCCGACCTGCCCGTCCTGCAACGCGTGGCCTTTGCCTGCGCTCCCGCGCAAGCCCACGCGCAGGCCAAGGCCCTGGCCGACCACATCACCACCGCACGCGGTGGTGAAGGCGCCGTGCGCGAGCTGTGCGACCTGTTGCTCGTGGCCAGCGGCCGCTATGTGCAGCTGCTCGACAACGTCGGCACCGACCGCGCCCACAAAGGCGCCTCTGCATGAAGCTGCCTGCGCCCCTGGCCCGCACGCTGGACCGCCTGAGCCTGTACACCCCCGTGATCGTCATGGGCGTGCTGGCGCTGGCCAGCTGGTGGCTGGTGCGCAGCCTGCCCGACCTGAACGGCCCGCAGTTGCCCAAAGTGGTCCGCTCCGACCCTGACTACAGCCTGCGCAACTTCTCAATCCAGGCCTTTCGAGCGGACGGCACGCTGTACCGCGAAGTGCTCGGCACACAAGGCCACCACTACCCCAACACCGACGAGCTCCACATCGAACAAGTGCAATTTCGCGGACGGGCTGACAACGGCGCACGCATGAACGCGCAAGCCCAGCTCGGCATGGCCAGCAGCGATGGCGAACGCGTCACCCTGCAAGGCAACGCCGTGGCCGTGCGCGAAGCGCTGGGCACTTCGCAGGCCATGACCCTCAAAGGCCAGCAACTGGTGGCCTGGCCCAAAAAAGAGGAACTCAAGTCCTCGCAACCCGTGCGCATCGAACGCGCCAAAGACGTGTTCACCGGCAACACCCTCGACTTCAACGCCAAAACAGGCGAGTACCAATTGCAAGGTGAGGTGCGGGCGCAATTGGCCCCACGCAAACCCTGATTTGCATCGCCCTTGCCGACGCACGGCCCTGCTACGATAGGGCAATGAATTCCCTTGAGCTGACCCTGCTGTACCTGCTGGCCGCCGTGCTGGGCGTGGTCGCGTGTCGCTCGCTCAAACTGCCGCCCATGCTTGGCTATCTGGCCGTGGGCGTCGTCATTGGTCCCAACGCTCTGTCCCTGGCGCAAAACACCACCGGTATCCAGCACCTGGCCGAGTTTGGCGTGGTCTTTTTGATGTTCGTCATCGGGCTGGAATTCAATCTGCAAAAGCTGCGCGCCATGCGCAAACACGTGTTCGGGCTGGGGCTCATGCAAGTGGTTTTAACCATTGCGGTGGTCACCATCGGCTCTGCATTCCTGGCCGCCATGGCTCCCACCTGGTGGTTGCTGGACTGGAAAACCTCGCTGGCCCTGTCGGGTGCCATGGCCATGAGCAGCACCGCCATCGTCATCAAACTCATGGCCGACCGGCTGGAGCTGGAAACCGAACACGGCAAACGCGTGGTTGGCGTATTGCTGTTCCAGGACTTGGCCGTGGTGCCCCTGCTGGTGCTCATCCCCGCACTGGGCGCACCGCCCGAAGAACTGGCCTGGGAACTGGGCAAAGCCGGCATCAAGGCCACGCTGTTGATCACCCTGCTGCTCACCGGCGGCCAGCGCATCATGCGCTGGTGGCTCACCCTGGTGGCCCGCCGCAAAAGCGAAGAACTGTTTGTGCTCAACCTGCTGCTAGTTACCCTGGGCCTGGCCTGGCTGACCGAACTGGCCGGCCTGAGCCTGGCGCTAGGCGCCTTCATTGCCGGCATGCTCATTTCCGAGACCGAATACAAACACCAGGTGGAAACCGACATCCGCCCCTTCCACGACGTACTGCTGGGCCTGTTCTTCATCACCATCGGCATGATGCTCGACTGGCGGCTTGTGCTCGAACGCTGGCCCCTGGTGCTGCTGCTGGTCACACTGCCGGTGCTGTTCAAGCTGGGGTTGATCACAGCCATCGCCCGCCTCAGCGGTGCCAGCACCGGCCTGGCTCTGCGCACCGGCCTGTACCTGGCGCAAGCGGGCGAATTCGGTTTTGTGCTGCTGACCCTGAGCAACAGCAACGAACTCGTGCCCCCCACACTCATGAACCCCGTGCTCGCCAGCATGGTGCTGTCCATGTTGGCCACGCCCTTCATCATCATGCGGGCCAACGACATCGTCATGAAACTGGTCGCCAGCGAATGGCTGCAGCAATCGCTGCAAATGACCACCATTGCGCGCAAGTCCATCAACACCAGCGCCCACGTCATCATCTGCGGCTACGGCCGCTGCGGCCAGAACCTGGCGCGCATGCTGGAGCAGGAAAACATCCCCTACATGGCGCTTGACCTGGACCCCGACCGCGTGCGCCAGGCCGCCGCCGCGGGCGACTCGGTCGTCTTTGGCGACGCCAGCCGCCTGCAAAGCCTGGCCGCCGCCGGCCTGGCCCGCGCCAGCGCAGTGGTCATCACCTACCTCGACACTGCCAGCGCCCTCAAAGTGCTCGGCCATACCCACAGCCACGCCCCGCAAGTGCCCGTGATTGTGCGCACCAAAGACGACACCAACCTCGACAAACTGCAAGCCGCAGGCGCCGCCGAAGTCGTGCCCGACGCGCTGGAGGGCTCACTCATGCTCGCCAGCCACGCGCTGGCCCTGGTCGGTGTGCCCGTGCGCCGCGTGTTCCGAATGGTGCAAGACCAACGCGAAGCCCGCTACAGCATGCTGCGCGGCTACTTTCATGGTGCCGACGACGGCAGCTTTGACGAACTCGAACACGAACGCTTTGCCACCGTCAGCCTGCCGCTGGACTGCCCCTGGCTGGCCAAACCCCTAAGCGCGCTGGCCCTGCATGCCGTCGGCGTACGCGTGGTCAGCCTGCGCCGCATCAACGGCACCACCGAAGCCCTGACAGATGACAGTGAACTGCGCTTTGGCGACACCCTGGTGCTGTCCGGCAAACCTGCCGCGCTGGCCCTGGCTGAACAAAAGTTTTTGAGGGGTTAAAGTCACGCCATGCACCAACAAAGCGTTCACGACTACCTTAAAAGCCACATCCGCACCGTGCCCGACTGGCCGGCGCCGGGGGTGCAGTTTCGCGACATCACGCCGCTGCTGCAAAACCCGCGTGTGTTTCGCGTGTTGATTGACGCCTTTGTCCACCGCTACATGGACCCCGCCCTGCGCCCCGACATCGTGGCCGGACTGGACGCACGCGGCTTCATTCTGGGCTCCGTGGTCGCCTACGAACTGGGCCTAGGCTTCGTTCCCATCCGCAAAAAAGGCAAACTGCCCTTCACCACCGTTGAAGAAACCTACGAGCTCGAATACGGCAGCGCCACTGTCGAGCTACACACCGACGCCATCCAGCCCGGCCAACGCGTGCTGCTCATTGACGACCTGATCGCCACCGGCGGCACCATGATGGCCGGCAAACGCCTGATCGAGCGCTTGGGCGGCAGCATCTGCGAAGGCGCCGCCATTGTGGACCTGCCCGAACTGGGCGGCAGCCAACGCCTGCGAGATGAAGGGCTCCAGCTCTTCACCCTGCTCAGCTTCGAAGGCCACTGAAGTCTCGCCCCATGCTCAGCTTCCTGGACGTCAGCACCGCCTACTTCATTGCAGGGTTGATGTACTTCATCATGCCCCTGATCGTCTGGGGCAGCTTGCGCAACACCCGCCACCCCAGCGTCACGCACTGGTTCATTGGCGGCGAATTTTTTGCCCTCGGCATCCTGCTGCTTGCCATTCGTCCACAAGTGCCCGAATGGGCCAGCTACGACCTGGCCAACAGCCTGCTGGCCCTGGGCTCCCTCTTGCGCCTCAAAGGCCTGCTGCAACTCCAGGACAAACACCAACACAACGCGGCCCTCATCATCCTGGGGGTGGCGCACAGCGGCGGCTACATCCTCGCGCGCCAACTGCTGCCGGACACCCCGCTGTTCTTCGTCTGGTCTCTGCTGTGCATCGCGCTGGAGCTGGGTCTGCTGTCCTGGCACGCCCACCGCATCGCCCAAGACCAGAGCCTGCCCAGCATGCGCTGGCTCGCGGGCATCTACACACCCCTCGTGCTCCTGCTGCTGGTGCGCGCCACTACCGCTGTGCTTTGGGGGAATGAACCCCCCAACATCCTCACCAACAACGCCGTCAGCGTCTGGATCGCGATGCTTGGCGTGGTCGCCGCCGTCGTCAGCAACACCAGCTTCCTGGCCATGTTTGTGGAACGCGCCGCCAAAGAACGCGAGGCCCAGCTCGCCCTGACCGCCCAGCGCCAGGCCACCGACATTCTGGCCAGCAAAATCGCCGAACTCGACCGCCAGCGCAGCGCCTACACCATGGCCTCCACCCTCAGCCACGAGCTCAGCCAACCGCTGACCAGCATCCAGCTGTACCTCGACCTCTGGCGCGCCAACCCGCAACACACCGAACTGCAAACCATCCTCCAAGGCGTGGACGAAAGCACCCAACTGGCCACCGGCATCCTGCAGCGCATGCGCGACTACGGCAACAGCCAACGCATCCAGCTGCAAACCGTCGACCTGCTCAAAATTCACCAACAAGTCATGGCCCTGCTGCACAACTGGCTCAAGGCCGAAAACATCAGCACCCAACTGCACACCAACACCCCCGCCGCCCTGATTGAAGGCGACGCACTGCAACTGTCGCAAGTGCTCATCAACCTCTACCGCAACGCCGCCCAAGCCAGCGCCCAGCAAGCCAGGCCGCAGCTGCACATACACATCAGCAGCAGCCCCAGCCACGTCACCCTGCAAGTGCGCGACAACGGCCCCGGCTTCTCGCCAGAAGCACTCGCCCAGGGTGGCCGCGTCAACTTCACTTCCACCAAAGAACAAGGCATGGGCATCGGCCTGTCCATCGTGCGCAACATCGTCGAGCAACACAACGCCGACATCACCCTGAGCAACGCCCCCGAAGGCGGGGCGCTGGTGCAAATTACGTTTCCCGCAACAAAGTAGGAGCGGCCTTGGGCCGCGAAGGGTCGGTGCTTACGACAAATATTCGACCTGTTGGTTTTCCAACGCTCAAACCAGCTGCACCACCAGTCTCTTACCGCAGGCGTTTGCGTATTTTTTGAGCGTCGAAAACGAAGGCGAATGCTTTTCGCTACGCAGCGACGACTCCAGTCGTGAAACCGCACTCTTGGTCGTCCCCATTTTGTCGGCCAGTTCTTCTTGTGTCAGCCCTGCCGTTTTGCGCGCATTCAGCAAAGCGCTGAGTGCGGCGTACTCCTCTTCCAATTCATCCCACGCCTGCGTGAATCCTGGACGCAGTCTGGCCTTGGCAATGGCCTTTTTACTGTTGATACGAACTGGTTTGTAACTCTCGTCAGACATTGCGTATCTCCTTGAGCCGCAGCAAGCGCAAGAAATCAGCGTAAATGCCTATCGGCCACGCTTCAATTACCGCAGCAATTTTTGCGTTGAAGTAATGGACTGACCACATGTGAATGTTAGCAAATATGTGAACTAAATTTGAACCCAACCAGAAAAAAGGGGCCGAAGCCCCTTTTAGTTTCCTGTGCCTTACGACAAATGCACGTTGCTTTGCGCGATGTGCTGGTCAATCAGCACCTGCAGGCTCGCATCTCCCGAGTACTGGTAGATGTTGAAGGTCTGGCCGTTTTGGGTGACCTGGCCTTGGGCGGTCCACTGGCCTTCGGTGTGGCCGTCGGCGAAGAGCTGGCTGAGCTGGACCACGTCGGTGGCGTCGCCATGGACTTGGAGGATGTGGAGGCCATCATCGCGGCCAGAGGCCGCTCCTACCAACACGTCGCTCACATTGAGCTGCAGGATCTGGGCGGTGCCGTCGGTCATGTCTGCCACCCCGTCGGAGCGGTCTCCGGCCGCGATCACGGCGTCGAGGTTGAGCGCCGCAGGTTGCTGCACATTCAGCCACGCGTCGGTCATCTGCGTGGTGGTGCCGTCGGTGTGCTGAACTGTGGCCATGCCGTCCAGAATGTTGCCGTTCTGCGCGGTCTGGCTGGCGTCGCGCTGCAGGCTGATGCTCTGGATGCCCGCCTCGGCCAGCGTGCGCAGCTCGCCCACGTCGGTGGTGCCGTCGGTGTCGGCGTCCACCCACACGCGCAGCTGGTTGAAGACCGCGTCGCTCAGGTCAATCTGGCCGTCGGCGTTCGCATCAAACTGCGCCAGGGCCTGCCAGCCGTCGCGGGCCAGCGAGCCGTCGGCCAGGCGGGTGCTGCTGCCCAGCAGCTCGGCGCCGGTGTTGACCACGCCATCGCCGTTCAGGTCGATGGCCAGCAGACCGTCGTGGCGGTCCACCCAGGCGGTGGCCTGCGCGCTGCCGGTGGCCAGCAGGTCAAACTGCACGCCGTTGGCCAGGGTGATGGTCTGCACGCCGTCGCCGTTGAGGTCCAGCATCAGCGGCGAGGCGGACAAAGACACCGAGGTCAGCGTGTTCTTGATCCACACCTGCGCACCGGTGGTGTCGTGGTTGTACAGGTTGTAGGTGTTGCCGCCATACGAGGCGGTACCCGCGCTGGCCCACATACCGGTCAGACCCGTATTACCACCCACGCCATCCGACAGCAGGTTCTGCAGCGACACGGAATCGCTGCCCGTGCCGTTCACCATGAACTGCACCTTGCCGTTAGACGTGAAGGCGTTGGCCATACCCAGGCTCAGCACATCGTTGGCAGACAGGGTCAGGGTGGAGCCCCCCTGGAGCTCGAACACCTCGACCTGCTGGATCGACTTGACCGTCTGGTTGTTGGTCAGCGTCACCAGGTTGAGCGTGGTGTTGGCCGCCAGCTTGAGGGTGTCGATACCCGTGCTGCCATTGATGTAGTTGCCCGCCGTGCCCAGCAAGGTCTGCGCATTGGTACCAATGTTCAGCACATCGTTGCCGGCCAGCATGTCGGCCACACCACCGGTGTAGGTGATCGAGGTTGATGTGCCATCGGCGTTGGTGGTGAACGGAGGTGTGGCGCCAGAAACCAAAGAGCCATCCGCAGCCAGAGCAGACGGCCCGAACTTCAGGTTGTCCAGGTTGAAGTCCATGGTGCCGCTGCCAGTGAAAGACATGGCAATGGTGCCGGTGGTGGTTGCCGTGAAGGTACCTTCGACGTAGCCCATGTCGATGTAGATCGAATTCGGATCGGTCGTCGAGTACGTCACAAAATTCACATAAGAACTGCCCAGGTTGAACCGCAGACTCGAACCACTCCAGCTCGTGTAATCAAAACTGAACTTGTAGGTTTGACCTGCAACCACGTTGACGTTTTGCGAAAGAATCGTCGACAAGGCAATCGAGTTGCTGTTGAACGCAAAGACGTTGCCGGTAAATTTTCCGTCTGGGTTGCCGTACGTGTTGTTGTCTTCGTAGTTGATGAGAGAAATTGTCCCTGAACCCGAGTTGGCACCGCTGGTTTTGCTGTTCTGATATTCCCGGTTGTTGATCGTGTTGCCGTAATTTGATGCAGGCAAAACACCCGCATGGCTCTGCGTGTTGTTGAAGAAGCTCTCGTAGCCGCTGAGTGTTGAATATTGCGTCGGGTAAGTGGTCCAGCCCGATGTACCCGTGCTGAAATCACCGTTGGCCAAAACATTGGCCACTGCCGTGACTGTGTAGACATTCGACAAAACACTGGCATTGCCCAGGCTGTCAATCATGCGTGCACTGAACGCGTTGGAGCCTGAGCCCACCGCCGAATTGGTGGCCAGGCCAGAAATCGACCAAGTGCCGTCTGCCGCCACCGTGGTGGTGCCCACCAGGTTGCTGGTGCTGTTGTCGTACAGGTAAATCGTGTCCCCGGCAATACCGGTGCCACTGACCTTGCTCAGTGTGTTGGTGGTGGTGCCGGCATTGGCCACGCTCACGCTGGAGGAATCGGTGATGCTCGTGATGATCGGCGCAGCTTCCACAAAGTCGGTCACCACCACCTGGGTCGATGAGCCGATCACCGTGCTGCTGCTGTTGAGCACGTCGGCACGGTACGACCAATTGGTACTGTAAGCATTGGTATCCACGATCGCCCACGACAAACCATCGGCAGAGAACGACACCGTGCCGGTGGCCGTGAGCTCGTTCCCGTTGGCATAGACCTTCAACGTCTGGCCGTTCGTCAAAGCCGCTGCCAGCGTGCCAGAGACCAAACGACCCGCACTGCCATCCGAAGTGACCCAATCGCTGGTAGCGGCAGCCAAGGTGCTGTCCTTGGTCATGGTGGTAAAACCCACCGTGGCCGACTCGGTGCTGGCCGTCAGATTGGTCAGCACCTGTGCGTTGGTGGTGCTGTGGTTGTAGACCTTATAGGTTACGCCACCAATCTGGGTGGTCGTGGTGCCCATATAGACCCATTCGCCAGCCAGTCCAGTGTTACCCACGATGCCATTTGTCGTCACGCCATCCACATTGAGCACGTTGAGGTTGAGCGCATCGGTAGTCGTACCCGTAATCACCATCTGCACCTTGCCCGTGCTGCTGGCAGACGACGCGCCGCCTGTGGTCGCATTAAAAGTATAGGCACTCATGGTGCTGGCGTTGCTACCGCCCAGACTGAGCACATCGTTCGCCGACAGCGTCAGGCTGGATGCCCCCTGCATCTGGAGAATCTCCACCTGCTCAATCGACTTGACTGTCTGGTTGGTCGTTACCGCGGTCAGATCCAATGAAGTGCCTGCCGCCAGCTTGAGTGTGTCGACGCCCGAGTTACCGTTGACCAGATTGCCCGAGGTGGCCAGCAGCGTCTGGGCGTTGGTGCCGATGTTGAGCACATCGTCACCCCCCAGCATGTCGACCACACCCCCTGTGTAGGTGATGACCGAGCCACCATTGGTGCCTGACACACCGTCAATGCCCGAGGTGTAAGGCGCATTCCCGCCTGCCACCAAAGAACTGTCGGCTGCCACGGTGTTTTCTGTGAAACTGAAATTGTCCAGCTTGGCATCGCCGTTGGAGGCACCCCCTTCTGCGTTACCTGCGTTATCGGCATACATCGACAGCAGGATTGTTTTGGTCTCCGTCGCTGTGTACGTGGCTTTGAAATGACCGGTTTCAAACCAACCGCTCTGTACGTTGATGCTGGTGCCATCGACTACTGCCGTCAAAGCTTTCGTACCCCATGAATTCGACTGGTAGTCGAATTCAAAGGTGTAGGTCTTGCCCGCAACCACGTTCACGCTTTCCTGCCAGAACGTTGCGCGCGATCCCAGGTTGATTTCCAGAACGTTACCGCTCATCTTGCCATTCGGGTTGCCCGAATACAGGTTGGGGTTGTAGATGTAAACGTTGCTGTAATCGGAGGTGACGTTGTAACTCTTGGACCACTTCAGGTTGGTGTTAGCCGTTGTGGTCACAGCACTCTGGGTGTTGAGCGTCGTACTCACCGCAGGCGCATTGGCCACCACCGCGTACTGGTTGGCTGCGCTGCCATGGTTCATGCTCGTTGTGTAGGTGACACCAATCGTCGTGAACCCCGTGTTGCCCGCAGAAAAATCACCGTTGACCACGGTGTTGTTGCCACCCAATGCCGAGACGGTCCACAGGTTGGAGTAAGCACTTTCATTGCCCAGCGCATCCACCTGGCGGGCGCTGAACATGTTGCTGCCCGAACCCACTGCCGTGTTGGCGGCCAAGCCACTGATCGACCAAGTGCCATTACCCGCCACCGTGGTGGTGCCCACCAGGTTGGTGCCGGTGTTGTCGTACAGGTAAATGGTGTTGCCTGCATTGCCGGTACCGCTCACGGTGCTGAGCGTGTTGGTGGTGGTGCCGTTGTTGGCGATGCTCGCGCTGGCTGAATCGGTGACCGAGGTGATCACAGGCGCTGCCTCGGTGTTATCCAAAGTCACTTGCTGCGCCGTTGAGGCACCACCCAAGCCCGAGGCGTTGACTACGTGGGCCGTGTAGACCCAGTTACCGCTGTAGCCGGTCACATCGGTAATTTCCCATGCCGTACGCGCCGAATTGAGGGTGGCGTTGCCGATCAAGGCGCCATTGGCGTAGACCTTGACCACATCATTGGCCCCCAGGGCTGTGGCTGTTGTGCCTGAAATCAGCCGGCCCGCACTTGCGTCATTCGTCAGCCAGTCAGCATTGGCTGTACTCAGACTGCTGTCCTTCGTCATGCTGCTGAAGGTCACGGTGTTGGTGACGGTGACCGGGTCGACCGGCACCACATTCATGGCGCTGTCCACCAGCACCTGGGCATTGGTGGTGCTGTGGTTGTAGACCTTGTAGGTGTGTGACACGTTGTCCACACCAGTGAGGGTGACAGTGCCTTTTTCTTCCCACTTTCCACCCAGGCCGGTGTTGCCCACGGTGCTGTTGGTGGTCACGCCGTCGAGTTTGAGGTCGTTGAGCACCAAGGTGTCGCTGCTGGTGCCTTGCACCACAAACTGCACTTTGTCCTTGCTAGTGGTTCCGGCGCCAGAAGAGCCTGTACTGGTCGCGGCAAAGCTGAAGGGCGCCATGGGGCTGGCCGTGCTGCTGGCCGCCACGCTCGTGCCGGTGTTGGTGCCACCCAATGAGAGCACATCGTTGGCGGACAGGGCCAACAGGCTGTTGGCCTGCAGCTGAATGACTTCCACTTGCGTGATCGTCTTGACCGTTTGGGTATTGGTCAGCGCTTCGAGGTTGAGCACCGTTCCGGTGGCCAGTTTGAGCGTGTCCACGCCCCCACTGCCATCAATGAAGTTGCCCGCAGTGCTCAGAAGCGTTTGCGCGTTGGTGCCGATGTTGAGCACGTCGTTGCCGTCCAGCATGTCGGCTGCGCCACCGGTGTAGGTGATGGCGGTCGAGGTGCCATCAACACCTGTGGTGAACGGGGCTGTGCCGCTGGCAAGGGAGTTGTCGCTGGGGGGGGTGTTCTTCACGAAAGACACATCGTCCAGCAACAGGTCATTCTGGCTGGCGGTTGTGGTCGATCCGTTGTTGGCCACAATTTTGAGCGTCACCGGACCGGTGTGGTCGGCCGTGTACGTGACATAGGCTGTACCCACAGAACCGTAATAGCCATTGGCCGCAGTGCCGGCAGGTGGCGTTGTCCGCCAGGCCAGAGCACCGTCGATGCTGGCGCCAATGTAGCCCTGCGTTTGCGAAATGGCATAGTCAAAGCTGAAGGTATAGGTCGCCCCTGCCACCACGTTAACGGTCTGCTTCCAGACGGCGATTTCTGTGGTGACCCCGTCCAATGAAGCGGCCAGAATCTTGTTGCCGGTATTGGCTGCATCCCATGCCATCAGGGCGTTGATCGTGGCTTCGCCCACCGTTTTCATGTTTTCTGCGCTGGTGTAGCTTTTGGCATAGCTGGTGCCGTGCGCCCAATCTATGGGGGTTGTGTCAGTCAGCGTCTTGGCAGTCGAGCCTGCCCAGGCGCCAGCGTACTCGGCGATCGTGATGACACCCACAGCAGATGTACCGGTGCCGTTGAGGGCCGTGGTGGAGTTGATGCTGGCAGCCTCGGTCTCGCTTGCTGTGATCTGGTTGGCGAAATTGCCATTGCTTACCATGTTGTTGGTGGACGTGACCGTCCACAAGTTGGACAACAAACTGGAGTTACCCAACGCATCCACTTGGCGTGCACTGAAGGTGTTGCTGCCCGCGCCCACGCCTGCAGCGTTTGCAACGCTGATCGTCCAAGTGCCATTACCCGCCACCGTGGTGGTACCCACCAGGTTGGTGCCGGTGTTGTCGTACAGGTAAACCGTGTCACCCGCATTGCCGGTACCGCTGACGGTACTGAGTGTGTTGGCGGTGGTGCCAGTGTGGCTGATGCTGGCGTTGGCCGAGTCGGTGACCGAGGTGATGACCGGCGGTGCTTCGGTGAAGTCGGTGGTCACGTTTTGCGTGGTCACCGGACCTGCGTTGTTGGACGAGTCCACCACCTTGGCGGTGTACTTCCAGTTGGTGTTGTAGGCGTTGAGGTCGGTGACTTCCCAAGCCTTGCCTTCCACAGTGGCATAACCCACGAAGGTGGTGTCGTTGCTGTACACGGCCACCTTTTGACCCGCGCTGAGCACATCGCTGATCGTGCCCGACACCAGACGGCCTGCGCTGCCGTCGGCGGTGTACCAGTCTGCATTGGCACCAGACAGGCTGCTGTCTTTGGTCATGGAGCTGAAGGCCACGGTTTGCGTGGGCAGCGCCTGGTAGGCAATGCTGACAATGTTGGTGGTGCCCACGGCGGTGTCGGCACCATCGGCGTTGAAGTTGCCTGCCAGGTCGCTGAACTTGGCGCTGTCCACGTGCACGGTGCCGGTACCCGATGCGCCGCTGGTGGGCACAAAGGTGGCGGTGTAGGTGGTACCACTGCCGCTGAAGTTGATGAGCGAGCCGCCGGTCACCGTGACGTCGCTTGAGGCGAAATCAGTGACTGGTTCACTCAGGGTGAAGGTGATGGTTTCAGTCTGGCCCGAGGCCAGCGTGTTGCTGGTGGCGCGGGTGACGACGATGGTGGGGCGCGAAGTGTCGATGACCAGGGGCTGGGTGTCCACACCATTGGCACCAAAGCTGGTAGTGGCCGTGGTGGTGCCCTGGTTCACGATGGTGCTGCGGATGGTGTAGTTGCCGTCGGCCAGGGTGTAGCCCGTGTCGCTCCAGGTCCAGCTGGTGCCGGTCACGGTTGCGGTGCCGCTGCGCACCACGGCGCCGCTGCTGTTGAGGATTTCCACAAACACGTCGTGGCTGGCGTCCACAAACTCCACCGGCACGGTGCCGTTGTAGACCAGCATGTTGTCGCTGGTGACAAAGTCGTTACCGCCTGGGTAGAGGTTGCCACTGCTGAACGTGTCGTCGTCAATGTCCGTAATGGCGATCGGGCTGATGGTGTTGACGATCACTGGCACGTCCACCAGCACCTGCGCGTTGGTGGTGCTGTGGTCGTACACCTTGTAGGTGACCAGGCCGACTTGCACAGTGCCTTTGTATTCCCACACGCCAGACAAACCAGCGTTACCGGCCACGCCAGCACCGTTGGTCAGACCATCGCTGGCCAGGGTGTCGAGCTTGAGGGTGTCGGTGCTGGTGCCCTGCACCACCATTTGCACCTTGCCTTCGCTGCTGGTGGTGCCGGTGGGTGTGGTGTTGCCGTCGTTCACCAGCTGCGTGGTGCTGAAGGTGAAAGGCGCCATGGTGCTGGCGTTGGCGCCGCCCAGGGAGAGGACATCGTTGGCCGACATCTGCAGGGTGGAGCTGCCTTGCAGCTTGAAGATTTCAACCTCTTGAATCTTCTGCACCGTCTGGTTGACGGTGAGTGCTTCCAGATTGAGCGTGGTGCCTGCGGCGAGCTTGAGCGTGTCGATGCCGGCGCCGCCGTCGATGAAGCCGCCTGCAGACAGGATGCTTTGCAAGCTGGTGCTGCTGACGGTGATGGTGTCGTCGCTGGCCAGCGCGTCAAGCGAACCTGCGATGTAGGTCAGATTGTCGGGGTTGGGGGTTGCGGGCGGGGTGGTGCCAGCGACCAGCGTGTTGTCGGCCAGCGGCGCAGACGACACAAAGGTCATGTTGTCCAGCATGAAGTCACCACGGTTTTGCGCCGTGTGCTGACCTGTCAAAGACAGTGTCATGGTCTTGGTGCTGGTGGCGGTGTAGGTTGCAACAAAGTGGCCAGCTTCGTAGCTGGTGTTGGTCGCTGGCAATGGCGACATGATGGTGATGGCGGCACCATCAATCACAGCGGTCAGGCCTTGTGTGTCAAACCCGTTCGAGAAGTAATCGAACTTGAAGGTGTAGGTCTGGCCTGCCACGACCGACACGTTTTGCGACCAGATGGTCTCGACCACGTTGCTATCCAACTGGCCCCACAGGATGCGCCCGGACATGGTGCCATCAGGGTTGGCTTTGTCCTGCGTGGTGGTGACAGCGTCTTTGCTCCAAGAGCCAAAAGCGTAGGTTGTCGTGGTCGGCGCTGTCGATGGTGTGGCGACTGTGGTGATAGACACACCTTGTGTAGTGGGATCTGTGGGTGTGTAGAGGCTGGTCGTTTGACCCGAGGTTGGGTCACCCGAGTTGTAGAAACCCAGTGATGTAGTGAAGCCGGTGGCGCCGGATTCGAAATCACCATTCGCCAACCCGTTGGTGCCTGCGGTGGTGGTCACCGTCCACAAGTTGGACAGCGCGCTTTCGTTGCCCAGCGGGTCAACCTGTTTGGCGGCAAAGGTGTTGCTGCCTGTGCCCACGCCGGACGTGGTGTTCAGGCCCGTGATCGTCCAGGTGCCACCGGCCTGCACCACAGCCGTACCGACCAGGTTGGTGCCGGTGTTGTCGTACAGGTAAATGGTGTTGCCTTCCACGCCGGTGCCGCTGACGCTGCCCAGGGTGTTGGCGGTGCTGCCGTTGTTGGCGATGGTGGTGGAGGTATTGACGGTGTCGAACACGCCGGTGATGACGGGTGCGTCTTCGGTGTAGTCGCCGTTGACGACTTGGTCAGTGGGTGTGCCGGCGTTGCCTGCGGCATCGACCACTTTGGCGGTGTAGGTCCAGCCGGCGGTGTTGCCCGTGACACCGGTGGCGCCGACGTAGTTGGTGGTGTCGGTGAACTCCCAGGCGGTGCCGGCGGCATTGACGGTGGCGGTGCCCACAAGCACGGCGGCGCCAGAGCCGGTTTTGGTCCAGATCTGTACTGTCTCGCCAAAGTTGAGCGGGGCGCTTAGGAAGCCCGAGACGAGGCGGCCGGCGCTGGCGTCGGCGGTGGTCCAGTTGGCGTTGCCGGTGCTCAGGCCCGAGTCTTTGGTCATGCTGCTGAAGCTGACGGTTTGCGTGGGGGCCTGGGTGTCGTAGGCCACCTCGACCTGGTTGGCATCTGCAGTACCTGCGGCTTGGCTGTTGGCGCCCTGGCCGGGCAGGTAGGTGTCTGCGTTGGCATTGCCTGCGGCGTCGTGGAACTTGCCGGCTTGCACGCCAATGGTGCCGGTGCCTGCGGCGCCGCTGTTGGGCGTGAAGGTGGCGGTGTAGACCTTGTTGTCGGTTGTGGTGAGCGCGCTCAGCGTGCCGCCGGTGACGGTGATGCTGCCCGTCTGGGTGGTGGCGTTCCAGGTGAAGTCGGTGCTGGCCTCAGACAGGGTGAAGGTGACGAGCTCGGTCGTGTGCGGAGCACCGGTACCGCCCAGGGTGTTGGTGGTGGCGCGGGTGACGACCACTGTGGGGGTGACGGTGTCGTAGCTCAGGGGCAGGTGGTTGTTGACATCACCACCGTCGGCGTTGGAGTTGTTGGCCGGGTCTTTGAAGGTACCGCTTTCGACGTTGATGGTGACCGCGCCGGTGCTGGCTGTGGGCGGCGTGTAGGTGGCGGTGTAGACCTTTTGGTCGCTGCTGCTTTGCGCAAAGTTGCTGAGTGCGCCGCTGACCACGTTGTTGTTGGCGTCGCGCACCACCACATCACTCAGCGCAAAGTCGCTGCTGACTTCGCTGAGGGTGAAGGTGATGGTGGTGGGGCCGTTGACCGCACCGCTGGGGCCGGTGATTTCAATGGTGGGCGGGGTGATGTCGGTGTTGTAGGTGAAGTCGGTTTTGTTGTTGGCTTCGTAGCCGGTGCCGCTGATGTAGGTGTCCTGGTTGTTGTTACCTGCGGCGTCCTTGAACTTGCCAGAGGCCACGCCAATGGTCACGTTGCCGCTGCTGTTGGCGGTGGGCGTGAAGCGGGCGGTGTAGACGGTGTCGCTGACTTTCGTCCAGTTGTCCAGCGAGCCTGCGCCGGGGGTCATGTACACATCGGCTTGCGTAAAGTCTGTACTGGCCTCGCTCAGGGTAAAGGTGACGGTGGTGGGGCCGGTGACCGGGCTGGTCAGCTGGCTGACGGCCACGGTGGGCGGCGTGTTGTCGGTGTTGACGTTGATGCTGGCGATGTTGTCCAGCTCGGCCGTGGTGCCGCTGACAAAGGGCTCGTAGGTGTCCAGGTTGGCCAGTGTGGTGGCGGTGCTGGTGAACTTGCCGGCCTTGACGCCAATGGTGGCGGTGGTGACCGCGTTGTTGGTGGGCGTGAAGGTGGCGGTGTAGGTGATGTTGTCGGTGGTGCTCAGCGCGCCCAGGGTGCCGCCAACCACGTCGATGTCGCTGAACGTGAAGTCGCTGGACGCTTCGCTCAGGGTGAAGGTGATGGTGGCAGTTTGGCCGTTGGCCAGGCTGCTGGCACTGCTGCTGATGGCGATGGTGGGGTTGGCCGTGACGGGGGCCGACGTGGTGTCGGTGGCCATGGTGACGGTGTTGTTGGCTTCGGCGCCGTCGGCGTTGGCGTTGTTGGCGGCGTCGGTGAACTTGTTGCTGTCCACGTGGATGACGCTGTTGGCCGTGCTGTTGGCAGCGGGCGTGAAGGTGGCGATGTATTGGGTGGGGCTGAGGGCGATCCAGCCGCTCAGGGCGCCGCCGGTGACGGTGACGTCGCCTTGGGCAAAGTCGGTGCTGGCCTCGCTCAGGGTGAAGGTAATCAGCGCGGTTTGGCCGGCAGAGAGCGTGGCTTTGTCACTGGTGATGGCGATGGTGGGTTTGGTGGTGTCGGTGGCGCTGGTGTTGTAAGCCAGGTCGATGTAGTTGTTGGCCTGGTAGTCCATACCGCTGGGGGCGGGGTTGACGTAGGTGTCTTTGTTGGCGTTGGGGGTGGCTGCGGTGTCGTTGAAGGTGCCGCTGGCCACGCCGACAAAGGCGGTGCCGCTGCCAGTGGTGGGCGTGAAGGTGGCGGTGTATTGGGTGTAACCGGCGCTGGCGCTGCCGCTGGTGAGCACGGGCACAAAGTTGCTGAGTGTGCCGCCGTTGACGGTGACGTCGCTCAAAGCAAAGGTGGTGCTGGCCTCAGACAGGTTGAAGTACACCGTTTCGCTGGTGCTGACGGTGCCGGTGCCTGCGCGGCTGACGACCACGGTGGGGGCGGTGGTGTCGGCTGCGTTGGTGTAGGCAATGCTGACCTGGTTGTTGCCGTCGTTGACGATGGGCGCGGTGGGGCTGGCGGCGTAGGTGTCTTTGTTAGTGTTGCCTGCGGCGTCGGCAAATTTGCCGTCAACCACGCCAATGGTGGCGGTCCCACTGCCCGTGGCCGTGGGCGTGAAGGTGGCGGTGTAGACGGTGTAGCCGCCTGCTGCGCTGCCGGTGGTGACCACGGGGGCAAAGTTGCTGAGGCTGCCGCCGACCACGTCGACGTCGTTAACCGTGAAGGTGGTGGACGCTTCGGACAGCGTGAAGGTGATGGTGTCGGTGCCGCCGGTGGCCAGGCTGCCGCTGCCGGCGCGAGCCACGGCCACGGTGGGGGCGGTGGTGTCGGGCACGGGGGTGGCGGTGGTGGTGTCAATGGTCAGGCTGACCTGGTTGTTGCCGTCGTTGACGATGGGCGCGGTGGGGCTGGCGGCGTAGGTGTCCTGGTTGAGGTTGCCTGCGTTGTCCTTGAACTTGCCCGAGAGCACGCCCACGGTGCCTGCGGTGGTGCTGTTGGCGTCGGGCGTGAAGGTGGCCACGTATTGGGTGTAGCCGGTGCCTGCGGTGCCGCTGGTGGGCACGGGGGCAAAGTTGCTGAGGGTACCGCCGCTGACGTCGATGTCGGCCAGAGAGAAGTCGGTACTGGCCTCGCTCAGGGTGAAGGTGATGGTTTCGGTGGCGCCGGTGTTGAGGGTGGCGCCGTCGTTGGTGCGGGCCACCACGATGGTGGGCGCGGTGGTGTCGGCCGGCATGGTGTTGGTCACCATGGTCACGGTGTTGTTGGCGTCCGCGCCGTCGACGTTGTTGTTGCCTGCGGCGTCGGTGAACTTGGTGCTGGCCACGTGGATGACGCTGTCGGCAATGCTGTTGGCGTCGGGGGTGAAGCGGGCTGTGTAGACGGTGCTGCTGACGGCATTCCATTGGTCCAGCGTTCCGCCGGTGGCGGTCACGTCACCTTGCAAGAAGTCGGAGCTGGCCTCAGACAGCGTGAAGGTGATGGTGGCCGTCTGCCCCGCAGCCAGCGTGGTTTTGTCGCTGGTGATGGCGATGGTGGGGGGCGTGGTGTCGGGGGTGCCTGCACCTGCAACCACCAGGTCGAAGGTGGTCTGCACACTCAGACCGCCCGCGTCGGTGTCTTTGACGACGATGGTGTAGGTGCCTGCGGCGGTGGGCGTGCCGCTGAAGGTGTTGGTGCTGGCGTCGTAGCTCAGGCCAATGCTGCTCAGGGGCTGGCCGTTGGCCAACGTGGCAGTAATGGTGCTGGTTTCGCCGTTGGCGACGGTGTCCACGTCGGCAAAGGTGGGTCCAGTGAAGCTAGCGAGCGCAGTGCCCACGGTGCCGGTTTTATTGGCCACAGTGGTGCTGACCGTGGGCGCATCGTTGGCGCCGGTGATGTTGACCGTGATGGTGGCTTGGTGGGTGGCGTTGCTGCCGTTGCTGCCATCTTTGACGGTATAGGTGAAAACGTCGCTCACGCTTTGGCCGCTGGTGCGCAGGGCCTGGATGGCGCTGTTGTTCTGGTCGGTGATGGTGTAGGTGTAGCTGCCATCGGCGTTGATGCTGATGGAGCCGTAGGTGCCGGCCTTGACGGTCGGGGTGCCTGCAGCCACGGCGCTGTCGCCAGTGGTGCCGGTGGCGCTACCGGCGTGGATAGCGCTGACCACCTTGGTGTCTGCCAAGTCCACATCGGTGTCGTTGGTGAGCACGTTGCCGGTGGCGTTGCTGCCTGCGGTGCCGTTGGCGGTGCCGCCCGCCTCAATGGCTGTGGCGGTGTCGGCTACGGCGACGGGCGCGTCGTTGGTGCCGGTGATGGTGATGGTGAGGTTGGCGCTGCCGTCTTGGGTGGCGTCGGTGTTGGCACCGGTGTAGCTGAAGACTTCGGTCACGGTTTGACCGGCTTTGAGCGCCTGCACCGATGCTTTGTCGTTGTCGATGACGTAGGTGTAGCTGCCGTCGGCGTTGAGCGTGAGTCTGCCGTAGGTGCCAAGCAGTGCCTGGCCCACAGTGCCGCTGGTGCCGCCCTGGCTGACGCTGGTGATGGTGGCGACCAGGCTGTCGTTGGTTTTGACGTTGCCGGTGAGGGCGGCGGTGGCGTCTTCGTTGATGGCGCCGGTGTCGTTGTTGACGACGAAGGTGGCGCCCAGGGTGTTGAAGGCGATGTCGACTTTATTGTCGGTTTCCACGACCTTGCCGGAGAAGGTGTCGGCGCTGTCGTAGGTGTCTTTGTTGATGTTGCCACCCAGGTCATTGAAGGTGCCGGCCTTGACGCCAATGGTGGCGGTGCCCGAGTTGTTGGGCGTGGGTGTGAAGGTGGCGGTGTACTGGCTGGCGCTGACGCGGGTCCAGTTGCTGAGTGTGCCGCCGGTGACGGTGACGTCGGTTTGCGTGAAGTCGGCGCTGGCTTCGCTCAGGGTGAAGGTGATGGTGCTGGTCTGACCGGTGGCGAGCGTGGTGCCGTTGGCAGTGCTGCTGGTGACCACCACGGTAGGCGCGGTGGTGTCGGTGTCCCAGGCCAGGGTGAGCTGGTTGTTGGCTTCTTGCACCGTGTTGGCCACGTTGGCTTCGTAGGTGTCGCGGTTGGCGTTGGGCGTGGTGGCGCGGTCGGTGAAGGTGCCAGCCTTGATGCCCAATGTGACGCTGCCGACAGTGCCAGTAGGCGCGGTGTAGCTGACGGTGTATTGGGTGCCTCCGGAGCCGTCGACTTCGGTGACGGTGCCCAGCACGCCTTGGTTGGAAGGCAAGGCGCTGCCGTTGGCGGTGACAACGATGTCACCGGCGGTGAAGCCGTTGACCGGTTCGCTGAACACAAAGACCAGGGTGTCGCCAGTGCTGCCAACGAGGCCTGTGCCTACGCGGCTGATGGCCACCGTGGGCGGTGTTTCGTCGATGGGGTTGGGGGCCAGGGTGTCGTAGCTGGCGCTGACCTGGTTGTTGGCCTCGTAGTTGGTGCTGGCCAGGTCGTAGGTGTCGGTGTTGGCGTTGCCGGCCACATCGGTCACGGCGCTGGCGCCTACGCCGATGGTGGCGGTGCCGGTGCTGGTGGCGTTGGGCGTGAAGGTGGCAATGAACTGGGTGTTGTTGCTGCCGGTCACGGGCACCAGGTTGCTGATGGTGCCGCCGGTGGCGACGATGTCAGACGTGGTGAAGCTGCTGGGGTTGATGGCTTCGGAGAAGTTGAAGTAAATGGTCTCGGGGCCCGTGATGGTGCCGCTGGACGCACGCAAGACTTCGACCTTGGGCGCGGTGGTGTCGGCAGCGGTGGTGTTGTAGGCCACGCTGACGACGTTGTTGGTTTCAAAGCTGGTGTCCAGCACGCCACTGGCGTAGGTGTCTTTGTTGAGGTTACCAGCCGCGTCGCTGAATTTGCCGCTCAGCACGCCGATGGTGGTGGTGCTGTTGGTGTTGGCCGGGGGCGTGTAGATGGCCGTGTAGACGGTGTAGCCCGTGGCGGGGGTGCCGCTGCTGGTGACCATGCTGAAGTTGCCCAAGGTGCCGCCGCCTGTGACGGTGACGTCGCTCAGGTCAAAGCCAAGCGAGGGTTCGGACAGGGTGAAGGTGATGGTTTCAGAGCCGCCGGTTTGCAGCGTGGCGCTGCCCGCACGCGCCACGATGACGGTGGGGGGCGTGGTGTCGTTGGACGGACTGAGGGTGTTGTAGCTGATGTCGACTTTGTTGTTGGCCTCGTACACGTCCGTGCCGGTGGCGGGGTTGGTGTAGGTGTCTTTGTTGAAGTTGCCTGCGGCGTCAGAGAACTTGCTGCTGGCCACGCCGATGGTGACCATGCCCGAGGCAGGCGTGATGCTGCTGAGCGCTGTGAAGGTAGCCACGTAAGTGGTGTAGCCGGTGCCGACGGTGCCGCTGGTGGGCACGGCAGCGAGGTTGCTCAGAGCGTTGTTGATGACGTTGCCGCTGGCGTCGAGCACGACGATGTCGGCCAGCGTGAAGTCTTTGGTGGCTTCGCTGATGGTGAAGCGGATGGTTTCGCTGGCGTTGGCGCTGAGCGTTCCGCTGCCCAAGCGCTCAATAGCGATGGTGGGCGGGGTGGTGTCGGGGGCGACGCTGTTGTAGTTGAAGGTGACGCTGTTGTTGACTTCTTGTGTGGTGCCGGCCACGCCAGCCACAAAGGTGTCTTTGTTGTAGTTGCCGGCGGCGTCGGAGAACTTGTCGCTGGCGACGCCGACGGTGGCGCTGCCGCTGGTGCCCGCTGCGGGCGTGAAGACAGCGGTGTATTCGGTGTAGCCAGTGGCGGCGCTGCCGCTGGTGGCCACGGGGGCGAAGCCACTGAGGGTGCCGCCGGTGACGCTGATGTCTTCTTGCGCGAAGGTGGTGCTGGCTTCACTCAGGGTGAAGGTGATGGTTTCGGGACCGGTGACGATGCCGGTGCCGCTGCGGCCCACAGCCACGGTGGGCGCGGTGTTGTCGGGCAACACGGTGTTGACGTTGAAGCTGACCGCGTTGTTGGCCTCTTGCACGGTGCCGGCCATGCCGGATTCAAAGGTGTCTTTGTTGGCGTTGCCTGCGGCGTCGCGGAAAGTACCGGCCACCACGCCCACAGCGGCCAGGCCGGAACTGTTGGCAGTGGGGGTGAAGGTGACCTGGTACTGGGTGTAGCCGGTGCTGGGGCTGCCGCTGCTGGCCACGGGGGCGAAGTTGGAAAGCTGGCCGCCGGTGACGGAGACGTCGTCCAGCGCGAAGTCGGTGCTGGCCTCGCTCAGGGTGAAGTAGATGGTCTCGGTGCTGCTGACGGTGCCCAGGCCCGAGCGGCTCACGGCCACGGTGGGCGCTGTGGTGTCGGGAATGGTGGTGTTGTAGCCGAGGCTGACGATGTTGTTGGTTTCGACCACAGGGCTGGTCACGGTGCCGTTGCTGGCGGTGGCGCTGTAGGTGTCTTTGTTGACGTTGTTGGCCGCGTCGGTGAACTTGCCAGCGGCCACGCCAATGGTGGCGGTGCCTGTGGCGTTGGCGTCGGGCGTGAAGGTGACGACGTAGTCGGTGTAACCGGTGGTGGCGTTGCCGCTGCTGGTGACCGGGGCAAAACCGCTGAGGGTGCCGCCGGTGACGACGATGTCGGACAGGTCGAAGTTTTTGGAGGCTTCGGACAGGACGATGTTGATGACTTCGCTGCCGCCTGCGGTCAGGCTGCCCGTGCCGGTGCGCGACAGGGCGACGGTGGGCGGCGTGGTGTCGGGCGTGGTGGTGTTGTAGGTGAAGGTGACGCGGTTGTTTTCGTTTTCTGCACCACTCAGGTTGTAGTCGTCCTGGTTGGCGTTGCCCGCGTTGTCCTTGAACTTGCCTGCAGCCACACCGACGGTGGCGCTGCCATTGGCCTGGTTGTCGGTGGGCGTGAAGGTGGCGGTGTATTGGGTGTAGCCAGTAGCAGCGGTACCGCTGCTGGGGATGGCGGTGAAGTTGCTCAGTGTGCCGCCGGTGACGGTGATGTCGCCAACGTTGAAGTCGGTGCTGGCCTCGCTCAGTGTGAAAGTGATGGTTTCGGTGTCGCCGTGCTTGAGGCTGGCTGTGGGGTTGGTGCGGGCGACCACGATGGTGGGTGCCGTGGTATCGGGCGGCAGGGTGTTGGTCACCATGCTGACGGTGTTGTTGGCGTCCGTGCCGTCGGTGTTGGCGTTGCCTGCAGCGTCGGCAAACTTGGCACTGGCCACGTGCACGACGCTGGGGTCGATGCTGTTGGGGTTGGGCGTGAAGGTGGCCGTGTAGGACGACCCACTGCCCTGGAAGTTGGAGAGGGTGCCGCCGCTGACCTGGACGTCGGCCAGGGTGAAGTCGGTGCTGGCCTCAGACAGCGTGAAGGTGATGGTGGCGGTTTGGCCTGCGCTCAGTGTGGTGGCGCTGCTGCTGACCACGATGGTGGGCGGCGTGGTGTCGATGGTGAAGGGGGTGCCATCGGTGCTGCTGGTGGGGCCGCCGGGTGGCGTGACACGGATTTCGGGTGTGTAGGTGCCGTCGGGCAGTGCGTCGGGCACGTTGATGGCGTATTGGCCGTTGGGGTCGGCGGTGGTGCTGTAGGTTTTGCCGTTAATGACCACGTCGACCTTGGCACCGGGAGGCGCGGTGCCGCTGATGGTGGGGGTGTTGTCCAGCGTTTTGTTGTCGCCAGGCACGCCGGTGTCGCTCTTGGGGTCCAGGCCGCCGGTCACCAGGCCGGGCGTGGTGTTGGTGGGCAGGCTAACAGTGTTGTTGGCGTCCGCGCCGTCGTTGTTGAAGTTGCCAGCAGCATCGCTGAACTTGTTGCTGGCCACGCTGATGACGCTGGTGGTGGTGCTGTTGGCCGTGGGCGTGAAAACGGCGGTGTAGACCAGCGGGTTGGTGGTGCTTTGCACCAGGGTGCCGAGGGTGCCGCCGGTGGTGCTGATGTCAGCGGCAGTGAAGTCGCTGCTGGGCTCAGACAGGGTGAAGGTGACGAGCGTGGTCTGGCCGGTGGCCAGGGTGCTGCGGTCGGCCGTGATGGCAATCGTCGGGCGCACGGTGTCGGCCACCGTGGTGTTGGTCGTCATGCTGACGATGTTGGTGTTGCTCACGCCGGTGTCGGCACCGTCGACGTTGAAGTTGCCTGCAGCGTCGGAAAACTTGAGGCTGTCGACCTTGACGGTGCTGGTGGTGGTGCTGTTGGCGCTCGGCGTGAAGGTGGCGGTGTAGACCTTGCCCGAGCCCTGCAGGTTGGAGAGCGTGCCGCCGGTGGAGGTGACATCGGCCAGCGTGAAGTCTTTGCTGTCTTCACTCAGGGTGAAGGTGATGGTGGCGGTTTGGCCGGTGGTCAGCGTGGTTTTGTCGCTGGTCACCAGCACAGTGGGCGGCGTGGTGTCGATGGTGAAGGGTGTGCCGTCGCTCACGACAGGCGTACCACCGCCCGGGGGCGTGACCTTGATCTTGGGCACATAGGTGCCGTCGGGCAGGCTGTCCGGAATGGTGTAGCTGTAGCTGCCGTCGGGGTTGACGGTGACGGGATAGTCCTTGCCGTTGATGTTGACACTGGCGCTGCTGCCAGGGGGCACTTGGCCGGTGATGGTGGGGGTGTCGTCTTTGGTGATGTTGTCACCGGGGGTGCCGCTGTCGCTGTCGGGCGAGAGAAAGCCGGTGCCGCCGCCGACCACGGTGTTGGTGGGGATGCTGAGGGTGTTGGTGTTGGTGAGGACGTCGGTGTCTGCGCCGTCGGTGTTGAAGTTGTTGGCGGCGTCGGAGAAATTGCCGTTGCCCACGGCAATGACGCTGGTGGCGGTGCTGCCGGCGGTGGGCGTGAAGGTGGCGGTGTAAACCTTGGGGTTGGTGGCGCTTTGGGTGAGCGTGCCCAAGGTGCCGCCGCTCACGGTAATGTCGCCGGTTTGCGTGGTGGCGTTCCAGGCGAAGTCGGTCACCGCTTCACTGAGGGTGAAGGTGACGGTGGTGGTCTGCCCTGCCAGCAACTGGGTCTTGTCGGCCTGGATGAAGATGGTGGGCGGTGTGGTGTCAATCACGAACGGCGTGATGGGTGTGGGTGTGCCGCCGTTGACGATGACTTCGGGCGAGTACACGCCGTCGGGCAGGTTGTTGGGCTGGGTGAAGCTCCAGGTGCCGTCGGGCTTGACGGTGGCCGGGCCTTCGCCGACGACAACGCCTTGGTCGTTCTTGATTTTGATGATGGCGGTGCTGCCGGGCGGCACGGTGCCTTTGAGTTCGGGGGTGGTGTCGTTGGTTTTGTTGTCGCCCATGACGCCGCTGTCGGACGTGGGAGCGAGTTTGCCTGTCGCGGCATCGGGGGTGGGGTTGACGCCGGTGTTGAAGCCGACGGTGTTGTTGGCTTCGTAGGTGGCACCGGTGGCGGCGGGGTTTTCGTTGGTGTCTTTGTTGAGGTTGCCTGCGGCGTCGCTGAAGCGGTTGCTGGCGATGCTGACGGCGCCTGCGCCACCGCTGGTGCTGGTGTAAGTGGCGGTATAGACCAGCGGGTTGGAGGCGCTTTGTTGCAGGGTGCCGAGGGTGCCGCCCGTGACAGCGATGTCGGCCAGCGTGAGGTCGGTGGTGCCTTCAGAGACAGTAAAGGTGACGACGGTGCTGGCACCGGCGGCGAGTGTGGTCACCGGGGCCGTGATGGCCACCGTGGGGGGCACGGTGTCGATGACGAACTGTTTGAGCGGTGTGGGTGTGCCGCCGTTGACGATGACTTCGGGCGAGTAGGTGCCGTCGGGCAGGTTGTTGGGCTGGGTGAAGCTCCAGGTGCCGTCAGGGTTGACGGTGGCGGGACCTTCGCCGACCACGTTGCCATTGGCATCTTTGATTTTGATGACGGCGGTGGAGCCCACAGGCACTTTGCCGGCGAGCTCGGGCGTGGCGTCGTTGGTGGTGTTGTCGTTGGGGGTGCCGGTGCTGTTGTCGCTGACGGGGGCGAGGCCGCCACTGGCGGTGGCGTTGGTGGCCAGCGTGATGGTGTTGGTGGTGGTTGGGGCGGTGTCTGCGCCGTCGGTGTTGAAGTTGGCGGCGGCGTCAGAAAACTTGCCGCTGGGCACCGTGATGGAGGCACTGGTGCCGGTGGTGCTGGGGGTGAAAGTGGCGGTGTAGATCTTGGGGTCGGTGGGGCTCTGCACAAAGTTGCTGAGCGTGCCGCCGGTCACGGCGATGTCTGTGGCCGTGAAGTCGGCCACGGGTTCGGACAGCGTGAAAGTGATGGGCGTGGTTTGGCCCGCGACCAGGCTGTTGGTAGGGGCGCTGACGACGATGCTGGGGGGCACGGTGTCGATGGTGAAAGGCGTGAGCGGCACGGGTGCGTTGGGCGTGCTGCTGCCTTGCGGCGTGACGATGAGTTGCGGGGTGTAGGTGCCGTCGGGCAGGCCGTTGGGGACGGTGTAGGTCCAGTTGCCGTTGGCATCAACCTGGACGGGTTGCTCCACGCCGTTGATGATGATTTTGGCGGTGGAGCCGGCGGGCACTTTGCCGTTGAGGCTTGGAGTGTTGTCGTTGGTGATGTTGTCGCCCAACGGGCCGCTGTCGTTGGGGGCAGTTTTGGTGAGCGCGCCGGTGACGGTGGCATTGGTGGCCAGCGAGACGATGTTGTTGGCCTCGGCCCCGTCGGTGTTGAGGTTGCCTGCGGCGTCGCTGAACTTGTCGTTAGCGACGCTGATGGTGGCGCTGGTGCCAGTGCTGGCAGGGGTGAAAGTGGCGGTGTAAACCAGCGGGTTGTTGGGGTCTTGCTGGAAGTTGGACAGGGTGCCGCCGGTGACAGCAACGTCTGCGGCGGTGAAGTCGCTGGTGACCTCACTGAGGGTGAAGGTGATGGTGCTGGTTTGTCCGCTGGCCAGTGCAGCGGCGCTGCTGGTGATGGCCACAGCCGGGGGCACCGTGTCGATGGTGAAGGGGGTGATGTTGGTGTCTTTGGTGACGCCGTTTTGCGTGACGTGCAGGACGGGGTAGTAGGTGCCGTCGGGCAGGTTGGTGGGTTGCTGGAAGGTCCAGGTGCCGTCGGGGTTGACGGTGACGGGGTAGGTCTGGCCGTTGATGGTGACGGTGGCCGTGCTGCCCACGGGTGCGGTGCCGGTCAGTGTGGGTGTGTTGTCACGGGTGATGTCGTCGTTTTTGTTGCCGCCATCGGTCAGGTCGCTGGTGTCGGAGAGCTTACCGCTGATGCCGTTGGTGGGCGTGGTGTTGTCGTCTTTGTTGAGCACGTATGCGGCAGCGCCTGCAGCGCCCAGGCCCAGCAGGCCCAAGAGCGGGAAGGCGGCAATGGCGGCCTCTGCGGGGGCGATGATCTCGCCCGCGCCCAGCGCCATGGCGACGTCTTGCCCGCCTTCGGGCAGCATTTGCACCAGGCCCAGGGGGTGAGGGTCTTCGGGGATGTATTCGTAGAGGTTGCCGTCTTCGGCTTCGCCAATGAGGCCCTTGTGGTCCTTGGGCATGACGTCGTAGTAGCCCTCGATGACGATGTCGGGGCGGCTGCCGCCTTCAAAGGTGATGACCAGGTCGTTGCCAACGCGCTTGACCTTGACGTTTTGCGGGGCGTAGCTGTGGGCCTGGCCAGCTTGCATTTCCACCAGTTGGTACGTTTCGCCAGCCTTGGCCTTGATGCGCAGGGCGCGGCCTTTGTCGCCGCTGTTTTGCGCGACTTTGTGGGTGCGCAGGTCCGACGCTTGGGTGCTGGTGACGATGACGGTGTATTGCTTGGCCATGGTGTTTCTGCCTTACTTGAATTTGTTTGTTTTGCTTTGCTGTGCGATCAGTGGTGCGTTAGTTGCGCACGCCTGTGACCTGGACCACCACGCGGCGGTTGGGTTGGTTGCAGGCCTGGGTTTGCGGCGTGGGGGTATTGCCGCAGCCGGTGACGACGAGCTCTTTGGGGCCGCGGCCTTCGGTGGTGACGCGTCCGCGCAGCAGGGGGCTGATTTGCATGTATTCGCTGACCGTGCTGGCGCGTTGCTCGGACAGGCGCTGGTTGTAGGCGTTGGAGCCCAGCGGGTCGGTGTAGCCAATGAGGTGCACGTGTTCGACCGACTTGTAGCGGGTGCGCAGGTGCAGCATGAGTTGTTCGAGGGCGTTGATGCCGTGGTCGGTCAGGCCGGCGCGGTCGGAGCGGTTGAACATGAAGAGGGTGTCGCCCGCGAGCGTGATGGCTTCGGTGGCTTGTACGGCCACGGCCTGGCAGGGTTGCTGGCCTTTGACGCGGCTGACGGTGTGCATTTGCAGGCGGGTGCCATCGAGTTCGCGCACGGCGCGGTCTTGATCGACGGGCACGAGCACCAGGCGAGGTGCGCCGTTGCGGACCGCTTGTTCCTGCACGCGGATGTATTGGGTGCGGCCGTCTTGCAGGGGCACTTCGCTGATGCTGTCCAGGCGCGCGGCGTTGGCGTTGCGCTCGACGTCGCGGTAGCGCACGCCGGCTTTGACGTTGGCAGGGGCCAGGCACAGTTCGCTGTAGCCGCCGGGCACAAGGGATGTTTGGTAATCGCCGTTGACGAAGATGCTGGCGGCGCCAGGCTGGCGCGGGTCGTTGATGACGGTGGTGTTGGTGTTGTTGTTGGTGGTGTCGTCTTGCTCAATGGTTTGAGCAAGGTTTTGCACGCGCTGGCGAGCGCCCAGCTCCAGCGGGCGGGTGGCGTAGCGGATGCCGCTGCCGAGGGCGTTGTTGGCGACGTTGTTGGTGGCGTTGTTGATGACTTTGCCGTTGTCGTCAATGGCCACCAGGTTGGCTTTGTCTGCGGCGGTCGGCAGGTTGGCTTGGCGGGGGCGGTAGAACACGAGGCGCGATTGGCCGGCGCGCACAAAGGCGGGGCCAGGGGTGAAGGGGTCGGCCAGGTGTTCGATCTGGCCGGTCAGCCCGCCTGCGGTGGCGGTGCGCTGACCGTCTGGTTGCTGCAAGAAGCCGTCTTGCGCCAGGGCTTGCGAAAACCCCAAAATCGCCAAAATTGCGACAAAGTATTTTGCATTATTCGATTTAACCGAATAAATATTTTTAATGCCTGCCAGCGCCATCGCGTTTCTCCAGTTGTACGTTGATTGCGCGGCATTAAAAGTGAATTTATCTAGTAAATTCAATGACTTATGAAACACAAGTCGCTTAATGTCGGCAATTTATACAAATAAGATACTGGAGAAAAATAAAAAATCCATACGCCAATTGGCGTATATGGAGCAGGAATTTGTAACGAAAACAAGTTGTAGGAGCGGCCGGCCCTGTGGGAGCGGCCTCTGGCCGCGATTGGGCGCGGCCACAGGCCGCTCCTACGCTTAAACCCAGATGGCGTCCCAGTGGGGATATAGGCCTGTTCGTGTGACGATGCCGGCACGCACGGGATTGCTGACGATGTAGCGGGCGACGGCGGGCAGGTCGTCTTCTTTGCGCAGGGCGCGGTCGTGAAAGCCGCGTTGCCAAACGGGCATGCCCAAGCGTTGTGCACTGAGGGCTTTGACGTTGCGCATGCAACTGGAGAGGTCGACTTTGCTGCCGAGTTGCATGAGCCAATGCAAGTGGTCGGGCATGACTACGAATGCCAGGGTCTGAGCGTGGTCCAGCATTTGCTGCTCGCGCAACACGTTCACAAGTAGGCGCGCATGGTGAAAAGAGTTGAACACGGGTTGGCGGTCAGCGGTCCCGGTGGTAAGGACATACATTTGCCCAGCCTGGGAGAACCGACCTGCGCGCAGGCTCCGGCTGTGTGGTTGTGATTCCATTGGACTCCCTTTTCTTGAGTGTAGGAGCGGCCTCTGGCCGCGATCAACCGCCCAATCGCGGCCAGAGGCCGCTCCCACAGGACATGGCCGCTTCTACAGGGCTGGACTGACTTGTCGGCGACTGACGTCGTAGCCGAACCAGCGTTCGGAGATGGTTTTGAGGCTGCCGTCGCGCAGCAGGGTTTCGATGGCGGTGGCAAGTTGCTGGCGGGTGGCTTGGTCGCCTTTGCGCACGGGCAGGCCCAGGTTGTGGGGCGCGGCAAAGGGGGCGGTGACTTTGATGGGCCAGCGGTGTTGTTCGATGTAGTACTCGGCGATGAGGTTTTCTTCGAGGACGGCGTCCACTTTTTGTTGAGCAAGCGCGTGCAGGCCTTGCTCGATGTGTTCAAACCCGATAACGCTGTTGCCAAGAGCGGCGCGTGCCTGTTCTTCAACGCCTGTGCCGGCCAGGACGCCCAGGCGTTTGCCGACAAGGTCGTCAAGGCTGAGGAAGTCGCGCTGGTCGTCTTCGTGCTGGACGCAGCTGAGCTGGATGTTGGCGTAGGCGGGTTGGACGAAGTCGTATTTGCGGCGGTTGTCGGGGGTGATGAGCAATTGGTTGCCGAGCCAGTCGAGTGCGCCGCTTTGCAGGCTGGTTTGCAGCGCACTTGGTGTGCCGGCGACGATCTGCATCGGGCGCCCCAGGAGTTGACACAGGCGGCGACAAACGTCGACGTCGAAACCGATGAGGTGATCGTTGTCGTCCAGAAAGCTGAAGGGTTCGTAGTGGCGGATGAAGCCGATGCGGCAGGGTGGGCCTGCGGGTGTTGGCGTGAGTTGTTGCGCGCGTGCGGGCGCAGCGGTAACGATGGGCACGAGGACCAGGCTTTGCAGCCAGTGGCGGCGACCGGGGTTGAAGGTGGGCTTAGCCATGGAAGGCCCCTTCAAAGCAGTGGCGCAGTTCGTGGCCGAGGTAGTTGTAGCCGGTTTGCGGGGGGGTGACGATGGTGCATTCTTTGCGGCGGGTGTTCCAGTAGGCACAGGCCATGGGGCGCGAGGTGGGCGTGATGGTGTGGCCGGTGATGCGGGCGCAGTATTCGTGGCCGTCGGGGCGGGGGAGCACTTTGACGGTGGGGTCCTGGATGACGCGGCGTTCAGTGGGCAGGGGGGTAAAGCGGGTGATGTCCACGGCGGGGGGCTGCAGGCCCAGACCGCCAGCGCAGGCGCTGAGCAGCAGGGTCAGGATCAGGATGGAGAGTGTTCGCATGGTGGCGTGAATGTCCTTAACGTCCTGTCAGGCAGGCCAGGAAGAGATGGCCGAGCACGGAGTGGGTGGTGTCTGCGGTGGTGACGAGGGTGCATTGCTTGCTGGCGAGGTGCCAGGTGGCGCAGTTGCCTTGCCAGGTGCTGATGCCGTCTTGCGGCTGAATGCGGGCGCATACAGTTTGCGGGTTGGCGTTGACGCGCCAGCTGGTGCGGGGTTGGCGCATTTGCAGTTGTTCGGCGCGGGGCATGTCGAAAGTGGCAAAGTCAAGCAGCGGGTCGGCTTTTGCAGATGTGCAGCCGAGCGCGCAGAAAGTGAGCCACAAGAAGAGCGGGGGGGATGGGCGCAACCTGTTCATGTCAGAAACGATAGGTGGCGCCCACGCGCAGGGTGCGGCCCCAGAGGTTGCTGTAGGCGGTGTCGATGCCGGGGGTGTTGGGGCTGGGGGAGTTGATGCCTTGGGTGGGCAGTTTGTTGGCCACGTTGTAAATGCCGGCGCGTAGCTCCAGCGCGCGGATGGGGCTGTACTGGGCAACGAGGTCGAGTGTGCTGAAGGCGGGAATGGTGACGGTGTGCAGGCCGGGCAGCTGCAGGTCGGTGTAGGCGCTGCGGTAGTGCCAGATGGCGCCCAGGTTCCAGTCGGCCTGGTTGTAGGCGAGCAGGACTTGTGCGTTGAATTTGGGGGTGGGTTTGTAGGTCAGGCTGGAGATGCGGCCCAGGTCGGACTCCTGACCCATGCCGGCGTCTTTCCATGAAGCCAAATATCGGGTGAGTTGGGCTTGCAGGGAGATGCGGCCGTGATCGGTGGGGTGGCGCCAGCGCAGGTCGAAGTCGATGCCGCGTTTGAGCGAGCTGGCGTTGTTGCGCAGGGGCAGGTACAGGGCGAGGTCACCGTTGCTGTCGCGGATGAAATTGTCGGCATGTTGTAGCGGGTTGAGCAATACGCCTGCGGAGATGTCCTGGCCGATTTCGTTTTTGATGGCGACTTGCCAGACGTCGGCGCTCAGGCTGATGCGGTGGTTGATGTCGTGGCGCACACCAAAGGTCAATTGCTGCGAGGTCTCGGGTCGCAGTGTGGTGGCGCCTTGGGTGTAGGTGGGGATGAAGTTTGCGCCGCTGACGCAGCGGGCACCCAGGCTGCTGGCAATGTCTGTGGGACAGGTATAGCCGGTGGGGATCTGGGCGTTGCCGAAGTAGTAGCGCTGCTCGTTGAGTTGGGCGGTTTGTGGGGCCCGAAAGCCGGTGCCGAAGGCGGCGCGCCATTGCCAATCGGATGTGGGGCGCCACAGGGAGGAGAGTTTGCCGTTGAAGGTGTGGAACTGGTCGTAGCGGTCGGCGCGCATGGATGCGGTGGACTCGAGGTTGTCGCGCCAGGGGGTGCGCAATTCGGTGTAGGCGGCGACGCTGTCGCGGTTCAGGTCAAAGTCGGGCTGGGAATTGAGTGTGTTGGTATTGCGGTAAGTGCTGGTTTCGCGGCGCACTTCGCTGCCCAGCGCCCATTGCGCGGCGCCGCCATCGAGCGTCCACAACTCGCGCTGGCCGCGAACTGTGGCGCCCGCAAGGCGGGTGCGCCCTTGGTTGAGGGGGTAGCTGGTGATCTGACTTTCGAGCTGGGCATTCAAGGCTGGCGCCGCGGCAGAGCTGAACCAGCCTTCGCTGATGGGCAGGCTGCCGTTGTCGCCCAGAAGGCCTTGGGGGAGTTGCCTGATGTAGCTGTGTTGTGCGGCGCTTTGTGTGTAGTGGGCGCTGGCCTGGTAATCCCAGGTTTGCCACTGGCCCTTGAGGCCGATGTGTGCACTCAAAGTGGTGTGCTCAAACCCAAGCACAGGGCCTGCAATGGCGGGACGCCAAAGCACCCAGGCACCAGAGGACATGCCAGCTTGCGCAAGCCATGGGGCGGCCACAGGGCTGCTGGCATCGACCCAGCGGGCGGTGCTGTCAAACACGGTGCGCGCTTGCTGGGTGTTGGTGCCCCAGAGCAGGTCGGCAAAGAGTTGCTGTCCGCTGTCGATCACAACATCGCCGCGTAGGTGCAGCGCTGTGCGGCGCTGGCTGGGGTAGTAGTCCAGTTGGGGGTAGGGGTTGCCTTGGCAGTAGGTGCCGGAGGGGGCTGCGCTCCAGCTTGCGGGGCATGGCTGCGCTTGCGCGAGCAAAGGGCTCCAGGCGCTGTTCCACAAAGCAGGGGTGGGACTGTAAAGCGTAGCGGGCGAGGTGTAGAGGTCAGTCAGGGTGTACGTCATGGCCGTGGCGTTGGCGCCGCTGCCAATGGTGGTGCCACCGGTGCTGAGACCGGGACGGTCTGCACCGCTCAGAGCGCTGCGTTCGCTGTGTTCGAACTCTGCGCGTAGATGAAAACCGTCGCGACGCAGGCTGCCTTTGGCGAGCTGCACAGACAGGCTTTCGGTTTGCGCCGCCCCGCCTGCAGGGCGGGTTTTGTCGGCGCTGATGCTGATGCCCTTGCGCTCCTCGTTCATGATGATGTTGACCACGCCGGCCAGTGCATCGGTGCCGTACAGCGAAGAGGCGCCGTCGCTCAACACTTCAATGCGGTCGATGGCGCTGATGGGGATGTTGTCCAGATCAACACCCGTGCGCTCGCCACCCGCAATACTTTGGCGACCGTAGGGCGCGATGCGCATGCCGTTGACCAGCACCAGGGTGCCGTTGGGCATGCCGTGAATGGCAGCGTTGGCAAAGCCACCGTTGCTGGCCAGGAACTGGCCCGCTTCGATCATGTTGCCCATGTAGGGCAGGCTCTGGATCAGGTCGGAAGTCTGCGTCAGACCGGTCTTGCGAATGTCTGCGCGCGTGATGATTTCTACCGGCAAAGCGCGCGACTCGGCCGCTCGGCGCAGGGCGCTGCCGGTGATTTCGATGGTGTCGAATTGGCGGAATTCGACCGCAGTGTCCCGAATGGTGACTTGCCCGGCATCTTGCACAGCCTGCGCTAACGCTTGGGTATTGGCCCCTGCTGCCATGGCTAGCAATGCCGCGCACAAACGCATGTTTCTTGGCGTACCCATGCCTCTCCCTGACTACCTGTGTGGTGTATTTTTGGCAAGAGTATATAAATGAGTATTAACAATCAAGTACTGGCCACCTTCAGCGAGCAGTGTTACGATGTACATATCGTGTAACACACAGATGCGTCATGAACGAAGCAACCTTTACTTTTCGGGTCGATGAAGCCCTTAAGTCCGAATTTTCTTCCGCAGCGAAAAGCCGTGATCGCAATGCTGCACAACTTTTGCGCGATTTCATGCGTGATTTCGTTCAGCAACAACAGCTAGCGGCTGAGCACGACTTATGGTTCCGTCGCCAGGTGCAGACAGGACTGAATGCGGCCCAAGAAGGTCGGCTGATGAGCGCAGCAGAGGTTGAAACCAAGTTTGCGTCCAAGCGGGCAGCCACACGCCGTCGTCTCGAAACTTCGGCTGAATGATGCGACTGTTCTGGACACCGGAGGCGGTGCAAGACCGCGAAGATGTTTTTGAGTACATTGAGGCTGACAATCCGGTCGCTGCGTTGGCGTTGGATGAGCTCTTCGAAGAAAAGGCTGGGCGTTTGCTTGATCATCCCGGCTTGGGTCGAACAGGACGAGTAGGCGGCACACGCGAGCTGGTCGCACATCAAAACTACATTCTGGTTTACGCTGTATCTAATGACTCCATCTGGATTTTGCGTGTCCTCCACGCAACCAGGATGTGGCCCTGATAGGCCCAAGCTTGCACATGCCCTATACTGTGCAAGCGCCGATTTGATGTGTTCACAGCTTGCGGGCGCGGGGATGTCCCCCAAGAAATGCTGCTAAAGAGGTCACCCGCTGTCCCGGTTGCGCTTCTTTGGCGTGATCGGGTTTTTTATTGTTGCCATGAGTTTTGTTGTCGTTGCCCAGTCGATGAGGTTTGAGCAGCCGCTGCAGTTGCAAAGCGGTGCGTCGATTCGCGACTATTCCTTGTCTTATGAGACGTATGGCACGCTGAACGCTGACAAGTCCAACGCGGTGTTGATTTGCCACGCTTTGAATGCCTCGCACCATGTCGCGGGCGTGTACGCCGATGACCCGAAAAACGTGGGCTGGTGGGACACCATGATTGGCCCAGGCAAGCCGGTGGACACCAACCAGTTTTTTGTGATTGGGGTGAACAACCTGGGCTCGTGCTTTGGCTCGACCGGCCCGATGCACACGCACCCCGACACCGGCAAGGTGTATGGCGCCGACTTTCCGGTGGTGACGGTGGAAGACTGGGTCAACGCTCAGGCGCGTTTGCTGGATGCGCTGGGCATTGAACAACTGGCTGCCGTGATGGGCGGGAGCTTGGGCGGCATGCAGGCGCTTTCATGGACCATGCAGTACCCTGAGCGTGTGCGCCACGCGGTGGTGGTGGCCAGTGCGCCGAACCTGACGGCCGAGAACATTGCCTTCAACGAAGTGGCGCGCCGCGCCATTGTGACGGACCCGGATTTTTACGAGGGTCACTTCTACGAACACGGCGTGGTGCCCAAGCGTGGCTTGCGCATTGCCCGCATGATTGGGCACATCACCTACCTCAGTGATGATGTGATGAACGAAAAGTTTGGCCGCGAGTTGCGCTCTGCGGTCAACAGCCCGACGGGCTACAAATACTCCACGCAAGATGTGGAATTCCAGATCGAGAGTTATCTGCGTTACCAGGGTGACAAGTTCAGCGAGTACTTTGACGCGAACACCTATTTGCTGATCACCCGGGCACTGGATTACTTTGACCCGGCGCGGGCTTTTGGCGGCGATTTGTGTGCGGCGCTGGCGCGTGCAACGTGCAAATTCTTGTTGGTGAGCTTCACCACCGATTGGCGCTTTTCGCCGGCGCGCAGCCGCGAGATGGTGCAGGGCTTGATTGCGAATGGCCGCGATGTGAGTTACGCCGAAATTGACGCTCCCCATGGCCACGATGCGTTCTTGCTGGAGGATGCGCGCTACCTGAGTGTGGTGCGTTCGTACTTTGACCGCATGGCCGATGGCTTGAATGCAGGGGGTGCCGCATGAGCGACCGTTTGACCATGCAGGCGATTGCCGAGCTCGTGCCGCAGGGTGCCCGTGTGCTGGATCTGGGTTGTGGCGATGGCGCCATGCTGGCCTATTTGCAAGAGCACCGCGGCTGCACCGGCTACGGTGTGGAGCTGGACGACACCAATGTGCTGGCCTGTGCAGAGCGCGGCGTGAACGTGTTGCAGCTGAACCTGGAGCAAGGCCTTTTGGGCATGTTTGCCGACCAGTCGTTTGATGTGGTGCTGCAAATCGATACGCTGCAACACTTGCGCAACGCCGAGGTGATGTTGCGCGAGACGGTCCGCGTGGGACGCACGGGCATTTTGGCCTTCCCCAATTTTGCGCATTGGCCTAACCGCATCAGCGTGCTGCAAGGGCGCATGCCGGTGACCAAACGCTTGCCCTACGAGTGGTACGACACGCCCAATATTCGCGTGGGCACTTACGCGGACTTTGCGCAGCTGGCACGCAAAAACAAGTTGCGGGTGCTCGATTCGTTTGGCCTGCAACAAGGCCAAGTGGTGCGCACGCTGCCGAACTTGCGTGCGGGCACGGCAGTGTTCAAGCTGCAGCGCTGAGGCTGCAGCTTTTTCTCAAATCAGCCCGTAAATTCCTGCGCGTGCATCCAGGCGGCGTGCTTGGGTGCGCGCTTGGTTTGGGCCCATTCGTTGAGCATGTCCCACTTGCATTCGTCGAGTTTTTTGTACATCTCGGGCGTGCCGGTGTTGACCGCCAGCTCCAGGCGGTGGCCGTTGGGATCGAAGAAATAAATGCTCTTGAAGATGGTGTGGTTGGTGGGGCCAATCACGCCGATGCCTGCCGAGAGCAAGCGCTTGCGCGTGTCTTCCAGGGTTTGCATGCTGTCGACCTCGAACGCGATGTGCTGAACCCAGCCGGGGGTGTTTTCGTCGCGGCCCATTTCGGGTGAGTTGGGCAGCTCAAAGAAAGCCAGCACATTGCCCTGCCCTGCGTCCAGAAAGACGTGCATGTAGGGGTCGGGCGCTTTGGTGGAGGGCACCTGGTCTTCGGCAATGGCGAGCACGAAGTCCATGTTCAGGTGCTTGACGTACCACTCGACGGTTTCTTTGGCGTCTTTGCAGCGGTAGGCGACGTGGTGAATTTTGCTGAGTTTCATGAGGGTCTCCTGTTTCAGGCCGTCGCTTTGGCAGCTTGCAGCGCTTCGCGCAGCACGCGCAAGTCGCCAATGTGGTTGGCCAGCAGCAGAATGAGGCGGGCGTTGAGGGCCTCGCTCTGTTCGTCGCTCAGGCCGTTGTGGGCATCGATGAGGGCTTCGTAGAACTCGTCGCCGGGCGAGAAATCGCGAAAGAACTGACGACCCGGTTCGTTGAAGTTGGGTGCGGTATTGAGCAAAGTGGTTTGCATGGTCGGTCCCTTTGTCAGTTGCAGGTGGCGCGGGCCACGGCCTGGCGCACGCGGGCAGCATCCAGCTGGCGCCAACGCGCAGCCACGTGTTGGTCAGGGCGCAGCAGGTAAGCAGTTCCGGGTTGGGCGTCGTAGCGTTTGGCAACCCAACCTTGTGCATCAACCAACATGTCCACGCCGGACACATCCAGCGCACGCGGCCCGATGATGAGCGGGCGCACTGCCACAGGATCTGCAGCCAGTGCCTGCAGCTGCGCGAGCATGTCGGCAGACGGCGTTTCATTGGCAAACAACATCAAGCCAAACTGGTTGCCCACGTGGTCGAGCAACCAGCTGTCCTGGCCTGAAGTTTGCACGGGCGCATCGTCCATGGGCGCGCCGGGCACCATGACGCCGGCAAAGCTGTCAGCGTCGGGCGTGTTGAGCAGCGACTGCGTCAGGAAGGACGGCACCGACAAGCGCCCGGAGTTGACCAGCTTGCGTGCGAACGGGTAGTGCCTGGCCAACGCCAGCACTTCGTTGCGGAAAGTTTTGCTGGTGCGGCTTTTGGGCGTGATGAAGTCGGTCGAGCGCGTCGAGTTCATGATGTTCTCGTCGGCGGCAAACTGGCGATCCAGCGCGTAGGTGTCGAGCAGCTTGTCCGGGGCCTGGCCCTTCATGACAAGGGCCAGCTTCCACATCAGGTCATCCGTGTCCTGAAAGCCCGAGTTGGCCCCGCGTGCGCCAAAGGGCGAGACCTGGTGCGCCGCGTCGCCCACGAACAGCACGCGGCCGTGGCGGAAGTCGGTCATGCGGCGGCACTGGAAGGTGTAGATGCTCACCCACTCCAGCTCAAACGGCCGGTCATCGCCCAGCATGGCCTGCAAACGCGGGATGACTTTTTCGGGCTTCTTTTCTTCTTCGGGGTCGGCGTCCCAGCCCAGCTGGAAGTCGATGCGCCAGACGTTGTTGCTTTGCTTGTGCAGCAGCACGCTCTGGTTGGGGTGAAAAGGCGGGTCGAACCAGAACCAGCGCTCTGCGGGGTAGTCGGCCTTCATGATCACGTCGGCGATCAAAAAGCGGTCCTGGAACACACGCCCTTCGATGTCCAGGCCCAAGTGGCGGCGCACGGGGCTGCGCGCGCCATCGGCCACCACCAGCCAGTCGGCCTCGATGTCGAACGTGCCGTCGGGCGTTTCCACGGTGAGGGTGGCGTGGTCGTCATGACGCGTGACGGCGGTGACCTTGTGCTGCCAACGAATGTCGGCGCCGAGTTCGAGCGCGCGCGCGATCAGCATTTCCTCGATGTAGTACTGCTGCAGGTTGATCATGCCGGGGCGCTTGTGGCCGGCGTCGGGCACCAGGTTGAACTGGTAGACCTCGTCCTCTTCGAGGAAGGTGCGGCCAATGTTCCAGCTCACGCCCAGCTGGCAGGCCGGCTCGGCAATACCCAGACGGTCAAGGATTTCGAGCGAGCGCTTGGCATAGCAGACGGCACGCGAACCGACCGAGACGGTCTTGTCGTCATCGAGCACCAGCACCTCGAGCCCTTGCAGGCGTGCATCAATCGCGGCGGCCAGGCCCACGGGGCCTGCGCCAATGACGATCAGGGGGCGGCGCTGCGGCGGCTCGGCGCGCAGGTCGTCCGGCGCTTTGTAGGGATAGATGGGGTTGACGTAAGCACCCATGCGTGTGTCTCCATCGGTCAGTTTTTCCGAAGGTTGTAATTTACTATAGATAAATGCGTTTACCTAAATGAAATTGACTTTTTTGAAGGGGTATTGCTTTTGAGGGTCGGTTCTGAGGCGCAAATTCAGTCCAGGCTGGCGCTCCATCGCTCGTCCCAGGCCTTTTGAATGTCGCGCCGATCGCGCTTGGTCGGACGACCCTGGATGATGCTCAGCGCGGGTTCGCGCGCCAGGCGATTGAGCTCGGCCTCGCGGGTGCGTTTGGCAATGCTGTCGGGGGTTTCTTCGTAGAGTTGTTGGGCCACGGGCGCGGGGCCGCGCACAGCGCTGATGCCCAGCACCTTGACCGTGCGCTCGGTGTGGCCCTGGCGCAGGCTAACGGTGTCGCCGACTTTGACCTCGCGCGAGGCCTTGGCGTCTTGCCCGTTGATCTGTACCCGCCCCTTGCCGATTTCGTCAGCCGCCAGGGAGCGGGTTTTGTAAAAGCGTGCGGCCCAGAGCCACTTGTCGATGCGCAGACTGTCCATGTCGGCGCATCTTAGCCCAGGCACTTGAGGGCTGCATTAACATGGTGATGTTGTATTCAGCCCCTTTGCGCCATGCTTCGCTTTGCCGCCAACCTGTCCCTGATGTACCCGGATGTGCCGTTTCTGGAGCGTTTTGGCGCGGCTGCGGCGGACGGCTTCAAGGGTGTGGAGTTCCTGTTTCCTTACGCTTGGGATGCGCCCACGTTGGCGGGTTTGTTGCGCGAGCATGGCTTGCAGCAAGTCTTGTTCAACACCCCCGCTGCGGGTGATGACCCGGCCAGCATGAACAGCGCTTGGGAACGAGGCGAGCGTGGGACGGCTTGCGTACCGGGCCGCGAGGCAGAGTTTCGCGCGGGGGTACACGTGGCCCTGGACTATGCGCAGGCCCTGGGTTGCCCGCGTGTGCACGCCATGGTGGGGGTGCGCCCCGAAAGCGTGAATGCCGAGCAGGCGGATGCCACCTTGATCGCCAACCTGCAGTGGGCGGCGCCCTTGGCAGCGCAGGCAGGCGTGACGCTGTTGATCGAGCCCATCAACCCGCGCAATGTACCGGGGTTTCATGTGCAGCGGCAAGAGCACGCGCACGCCATCGTTGAAGCGGTGAATTCACCGCAGGTGCAGGTGCAAATGGATTTGTTCCATTGCCAGCGGGTGCAAGGTGATGTGATGCACCACATCAGCACCTGGCTGCCCACGGGGCGTGTGGGCCATCTACAGCTGGCTGACCCGCCTACCCGTCATGAGCCGGGCACCGGGGAGCTGCATTGGCCACATGTGTTGCAGCATCTGGAGCGCGTGGCTGCGCAGTGCGAATGGTCGGGCTGGATTGGCTGCGAGTACAACCCGCTCGACACCAGCGCAGGCGGTACCTCGCGGGGCCTGGGCTGGCTCCAGACTTGGCAGAACGCCTGAAGTTCAGCGGGCTGCGTTCACACGCTTTTGCTGCACGCCCATCCAGGCAACCGCCATACCTGCCAAGACCACTGGCACGATGGAACCAATGTTCAGCCAGGTCCAGCCTTGCGTCGTCACCAGCGCGCCTGACGCGAACGAGGTGAAGGCCATGGTGGCAAACACAAAGAAGTTGATGGCGGCCTGACCGCGGTCTTTTTCAGCAGGCGTCCAGGCTTTCATCGACAAGGTGGTGCTGCCGGTGAACAGGAAGTTCCAGCCCACACCCAGCAGGAACAGGGCGATCAGGAACTGGTGCAGGTCCACGCCCGACAAGGCAATCGCAATACACACCAGATTGAGCACGACGCCCACGCCCATGATGGTCAGGGTGCCGAACTTGCGGATCAGATGCCCGGTGAAAAAGCCCGGCGCAAACATGCCAATCACGTGCCATTCGAGCACCAGCGCGGCATCGCTGAAGCTAAAGCCGCACACCTGCATGGCCAGCGGTGTGGCGGCCATGAGCAGGTTCATCACCCCATAGCTGAGCGATGCTGCCAGCGCCGCCACGATGAACACGGGCTGACGCATGATTTCGCCCAAGGGGCGACCGGCATCGGCGCCCGCTTTCTTGGCAGGCACAGGTGGAAACTGGATGAAATGCATGAGCACCATACCCACAATGGCCACCACGCCCAGCGCGAGGTAGGCGCCCATGAAAGGCGTGTCCAGAATGTTCTTGGTGCGCGAGGCCAGGTTGGGGCCCACGATGGCGCCAATCAAGCCACCGGCGAGCACCAGGGAAACCGCTTTTTCGCGGAAGTTTTCAGCCGAGAGTTCTGCCGCTGCGAAACGGTAGAGCTGCCCGTTGGCGCTGTAGTAACCCGCGATCATGGTGGACAGCACGAGCAGCCAGAAGTTCTGGCTCCAGGCGGCGTAAGCGCACAGCAGCGCCGAAAACAAGCCCACGGCCAGGCCAATCTGGAAGGAGCCGCGGCGGCCATAACGGCTTTGGGTGCGCGCCACCAGTCCGGTGGACAAGGCGCCGCCGACCACATAGCCCATGACGGGCAAAGTCGCCATCCAGCCCAGGGGGGCCAGGCTCAGACCGACCAGGCCGTTGATGGCGATGAAGGTGACGTTGTTGGTGAGAAAAAGGCCCTGGCACAAGGCCAGCAAAAGCAGGTTGGCATTCATACCCGGCAGTGTATAGCAGCCAACACAGCCAAAGGCGCGGTTTCGGCGCGCAACACGCGCGGGCCGAGCGTGACGGGCGCGAAACCCGCTGCCAGGGCTTGCGCTTCTTCGGTGGGGCTCAAGCCGCCTTCGGGGCCGCTGAGCACCACCAAGGGTCCATCGCCTTGCGTCGCCTGGGCCAAAGGCTGCGTACCGTCGGCCAGCGACAACACGCAACGCTGGGCTTGCACGGTCGGCATCTTCAACCACTCGCTCAGGCTGCAGGCTTCATGGATGGTGGGCACACGGTTGCGGCCGCACTGCTCTGCAGCGGCGATGGCGACGGCCTGCCAGTGGCTGCGTTTTTTATCAGCACGCTCGCCTTTGAGTTTGAGCACGCTGCGCTCCGCAGTGATGGGGGTGATGCTGGCCACGCCCAGCTCGGTGGCTTTCTCGACCAGCCAGTCCATGCGCTCATTGGCGGTAATGCCGGCCAGCAGATGAATGGCGCGAGTGGCTTCGCGCTCAACCGGGTCGTGCGCGTCCACCTGCACCTGCACATCGCTGCGGCCCATGCGCGTCACAGTCGCCTGGTACTCGCCACCTTCGCCATTGAACAGCGTGATCACACCGCCCGGTTGTAAGCGCAGGACCTGAACATGGCGGGCGGCGCCCGCAGGCAAGTCCAGCAGCTGGCCAGTGCTCAGGGGGGAGGGGCAATAAAAGCGGGGCATGGCCACAGTTACACGCGGCCAAAGGCCCAGCCGCCCTGGTCCTGCAGGCCTTCGACGGTGTCGATCAGGCGCAGCAAGGGGCCCAGCTCGCGGTAGCGGTTGGCGGTGGTGCGGATGTAGTGAATGAAGCGCGGTGCGTCGGCCAGGTATTTGGGCTTGCCGTCGCGCAGCGTCAGACGGGCAAAGATGCCGGCCACTTTGAGATGGCGCTGCAGGCCCATCCATTCCACCGCACGGTAGAAGGCACCAAAGTCGCTGTGCCATTCTTCAAAATCCATGAGGCCGGCCTTGCGGGCTTTTTGCCAGTAGCGAATCGTCACGTCCAGCACAAAGTCTTCTTCCCAGGTGAGAAAGGCGTCGCGCATCAGGCTGGCGATGTCATAGGTGATGGGGCCATGTACCGCGTCCTGAAAATCCAGCACGCCCAGCTGGTCACCCAGGGGCCCGTGGCCGGTGGGCATCATCAGGTTGCGCGGCATGAAGTCGCGGTGCACATAAACCTGTGGCGCAGTCAGGTTGCGCTGCATGATCAGCGCAAACGCGTTGTGCAGCACCTCTTGCTGCTTGGCATCCAGCGTCACTTTGCGGTGCTGGGCGAGGTACCAGTCGGGGAACAAGTTCAGTTCACGCTGTAGCAGGGCCTGGTCGTAAGGCGGCAGCTCTCCAGCTTTGGAGGCCAGCTGCCAGCGCAGCAATTGGTCAGTGGCTTGCTCGTACAGGGGCAGCTGGTCTTGCGCGCGCTCGGGGTCGATGGCCGACATCATGGTGCGGTCACCCAGGTCGGTGAGCAGCATGAACCCGTCGGCCTCGTGCCAAGCCAGCACCTCGGGGGCGTTCAGCCCGGCATCATGCATGAGGCGGGCCACATGCACAAAGGGCTGACAGTTTTCCTTGTCTGGCGGCGCGTCCATGATGATGCGGGTGCTGGCGTCCTGCGCTTCGATGCGCAGGTAGCGGCGAAAGCTGGCATCTGCCGAGGCAATGCGCACGCTGGCTGGGTTCAAACCGTGTTGCGGCGCGATGTGCTCAAGCCAGGTTTCAAAGCGCTGTTGGCGTTGCGGATCGGCCCAGCTCACACCCTCAGAGGTTTGCAGGGCTATTGAAGAAGAAGGGATGGTGCTCATGGATAATTGGATTCTACGTTTTGCCGCCCGCTCACTGTCCTTTCTGTCTGCTGCGTTTTGTTCAAACCTGCATCACTGCTGAAACTCTTTGCCACCGCCCTGTCTGTACTGGGCGCGGGCGCTGCTGTGGCTCAACCTGCCGCGCTTTCACTGCGCATCAGCCCTTTGTTGCAGGAAAAGCCCACCCAGACCGAGTTGAGCCAGGGGCCTGTGCTGGTGGAAGGCCAACGCATCGAGGCCCTGCCCGATCTGGCCACGCACATTGAAGGCGACGCCCGCTTGCGACGCCCAGGCCTGTCAGTCAGCGCTGAACGCATCGATTACGACAAGGTGCAGGACGAAGTGACAGCGCAGGGCCAGGTGCGTATCCACCGCGATGGCACGCTGCTGCAAGGGCCTGAGCTGAAGCTGCAGATGGACAGCTTCATTGGCAAATTTGAAGAGCCCCAATTCGAGCTGTACAAAAACGGCGGCTACGGCGCGGCCGACCGGGTGGACTTTGTCGGCCAGGGCCGGATGCTGGTGCGCCAGGCCAGTTACAGCACCTGCCGGCCTGTGCCCGGTGCAGGCTGGCTGCCGGACTGGCTGCTCAAGGCCGGCCAAATGATGGTCGACGAAGACGAAGACACGATTGCTGCGCGCGATGTGCAGCTGCGCTTCAAGGATGTCCCCGTGCTGGGGCTGCCCGGCATCAGCTTCAGCCTTTCGGGCGGGCGGCAGTCGGGCCTGTTGCCACCGCTGGTGGGTGTGGACACGGTCAACGGCATCGAGTTGGTGCAGCCGTATTACTGGAACATTGCCCCCAACCGTGATGCCACCTTCACCACGCAGGTGATGAGCAAACGTGGCGTGGCCGTCGACACGGACTTTCGCTACCTCGAGCGCGACTACAACGGCCAGGCGCGTCTGAACCTGATGCCCTCGGACAGGCTGCGCGAGGACCGTCGCTGGGGTTGGTCGAGCCAGCACAATGGCTCGATCGACACAGGCATCCAGGCCGTCGGTAGCCTGGGCTTTGGCCTGAAACTCGCACGCGTGAGCGATGACAACTACTGGCGCGACTTTCCCCGTTTGATGGGCGAGATGGTGCCTGGCGCGGGTGGTGCACAACGCACCCTGCCCTCCACGGCGAGCCTGTCCTGGGGGCGTGGACACTGGTCAACCCACATGCTGGTGCAGAAGTGGCAAACACTGCAGGATGTGGTCAACAACTCGTTCATCACGCCACCCTACAACCAGGTACCTGCGATTTCGGCGCGCTACAGCCTGTGGGACGCTGATGGCCTGGACACGGCCGTCACCCTCAACACCACGCGGTTTGAAGCAGACTACAGCCGCATACCCTCCGACAAGTGGCCGGTCACCGGGCTCTTAAACGGCAACCGCAGCTATGTCCAGGCACAAGTCAGTCGCCCGTTCGTGCGTCCGTGGGGTTACATCACGCCCAGCGTGAAGGTTCACGCTACACACTACGCACTGGACCAAAACCCCAACGGCGCTACCAGCTACGATCGCGCCCTGCCCACGGTCAGCCTGGACAGCGGCCTGACCTTCGAGCGCAACAGCCAATGGTTCGGACGCCAGCTGGTGCAAACACTGGAACCGCGTGCCTACTTCAGTGCCACACCTTATCTGAACCAAGAGGCCATGCCGGTGTACGACAGCGGCATCACCGACTTCAACCTCGCCACCATCTTCAGCGACAGCCCTTATGTAGGACAGGACCGCATCGTGGACAACCGTTCGCTGACGCTGGGCGTGATCAGCCGCTTTCTGGACGAGCAGTCCGGCGCAGAAATGCTGCGCCTGGGCATGGCGCAGCGCTACCGCTTTACCGAGCAGCGCGTTCAATTGCCCAGCGACACCGCCGCCACCGGCACGGGCTTGAGCGATGTCTTGTTCGGTGGCAGCTTGCGTTGGGATGAACGTGTCTCGTCCGACCTGACCACGCAGGTGGATGCCCAAACCAATCGCTTCAACCGCACCACACTGCAAACGCGCTACAAGGCCGGCCCCTATCGCGTGCTCAATGCGGCTTACCGCATGAACCGCCAGACCACCACGGCCAGCGAGCAGGTGGATCTGGGCTGGCAATGGCCGCTGAGTGCGCTGCGCTGGGGCGGCAGCCCTGACGATTCAGGCGTGCAGCAAGCAGGTGTGGGCCTGGGCGCCGGACGCTGGTACAGCGTCGGTCGCCTGAACTTCAGCCTGAGCGATCGCAAGCTGGTCGATTCCATCGTGGGCCTGGAATACGACGGCGGCTGCTGGACGGGCCGCATGGTGTTTGAGCGACTGCAAAGCACAGTGGTTTCGGCCACCACCCGTTTGATGTTCCAACTGGAGTTTGTCGGCCTGGCCAAGGTTGGCACCAGCTCCTTCAAGAGTCTGCGCGACAATATCTCCGGATACCAGGAGCTGCGTGACACCACCGAGCAACCGAGCCGATTCGTGAACTATGAATAAACCGCTGACTTCCATTCTCTCCGGCCTGTTGGTCGCCTTGCTGGGCAGCGTGGCGGTGGCCAGTCTGGCCGCTACGCCCTCGGCTGCAGTGCAAACCGTCAATCGCATTGTGGCGGTGGTCAATTCAGAACCTGTCACGGACCATGAGGTGCAGCAAGTGTCCGCGCAGCTGGCGCAGGAAAACGCACGTGCGCCGCAACGTCTGAGTGCAAACGAGCTCTACAAGCTGACACTCGATCGTCTGATCACCGAGAAGGCGCTGCAGCAACAGGCTCGGGATACGGGTATCACGATCGACAAGGATGCCATCGACCAGGCCGAGATGAACGTGGCAGCCAATAACCAGATCACGCTGGAGCAGCTGCACCAGCGTCTGCCCCAGGAAGGGCTCACGGTGGCGGCTTTCCGGGAAAAACTCAAGGGTCAGCTGCTGATCAACCGCTTGCGCGAACGCGAGGTTGAAGGCAAGGCTCGTGTGTCTGACCTGGAGGCTGAGCAGTATTTACAGACCTTGCTGGCCAAGCAGGCTTCGCAAACGCCACAGGAACTGAACCTGGCCATGATTCTGGTCGCAGTGCCTGAAGGGGCCAGCGCTGACGTGCGACAGCAAAAGCTGACCCTGGCCCGGGAAATAGCCCGCAAGGCACGTGCCGGCGAGTCGTTTGAGGCCCTGGCCCGCCAATATTCGAATGCTGCAGACAAAGGCGCCAACGGCGGCGAATTGGGTCTGCGCACAGAAGACCGCTACCCCGAGTTGTTTGTACAAGCCGTTGCCAGGCTCAAGACCGGCGAAATCAGTGACCCGGTAGAGTCAGGCGCCGGCTTTCACGTGCTCAAGCTGCTCCAGCGCAAGGCGGGTGCTGCTGCCCTGAGCGTGATGCAAACACACCCACGACACATTCTGCTGCGCACCTCCTCGCAAATGAGCCAGGCGCAGGCTGTGGCCAAACTCCAGGGCCTGCGCCAGCAGATCGTCAGCCGCAAAGCCGAGTTTGCGCAGGTCGCCCGCCAGTGGTCGCAGGACGGCAGTGCGCCGTCAGGCGGTGATTTGGGCTGGGTGCGTGCGGGCATGTTCGTGCCTGAGTTTGAACAGGTCATGGATCGCCTGCCCTTGAACACGGTCAGCGAGCCAGTGGTTTCGCGTTTTGGCGTGCACCTGATCGAAGTGCTGGAGCGCAAGCCCATGCCCGTGTCCAGCGCCGACGCACGCGAAATCGCGCGCAACGCCCTGCGCGAGAAAAAGATCGAAGAAGCCTACACCCGTTGGGTGGAGGACGTGCGCAGCCGCGCTTACGTCGAGATGCGCGACAGCCCGCAATGAAACACATCGCACGCAAACGGTTCGGCCAGCACTTCCTGTCCGATGGCGCCATCATCGATGCCATCGTGCGCGAGATTGCGCCCACGCCCTCGGACGCCATGGTCGAAATCGGCCCGGGTCTGGCAGCCCTGACACAGCCCTTGGTGGAGCGTCTGGGCCGCCTGACCGTGGTGGAGTTGGACCGCGATTTGGCCAAGCGCCTGCGCGAACATCCGCAGCTCAACGTGGTGGAATCGGATGTGCTCAAGGTGGACTTCACCGCGCTGGCGGCCACCTTGCTGCAGCCCGGACAAAAGCTGCGCATTGTGGGTAACCTGCCCTACAACATTTCCAGCCCGATCCTGTTTCATTTGCTTGACCATGTGACTGTGGTGCAGGACCAGCACTTCATGCTGCAAAAGGAAGTGATCGACCGGATGGTAGCCAAGCCCAGCACCTCTGACTACGGACGTTTGTCGGTCATGCTGCAATGGCGCTATGCGATGGACAACATCCTGTTTGTCGGCCCCGAGTGTTTTGACCCGCCGCCACGCGTGGACAGTGCGGTGGTGCGTATGGTGCCGCACACACAGCCTGCAGCATTGAACCGCAAGACCCTGGAAACCCTGGTGCAGGTAGCTTTCAGCCAGAGGCGCAAATTGCTGCGTCACACTTTAGGCAAATGGCTCGAAGAAAAGCAGTTTGCGGGTCCATTCGATGTGCAGCGCCGCGCCGAAGAGGTGCCGGTGGATGAATACGTGCAACTGGCACAGCAATTGGGCTGAGGAGATACCCATAAAAAAGCCCCGCGATGCGGGGCTTTTGCTGGGCCTGAGCCGTATCAGGCTGCAGCCAGCCAGTACCCGGCATTGAACGGGCTGCTCATGCGCAGCGCCTGTGGCGTCACATCCACCAGTTTGTCGGTGGGCATTTTTTCTTCGGCCTCGCCTTCACCAGCTTCGAGCTCTGCTGCGCGGGCCAGGTCGCTGGCCTTGGCGGCGCGAGCCACGGAGAAGGAGTAGAAGCAGCGGAAAGGCACCTTGCGGTCACCCCAGTAATCGGCGGTGTCGCGGAAGATGTCGATCAGTTGCTCGCGCGCTTCCTTGTCGAACTTGGGGTTTGTGGGGATCTGGTCGAGCACCACGATGAAGCCCGGCTGGGGGCCGGACTTGTGCAGCGGGTCGGTCATGCAGTCATACAGGGCATCAAAGTTCTTGCCGAAGTGCGTGGGCAGCGTGAACTGGGCGCCGATCATGTCGAGCACGTCCTGCTTGGTCAGGGCTTGCGACAGGTTGGCGTACAGAAAGTGATGGCCCAGGGCCTGGGCGGCTTCCTGCAGGTCGTTCACGCTGTAGGCGCGAATCGACTGCACCACATTTGTACGGGTGCCTTTGAGGGGCTGATCCTGAATTTTTTGTTGTTGCGTGTCCATCTTCGTGGTTCTCTCGGTCAAGGCAGTCAAGGTTGTGTGCGATCGTTGATCACACTGAAACTCGTGTAGTGGTCAGCGGTGTAATAGCAGGCCTGCGGGTCACGCAGTTCATAGCCACCACACACAATGCGCCGGGCACCCCGGTCGCGCGAACCGGGTGTCCTGACGGTGTATTCACGGTAGAACCCACGGTCCTTGCGCGGCAATATGCGTTCCCGGTTGCCAAAAACAGTCCCGTCCTTTTCATAGGGAAAAGGACCACCCTTGCGGATGTTTCGGTAAGTTTCCTGGCCTTCCTTGGGCAACGCCTGCAGCGCGATGACGGGCAGGGTCTGTGTGGGCAGCGGAGCCTTGGCTTGCACCGTTATGGTGCACACCAGAACCACCGTTCCCAACACGTTCAACAGTCCGCGTCGGGACAAATGGCCTGTCTTTGCCGCCTTCATGAAGCACCTTTCAGGAGTCCCGGGTTTACCCGAACACTCTGGGCGCTAGTGTGACCGAAAGCCCGAAAAAAAGCAAGCGCCTGCCAAAAAAACAGGCAGCCCGTGGGGGCTGTCTGCGGTGTTTGACAAACGACTAAGTTTGCGCTTGCTTAGCCTTATCGCCTTCAGCGATGGGCGTTTGCGTCCGCCACGGTCAGTGCTGTCATGTTGACAATGCGTCGCACCGTGGTGCTGGGCGTCAGGATATGGACTGGCTTGGCGGCACCCAGGAGCACCGGACCAATGGCGATGTTGCCACCCGCTGCAGTTTTGAGCAGGTTGTAGGCAATGTTGGCGGCGTCGATGTTGGGCATGACCAGCAAATTGGCGCTGCCCGTCAGGGCGCTGTGCGGCATGATGGTCTTGCGAGCGGCCTCGTCCAAAGCGACATCGCCGTGCATTTCGCCATCCACTTCAAGCCAGGGCGCGTTGCGCTGCAACAATTCCAGGACCTGGCGCATCTTGACCGCGCTGGGTTGATCGGAAGTGCCGAAGTTGGAGTGGCTGAGCAAAGCGGCTTTGGGCTCAACGCCAAAACGGCGCATTTCCTCTGCAGCCATCATGGTGATCTCGGCCAGCTGCTCTGCACTGGGGTCGTAATTGACATGGGTGTCGACAATGAAGACCTGGCGATTGGGCAGCATCAGGCCGTTCATGGCGGCAAAAGTCGTGACGCCCGGGCGCTTGCCAATGACCTGGTCCACATAGGTCAGGTGCATGGTGTTGTGGCCCCAGGTGCCGCAAATCAGACCATCGGCGTGACCTTTGTGGACCAGCATGGCGCCAATGAGTGACAGGCGCCGGCGCATTTCGATCTTGGCGATCGATTCGGTCACGCCCTTGCGCTCGGTCATGCGGTGGTAGGTCTGCCAGAAGTCGCGGTAGCGGTCATCTTGCTCAACGTTGACCACGTCGTAATCCAGGCCTTCCTGCATGCGCAAGCCAAAACTCTCGATGCGTTTGGCGATCACGGCCGGACGGCCAATCAGGGTCGGGCGGGCAATGCCTTCGTCCACCACGATTTGCGCGGCGCGCAGGATGCGCTCTTCTTCGCCTTCGCTGTAGGCCACACGTTTTTTGAGGGCGCGCTTGGCGGCGGTAAAGATCGGCTTCATGGTGGTGCCAGAGGCATACACAAAGCTCTGCAATTGGTCGCGGTAGGCGTCCAGATCGGCAATCGGACGCGCGGCCACACCGCTGTCGGCAGCAGCTTTGGCGACGGCCGGCGCGATCTTCATCATCAGGCGCGGATCAAAGGGCTTTGGGATCAGGTATTCCGGACCGAACGCCAGAGGTTCGCCCGCATAGGCCGCGGCCACCACTTCGCTTTGCTCGGCCTGCGCCAGCTCGGCAATGGCGTGCACGGCGGCGATTTCCATCTCCAGCGTGATGGTGGTCGCGCCGCAGTCCAGTGCGCCACGGAAGATGTAGGGAAAGCACAGGACGTTGTTGACCTGGTTGGGGTAGTCGGTGCGGCCGGTGGCCATGATGGCGTCATCGCGCACCGCTTTAACCTCTTCAGGCAAGATTTCAGGCGTGGGGTTGGCCAGCGCCATGATCAGCGGCTTGGCAGCCATCTTCTTGACCATGTCCTGCTTGAGCACGCCACCCGCAGACAAGCCCAGGAACACATCGGCGCCTTCGATCACTTCGGCCAGCTTGCGCTGGTCGGTCTTTTGCGCAAACACGGCTTTGTCTTCGTCCATCAGCTCGGTGCGGCCTTCGTAGACCACACCCGCGAGATCGGTAACCCAGATGTTCTCGCGCGGGATGCCCAGCTTGACCAGCAGGCCCAGACAGGCCAGCGCTGCAGCACCCGCGCCGGAGGTGACCAATTTGATCTTTTTGGGGTCCTTGCCCACGACCTTGAGGCCGTTCAGAATGGCCGCCCCCACCACGATGGCGGTGCCGTGCTGGTCATCATGGAAGACCGGGATCTTCATGCGCTCGCGCAGTTTGCGCTCGATGTAGAAGCAGTCAGGGGCCTTGATGTCTTCGAGGTTGATGCCGCCAAAGGTGGGCTCCAGCGAGGCGATGATCTCGACCAGTTTGTCGGGGTCTTTCTCGTTGATTTCGATGTCAAACACATCGATGCCCGAGAACTTCTTGAACAGCACGCCCTTGCCTTCCATGACGGGCTTGCCCGCCAGCGGGCCGATGTCGCCCAAACCCAGCACGGCCGTGCCGTTGGTCACCACGCCCACCAGGTTGCCCCGGCTGGTGTACTTGAAGGCAGCAGCGGGGTCCTTGACGATTTCTTCGCAAGGCGCAGCCACGCCAGGCGAATAGGCGAGCGCGAGGTCATGCTGGTTGACCAGCTGCTTGGTGGCCGCAATGGCCACTTTGCCGGGGGTGGGAAACTCGTGGTACTCGAGGGCAGCCTTGCGCAAAATGGCGCGCTTTTCTTCGGCCTGGAGCTTGTTGCTCATGAGGTGGATCTCCTGTGTCGTCCCAACGACATTTCGTCTGATGAGATTGTTTTTTCCATTGTAGTCTGCCCGCATAAAACACTGCTGCCCCACAAGTCAGTAGGCTTTTGACCTGAACGCAATAATCGGGCGCCCTGCCGCACAGGTCAACGCAGGTGTTTGCGGGCCTTGTGCTGCAATGCGCTGGCAATGCTCGTCTCGCGCGGGCCGGGGTGCACGGTGAACACCTCGCCAGCCTGCAAATGGCCAGCGCGTTCGACCGCCAGATAAAAACCACAGCGTCCCGACAAGACCATGTCCTTGCCAGCACGCTCGTAGCCCATGACCGCATTGAATTTGCTGCAGGGCTGGCGCGGTTCGGTCACACGCAGGATCACGCCACCGCTGAAGGACAAAGCATCGCCAATGAAGATGGTTTGTTCATCAACGCCATCGAGGCTGAGGTTCTCGCCCAGCTGGCCCGGTTCGATCGGTTCGTCAAACAACGTGGCAACAGCCTGCTGGCGCTGCGCTTGCCACCAGGCCAGGTGCTGCCGGGGCAACGCGTACACTGCCTTGCGCACGCCGCCATGCACACTCAAATCTTCCTGCTCGTCACCGTGCAGGCCCAGCGCAGCCACTTGAACAGGCACGCTCACAGCTTGCTTGGCGATGGCCGAACGAATCACCCGCTCACCGACCTTGAGCGGACGCACCTGCCCGACATGGACTGAGTGAATGTAGAAGCTGGTCATGGATGGCGTGGGGCAAGCTGTGGTGTAGGCCTCAAGAGCGCATCAGGGCTTCAATCTCATCCGGGTTGACGGGCACATCGCGGGTGATCAATTCACACCCGTTTGCCGTGACCACCGCATCGTCTTCAATGCGAATACCGATGTTGTGGAACTGCTCAGGAACACCTTCAGCCGGGCGCACATACAGACCCGGCTCGATGGTCAGCACCATGCCGGGACGCAAGATGCGGCTGGGGCGATCCTTGATGGTTTCGCCGCTGAGCGGGTCTTTGCGCTCGCTGATCTGGCCCACCTCGGACGGCTCCACATAGCTGCCGCAATCGTGCACATCCATGCCCAGCCAGTGGCCGGTGCGGTGCATATAGAACTGAAAGTAGTTGCGGTTGGCAATCACGTCCTGCGCGCCGCCCACCTTGTGCTTGTCGAGCAAGCCCAGGTCCAGCAACCCTTGCGCCAGTACTTCAACCGTGGCGTTGTGCGGATCGACAAAGCGCGCGCCGGGCTGCGTTGCCGCCACAGCAGCTTCCTGCGAGGCCAGCACCAGGTCATACAGGGCACGCTGTGGCCCGGTGAATCGGCCGTTGGCGGGGAAGGTGCGGGTGATGTCGCTGGCGTAACCATCGAGCTCGCAGCCAGCATCGATCAGCACCAGCTCCCCATCGCGAATCAAGCCCTGGTCAGCGCGGTAGTGCAAAACGCAAGCATTCGCGCCCCCCGCCACGATGGAGCCATACGCCGGGTACTGAGAGCCTTGCTGACGAAACTCATGCAGCAGTTCGGCGTCCAGATGGTATTCGCGCACTTCCTGCCCTGCGCGCAGCATGGCCGCGCTGCGCTGCATGGCGCGAATGTGTGCATGCGCACTGATGCGCGAAGCACGGCGCATGATGTCCAGCTCATGCGCGTCTTTGACAAGGCGCATTTCATCGAGCAAGGCACACACATCGCGCTGCTGGTCCGGACACAGGGCGCCAAAACGCACACGGGCACGCACGGGCTGCAACCAGCCTTCAATGCGGCTTTCCAGACCGGGATGCGTGGCAAAGGGAAACCAGACGGTGCTGCGGTTTTCCAGCAGCTTGGGCAACTGCGCATCCAGTTCGTTCACGGACACGGCGCGCTGCACACCCAGGGTTGCGGGAGCCGCATCTGGCCCCAGACGGATACCGTCCCAGATTTCGCGTTCGGCGTCCTTGGGTTGGCAAAACAGCGTGCCCTCACCCTCGTGTGTCAGCACCAGCCAGGCGTTGGGCTCGGTGAAACCGGTGAGGTAATAAAAGTAGCTGTCGTGCCGGAACAGAAAGTCGCTGTCGCGGTTGCGCTGCTGCTCGCGCGCAGTGGGAATGATGGCGATGCCGCCGGTACCCAGCTGGGCGGCCAGGCGGGCACGGCGCTGGGCATAGAGAGTTGTGTCGCTCATATGAAAGCCATTGTAGGAGCGCTTAAGTGTTGAGCTGCGCCAGCCGCTCGGGCGTGCCCACATCGGTCCAGGCACCCAGGTACGCTTCGCCGCTGACCTCGCCCCGGTCCATGGCAGCGCGCAGCATCGGGGCCAAAGCCACAGCCACACCTTGCGGATTGCCCAAAGGCGCGGGTGCATCAGCGCGTGTAAAAAAACTTTTGCGGTACAGCGCCATCGTGCTGAAGGTGTAGCACCGCCCTGCATCGCCTGCAGGCAGGTTGAGCACCGCGCCATCAGCAGCCAGGCCAAAGTCGCCTTTGAGGTTGTGCGCCGGATTGGGCACCAGCCACAAGTGGGCCTGTTTGCCGCTGGCCGCAAAGCGCTGCACGGCCTCTTGCGTGAACACGAAGTCGGGCGCGAACACATCGCCCGCGACGACCCAGAACACTTCATCGAGCTGCGGCAAGGCCCGCACAATACCGCCCACCGTCTCCAGCGCATGGCCAAAGTCGCGGCCTTCGTGGGAATAAGCCACGCGCACTTCGGGCAAACCTGGCCAGCGGACGCGCTCGCCAAAATGGGCCGGGATCTGCTCGCCCAACCAGGCGGTGTTGACCAATTGGCGCACAAAGCCGCCACGCGCCAAAGCCTGCATGGGCCACTGCATCAAAGGCTGACCACGCACCTGCAGCAAGGGCTTGGGCGTGCTGTCGGTCAAGGGGCGCATGCGCTCACCTCGCCCTGCAGCCAGCACCATGGCCTGCGCCGCCAATCCATTCAATGGTTCAAAAACGCTCGTCATGTGCGTATGTTGCCACGCCACGGCGGTTACGTACCCGGTGCAAGGCAAGTTACCTGCCCGGGAGGATCGGGGGCCGCTAAAATCAGGGGTTTCCCGACCTTCCTTTCCGGAGCTGCCCCACATGGCAAACAAGCAACACATGGCCAACGCCATCCGCGCCCTCGCAATGGACGCCGTTCAACAAGCCAACTCCGGACACCCCGGCGCTCCCATGGGCATGGCCGACATGGCCGTGGCATTGTGGGGCGAACACCTGCAGCACAACCCCCAAAACCCGCATTGGGCCAATCGCGATCGCTTTGTGCTGTCCAACGGCCACGGCTCGATGCTGATTTATGCGTTGCTGCACCTGACCGGTTACGACCTGCCCATTGGCGAGCTCAAGAACTTCCGCCAGCTGCACAGCAAGACCGCCGGCCACCCCGAAGTGGGCATCACCCCCGGCGTGGAAACCACCACTGGCCCGCTGGGCCAGGGCGTGACCAACGCAGTGGGCATGGCACTGGCCGAAAAACTGCTGGCCGCTGAATTCAACAAGCCTGGTCACACCCTCGTGGACCACCACACCTATGTGTTCCTGGGTGACGGCTGCATGATGGAGGGCATCAGCCACGAAGCCTGCGCCCTGGCTGGCGCCTGGAAGCTCAACAAGCTGATCGCCCTGTACGACGACAACGGCATCTCGATTGACGGCCAGGTGGCTCCCTGGTTCATCGACAACACGCCCCAGCGCTTTGCCGCTTACGGCTGGAACGTGATTGATGCCGTCGACGGCCACAATGCAGAAGCCGTATCCAAAGCCATCGCCGCTGCCAAGCACAGCGCCGACAAACCCACGCTGATCGTCTGCAAAACCAGCATCGGCAAAGGCTCACCCAACAGGGCTAACACGGCCAAAGCCCACGGCGAGCCGCTGGGTGCTGAAGAAATCAAGCTCACCCGCGAAGCGCTGGGCTGGACCCATGGTCCCTTTGAAATCCCCCAAAGCGTTTACAAAGATTGGGATGCCAAAGCCGCCGGCAAAAAAGCTGAAGCTGCCTGGGACAAAACCTTTACCGCCTACGCCAAAAAGTTCCCCGAACTGGCCAGCGAATTCACCCGCCGCATGAAGGGCGAGTTGCCCAAGAACTTCCACCAGATCGCTGTGGACGCAGCCGTATCCGCCCACACCAAGGCCGAGACCGTGGCCAGCCGCAAGGCCAGCCAGATTGCGCTGGAGTTCTTCACCGCGGCTCTGCCCGAAATGCTGGGCGGCTCGGCCGACCTGACTGGCTCGAACCTCACCAACACCAAATCCACGCCCAACCTGCGCGTGAATCTGGCCGGTGATGTGGTCAAGACCGAAGACGGCAAAACCGGTCGCCACATCAACTACGGCGTGCGCGAATTCGGCATGGCCGCCATCATGAACGGCGTGGCGCTGCACGGTGGCTACATCCCCTATGGCGGTACCTTCCTGACCTTCAGCGACTACAGCCGCAACGCCATTCGCATGGCCGCGCTCATGAAGCAGCGCGTAGTGCATGTGTTCACCCACGACTCCATCGGTCTGGGCGAAGACGGCCCGACCCACCAGTCCATCGAGCATGTGGCCAGCCTGCGCCTGATTCCGGGCCTGGACGTGTGGCGTCCCGGTGACACGGCCGAAACCGCCGTGGCCTGGGCCGTGGCCCTGCAAAACCAAAACCGCCCCAGCGCCTTGTGCCTGTCGCGTCAAAACCTGGCCTATGCGCCCAAGCGCGACCTGTCGGACATCAGCAAAGGCGCTTATGTGCTGGCTGAGCCCAGCGAAGTGGGCATGAACAAGACCCATGCGGTGCTGATCGCGACCGGCTCCGAAGTGCAACTGGCCCTGGCTGCGCAAAAGCTGCTGGCCGAACGCAAGATTGGCGTGCGCGTGGTCTCCATGCCCAGCACCAATGTGTTCGACCGCCAAAGCGCCATGTACAAGCAACTGGTATTGCCGGCCAACCTGCCGCGCATCGCCGTGGAAATGGGTTCGACGGACGGCTGGTGGAAGTACGGCTGCGCCGCTGTGGTCGGTATCGACACCTACGGCGAGTCGGCTCCCGCACCGGTGCTGTTCAAACACTTTGGCTTTACTGCGGAAAACGTGGCCGACACCGTCCACGCCGCCCTGCTCAAGCAGTGATTTCCTGAACCGGCGGGGTATCTGAACCCAGATACCCCGGGATCAGGCTCGTGAAAGGGCCGTGGTCTACAAACCGGTTACGTAACGGTTTAGTAACTTTCTTTTGAGGCTTTCATCATGACCATCAAGGTTGGCATCAACGGATTCGGCCGCATCGGCCGCCTGGCTCTTCGCGCCGCACTCAAGCACGGCTACAGCGACATCCAGATCGTGGGCATCAACGACCCCAAGCCCGCAGACTACCTGGCCTACATGCTCAAGTACGACAGCGTGCATGGCCGCTTTGATGGCACGGTGGACTTCACCGAAGACACCCTGATCGTCAATGGCAAGAAGATCAAGCTGTCGCACGAACGCGACGCACACAACCTGCGCTGGGGTGAGATGGGCGTGGACATCGTGCTCGAATGCACCGGCCACTACCTGACCGAACCCACCAGCCAGATGCACATTGCCGCTGGCGCCAAGAAGGTGGTGATTTCTGCCCCCTCCAAAGACACCGTCCCCATGTTCGTCTACGGCGTGAACCACAAAAAATACGCGGGCGAAGCCATCATCTCCAACGCCTCGTGCACCACCAACTGCCTGGCCCCCGTGGCCAAGGTGCTCAACGACAAGTGGGGCATCAAGCGCGGTTTGATGACCACGGTACACGCCGCTACCGCCAGCCAGATGACGGTGGACGGCTCTTCGCGCAAAGACTGGCGCGGTGGTCGCGGGATTCTGGAAAACATCATCCCCAGCAGCACCGGTGCTGCCAAGGCCGTGGGCAAGGTGATTCCTGAGCTCAACAAGAAGATCACCGGCATGGCCTTCCGCGTACCCACCTCTGACGTGTCGGTGGTCGACCTGACCATCGAGCTGGAAAACGAAGCCAGCTACGAAGAAATTTGCGCCGAGATGAAAGCGCAAAGCGAAGGTGCGCTCAAAGGCGTGCTGGGCTACACCGACGAAAAAGTGGTGTCCACCGACTTCCGTGGCGAGCCCTGCGCCAGCGTGTTCGACGCCACCGCCGGCATCGCGCTGGACAAGAACTTCGTCAAAATCGTGGCCTGGTATGACAACGAATGGGGCTACGCCAAACAGTGCCTGGAGATGATCCGGGTGGTGGCCAAGAAAAAGTAAGAAAAGCGCCTACGGGCGCTTTGTGTTTTTCAGCGCGCCAGAAACTTCAACAAGGCCTCGATCTTTTTGCCGTAGGGCGGATACAGCAAAGCGAGCGTCGACCAGCGGCTCTGGTGGAACACCGGCCGGAGCTTGGAAAAAGTTTCAAAGCCCTCGCGGCCGTGGTAATGCCCCATGCCAGACGCACCCACGCCGCCGAATGGCAAATCCGTCTGGCCCACATGAAACAGCGCATCGTTCACGCTCACGCCCCCTGACATCACTCGATCCAGCATATGTGCAAGCTGCTTTCGGTCGTGGGTGAAAGGGTAGAACGCCAAAGGCCTCGGACCGGCTTGAACCTGCGACAACACCTCGTCCAAATCGTCATAAGGCAGCACCGGCAAGATGGGGCCAAAGATTTCGCGTTGCATCAATGCGCAGTCAGCGGGCACATTCAGCACCAGATGCGGCGCCAATCGGTGACGGGCGTCATCACGGGCCGAACCGGGCAACAAAGGCAGGACTGTCGCTCCTCGCGCAACCGCCTCGTCGAGAGCCATGGTCAATCGGGCATAGGCCTGTGCGTTGATGATTGAACTCAGGTCAGGGCTGTTCAGGTTGGCATAGCGCTGCGGCACGATGCGTCTCGCCAGTTCAACAAAGTCCTGTACCTTGCTGCGCGGCACGTAAACGTGGTCAACCGTCGTGCAAATCTGTCCGGCGTTGAGGAACTTCACATACAAGATGCGCCGGGCAGCCGTGTCGAGATCAAAGTCATCACACACGATCGCGGGCGATCGCCCGCCCAGCTCCAGCGTCACGGGACACAGGTTTTGAGCGGCCGCTTGCATCACGCTGCGACCCGTCTGGGTCGACCCCGTGAACAGCAAATGGTCAAAAGGCAGTTTTGAAAATGCGATGCCCACGCCACCGGTTTCGTCAAGGAACTGGAGCTTCTCGGGTGGAAAGTAGGTGGGAATTTTGTCGATGAGCAAAGCCGCCAGGTGGCGCGAGTTTTCGCTCATCTTGACCATGGCGCGGTTGCCGGCCGCAAAGATCGCCACCAGCGGCAAAAAGCTCAGGTTGATCGGGAAGTTCCACGGCACGATCACCCCCACCACACCCAGAGGCTGCGGCACCACCCGGTTACGGGCCAAGCCAAAGGCCAGCCGGTCCACCGCACGTGGCTGCACCCGCATCCAGTGCCGCAGGTGTTTGAGGGCGTGGTCAATGTCCTTGAGGACCGGCAGGATCTCGGTCAGCTCGGTTTCGTGTCGGCTGCGGTGACCGTAATCGCGCGAGACCGCTTCGATCAGCGCCGTGCGCTGCTCCAGCACAAAGCGCCGCAAGGTCAACAAGTCTTGCCGACGCTGACGCAAGTCGGGCACAGGCGATGCGCGATAAGCCGATCGCTGAAGCTCCAGAGCCTGCAGCAGCCGTGGCGCGTGTTCGTCAGGGGTTGCATCAAATGACATGTCCGCATTGGACCACGTGGCCTGGTTACAAAACCAGAACAAACCCCTTTGGGATGACGGAATGTAACAAAGTTACTCAAATTCACGTAGCATGGTTACATCAACCGCATCACGCGGCACACCCCTATTCCAACAAGGAGCAATCAACATGGCGATCAAAGTAGGTATCAACGGTTTTGGCCGCATCGGCCGCATGGTGTTTCGTGCAGCGGTGCAAAACTTCGGCAAAGACATCGAGGTGGTGGGCATTAACGACCTGCTCGAGCCCGACTACCTGGCCTACATGCTGACCTACGACAGTGTGCATGGCCGTTTCAAAGGCGATGTGGCTGTGAAGGACGGCCACCTGGTGGTCAACGGCAAAACCATTCGCCTGACCGCAGAAAAAGACCCCGCCAACCTGAAATGGAATGAGGTGGGTGCTGACGTGGTGATCGAGTCCACCGGCATTTTCCTGACGAAGGAAGGCGCACAAAAGCACATCGACGCCGGCGCCAAAAAAGTCATCATGAGCGCTCCGTCCAAGGACGACACGCCCATGTTTGTCTACGGCGTCAACCATGCGTCTTACGCCGGCGAGGCCATCATCTCCAACGCATCTTGCACGACCAACTGCCTGGCCCCGCTGGCCAAGGTGCTCAACGACAAGTGGGGCATCAAGCGCGGCCTGATGACCACGGTGCACGCCGCCACCGCCACCCAAAAAACCGTCGATGGTCCCAGCAACAAGGACTGGCGCGGCGGACGTGGCATTCTGGAAAACATCATCCCCAGCAGCACCGGCGCAGCCAAGGCCGTGGGCGTGGTGATCCCGGCTGTCAAAGGCAAACTGACCGGCATGGCCTTCCGGGTGCCCACGTCGGACGTGTCGGTGGTAGACCTGACTGCTGAACTCGACAAGCCCGCCACCTACGCCGAAATTTGCGCCGAAATGAAAGCGCAAAGTGAAGGCGCTCTCAAAGGCGTGCTGGGCTACACCACCGACAAAGTGGTGTCCACAGACTTCCGTGGCGAGGTGTGTACCAGCGTGTTCGACGCCGAAGCCGGCATCGCACTGGACAGCACCTTCGTCAAACTGGTGGCCTGGTACGACAACGAGTGGGGCTACTCCAACAAGTGCCTGGAAATGGCACGGGTGGTGGGCAGCTGAGCTTCGGTCCCGGCCACCGATGACATCCAAGGGCGCTTGCAAGCGCCCTTTTTCTTGCGTCAAGCAAGGGCAAATCCCATCAAAAAGCACGATCGTGCGATGCTATGCTCCAAGGGAGTTTGCACCTCCGCGTGCACTGTTCGGGGCGCCCGCCGCCTCTCATCATCTTTCAGGAGTCATCCATGTTCAAGAAATCCCTGTTGCTGGGCGCTGCGTTCGCGGTGGCCAGTTTCTGCGTTTCAGCCAAGGAATGGAAAGAGGTCCGCGTTGCCATCGACCCGACCTACAAACCTTTCACCTTCAAAACAGCCGATGGCAAGCCCACCGGCTTTGATGTGAAGATTGCCCAAGCTCTGTGTGACAAGATCAAGGCCAAATGCACCTTCGTCGAGCAGCAGTGGGACGCCATGATTCCCGGTCTGATGGCGCGCAAATACGACACCATCATTTCTTCCATGTCGATCACCGAAGAGCGCCTGCGCCAGGTGGACTTCACCAGCAAGTACTACAACACGCCGTCCAAGATTGTGGTGCGCAAGGACATCAAATCCGACGGCTCAGCCGCCAGCCTCAAGGGCAAGAACATTGGCGTTCTCAAAGGATCCACGCAGGAAAAATATGCCAAAGGCGAATTGTCAACCCATGGCGTGAATGTGATTGGCTACGACGCGCAAGACCAGGTGTATCTGGACATCAAGTCTGGGCGCCTGGACGGCACGGTGGCTGACGTGGTCGAAGTCGAAGGCGGCTTCCTGAGCACCCCCGATGGCAAGAACTACGGCTACGTGGGCCAACCCCTGCGCATGAAGAAATACTTCGGTGAAGGCATCGGTGTGGCCATGCGCAAAGGCGACAAAGACCTCAAGAAGGCTCTGGACAAAGCGATTGCGGACATCCGTGCTGATGGCACCTGGAAAAAAATCGCTGATGAGTTCGTCCCCGGCGTCGATCTGTGGGGTGAGTAAACGCAGGCACAGCCGGGCATGATGCCTTACATCCTGAGCATCCTGCACGGCTCATGGCTGGTCGTGCAGGTGGGGCTCGCTTCATTGCTGGTGGCCATGGCGCTGGGCCTGCTCGGCGCTTTAGGCAAGCTCTCCAGCCACCGGCCAGCCCGGTGGCTGGCCACCGCCTATTCCACTCTGATTCGCGGCATACCCGATCTGGTCTTGATGCTGCTCTTGTTCTACGGTGGACAAATCGGGCTCAATGCCTTGCTGGAGCGACTGGGTGAATTCGACTATGTCGAGATTGACCCCTTTGCAGCAGGCGTGCTCACCATCGGTTTCATCTACGGCGCCTACATGACCGAAACGTTTCGGGGGGCCATCCTGGCCATCGCCCGTGGCCAGATGGAGGCGGGCATGGCGTTTGGCATGTCGCGTTGGCAGGTGTTGCGTCGCATCACCTTGCCTCAGATGGTGCGACTGGCTTTGCCCGGGCTGACCAACAACTGGCTGGTGTTGATGAAGTCCACCGCACTGGTTTCCTTGCTGGGCTTGCAGGACATGACCTATCTGGCCAAGCAGGCCGGTGCGGCGGCTCGTGGCGAGATCCCGAATGCACCGTTGCTGTTTCTGGCCTTTGCAGGCTTGATGTATCTGGTCTTCACGTCCGTGTCCATGGTATTTCTGGGCTGGCTGGAGCGTCGCTACAGCCTGGATCAGCGCAAGGTCTGATGTGATGGAATTTGACGTCATTGCACGCCCCGAGAACCTGCGCCTCTTTTGGGACGGCACGGTGCAGTCCCTGGCTTTGTTGCTGGCGTCCTTACTGGTGGGCGGCGCGCTTTCTGTACCCCTGGCCTTAGCCCGTGTCTCGCCTACAGCATGGCTTCGTGGGCCGGTCTGGGCCTTCACCTATGTGATGCGAGGCACGCCCTTGCTGATCCAGCTGTACCTGATTTACTACGGCCTAGCCCAAACCGAGTTCATCCAGTCCCGCTGGGATGATTCCTGGCTCTGGCAAGGGTTCAAGAACTCGTTTTTTTGCGCCGCCCTGGCCTTTGCCCTCAACACCTGCGCCTACACCACCGAGCTGCTGGCGGGCGCCATTCGTGAGCTCCCCAAGGGCGAGCTCGAAGCGGCTCAGGCCTGCGGTTTGAGCCCCTGGGCCCGCTTGCGACGCATCGTGCTGCCTGCGGCCTTGCGACGCAGTTTGCCGGGCTACTCCAACGAGGTCATCATGATGCTGCACAGCACCTCTTTGGCCAGTGCGGTGCCCGCCTTGCTCGACATCACGGGTGCGGCCCGGTCGATTTATGCCGAGTTTTATCTGCCCTTTGAGGCCTTCATCACAGCGGGGCTGATCTACGCCAGCCTCACTGCCGTGCTGGTGGGCCTGTTTCGTCTGGCCGAGCTGCGTTGGCTGGCCTATTTGCGTCCGCGCTCAACACACTGAAGCATTTCGCCGCCATGAGTCTCAAGCTTGACGTTCAAGACATTCACAAACGCTTTGGGCAGCAAGAAGTGCTCAAAGGAGTGTCCCTGCAAGCGCATGCGGGCGATGTGATCAGCCTGATCGGCTCCAGCGGTTCGGGCAAAAGCACCTTCCTGCGCTGCATCAATCTGCTCGAACAGCCCCAGCAAGGCCGCATCAGTGTGGCCGGTGAAACCTTGCAACTCAAAGCAGATGGCCAAGGACGGCTGCAGGCCAGTGACCCAGGTCAGCTACAACGTCTGCGCGCCAAGCTGGCCATGGTGTTTCAACACTTCAATCTCTGGAGTCACATGACGGTGCTGGAGAACGTCATGGAAGCGCCCGTTCAGGTCCTGGGCCAGAGCAAGAACGAAGCGCGAGCGCGTGCTGAACACTATCTGGCCCGTGTGGGCCTGAGCGCGCAGACGTTTGGCCACTACCCGATGCATTTGTCAGGCGGCATGCAGCAGCGCGTGGCCATTGCACGCGCCTTGGCCATGGAGCCGGAAGTCATGCTGTTTGACGAACCCACCTCGGCGCTGGACCCCGAGCTGGTGGGTGAAGTGTTGCGCGTGATGCGCTCTTTGGCAGAAGAAGGCAGAACCATGGTGGTGGTCACCCACGAAATGGGGTTTGCGCGCGAGGTGTCCAACCATGTGATGTTCCTGCACCAGGGCAAGGTGGAAGAAGAGGGGCAGCCCCACCTCATCCTGCAAGCGCCTCGCAGTGAACGCTTACAGCAATTCCTGGCAGGCAGCCTCAAATAAGGTTCAATGGCAATGCCGTGCTGTTCTTGACCTCTTCCATCACCGCATAGGTGCGCGTCTCGCGCACACCGGGCAACAACCACAGAACGTCGCCCGAAAATTGACGGTACGCGTTCATGTCGGTGGTGCGGATCTTGAGCAAGTAGTCAAAACCACCCGCCACCAGGTGGCATTCCATGATTTCGGCTCGCACCTGCACCGCCGCCTTGAACTGCTCGAACACATTGGGGCTGGTGCGGTCGAGCAGCACCTCTACAAACACCAGCATGCCAGCACCCAGCTTGAGCGGGTTCAGGCGCGCTTCGTAACCCAGGATGTAGCCGTCCTTGGAGAGGCGCTGCACCCGCGCCAGCACCGCCGTGGGCGACAGGGCCACCGCCTCGGCCAGCTTGAGGTTGCTGATGCGACCGTCGCGCTGGAGCACATCCAGAATGCGACGGTCTATGCGGTCAATATCAGTGGATTCGCTGCTCATGCCGAACATTATTCATTGAAACGACTGTTTTTTGGATAAATATCCTCCTGGAAATCCGGATCATGGTGAGTTAAGCCAACACCCCACTGGGACTTTCCATGAACGCCGCCACCCCGCTCCATTTGCTCAGCCCCCTGCCGCAAGGCGCCCGCTTCTCGCCCGAAGGCCCGCTGGCCGAGCGCAGTGCCCTGCGTGAAGCCATCGCCCGCGCCACCCGTCTGGCCGAACCAGAGGCACTGGGCCCCTTGATGGCGCAGGCGCGCCTGAGCGCCGAGCAGGCCACGCGCACCGACGCGCTGGCCCGCCAGCTGGCGATGGGCATGCGTCAAGGCCAAAGCGGCCGCGCCGGCAAACCATTGAGCGGCCGTGCCGGCCGCGTGCAAAGCCTGATGCAGGAATACGCGCTGTCCAGCGAAGAAGGCGTGGCGCTGATGTGCCTGGCTGAAGCGCTGCTGCGCATTCCCGACGCGGCCACACGCGACGCCCTGATCCGCGACAAGATCGGCGGCGGTGACTGGCAACAGCACTTGGGGCACAGCGGTTCGCTGTTTGTGAATGCCGCCTCCTGGGGCCTGCTGCTGACTGGCAAACTGGTCGCCACCCACAGCGAGGGCCAGATGCTGGGCGCCGTCACACGCCTGGTGGGCAAAGGCAGCGAACCGCTGATCCGCCAAGGCGTGCAGCTGGCCATGCAAATGCTGGGCGAGCAGTTCGTCACTGGCGAAACCATCGACGAAGCCCTGCAGCGCGCCCGCGCCATGGAGTCCAAAGGGTTTCGCTATTCCTACGACATGCTGGGCGAGGCCGCACTCACCGAGGCCGATGCGCAGCGCTACATGGCCGCTTATGAAAACGCCATCCACGCCATCGGCAAGGCATCGCACGGGCAGGGCGTCATCAACGGCCCCGGCATCTCGATCAAGCTATCGGCACTGCACCCGCGCTACAGCCGCGTGCAACACCAGCGCGTGATGGACGAACTTTTTCCCCGCGTCTTGAAGCTGACCGAGCTGGCCCGCAGTTACGACATTGGCCTGAACATCGACGCCGAAGAAGTAGACCGCCTGGACATCTCGCTGGACCTGCTCGAAGCCTTGTGCCATGCGCCCAGCCTGACGGGCTGGCACGGCATCGGCTTTGTCATCCAGGCCTACCAAAAGCGCTGCCCCTTCGTGATCGACTTTGTGGTGGACCTGGCGCGCCGCACGGGGCATCGCCTGATGATCCGCCTGGTCAAAGGCGCGTATTGGGACAGCGAAATCAAACGCGCCCAGCTGGACGGCCAAAGCGACTACCCGGTTTACACCCGCAAGCACCACACCGACGTGTCTTACCTGGCGTGCGCCCGCAAACTGCTGGCCGCGCCCGACGCGATTTACCCGCAATTTGCGACACACAACGCGCAAACGCTGGCGTCCATCGTGCAGGTGGCGCAAGACACGCTGGGCGACTACCAGCAGGGGCAATACGAATTCCAGTGCCTGCACGGCATGGGCGAGCCGTTGTATTTGCAGGTGGTGGGTGGTGATGTCCTGAACCGCCCTTGCCGCATTTACGCACCTGTGGGTACACACGAAACTTTGCTGGCGTACCTCGTGCGCCGCCTGCTGGAAAACGGCGCCAACAGCTCCTTCGTCAACCGTATGGCCGACGCGTCGGTGTCGCTCGATGAACTGGTGCAAGACCCGGTGCACCGCACCGAGCAGGACGCTGTTCGCGAAGACCGCACACCCGGCCAGCCGCACCTGCACATTGCGCTGCCCGTGCAGCTGTACGGCACGGCCCGCCGCAACTCCAGCGGTCCCGACCTGGCACACGAACCCACGCTGCGCCTGCTCGCACAGCAGATGCTGGCGCACACCGCCCCGTTGCAGGTGCGGCCCCTGCTGGCAGGCTCCGTGCAAGGCGGCGAGTGGCACACCTTGCGCAACCCGGCCGACCATGCCGACGTGATTGGCACCGTGCAATACGCCAGCGAAGGCGATGTGCTGACCGCCCTGCAGGCTGCCCATGCCTTCGCCCCCGAGTGGGCGCAGACCACGCCCGAACAACGCGTAGCGCTGTTGGAGCAAGCCGCCGACCTGCTGCTGCAGGACGCCCCACGCTGCATGGCCCTGCTGGTGCGCGAAGCGGGCAAAACCTGGGCGCACGCCGTGGCCGAGCTGCGCGAGGCGGTGGACTTTTTGCGTTACTACGCCGCACAGGTGCGACGCGACTTTGACAACCACACGCATGTGGCGCTGGGCCCGGTGGTCTGCATCAGCCCCTGGAACTTTCCGCTGGCCATCTTCATGGGCCAGGTGGCTGCGGCGCTGGCGGCGGGCAACCCGGTGCTGGCCAAACCCGCCGAGTCCACCCCCGCTATGGCCGCGCTCGCGGTCGATGTGCTCTGGCGCGCCGGTGTGCCCCGCACCGCCGTCCAGCTCTTGCCCGGCCACGGCCGCAGTGTGGGCATGCAACTGGTGGATGACGCCCGCGTGCAGGGGGTGATGTTCACCGGCTCCACCGAAACCGCCAAGGTGCTGCAGAGCGTGCTGGCCCAGCGCCTGAACGCACACGGCCAGGTGGTGCCCCTGATTGCCGAGACCGGTGGCCAGAACTGCATGGTGGTCGATTCATCGGCCTTGCTGGAGCAGGTCGTGCAGGACGCTGTGGCCTCGGCCTTTGAAGCCGCAGGCCAGCGCTGCTCGGCCCTGCGTGTGCTCTGTGTGCAGGACGATGTGGCCGATCGCCTGCTGGAGATGCTGCAGGGTGCGATGGCCGAAATCCATATGAGCACACCCGCGCAGCTTTCGGTGGACATGGGCCCGGTGATCGACGAACGCGCACAAAGCGGCATTGAGGCGCATGTGCGCAAGATGCAAGCGCGCGGCTGCAAGGTCCACCGCATCAGCCGCAAGGCACCGGGCAGCTTGCCCACTGGCACTTATGTGCAGCCCGCCCTGATCGAGATCGACAGCATCACCCAACTCGAACGCGAGGTGTTTGGCCCGGTGCTGCATGTGCTGCGCTATGCACGCCAGGACCTGGACATGCTGCTGGCGCAGATCAACGCCACCGGCTATGCGCTCACCCTGGGCGTGCATTCCCGCATCGAAGAAACCATCGCCCGTGTGACGAACAGCACCCACGCAGGCAACACCTACGTTAACCGCAACATGGTCGGCGCCGTAGTCGGCGTGCAGCCCTTTGGCGGCGAGGGCCTGTCAGGCACAGGGCCCAAGGCGGGTGGTCCGTTGTACCTGCTGCGCCTGCTGGCGCGCTGCCCGGATAACGCGGCCCTGCGCAGCGTGCAGGCCAGCGGCGCCACCGCCATGCCGCAAGCCTCGCCCGCGCTGCAAGCCCTGCACGACTGGGCAGCAGCCCAAGGCCGCCTGTCACTGGCGCACCAGTGCGCACGGCTTGCAGCTTGTAACTTGGCTGGTCTTGAAGCCCTGCTGCCTGGCCCCACGGGCGAGCGCAACGTTTACCGCGTGCAGGCCCGCGCGCAAGTGCTGTGCCGCGTGGGCACACAAGCCAGCGCCGAAGCCGACCTGCTCTCGCAGATTGCGGCTGTGCTGGCTGTAGGTGGGCAGGCGGTGCTGTCCGCCCAAAGCGTTGCGCTATGTGCCGGTTTGCCCGAAGCTGTGCAAGTCCAACTGGTGGTGAGCGAGACCCTGCAGGCCGAGGCCGCGTTGATCAGCGCCCCCGCCAACGAAGTCTTGACCCTGGCCGCGCAACTGGCTATGCAGGGGGGCCCCATCGTCACCCTCACGGCCCTGCCACCCGGCAACGTGCAGGTGCCGCTGGCCCGCCTGGTGAGCGAGCGCAGCATCAGCACCAACACGGCCGCAGCCGGCGGCAATGCCAGCCTGATGACGCTGGAGGCCTGATCAGCTCAGATGCTTGCCCACGATGCCGGCAAGTTCGAACATGGTGATCTGGTCCTTGCCGAACACCTCGCGCAGTTTGCCGTCGGCGTTGATGGCGCGCTTGTTGGCCGCGTCTTGCAGATTATTGGCCTTGATGTAGTCCCAGATTTTCTTGACCACTTCGGTGCGGGCATACGTCCCGTCGCCGATCACGGCGGCCAGGGCCGCGCTGGGCTTGAGCGTGCCCACAGCGGCCTTGCGGGGGGCCTTTTCGGCAGCGGCTTTTTTGGCAGCTGGCGCTTTCTTGGCTGCGGGAGCCTTGGCGGTTTTGGTGGCGGCCTTGCCAAATGGCGTCTTCTTGGCCGCCGCCTTGCGCGCCGGGTACTTGCCTTCGCGCTGCTCGAACTCGAAGCCGACCTTGCCCTCTTCGGGGTTCCAGGCCAGCATGGCCTTGAAGCTGCGGCGGGTGCGGTTGCTCACAAACTTGTCGAGCAAGTCGGTCTTGCCGGTGGCCAGCAGTTTGCTGAACTGTTCGCGCTCGATGGGCTGCTGCAGGATGATCTGGCCGCTCTTGAAGTCGCAGCTGGGTGTGGGGTGCTCGTGGGTCGGCACGGCCTTGCTGCACACGTAGTTGCTGCCGTGCTCGAACACCGGGCTGCCGCACTTGGGACAGTTGCCCAGACTTTGCTGGGCCGCAAAGTCCACGATCTCGCCCGTGTCCTCGTCTTTGCCATCGTCGCCAAAGTCGAACTCCAGCTTCCACTGAGCTTCGTCTTCGCCGTAAACCAGCGCCAGCTCGGCCACAAAGGGCCAGCCCGCTTTGGATCGGAAACCTTCGAGCGGGCCGATTTTTCGATCGCGCAGGAACTGGTCGGCCTCGGCAATTTCAAAGGTGCGGCCGCCCGGTGACTTGGTGAACGAGAAGCCGCAGCCGTCGCTGGCGCCATCGGCACCGCAGCAGGCAAAACGGCGGTAGTTTTCCTTGACCACGCCGCCGCACTTGGGGCAGGGGCTGGTGAGCGTGGCGTAGTCGCCGGGAACGGTGTCGCGGTCGTATTCCTTCGCCTTTTTGACGATGCGCTCGGTCATGGCCGCGATCTCGGCCATGAACTGGCCACGGCTCAATTGGCCGTGCTCCATTTGCGAAAGCTTGTATTCCCACTCGCCCGTCAATTCGGGTTTGGAAAGCTCTTCCACTTCCAGGCCGCGCAGCAGCGTCATGAGCTGGAAGGCCTTGGCGGTCGGGATCAGCTCGCGGCCTTCGCGCAGCATGTACTTTTCATTGAGCAGGCCTTCGATGATGGCCGCGCGCGTGGCAGGCGTGCCCAGGCCTTTTTCCTGCATGGCTTCGCGCAGCTCGTCGTCGTCCACCAGCTTGCCGGCGCCTTCCATGGCGCCCAGCAGCGTAGCTTCGGAGTAACGGGCGGGTGGGCGGGTCTTGAGTCCCTTGGCTTCGGCGCTTTCGGTGCGCACCATCTCGCCGGGGTTGACCGCCACCAGCATCTTGGCGTTTTCGTCGCCTTCTTTCTCGGCTTCCTTGCCCCAGATGGCCTGCCAGCCGGGGTTGACCAGCACCTTGCCCACGCTCTTGAAGTGATGCCCCTGCACCTGGCTGATCCGCGTGGTCACCATGAACTGCGCGCTCGGGAAGAACACCGACATGAAGCGCTTGACCACCAGGTCATACAGCTTGAACTCGGCCTCGCTCAAACCGCTGGGCGCCTGCAGCGTGGGGATGATGGCGAAGTGGTCCGACACCTTGCTGTTGTCGAACACGCGCGGGATCTTGCGGATGTAGTTGTTGTTGAGCGCGACCAGCGCGTGCGGCTGAAGGTGCTGGAAACCTTTGTCCGCCAGCATCTCGAAGGTTTGCTTGACCACCGGCACATAGTCTTCGGGCAGGTGGCGCGAGTCGGTTCGCGGGTAGGTCAGGGCCTTGTGCTTTTCATACAGGCTTTGCGCCAGCGCCAGCGTGGTCTTGGCCGAAAAGCCAAAGCGGCCATTGGCCTCGCGCTGCAGGCTGGTCAAATCAAACAGACCGGGCGAGGCCTCGGTCTTGGGCGTGGACTCTTCGGTGACGGTGGCCGCCTTGCCACGCACGGCGTCGGCAATCTCGATGGCGCGGCGTGCGTCCCAAACGCGGTCGGCTTTTTTTTCCTTGTCTTCGGCGTCTTGCTTCCAGGCCGGGTCGAACCACTTGCCGCCGTACTCGCCCGCTTCGGCCAGGAAGCTGGCATGCACTTCCCAGTAATCGCGGCTGACGAACTTGCGGATCTGTTCCTCGCGTTCGACCACCACGGCCAGCGTGGGCGTCTGCACGCGGCCCACGGTGGTGAGGAAGAAACCACCGTCGCGCGAGTTGAAGGCCGTCATGGCGCGCGTGCCGTTGATGCCCACCAGCCAGTCGGCTTCGGAGCGGCTGCGCGCGGCGTCGGCCAGGCCCTGCATTTGTTGTTCGCTGCGCAGGTTGTCAAAACCGTCGCGAATGGCCTGCGGCGTCATCGACTGCAGCCACAGGCGCTTGACCGGCTTGCCCAGGGGCTTGGCACCGCCCGCATATTGCTCAATCAAGCGGAAGATCAGCTCGCCCTCGCGGCCCGCGTCACAGGCGTTCACCAGCGCCGTCACGTCCTTGCGCTTGGCCTGCTTGACCACAGCGCTCAGGCGGCTCTTGGTCTTGTCCACCGGCTTGAGGTCAAAGTGCGGCGGGATGACGGGCAGATTGGCAAAGCTCCACTTGCCGCGCTTGACGTCGTACTGCTCGGGCGCCTGGATCTCGACCAGGTGACCGACCGCGCTGGTGACGACGTAGCTGTCGCTTTCGAAGTAATCGTCGTGCTTGTCGAACTTGCCCGCCACGGGCGTAAGCGCACGCACGATGTCTTGTGCAACTGATGGTTTTTCTGCAATGACCAGAGTTTTCATTGTTCTCGTTCCCGCTCTCTATACAATGCGTTTCTCGCGTGCGCGCACGCACACATGTACGTACGTGCGCGCGCCCGCCTACATTCAACATACCAAATTTTTGCCGTGCCCAAAACTGCTGCCCCCAAATCAAACCGCCGCATCCAGGTCCGTCGCTCGGGTGTCCATGGCAAAGGCGTGTTTGCGCTGCAGGATCTGGCCGAGGGCGAAACCATCATTGAATACGTGGGCGAGGTCATCACCTGGGACGAGGCGCAAGACCGCCACCCCCACGACCCGAAAGACCCCAACCACACCTTCTACTTCCATGTGAACGAGGACAAGGTCATTGACGCGCTGTATGGCGGCAATTCCTCTCGCTGGATCAATCACAGCTGCGACCCCAACTGCGAAGCCGACGAAGAAAACGACCGCATTTTCATCAAGGCCCTGCGCAACATCAAGGCAGGCGAAGAACTCAACTACGACTACGGCCTGATCATCGACGAGCCCTACACCAAGAAGCTCAAGGCCGAGTACCCCTGCTGGTGCGGTGCCAGGAATTGTCGCGGCACACTGCTCTCGCCAAAAGACCGCGAGGACACGCCAAAGACCCCGAGCCAGAAAAAGAAGAAATCGGGCAAAAAGAAAAAGGCCTGACATGCAGGTCTGGCCCGCTGAAGACATTTGGCAAGAGATTGCCCCTTTGCTGCCGGGCTTCACCGTCGAGGTGCTACCGGAGATCGACTCGACCAACACCGAACTGATGCGCCGCGCTCGCGCAGGCCGCACAGAGCCCACCTTGCTGGTGGCCGAGCACCAAAGCGCAGGTCGGGGCCGTCAAGGTCGACACTGGGCCAGTGAGCCTGGCGATGCGCTCACCTTCTCGCTCGGCATGCCTTACGCCCCTCGCGATTGGTCCGGCCTGTCCTTGCTCGTGGGACTGGTCGCTGCGCAAGCGCTGCACCCCGACATCCGCCTGAAGTGGCCCAACGATTTGTGGTGGCAAGACCGCAAACTGGCCGGCATACTGGTGGAAGCCGCCAGCACCGGCGGGCACAGCCATGTGGTGGTGGGGATGGGTATCAATATCCGGCCCGTGCAAGCAACGCAGGCCTTGCGCACGCCACCTGCGGCACTGCAAGAGATGGTGCCCACCATGACCGCGCCCCAAGCCCTGTCCCTGCTCGCAGGGGCCCTGGTGCGGGCCTTGCTGGATTTTGAAACGCAGGGTTTCGCTCCCTGGCAACACGCCTTTGATGCGCGCGACGCCCTTAAAGGCCGAACCGTCTGGACCAGCGATGGGCAACAAGGACACGCGTTGGGTGTTGACCCCTTGGGTGCGCTACGATTGGAAACCGACCGTGGTCCGGTACAGGTCAACAGCGCTGAAGTCAGCGTCCGGCCTCACCCCTTTGTGTAAAGGACACCCATGATGCTGCGCAGCCTGGTAGCGCTTTTGCTGGTTTTCAATGTGCTGGTTCTGAGCTGGACCACAGGCGTGTTCTCGAAGTGGGGCTGGGGGCCAGCCCAACCCCATCCGGATACACAAGCCCAGCCGCCTATTGCGGCTGATGCACTCAAGGTGCTGGACATACAGTCCACCACCACCCCACCCGCGCCGGCCTCTGCCCCCGGTTCTTCATCAGCGCAGTAAAGGAGACTTGCCATGACCATGAAACTGTTTTACGCCCCTGGTGCTTGCTCTTTCGTTCCCCACGTTCTGCTGGAGATGAGCGGCACCAACTTCGAGCCCACCCCTGTCAAGCTGCACAAGGGCGAGCAATACACCGAAGACTACAAACTCATCAACCCGCGCAGCCAGGTGCCGGTGCTCACGCACGATGCCAATGTGATTTCGCAAATCGTGGCCATCACGCTGTACCTGGACATGGTCTTCCCGGGCCAGAACTTTCTGCCCACCAGCCATCTCGAGCGCGCGCGTGCACTGTCCACCTTTGCCTGGATGAACAACACGGTCCACCCCACGTTCACCCATATCTTCATGCCGGCCAAATTCACCGACCAGCCCGAGGCGCAAGCCGCCATCCGCAAACACGCGATTGGCCAATACAAAGGCTTGCTGACCGAGCTCGAGGCCTTGGTCGTGGCCAGCCAGGAAGCTGGCCGCACCTGGCTGGCGGGCGAGCACTTTGGCCCCCTGGACGCCTACGCGCTGACGCTCACCCGCTGGGGCACGATTGCCGGCATCGGCCCACAGGCCCACCCGCAATTGTGGGCATTTGTGCAAAAGGTGGCGGCGCAGCCCGCTGTGGCCCGCGTGATGGAGCGAGAACGCCTGCAACTGGACATGAGCGCATCGGCCATCGCCTGACGCGCAAACCACTCAGGCGCGGCGGTTAAACCGCACCGTGAAACACGCCCCGGGTCGACTCGAACCGGGGCGCGACGACTCAATTGACACTTCGGCACCATGCCGCTCGGCGATTTCGCGCACGATGGACAGCCCCAGTCCCGAACCATCCACATTGGTACCCAAAGCCCTGTAGAAAGGCTGGAACACCAGGTCGCGTTCGGCCGGCGCAATGCCCGGACCGTTGTCTTCAACCTGCAGCGCCAAGGTGCCGCTGTATCGGTCCACCAGCACGCGCACCGTCACGACGCCCTGCAACTCGGGCGTACTGGGCGTGTAGTGCATGGCGTTGTCCACGAGGTTACGCACCATCTCCTTGATCAGGGTGCGGTTACCCATCACCGTGGTGCCAGCAGAGCCAGGCTCTACGCCGTCGTAGCCCAGGTCCAGACCCTTGTCCATGGCGTGCGGCCAGGAGTCTGCAATCACCTCGCTGACGATGTCCACCATGTCGCAATCCTGCAGCGTGGTGTTGGTCCCGCCCTCAGCCCGCGCCAAAGCCAGCAACTGGTTGACGGTATGCGTGGCCGCAACGCTGGCCCTGCCGATTTGCTGCAAGGATCGCTTGAGGTCCTCTTCGCTGGCCCCTGGCCGCCTCGCCAGGTCCGCCTGCATGCGCAAGCCTGCCAAGGGCGTTTTGAGTTGATGTGCGGCATCAGCCAGAAAACGCTTTTGGGTCGAGATGGAGTCTTTCAGGCGCTCCAGCAAATCATTGACTGAAGAGACCAGTGGCGCCACTTCCAGCGGCACCGCCTTGTCGTCGAGCGGACTGAGGTCATCGCTCTTGCGCGCACGAATACGTTCTTCCAGCTGCGACAAGGGCTTGATGCCCCGCACCAGCGCCAGCCACACCAAAAGCACCGCCAACGGCAGGATGACGAACTGCGGCAACATCACCCCCTTGATGATCTCGGCCGCCAGCACCGAACGCTTTTCCCGCGTCTCGGCCACCTGAACCAGCGCAGGCTGTTGCTCTGCATCTGCGAGCTTCACCCAGGTGTAGGCCACGCGCACATCCATGCCACGCATTTCATCGTCGCGGATGCGCACCTCGTAGCTGTGGTCAATGCCTGCGGTCTTGGGCAGCGGCATATCGCGCTCACCACCCAACAACTCGCCGTTTGTGCCTCGCACCTGGTAGTAGACCTGGTCGGTCTCATCGGCGCGCAACAGCTCACTGGCCGATTGCGACAGCATGAACTGCACCTTGTCACCTGGCCCAGGCTTGACCTGTTGCGCCAAGGCCTGCACGTTGTAGACCAACGCGCGGTCAAAGGGTTTGTTGGCCAGGCCCTGCGCCACCAGCCAGGTCAACGCCAAACTGATAGGCCACAGCAGCAGCAAGGGTGTGAGCATCCAATCCAGAATCTCACCGAACAGCGAGCGCTGTTCCTTGCGAAAGAGCAGGGCGTTCCAGCCGCGTGATTTCATGGCTCAGGGCTGGTGCGTTGCCGGACCGATCAGCCCGGAATTTTTTCGAGGCAGTAACCCAGGCCACGCACGGTGGCGATGCGGATCGGGCCCTTCTCGATTTTTTTGCGCAAGCGGTGGATGTACACCTCAATGGCGTTGTTGCTCACCTCTTCGCCCCACTCGCACAGACGTTCAACCAGCTGATCTTTGCTGACCAGGCGACCGGCGCGCTGGAGCAACACTTCGAGCAAGCCCAGCTCGCGCGCAGACAACTCGACCATCTTGCCGTCAATGGTGGCCACGCGACCAGTCTGGTCATACACCAAGGGACCGTGTTTGATTTGCGAGGTGGCCCCACCCATGCCGCGTCTCGTGAGGGCACGTACACGGGCTTCCAGCTCTTGCAAGCTGAAGGGCTTGGCCATGTAGTCGTCAGCGCCATAGTCCAGGCCTTTGACGCGTTCTTCCACGCTGTCCGCGGCCGTCAGGATCAGCACGGGCAAAGTAGAGCCACGCGCTCTCATGCGCTTGAGCACCTCCAGGCCGTGCAGCTTGGGCAGACCCAAGTCCAGAATCAGCAGATCAAATTCATTGTTGGTCATCAAGGCGGCGTCCGCCTCGGAGCCACTGGCCACGTGGTCCACTGCCGCACCCGCAGCGCGCAGGGTACGCAACAGGCCATCGGCCAAGACCTGGTCATCTTCTGCAATCAGGATCCGCATGCTTGTCTCCTTTTGATGGCACGATTCTAGTGCGCATACGCCTCTAATCCGAGAGCGACCACCGTCGCAATTTCAGGGCCGACCTGTTCGCGAAACTCGGCCTCGGCCTGTTGCACGGCTTGCTGGAAAGCACGCAGCCACGCGCGACCCGTTTCTGTGAACACCACCTGCTTGGCGCGCGCGTCCAGCGGATCGTCTTCTTTGAGCACCAAACCCCAAGCTTCGCACTGGTTGACCAAATTGCCCATCGCCTGCTTGGTCATGCCGGCTTGTTGGGCCAGCTCGGTCAGCCGCGTCCCTTGCAGACTCAAGTGCCTGGTGATGTGAATGTGCGCTGCACTGATTTTGTCGCGCGCGGCCAGATTGGCCAGCGCCAAGGGCACGCCCTCATTGGCCGCCATCAGCTCCAGCACCCGTGCATCGAATTTGCGCATGGCGTGACCAAGCACCCGCCCCAGATGGGTTTGCCGCCAACCGTCGTTGAGCATTTTTTCGTCCATGTGTAATAGTAAATTAAACTGACTAAAAAAACTATTTACACGCATGTACTGTACATATACAGTACTGTTCAAGCGCTCAGTAGTTCTGGCGCTTCAAGGGACACAAACACAGCAACCTGTTGATATTCAAGGAGAATTTCATGAGCGAGATGGACAGCGAAAAAGCCAAAGCCCTGCAAGCCGCCCTGGCACAGATTGAAAAACAGTTCGGCAAAGGCACCATCATGCGCCTGGGCGAAGGCGAAGCCATTGAGGACATCCAGGTGGTTTCCACCGGCTCCCTGGGCCTGGACATCGCTCTGGGTGTCGGCGGTTTGCCCCGTGGCCGTGTGATCGAAATCTACGGCCCGGAATCGTCGGGCAAGACCACCCTGACCCTGCAGGTCATCGCTGAAATGCAAAAACTCGGTGGCACCTGCGCCTTTGTGGACGCCGAACACGCGCTGGACGTGCAATATGCCCAGAACCTGGGCGTGAACCTGCCCAACCTGCTCATCTCCCAGCCCGACACCGGTGAACAAGCCCTGGAAATCGTGGACAGCCTGGTGCGCTCAGGCGCCGTGGACCTGGTGGTGATCGACTCGGTCGCTGCGCTCACACCCAAAGCCGAAATCGAAGGCGATATGGGCGACAGCCTGCCTGGCCTGCAAGCCCGCCTCATGAGCCAGGCCCTGCGCAAGCTGACCGCCACCATCAAGAAGACCAACTGCACCGTCATCTTCATCAACCAGATTCGCATGAAGATCGGCGTCATGTTCGGCAGCCCCGAAACCACGACCGGCGGCAATGCACTCAAGTTCTACGCTTCGGTGCGCCTGGACATCCGCCGCACCGGCACCATCAAGAAGGGCGACGACGCCATCGGCAACGAAACAAAGGTCAAAGTGGTCAAGAACAAGGTCTCGCCCCCCTTCAAAACGGCCGAATTCGACATCCTGTTCGGTGAAGGCATCTCGCGCGAAGGCGAAATCATCGACATGGGCGTGACCGCCAAAGTCATCGAGAAGTCTGGCGCCTGGTACGCCTACAACGGCGAAAAAATCGGCCAGGGCCGTGACAACGCCCGCGAGTTCCTGCGCGAAAACAGCGATCTGGCGATTGAAATCGAGAACAAGGTGCGCGACTCGCTGGGCATCGCCCTGCGTCCCACAGGCGAAGTCGAAGAGGCCTGATGAACCGCCCGGCCTTTGAGCCCAGCCTCAAGGGCCGCGCGCTGCGGCTCTTGAGCCAGCGCGAGCATTCACGGCTGGAGCTCGAGCGCAAGCTGTCCGCACACGAGACCGAACCCGGCACACTGGCCAAAGCGCTTGACGAATTGCAGGCCCGGGGCTTCATCAGCGAAGAACGGGTGATCGAATCCGTCGTCCACCGCCGCGGCGCCAAGCTGGGCACAGCCCGGCTCAAGCAGGAGCTGCAAGCCAAGGGCCTTTCCGGCGCGGCGGTGACCGAGGCGCTGGAGCAACTGCGCAGTACGGAACTGGAGCGCGCCCGCGAAGTCTGGGCCCGCAAATTTGGCGAACCTGCCACCGAGCCCAAGGAAAAGGCCCGTCAGGTGCGCTTTCTGATCAGTCGAGGCTTTGCGGCCGAGGTGGTGCGCAAGGTCGTGGGTTGAGGCCGATCACAGCCCCAGCATCAGCTGGATGTTCTGCACCGCCGCGCCGCTGGCGCCCTTGCCCAGGTTGTCCAGGCGCGCAAACAGCACCGCGTGACGGGCTTCTTCGTTAGCGAACACGCGAATTTCGAGTTTGTTGGTGTCGTTGAGTGCCAGGGCGTCGAGCTTGGCGTTCTCGGTCGGCGCTTCCACACTGACCCAGCCGCCTTGCGCAGCGCTGGACGCGTAATGGGCGCGCAGCGCTTCTTGCAGATCCGCAGCTTTCGGTTTACCGGGCAGCTGGTCCAGGTGCAGGGGCAGTTGCACCAGCATGCCCTGGCGGAAATTGCCGACGGCGGGCACAAACAGCGGGCGGGCGCTCAGACCGGTGTAGCGCATGATTTCAGGGATGTGTTTGTGCTTGAGGCCCAGGGCGTAGGCCTCGTACAGGGGCGCTTTGCCCGCTTCGTAGTCTTCGATCATGGTGCGGCCGCCACCGGAATAGCCACTGACCGAAGGCAGGCAAACCGGAAAATCTTTGGGCAGCAAGCCTGCATCGACCAACGGACGGATCAGGGCGATGGCGCCTGTGGCGTAACAGCCGGGATTGGCCACGCGCTCGGCTTTTTGCACCGCTTCGCGCTGACCTGTGCACAGTTCAGGAAAACCATAAACCCAGCCTGCTGCGGTGCGGTGCGCGGTGGAGGCGTCCACAATGCGGGGCTTTTTGCCGGCAAGGCCGTCGATCATGGCCACCGACTCGATGGCGGCATCGTCATGCAGGCACAGCACCACCAGGTCAGCGGCAGCCATCAGTTCTCGCTTGGCCTCTGGGTCCTTGCGGCGGGCGGGGTCGATGCTGAGCACCTCGATCTGGGGCATCAGCGCGAGGCGGTCACGAATTTGAAGTCCTGTGGTGCCGGCTTCGCCGTCAATGAAAATCTTGGCCATGTGTCAAATTTCCCGAAAAAAGTGGCAAGCGTGCGTCAAGTCGTTGTAAGACGATTCGCTCACTATTTGTGCGTTGCAGCATGATACAGTCGTAGGCTGCAGTGTCCAGACCCAGCTGGCGGGCGAATCACCCCGGCGGGCCGGTCAGTTCAACCCCCCTCTACGAGAGAGACCTCATGAAAATTCACGAGTACCAAGGCAAGGAAATCTTGCGTCAATTTGGTGTGCCGGTGCCACGTGGCATCCCGGCCTTCACGGTGCAGGAGGCGGTGGAAGCCGCCCAGAAACTGGGCGGACCGGTTTGGGTGGTGAAAGCCCAGATCCACGCCGGTGGCCGCGGCAAAGGCGGCGGCGTGAAAGTGGCCAAATCGATCGAGCAGGTCAAGGAACTGGCTGAACAAATTCTGGGCATGCAGCTCAAGACCCACCAGACCGGCCCCGAAGGCCAGAAGGTGCGTCGCCTCTACATCGAAGACGGCGCCGACATCAAAAAAGAATACTACGTGTCCCTGGTGACCGACCGCGCCACCCAGAAAGTGGCCGTGATCGCGTCCAGCGAAGGCGGCATGGACATTGAAGAAGTGGCGCACAGCACGCCCGAGAAAATCGTCACCGAGCTGGTCGACCCCCTGACCGGTCTGGGCCAGGCCCAGGCGCTCAAGATCGCCAAGGCCGTGGGCCTGGAAGGCGGCTCCGCCGACCAAGCCGCCGACGTCCTGCAAAAGCTCTACAAGTGCTACATGGACACCGACGCGTCGCTGGTGGAAATCAACCCCCTGAACTGCGACAGCAAGGGCAACATCATCGCCCTGGACTCCAAGTTCAACTTTGACGCCAACGCCCTGTTCCGCCACCCCGAAATCGTGGCCCTGCGCGACCTGGACGAAGAAGATCCGGCCGAAGTGGAAGCTTCCAAGTTCGACCTGGCCTACATCTCCCTGGACGGCAACATCGGCTG
>Ga0255194_1000007_pt1 | contig 160380 bp, 154 predicted proteins | sample Miss_Yuk_RepB_8h_FD_183617 | JGI IMG/M metagenome (GOLD analysis project Ga0255194, IMG submission 183617) | Freshwater microbial communities from Mississippi River, Louisiana, United States - Miss_Yuk_RepB_8h | ecosystem: Environmental > Aquatic > Freshwater > River | place: USA: Louisiana... | reverse complement strand
ACACCCGCATCGGTGCGGCCGACGACCTGGCCAACGCCCAATCGACCTTCATGCTGGAGATGACCGAAGCCGCGCAGATTTTGCACAGCGCCACGCCCCACAGCCTGGTGCTGATGGACGAGATCGGGCGCGGCACCTCCACCTTTGACGGCCTGGCCCTGGCCAGCGGCATCGCCACCCACCTGCACAACAAGGTGCAGTGCTTTGGCCTGTTCGCCACGCACTACTTCGAGCTGACCGAGTTCCCGGCCACGCACACCGCCGCCGTCAACATGCATGTGAGCGCCGCCGAGTCGGGCAGCGACATCGTGTTCCTGCACGAAATCCAGCCCGGTCCCGCCAGCCGCAGTTACGGCGTGCAAGTCGCCCGCCTGGCAGGCATGCCTGCGGCTGTGCTCAACCACGCCCGTCATGCCCTGCAAGCGCTCGAATCCGGCGCACAAGACGCCCGCGCCCAAGTGGACCTGTTCGCACCGCCACCGGAAGCCGAAGTCACTGGCCCCACCGCTGTGGAAGCAGCTTTGGCCCAGATCAACCCCGACGCATTGAGCCCACGTGAAGCGCTCGATGCCCTGTACAGTTTGCAGCGTCTGCTGCCCAAGAAATCAACATGACCTACTGCGTTGCCATCAAAACCCGCGCCGGCCTGGTGTTCCTGTCTGACTCCCGCACCAATGCGGGTCTGGACCAGATCAGCACCTTCCGCAAGATGATCATTTACGAGAAACCCGGCGAGCGTTTCATGACGCTGCTGTCCGCTGGCAACCTGAGCATTTCGCAGTCGGTGCGCGAGGTGTTGCAAATCGAAAAACTGGTGGAACCCGGTCAGGACGAGCCCCTGACCATCTGGAACGCCACCAGCATGTTCGACGCCTGCCGCGTCCTGGGCTCGGCCATCCGCCGCGTCTACGAGCGTGACGCCGCCGCCTTGCGCGCCTCGGGCGTCGAGTTCAATGTCTCCATGATCTTCGGCGGCCAGATCGGCACCGAGGGCATGCGCCTGTTCCAGGTCTATTCGCCGGGCAACTTCATCGAAGCCACTGACGAGACGCCCTACTTCCAGATTGGCGAATCCAAATACGGCAAGCCCGTACTTGACCGCGTCATCACCCCGGGAACCCCGCTGGACGAAGCCGCCAAATGCGCCCTGGTGTCGATGGACTCCACCCTCAAGTCCAACCTGTCGGTGGGCCTGCCGCTGGACATGGTGGTGTATGAAGCGGGCAGCTTGCACACCGATCGCATCATGTGCATCGACGAAAACAACCCTTACTTCAAAATGCTGCGCAGCAGCTGGGGCGACAAACTGCGCCAGATGTTCGACAGCATCGAAGACCCGATGTGGCATGGCGAAAGCACAGCTGTGCCCTTGATGGTGCCCGCTGCGCGCAACACCTTGCTCAAAAAAATCAGTACTCCCGACGAAAAACTGATTTGAGCGCCATGCTTACGCCCATTGTTTTTTCACACGGCAACAGCTTTCCTGCCTGCACCTACCGCCAGGTATTCAACAGCCTGCACTCGCGCGGCTTTGACGTTCAAGCTGTGGAGAAATTTGGTCATGACAGCCAATACCCTGTCAGCGACAACTGGCCGCACCTGGTACAGCAACTGGCTGACTTTGTTCGCACCCAGCATGGTGATGGGCCTGCCCCCTTTTTGGTGGGCCACTCCTTGGGCGGAATCCTGAGTCTGATGTGCGCTGCCAAACACCCCGAGCTGGCCCGCGGTGTGTTGCTGCTGGACTCCCCTATTCTGGCCGGCTGGAAAGCCACCACTCTGGGTCTGGCCAAACGCACGCCACTGGTGGGATCGCTCTCACCCGGGCGCATCAGCAGCAAGCGGCGCAACCACTGGGCCAGTCGGGAACTTGCTCTTGAACACTTTCAGCACAAAAAAGCGTTTGCGCAATGGGACACACGGGTGCTGCAAGACTACATTCAGCACGGCACGACTGAACTTGATGGCCAGATTTATTTGAGCTTCGATCGTGATGTGGAAACGCGCATCTACAACACCCTTCCACACAACCTGGGAGAGTTGCTTCGTAAACATCCCCTGCAATGTCCTGTCGCTTTCATCGGTGGCACCCACTCGTTGGAAATGCGCCAGGTCGGCATGGAGCTGACACAACGCATCACCAAAGGTCGGGTGATGATGCTTGACGGCTCACATTTGTTTCCGATGGAGAAACCGTTGGCTACAGCAGCGGCCATCGAGGCTGCGCTGCGTAACCTCGGCGCCTGATCAGTCGACCCAATGCACCAGCCCCCAGTGGCTGGTGGCCAGCACCACCAGACCAAACACGATCCGGTACCAGGCAAAGACCTCAAAACTGTGACTGGAGATGAACCTGAGCAACCAGCGCACGCACACCCAGGCACTCAGGAAAGACACCACCAATCCCACAGCAAACAAGGGTACATCGGCTACGCTGAGCAAGGCACGTTCTTTGTACAGGCTGTACGCGCCTGCACCGATCAAGGTCGGGATGGCAAGAAAGAAAGAAAAGTCTGTCGCCGCCTTGCGCGACAGTCCCAAAAGCATGCCACCAATGATGGTGGCGCCACTGCGGCTGGTCCCCGGGATCATGGCCAGACACTGCACCAGCCCCACCTTGAGGGCATCGCGGCCTCGCATGTCTTCCACCGCACGAATGCGGACAGTCGATGGCGGGCGGCGTTCGGCCCACAAAATGATCAATCCGCCCAGAATAAAGGTCGTTGCAACGACCTCAGGCGTGAACAGATGCGCCTTGATGGCCTTGCCAAACAACAAACCCAGCAACACTGCCGGGAAAAAACCGATGGCAACGTTCATGACAAAGCGTTGAGCCTCTTGCTTGTAGGGCAACTGGCGCAAAGTGGTGCGGATCTTGTCCCAATAAACCAGGATGACTGCAAAAATCGCCCCAGTCTGGATCGCAATCTCAAACACTTTGGCTTTGTCGTCATGAAAACCCAAGAGGCTGCCTGAGAGAATCAAATGCCCGGTTGACGAAATCGGCAAAAACTCGGTCAAGCCCTCGACCACACCCATGACCGCTGCTTTGGCCATCAACAAGGCATCCATGCACTCTCCTGCAAAAAGTAGGCTGCATTATCGCCTTTGGCAATTGACCTGCCCGCAGCGGCTGGGTTGTGCAAAGCCTGGCAGCCATTTGGCAAGCAAACGCCATCGAAATCGTGGCCGCACCGCCTAAAATCACTCTCATGAATTCCCCCGCCCACACTCCGGCCAGCAACGACGCTGGCGAGCACAAAGTCAGCAATTTCCTGCGCCAGATCATCGAAAAAGACCTGGAGCAAGGTACCTACGCCAGCCGCCGCTGGGCGGGCAGCCCTGGCGACGCCGCGCACCACCTCAAGGGCGAGCCCGACCCGGCCAAGATTCGCACCCGCTTTCCGCCCGAGCCTAACGGCTACCTGCACGTGGGTCACGCCAAAAGCATTTGCCTGAACTTTGGCCTGGCACGAGACTATGGTGGCGTGTGCCACCTGCGCTTTGACGACACCAACCCCGAAAAAGAAGACGCCGAATACGTCAACAGCATCATTGACGCAGTCAAGTGGCTCGGCTTTGACTGGGCCCAATTGGGCCAAGCCCCTGGCAGCGCCGCGCCCTACCAGGCCAGCGACTACTTCGACTTCATGTACCGCGCTGCCGAGGCCTTGATTGAAACCGGCCACGCTTATGTGGACGAACAAAGCGCGGAAGACATGCGCGCCAACCGGGGCGACTTCGGCAAACCCGGCGTCGACAGCCCGTTCCGCACGCGCACCGTCGCAGAAAACCTGGCGCGGTTCCGCGAAATGCGCGACGGCAAGCTCGATGACGGCGCCGCCGTGCTGCGCGCCAAGATCGACATGGCCTCACCCAACATCAACCTGCGCGACCCGGCCATCTACCGCATCCGCCGCGCCACCCACCACCACACGGGCGACAAATGGTGCATCTACCCGATGTACACCTTTGCCCACCCGATCGAGGACGCGCTGGAGCAAATCACCCACAGCATCTGCACGCTGGAGTTTGAAGACCAGCGCCCGTTTTACGACTGGCTGATGGAGCGCCTGTGCGAATGCGGCCTGCTGGCCGCGCCCAGCCCCAAACAATACGAATTTGCCCGCCTGAATCTGACCTATGTGATCACCAGCAAACGCAAGCTGGCGCAACTGGTCAATGAAGGCAAAGTCAGCGGCTGGGACGACCCACGCATGCCGACCATCGTGGGCCTGCGCCGCAGGGGCTACACGCCCGAAAGCCTGCGCCTGTTTGCCGACCGCATTGGCGTGACCAAAAGCGACAGCTGGATCGACTACAGCACGCTCGAAGGCTGCCTGCGCGAAGACCTGGAAAACAAAGCCCACCGCGGCATGGCCGTGCTCGACCCCGTCAAGCTCGTGCTGACCAACTGGGCCGAGGCCTTTGGCAGCGACGACTACCTGGAGGCCTGCACCCAACCCGCCCTGCCCCACAGCGCCGTGCCCGAGGGCCAGACCCCGCCAGCGAATCGCGTGTTCAAGATCGGCAAAGAAGTGTGGATCGAGCGCGAAGACTTTGAAGAAGTGCCGCCCAAGGGCTACAAGCGCTTGTTCCCCGGCAACGTGGTGCGCCTGAAGGGCGGCTACGTGATCGAATGCACCGGCTGCGCACGCGATGCGGCAGGCAACGTGACCGAGGTGCACGCCAAAGTGATCCCCGGCACCAAGAGCGGCACCCCCGGCGCCGACAGCGTCAAGGCCAAGGCCGCCATCACCTGGGTGGGCATGATGGATGGCGTGCAAGCCGAAGTGCGCCTGTACGACCGCCTGTTTGCCGAAGCCCACCCCGACGCAGGCGGCAAAGACTTCTTGCAGTCGCTCAATCCGGACAGCCTCAAAGTCGTGACCGCCTATGTAGAGCCTTCACTGGCCGCCGCGCATGCGGGCCAGCAGTTCCAGTTCGAGCGCTTCGGCTACTTTGTAGCCGATCGTATCGACCACACTCAAGACAAGCCGGTATTTAACCGCGCAGTGGGTCTCAAGGACAGCTGGGGCAAATGAGTCCGGAAGAACTGGCCGCCCAGCTGGTCGTGCATGTCGATGAGCACTTTCTGGTGCTCAACAAACCCAGCGGCCTGTTGTCCGTACCGGGTCGTGGTCCTGACAAGCAAGACTGCCTGTCCAAGCGGATTCAGGCGGTTTACCCTGAAACGTTGATTGTCCACCGTCTGGACCAGGACACCTCGGGGCTGCTGCTCATGGCGCGCAGCCTGGAGGCGCAGCGTCGCTTGAGCCGACTCTTTGAAACCCGTCAGGTGCACAAGCGCTATCTGGCCGTGGTGGTTGGACAGCCCCAACAATCGCCGCTGGCCGGCGCAGCCGATGCCGAGGGCTGGTACACGATTGACGGCCCCATCCTGCTCGATTGGGAGCGTCGCCCCATTCACATCATCCACCCGGACGGCAAACCCAGCCGCAGTCGCTGGCGTGTGATGCAAGTGGGGGCGGACAGCACTTTGATCGAGCTTGAACCCGTCACCGGGCGCACCCATCAGTTACGAGTCCACATGCAGAGCATCGGCCACCCCATGCTGGGAGACAGCTTGTACGCACCAGCTGAGATTGTGGCCATCAGCCCCCGACTGATGCTGCACGCCCATACGCTCGCTTTTGCGCACCCTTTCAGCCTGAAAGAGATGGGTTTTTCAGCCCCCGTCAACTGGGAGGCCCGAATGCACACGACAGACACTCAGTCCACTGGTTTCCAGATCACATAAACTTATCTTAGGCCGGTACAATGCGCCACCATGAATTCAATAGCGCTCAGTTTTATTAATGAATGTATTTTAATTAATTCATTAAAATTATTAAAATCGGTTTTTCCGCCAAAATCAAAGACAGTTTGTCTTTTACTCACTTTGATGAGCTGCGCCAGCCACGCATCACCTCAGCAGGAAATTGCCAACCACCTGCGGGAAGGGCAATTGGGGCAAGCCGCCAAACTGGTTGCGGCCGAGCGCAAAAACAACCCCAAAGACGTTGATATTTGGTTCCTCGAAGGAGTAGTGCAAGCCCAATCGGGTCAAACGGACAAAGCCGTTGCTACTTTTACACGAATCACGCAAGCACACCCACAACATGCTGAGTCCTACAACAACCTGGGCGTATTGGCAGCCGCCAAAGGCCAGCTCGGCGAAGCACGCGCTTTTTTCGAAAAAGCACTTCGCACCAACCCCAGCTATGCAGCAGTCCACAAAAATTTGGGTGATGTGAACAGCCAGCTTGCCAAAGCCGCGTACGGCAAAGCATTGATGGTGGATTCAAAAGACAAGCCTGCCACCGTGCAACTGAGCATGCTGGCATCGACTTCACTCTTTGCTGCTTCCGAAACGGCTCCTGCGATCAACTCGTCTACGGCCAAGCCGCCTGCCTCAACAGAAGCTGTCGTCAAGACTTCTGCGCCGCCCAAAACGGCTGAGCCCATCAAGTCCGCCACAGTGCCTGCGACTCCTGAAGCGGTGCCAAGCACACCTGTCATAGCCGCTCCAGCCAAACCCAAGGCCGAGCCTGCCAGCGCCTCGGCACCACGTGAGCCCGTAAAACCCGTCAAGCCAGAATCTGATGAAGGAGATCGCAAACAGATCGAAGAAGCTCTGCTCGCATGGGCCAGGGCCTGGAGCAAGAAAGACATGTCCCAATACCTTGCTGCCTACGCCACCAGCTTCGATCCGCCTGGCAAGATGAGTCGCAAAGCATGGGAAGAAGAACGACGCCTGCGCATTATGGGCAAACGAAGCATTCAAGTGCAACTCAGTCAATTCCGCATTCGGATCAAAGGCACACAGGCTCAAGCCCAATTCGTGCAGAAATATGACTCTGACAGTTTCAAAGGCACAAGCACCAAGACCCTCTCCCTGCTCAAGGAAAAGGGCCACTGGCTGATCAGCAGCGAAAGCGCCAAGCCGCTTTGATGGCCCCATGAAGTTTTCGTTTTTCAGTCTTCTGGAACGGTTGGGCGTGCGCTGGCGTTGGACGCTTCCCAGTTTTGTGGTGTTGGCCATCGGCATGGTGGCATGGCATGCGTACGACAACCGTTCGCCACAGATGCTTTCCGGAGAAACTCGCAGCCTCGCACTCAACTGGAAACTGGTGTTCGAAGCGGAGCACGCCCCGGCTGCCACACACATTGAAGACCCGGAAACACAGCTCAGATTGGTCTACAACTCCTTGGGCGAGGGGCAGCGCGAGCGCGCCTTGGAACAGGCCGAACAGCTGACGCTTGCGTTTCCCAACTTTCAGTTGGGCCACTTGATCTATGCTGACCTGCTCAACATCAGCGCCGCACAGCCCCAAAATGAATCCCTGCTCATTCCAGAGCAAGCTGGGATGCGCGATCGGCTCCAGGACTTGGTGTTAGAGGCAAAGCGGCGCTTGACCCACCCTTCTTTCACCCAGGTTCAGGGCAAAAAACCGGCGCAACTGTTGATGTTGGGCAAGGAGCACCCCTATCTGGTGGTGGTCGACGCCAGTACCTCACGTCTTTACTGGTTTGCCAACAAGTCGTTGGCAGACGGGCAAACTCAACTGGAACTGCTCAGCAGCACCTATGCCTCTGTGGGGCAAAACGGGGTTGGCAAAAACAAGGAAGGCGACGGAAAAACCCCGCTGGGTGTGTATTTCACCCAACGCAACCTGCCTGGCAGCACCCTGCCAGACTTGTTTGGTGCGGGCGCCATCACGCTGAACTACCCCAATGCCATTGATCTGTGGCGTAGCCGCACGGGAACGGGCATTTGGCTGCATGGCACTCCACGCGCGCAATACACGCGCGCGCCTCTGGCGACGGATGGTTGCGTTGTTGTGGCCAACCCGAAAATGGAACGCTTTTTGCAACTTGCAGACAGTCGAATGACCCCGGTCATCATCACCGAGCATATGCAGTGGGTTGATGCGCAAGCGCCCTTGAGTGCACTTCAATCGAGCCTGCAGGAGACACTGCACAACTGGCTGCAGGCACGCGCGAAATCAGTCAATGACGAGCTTACCCTGCGCAAGCACTACAGCAACCGCTTTGAACGTGATGGTCTGGATATCGGGCGGTGGTGGGAGCCCTTGCTGCGCGTAGCTCAAAGCACGGCTCATGAGGAAGCCCTTCAAGTCACATCTGCAGTGCTCTGGAAGGATCAGGAAGACCTTGCTGTGATCACTTTCAAGCACTCCAGGCACCCGGCTTGGGGCAACTCGGAATTCTGGCGCACCTATTGGGTGCATGAAAACGGCGCCTGGAAAATTGTTTTTGAAGGTCCTGCCTGAGCATCTCGGGCCCATGACCCTCAGTCCTCCAGGCCCAGCTCCTGAATCTTGCGGGTGATGGTGTTGCGGCCAATACCAAGCTTCAAGGCCGCCTCGATGCGCCTGCCGCGTGTGCTTGAAAGTGCCGCGAGAATCAGCCTTGCCTCAAAACGCTTGTTCAGCACATCCCAGACATCCTGACGATCTGTCCCAAGCAGCGCCAGCGCCTCTTTTTCCAGACCCGCCTCCCAATCCGCCGAGACCATTGGCGAGCTCGCCACAACTGCAGCCGTCAAGCCTGCACTGGAGCCTGCAAGCGAGGAGGAGGACAACGGGTCACCAGAGGCTCCCTCCTCATTGAACACCGATGTGGCCTGAAGGGGTAACACTTCAGGAGGCAGGTCTTTGAGATCAATCACCTGCGCTGGTGCCATCACGGTCAACCAGTGACAAATATTTTCCAGCTGACGCACATTGCCGGGATACTGGAATTGTGAGAGCAACTGCATGGCAGCGTCTGCGATGCGTTTAGGCTCGACACCCAGCTGCGCTGCGCTGCGCTGCAGGAAGTAACGCGTGAGCATGGGGATATCCTCACGCCGCTCGCGCAACGCCGGCAAACGCAGGCGAATCACATTCAAGCGGTGGAACAAGTCCTCCCGGAATCCACCCTCCCTGACGCGTTGCTCAAGGTTCTGATGCGTGGCTGCGATGACGCGGACATTGGCTTTGACAGCGCTGTGCCCACCCACTCGGTAGAAGTGCCCATCCGACAACACACGTAACAAACGGGTTTGCAGATCAAACGGCATGTCGCCAATTTCATCCAGAAACAGCGTCCCCCCTTCGGCTTGCTCAAAGCGTCCGCGACGCGAGGCCTGCGCCCCCGTGAACGCCCCACGCTCGTGCCCGAACAACTCGCTTTCCAGCAAATCCTTGGGAATGGCAGCCGTATTGATCGCGACAAATGGCCCATGCGCACGTGGCGAGTGCTTGTGCAGGGCTCGAGCCACAAGCTCTTTGCCAGCACCGGATTCGCCGGTGATCAATACCGTCACCTGACTTTGTGACAAACGACCAATCGCACGGAAAACATCCTGCATCGCAGGCGCCTGCCCCAGCATTTCGGGCGTATCGTCCAGTTTCTCCTCAGCCACCTCTTCACGCAGACTTTCGTCCACAGCGCGTCGAATCAACTCAATGGCTTTGGGCAAATCAAAGGGTTTCGGAAGGTACTCAAACGCCCCGCCCTGAAAAGCCGATACCGCACTGTCCAGATCGGAAAACGCCGTCATGATGATGACTGGCAAACCAGGCAAGCGTTTCTTGATCTCGCCCAGCAAATCCAGGCCTGAGCCTCCAGGCATGCGAATGTCGCTCACCAGAATCTGCGGACCCTCGTGTTCAGCAGCCTCACTCAAGGCCTTGAGGACCTCACGTGGCGTTGTGAAGCTGCGGGTCGGCAAGCCCTCGCGCAGCAAGGCCTTCTCCAGCACAAAGCGGATGGATTGGTCATCGTCAACGATCCAGATCGGTTTCATGGGCGAGCTTTCAACTGCGTATCAATAGGCCTTCAAGGCAAAGGGATCAGGATCTTGAAATCCGTACGTCCCGGCTCACTCTCGCACTCGATCAAGCCATGGTGCTGTTGGACAAAAGTTTGTGCCAATGTCAGCCCCAAACCTGATCCACCGTCCCGTCCGGAAACCAGCGGAAAGAAGATCCGGTCCTTGATCGCCTCGGGAATGCCCGGGCCGTTGTCCATGACATGCAATTCCAATGCCAACCTGTAGCGTTGCTTGCCGAAAGTGACTTGGCGCAGAATGCGTGTCCGCAAAACGATCTCGCCCGACCCTTCTGCAACGCGTTCGTGCAGTGCTTGTGCAGCGTTGTGCGCAATGTTGAGCACAGCCTGGATCAGTTGCTCACGATCCCCCCTGAACTCCGGAATGGAAATGTCATAGTCGCGTCGCACCTTGAGGCCACGAGGAAACTCCGCCAGAATCAGGGAACGCACTCGCTCGCACACCTCATGGATGTTCACATCCGAGACCACATGGGGCTTGCGATGCGGGGCGAGCAAGCGATCGACCAAAGTTTGCAGGCGATCTGCCTCATGAATGATGACGCGGGTGTACTCCTTGAGCTCGCGACTCTCCAGGTCCATCTCCAGCAGCTGCGCAGCACCACGAATTCCACCCAACGGGTTCTTGATTTCGTGCGCCAGATTGCGAATGAGCTCTTTGTTGGCCTGCGTCTGCTCGAGCAGGCGCTCTTCTTTTTCCTGCCGGGTTTGCTGCTCCACTGGCAACAATTCCACAATCACTTCATCGGCTTGGTCCGATGGCGCCACAATCACGTGCACAGGCAATGCATCCTGATGGTGCGGACGTCGCAAAAGAGCCTCATAGCGCAATGCTGCAAACTCCTGAGCTCGGGCACCATCCAGGGCATTAAGCAAGGGTTTGGCATCTGCAAACTGATCGGGCAAACGCAATCCACGCAAAATTCGACGCGATAACCCGGTCACATCTTCAAACGCTGCGTTGACGAAACGGATATGTCCATCCATCGCCACAACAGCAATCGGGGTAGCCAGTAAATCCAGGGCGCCAAACCGTTCAGTCATCACCACTCCAACACTGAAAAAAAAGGACGGCCGAAGCCGTCCTTTCGAGAAGCACTTACGCGCTGTACGATCACAGCGAGTAGTACATGTCGTACTCGACCGGAGAGACTTCCACGCGCGAGCGGGTCACTTCCTGCATCTTCAGTTCGATGTAGGAGTCGATCCAGGCGTCGGTGAACACGCCACCCTTGGTCAGGAAGGCGCGGTCAGCATCCAGAGCGGCCAGGGCCTGGTCCAGGCTCGAGCACACGGTGGGCACAAGCTTGTCCTCTTCAGGCGGCAGGTGGTACAGGTCCTTGGTGGCAGCTTCGCCCGGATGGATCTTGTTTTCCACGCCGTCCAGTCCGGCCATCAGCAGTGCAGCAAAGCCCAGGTAGGGGTTGCACAGCGGATCGGGGAAGCGTGCTTCCACGCGACGGGCCTTGTCGGATGCCACATTGGGGATGCGGATCGAAGCGGAACGGTTCTTGGCCGAATAAGCCAGTTTGACCGGGGCTTCGAAGTGGGGCACCAGGCGCTTGTAGCTGTTGGTGCCAGGGTTGGTGATGGCGTTCAGGGCACGGGCGTGCTTGATGATGCCGCCGATGTAGTACAGGGCGAACTCGGACAGACCAGCGTAGCCGTTGCCAGCAAACAGGTTCTTGCCGTCTTTCCAGACGGACTGGTGAACGTGCATGCCGGAGCCGTTGTCACCGGCGTAGGGCTTGGGCATGAAGGTAGCGGTCTTGCCGTAGGCGTTGGCCACGTTGTGGATCACGTACTTCTGCATCAGCGTCCAGTCGGCGCGCTCGACCAGCGTGCTGAACTTGGTGCCGATTTCGCACTGGCCAGCGCCGGCGACTTCGTGGTGGTGCACTTCAACGGGAATACCGATCGATTCGAGGATCAGGGACATCTCGCTGCGCATGTCTTGCGTGCTGTCGACCGGGGGCACGGGGAAGTAGCCGCCCTTGACGCGGTTGCGGTGGCCGCTGTTGCCGCCTTCCACCTTGGTGCCGCTGTTCCACGGTGCTTCGGCTTCGTCGATGGCGTAGAAAGTGTTGTTCGGCTCGGTGCTCCAGCGCACGTCGTCAAACAGGAAGAACTCGGGCTCGGGACCGAAGAAGGCGGTGTCGCCCAGGCCGGCTTGCTTGAGGTAGGCTTCGGCGCGCTTGGCAATGGAGCGGGGATCGCGCTCGTAGGCCTTGCCGTCAGTGGGCTCGATCACGTCGCAGATCAGCACCAGGGTGACTTCTTCGAAGAAGGGGTCGATGAAGGCGCTGTTGGCGTCAGGGATCAAGAGCATGTCGGAGGCTTCGATGCCTTTCCAGCCGGCAATCGAAGAACCGTCAAATGCCTGACCGTCTTCGAACTTGCTTTCGTCGAACTGGGAAACGGGCACAGTGATGTGCTGCCACTTGCCACGGGTATCGGTGAAACGGAAGTCAACGAACTTGACTTCGTTTTCTTTCACCATCTTCATCACGTCTGCGACGGTCTTGGCCATCAGATTCTCCTGGTTGGATAGGTATTGAAAAACAGGTCTTCAGCCTCTGCAGGTTTTGTGCCAATCTTTGTGGCTGCCCATGCTGAGCTGATCAATCCTAGATTGTGCCCTTACTGCAAGCCCTTACTGTGAACGAAGCACAATTTTTAGCCCATCCGTTATGCACCATTTTAATGCATTAATGGATTATTTTGGTGCATTCAGTGATGGCGCACCAATTCGGGGCCGAGAGATACAGCCATAACGCGAAGAGCATGGAGCAAATCACCGTAAGCCCGCTGAGCAACATCGGGCTGGCCTTTGACCCCTAATTCAATATGCCTGCCCCACTGCGGGTGGTCCACGCTGGGCAGACTGAACACCTTGATGCCTGGATGGTCAGCCTCGATGCGCTGCATCAATGGCGCCAAAGCGGATTCCATGCCCCCCAGAACAATCACGGAGCATTCTTGGTGGGAGCCTGTCGCAAAAGCATCTGCAAAACGATGGTCCAGGACCGACTCGATCATGGGCCAAGCCATGACAGGAAAGCCAGGCACGAAATACACACCCGCCATAGGATGTGCAGGCTGCGCATGGGTGCTGGCACACGCAAAGCCGGGAATTTTGTTGTAAGGGTTGGCAATCACATCGGCACCCAGAGGAAACACCCCCATCTCGAGCCGGCGTTGATTTTCAGGACTGTTTTCATCCAAGGGCACTCCCTGCTCCAGGGCCATGTCCTGCATCCGCTCAGTAATCCAGAGCTTTGCCTGCGGATGCAAGGTCAAAGGCACCCCCAAAGCCCGCGCTGCGCATTGACGCGTGTGATCGTCGGGAGTAGCACCGATGCCACCACATGAAAACACCACATCGCCACTGGCCAATGCACGCTGCAGCAGTGCAGTGATCCGCATAGGGTCATCTCCCACATACTCGGCCCACCCCAAACTCAAGCCCCGAGCGTTGAGAATGCGGATGACTTGCTGCAGATGCTTGTCTTCGCGCTTGCCCGAAAGAATTTCATCGCCAATGATGATCAGGCCAATCGGCAACACCGCCATTCAAAACCCCTCAAAATCCCTCAAGACTGGCCAGTATGCCCGGGCCGGTGCCCCTCATCGTCTGAGGGGTCAAACGTCAACCGCTGTGGCAGCGCAGACTCCACAGCCTCTTCTCGCAACACTGTCGCTTCTGATACATCGCTGCTCATCGGCAACTTCGGCTGCCTGAGTTGGGCGAGCCCGTCGAGCAGGTAGTGCGCATACCAGAGGGAAGAAAATACAAACACCAAGGTGTAGATCCAGATGGCCACCGGCACCAGAATCACAAAAGCTGCGGCAAACAAGGCTCCAGAGGCCCACACCACACCTGGCGCCGCCCCCATCAAACCCGAAACCACGCCCATTCCCAACAAACTCAGACGGTGTCTGGCCATGAGTGCCTGGCGCTCAGAACCATCGGCGATGTCTGAGAGCACATCAAAAGCCATGACCCGGTACGTTAGCCACCCCCAAATCAAGGCAGGCAAAACCAATGCCAAAGGCGGGACCAACCAGAGCGGCAAGGTCAACAGCAGAGCTCCCAAGGCAAGAAGCAAGGACAACAGACTCCAGAGCAAGCTTTGCAACATGCTGGTTCCACGCTTACGCTCCAGGGTCGGGAAGCGGCGCTCGGCAACCATGCGCGTCAAGCCCGGCGTCATGAAAGCTGAAACAGAAAACAGCGAGACCACAACCACCAAAGGGGTGACGGCCAAAATCACCAGCAAAGGAGCGACCACGGTTTTCAGGTCAGGCACCCCCAGCTGCTCCATCCAGCTCCACAGGGACGCAAGCAGACTGAACTGCTCGAGAAACTGGCGCACCCCGGACACTGCAGCATCCCAGTACAGATAGCCCAAGACCCACGCCAACACCACCATCAGCATCAGAGGCAGGAAAGACAGGGCGATGACGCGAGGCATCAGGCAGTACAGCCCGGCCCGCATGAAGGCATCAAGAATCGATCTCATGGAGCGAGCTTAGCACCCTCACCACAGAAAGACGAGTCAAGCACGCCCGAGCAGTCGTAACACGCCTTGTTTTTGCTGCGCCCAGAATCCGCGGCCATAGTCACGCCCTTGCTCGACCTGATCGCGAACACCTGTCGGATCAAAGCGAAGCTGGAAATCTGCGGTGCGAAACAACATATCCCACACCGGCAGCAACACGCCAAAGTTACACCCCCCAAGCACCACACGACCGTGGTCAAAGGACTCGTGCCCAACGCCAATACTGTGGTGCCTTCGATGAAAACGCGGACTCACCCACACGCGCTCAAATACAGGCCCAAAACTTAGACGCACATTCGCATGCTGCAGGTTCTCGCTCAAACGTCCCAAAGCCATCAACGCCACGAATTGCCCAGGTCCAACCCCAACAAGCACCGCCACCGAAGCAATGATGGTGGCCACCACAATGCTGTCGATGAGGTGATTGCGATTGTCTGTCCACATCGTCATCTGACGCTGGGAATGATGCAGCGCATGTAATTTCCACCACCACTCAAATTCATGCTGACCACGGTGAATGAGGTAGTTCACGAAATCAAATACCACCAGATAAATCAGGAAACTGACAAAGGCCACATCCGTGACACCAGGCCACAACTGGTCAATGTGAAAAGTGGGCATACCCCATCCGCGCGAATACGCGATGGCCTTTTCCAGCCAATTGGCGAAGGTGAAGTACATGAACAATTCAAATACACCCAGCTTGTGAACCAGGGTGTAGATCGCATCGATCCGAATGGCCTGCCTGTCCGTGATGGGTTCAACCGGACGCCAGCGCTGCATAGGCGCAATCAATACCAGCATGATCAAGACCTCAAGCACCCCGACCATGAAGAGACCGGTGCCCTCGTAGGCCACCTCAAGCAACTGGCCAAAGCCCAGGCCAAAGGCGATTGGCTGTACGACCCACTCGAACAGCAAGTCGTGCCAGATCGTCCATAACTCAACCATGCCATCGATCATTGAATTTTGCGGCGCTCAAAACGCCCGCCCCTCCACTCATGTGCACGAACCCATTGACGATAAGCCGGATGCTCTTGAAGCGGGGCAAAACAAATGCCCTTGGCCTGCAATCCTTCAATCAAGGGCTCCAGCACCTCAGGAGCCCAAGGGTCCTGACGAGACCAGATCCCCAAATGAGCCATCAATATGTCACCAGGACGAATGCTGTTGAGGGCCCTTTTCAGCAATTGTGCATTAGGGTAACGATCGCTTGGCAACTCATCGCCCAGAAAGCCCGCCTCTGACCAGCCGACATGTGCATAACCACAAGCCTGCGCAGCCTTGAGCAAAGCCGCAGAATGCCGTCCCCCTGGGGCACGAAACAGGGGCAAGGGATCCCGACCGGACCACAGTTTCAGGCGTGCACTCGCACGGTCGAGTTCCTGGCAATAACGCTGCTCGCTCCATAGTTGAACCTGCCCTGGTTCTTCCCCCCCCGAAGCACGCATCCTGAACTGCACGGACCCGTCAGCGGCCTTGACGTCAGACAGCCAGTAAGCATGCCCCCAAGTGTGCGAAGCAAACTCATGCTCCTCGAGCGCACGAGCCTGCCACCACGGGCGCCAGTATTCACCCAAGGAGCCATCACCCTGCTGTGTTTTTTCCTGTGCAGCAAAAAACGTCACCGGGACACGATGACGTCTGAGCACCTCAGCAACCAAGGGGGCCACGCCCATGTGACCTGTGTCAAACGTCAGATAAACCGGTTTGCTGCAGGTGTCTGCCCTGGCCACACCCCCAAGCAACAAGCAAACGTACATCAGCACACGCCAGTTGTACATCGCAAGCCTCCGCTCAGAACCGCCCTGCGTGGTCCAGGGTCCACACCCCGTGGGGCGACTTGCCCACACCCACTTGCCGCACCACTTTGCGTGCGGCAATGTCAATGATCGTCAGTTTCTTGGACCAGCGCGAAGCCACCAGTAGAAGCTTGCCGTCCGAGGATATCTCCATGCAGTCCGGTCCCGAGGGCCCGGGCAACTGAGCCACCACCTGCATGCTCTGGTAGTCGATCATGCTGATCGAGTTCGCCACCCGGTTACTCACAAACACATGCTTGCGGTCCCCATACGCACGAAAGGCGTGAGCTCCTGCGCCCGTGAGCAGTTTCTTGATGAATTTGGGCTCACCCGAAGACACGTCATACACCTCTACACCATCACCCCCCGTCAAGCCGACCAGCAGGTAACGGTTGTCTGGCGTGCCAAATACATCGGCGGGCAAGGATCCCGTTTTCACGCGGGAACGCAGCGTCTGCGTCTTCAGGTCAATGGACACCAGCTCATCCGAGTCCTGCATCGTGACCCAGGCCGTGGTGCTTTTGGTATCGACCCACACATGGCTGGGCGTTTTGCCCGTGGCAATACGTTTGGCCAACTTCAGGTCTTGCCCATCCCAGCGATAAATATCCACGTGGTTAAGGCGGTTGGCAGCCGTGACCAGCCATTTCATGTCCGGTGAAAAGCGCAACTGGTAAGGGTCAAGGACGTCATACACCGTACGCTGCACAGTGGCTGTACGCGGGTCAATAAAGGTCAGCGAATCCCCAAGGGCATTGGCCACAATCACCGATTTTTCATCGGGCGTCAGGTACAAGTGGTGGGGCTCCTTGCCCGTGGGGATGCGTTTGACCTCAGTCCAGGTCATGGGGTCAATGACGCTGACGTTACCGTCCAGCGAGTTGAGGACAAACACGGGCGTGGTCGGACTCCCCCAGGCGGTTGTCACACACAGCGCAGCCCACAAGAACACCCCGCGCCACAATCGATGCAAAAATGAATACAAGATCAGACTTTCCGAAAAGCGGGGGCAAGTGTACCCGCTGAAAACTTAAAACTTCCTGATGAAGATCACAAACCCTTCCCGATGGCGTGTTCATGGTGTCGATCTGGAAATTGAAACCATTTCCGGTCCCGACCACCCAAACTCGTGTCCCAGCCCTGTTGTGTTCCTGCATGAAGGCCTGGGCAGTGTGTCCATGTGGCGCGACTGGCCCCGTCAGCTTTGCCAAAAACTGGGCCGCCCTGGCCTGGTGTACTCGCGCCAGGGGTATGGCCAGTCAGCAGACCGCACCGATGTGCGCGGCACACAGCGTCTGCAACCGGACTACATGCACCATGAAGCCCTGCAGGTGCTGCCCGAACTGCTGCGCCTGCTGGAGATTGAGCGCCCCGTGCTGCTGGGCCACTCGGATGGCGGCACCATTGCCCTGCTACACGCCAGTCAACACCCGGTCGAGGCTTGCATCGTCATGGCCCCGCACGTGATGGTGGAAGACATCTCCATCCAGGCCATTGAAGCCGCACGTGAGGCTTATCTGCATGGTCCCCTTCGCAAGCGCCTGGCGCCCTACCACACGCATGTGGACACCGCCTTTTGGCAATGGAACGACATTTGGCTGTCCCCCGCTTTTCGGAGCTATGACGTCCGCCGGGAGGTGGGGCGCATACAGGCCCCGCTGCTGGCCATTCAAGGCGAAGATGACCCCTACGGCACCCTGGCCCAGATTGAAGACATTGCCCGCGCTGCACCGCAGACCCAGTTGCTCAGGCTGCCCGCTTGTGGCCACTCACCGCACCGCGATCAAAGTGCGGTGGTTATGCAAGCCATCGGCACCTTTCTGGCCACACTCAAGGCTTGATCAAGGCCAGGTCGGCCTCTGACAAAAACCGCCACTGGCCCGGTGCCAGGTCGGCTGGCAAGGTCAAGCCACCGATGCGACTGCGGTGCAAGGCATCCACACGATTGCCTACCGCGGCCAGCATGCGCTTGACCTGGTGGTATTTACCTTCAGTCAGCGTCAGATCCAATGTGTTCTCACCCGTTTGTACGCAGGCAGCAGCGCGCACTGGCTTGGGGTCATCATCGAGCACCACACCATCAAGCAATTGCTGCACCATGGCATCCGTGATGGGGTGACACGCTGTGACCTGGTACACCTTGGGCACATGTTTTTTGGGCGAACTCATGCGATGAATGAACGCCCCATCGTCCGACAGCAACAACAAGCCGGTGGTGTCCTGATCCAGCCGGCCCACCGCCTGAACGCCCTGCACCGCGCCCTTGTTGGGCCGCTGGCGCAAAGGTGCGGGTAGCAAGGTGTAAATGCTGGGCCACGCCGAGGGTTTTTGGGAGCACTCGGTACCTGCGGGTTTGTGCAACAGCACATAGGCATGCTCATGAAAGGCCCAAAGCGTGCCCTGCACCGAAAACTGCAAGCCCTCTGGTGCGTAGTATTCGCCCGCATCGGTCTGCACCTGGCCATCGACCGCCACGTGCCCTTGCTGGATCAGACCGGCGCACACCCGGCGCGTACCAAAGCCCTGGCTGAACAAAATGTCTTCCAGGCGCATGGGTTTGAGGGACTTGGCTTTCATGGGGCATGATTGTCGCCTTGAAACGCCCGCGTTTTACCGGAGACACGACCCATGAGCGCAATTGCCACTTTGACCCACATGACTGAGCAGCTGCAAGCCTGCCAGCAGGGTACGCTGTCTGTGACCGAATTGACGGCCTCATGGCGCAACAAGGCAGATCAGCTGGATCTGCCTGCACGTTTTGGCGAGGTGCTGGGCAACGTGCTCGACCGCCTGGAGTCTGGCGCCCTGTTCAACGAAGAAAGTTGCTCCTTCAGCCAAAAAGACCTGCTGGCCAGCTTGCAGGTCTGGGCCGAGAAGGCGCAAGCCCAGCTGTCCAAGGAACAGCCATGAACCCGCTGCTGGACAAGGACAGCCTGTGCGATGTGGCGGGTATCGAAGTGGGCCACTACACCGACACACGCCGTCCCACGGGTTGCACCGTCATCGTGGCTCGCGAAGGTGCGGTAGGCGGTGTAGATGTACGGGGCGCTGCCCCAGGCACGCGCGAGACGGACCTGCTCGAACCCGGCAACACCGTGCAAACCGTTCATGCCGTTGTGCTCTCTGGCGGCAGCGCCTGGGGGCTGGACGCAGCAGGCGGTGTCATGCGTTGGCTGGACGAGCAAGGCATCGGCCTGCAAGTCGGTCCAGCACGGGTGCCCATCGTGCCAGCGGCCGTACTGTTTGACCTGCATGTGGGCGACCACCGTATCCGACCAGACGCCGCAGCTGGCTACGCCGCTTGTGAAGCGGCCAGTGCACAGACACCAGCCCAAGGCAATGTGGGCGCAGGCGCTGGCGCCACGGTGGGCAAGATGTTTGGCATGGCCGGGGCCATGAAGGGCGGCATCGGTTCGGCCTCGGTCAAAGTCGGCGACTTCACGGTCGGCGCCATCGTGGCCTGCAACGCGCTGGGCGATGTGATCAATCCTGACACAGGGCGTATCCTGGCGGGCGCACGCGACAGCAGCCACACCCTGGCAGGCACCACAGCCCAACTGCTGGCGGGCCGCACACCGGGGCAAATTTTGCCCGGCACACAGACCACCATCGGCCTGATTGCCACCGATGCCAAACTCGACAAGTCCCAAGCCAGACGCCTGGCCCAGGTGGGGCACGACGGCCTGGCGCGGTGCATCCAGCCCGTCCACACCACATCCGACGGCGACACCTTGTTTGCGCTGGCCACAGGCTGTATCGACAAAGAGCCGCCCATGACGGTGCTCTGCGTGATGGCCGCCGAAGCGGTGGCCCGCGCCACGGTGCGCGCCGTGCTCGCCGCCAGCACCATGAAAAACGGCGAGCACGAATGGCCCGCCGCTTCGGATCTGGCTGCCCCGTAAAGGGCAGACCGCCAAGTGTTTACTTGAGCGCCTTGTAGCGCACGCGCTTGGGCTTGGCACCCTCTTCGCCCAGACGCTTTTTCTTGTCGGCTTCGTATTCCTGATAGTTGCCGTCAAAGAACACCCACTGGCTGTCGCCTTCGGCGGCCAGGATGTGGGTGGCGATGCGGTCCAGGAACCAGCGGTCGTGGCTGATGACCATGACGCTGCCCGCGAATTCGAGCAGCGCGTCTTCCAGGGCGCGCAGGGTTTCCACGTCCAGGTCGTTGGAGGGTTCGTCCAGCAGCAGCACGTTGCCGCCCTGCATGAGCGTCTTGGCCAAGTGCAGACGGCCGCGCTCACCACCGGAGAGCATGCCGACTTTCTTTTGCTGGTCGCCACCGCCGAAGTTGAAGCGGCCGCAATACGCGCGGCTGGGCATCTGGAATTTGCCCACGGTGATGATGTCCAGGCCGCCGGAGATGTCTTCCCAAACGGTTTTTTCGTTGGCCAGGTCGTCGCGGTTCTGGTCGACAAAAGCCATCTTCACGGTCTGGCCGATGTGCACTTCACCACTGTCGGGCGTTTCCTTGCCCGAGATCAGCTTGAACAGCGTGGATTTGCCGGCGCCGTTGGGGCCAATGATGCCGACGATGGCGCCTGCGGGCACCTTGAAGCTCAGGTTGTCGATCAGCAGGCGGTCGCCAAAGGACTTGCTGACGTTCTTGAATTCGAACACGTCGTTGCCCAGACGCTCGGCCACCGGAATGAAGATCTCATTGGTTTCGTTGCGCTTCTGGTATTCAAAGTCGCTCAGCTCCTCAATGCGGGCCAGACGGGCCTTGCTCTTGGCTTGGCGGCCCTTGGGGTTCTGGCGCGCCCACTCCAGCTCCTTCTTCATGGCCTTGGTGCGGGCGTCTTCGGTGCGCTGTTCCTGCTCCAGACGGGCTTCTTTTTGCTCCAGCCAGGTGGAATAGTTGCCCTTGTACGGAATGCCGTGGCCGCGGTCGAGTTCCAGAATCCACTCGGCAGCGTTGTCCAGGAAGTAACGGTCGTGGGTGATGGCCACCACGGTGCCCGAGAAACGGGCCAGGAACTGTTCCAGCCAGTCCACCGATTCAGCGTCCAGGTGGTTGGTCGGTTCGTCCAGCAACAGCATGTCGGGCTTGGACAGCAACAGGCGGCACAGGGCCACACGGCGTTTTTCACCGCCGGAGAGGTTCTTGATGATGGCGTCCCAGGCGGGCAGGCGCAGCGCGTCGGCGGCGATTTCCAGCAAGTGCTCGGAGTCGCCTTCTGCGCCAGCGGCCGAGATGATGGCTTCGAGCTGGGCCTGCTCGGCGGCCAGCGCGTCAAAGTCGGCGTCTTCTTCGGCGTAGGCGGCATAGACCTCTTCGAGGCGCTGCTTGGCGGAGGCCACTTCGCCCATGCCGCTTTCCACGGCCTGGCGCACGGTGTGCTCGGGGTCGAGCTGAGGTTCCTGAGGCAGGTAGCCGATCTTCAGACCCGCCATGGGAATGGCTTCGCCTTCGATGTCCTTGTCGATGCCGGCCATGATCTTGAGCAGCGTGGACTTGCCCGAACCGTTCAAGCCCAACACGCCAATCTTGGCGCCCGGGAAGAAGGACAGGGAAATGTCTTTGAGGATCTGACGCTTGGGCGGCACGATCTTGCCGACCCGGTTCATCGAAAAAACGTATTGAGCCATATGGAAACCTTGGGGAACCCTGAAATATCTGAAATTAACCGGTGATTATCCCAGAGGCGTGCCACACCCCTGCTTGCACCTGCCTGCACCCGCCTGATTACTCCAGCACCAGCTGAGAGACTTGGCCGGGTCGGCCCGAAAACTGGGTCTGGCTGTCCAGTGCTTCGAGCATGACACGCGCTTTGCGCCCACCGTACACCTCGGCCCTGAGCCACTGGCATTCGGTGTCCAGCGCTTCTTGCGAAGGCAATGAGCACCACCAGGCGCGGTTTTCGCCGTCCCAACGGTAGCCCCGCGCCTTGAGTTTGTCCTTGGTTTCAAAGGGTGAGCCAGTGGCCAGTAATTTGTAGCGCGTGCCCTGCGCACCTTCCACCAAAGTGCGCAAGCCTGTGCGACCATCCGACAAGGGCTGCGCCAGCACCTGCAACAAGGCATGGCAATCGGTCAGGGCGCGGTGGGCGTCATAAAACCAGCCGCGTTCGCTGGCCAGGAACTCAAGTTTGGCCGAGCCATTGCCTTCGGTTTTCCAGTTGATGCCCGCAAAAGAACAGTTCCAGGCCTGCTGGGCAAACACGGGCAGGCGCGCCTCGACAAAGGGGCGGTCAAATGCAGCGTTGTGCGCCACGATCACGTCAGCCTGCTGCACCATGGCCGCGACCTGCACATCGTCAATGCGCTGGCCACGCACCATGTCATCGGTGATACCGGTGATCTCGGTGATGTTGGCAGGAATGGGGCGCCCCGGGTCCTCAAACGACTCAAACACAGACACGGGCCCCACCGGCAAACCACTTTCACGGTCCACCAGCACGGATAACATGGCCAGCTCGATGATTTCATCACCCTTGGCATCCAACCCGGTGGTTTCGGTGTCCAGAATCAACACCCTTGCGGTTTGCACACCTGTAGGCATGGGCCAGTCCAGCTTGGGCACCAACCGGCGCAGCACGCGGTAGTCGGGGTGGGCATCCAGGAGCGCGGCGCAGGCTTCGGGCGTAGCGGCGTTGGCAGCAGACATGGATGCGTTTGGAGGCTCGGTATCCCAGTCACCCAGGCTCATTTGGTCAGAAACTTTCATGGCTGAATTATTCCTCAGCCCCCGTGCAGCGCAAGCGAAGTCTTTTGTGTGAGACAATCAAGCCCGTTGTCGCCACCAGTTGCCGCAACATCAGCGTTCTGCTGGGGCCTGATCCGGAAGCCTTTTCCGTGATGCCATGCCCACTCCCTTGAGACCGATTGGCTCCAACTGGCCGTTGCAAGTGCAACGATTTGGCCAATCACCTGCGCCTGTGTGGCGCTCCATCCATGAATTTTGAAGAACTGAATCTGGCTCCGGCCATTGTCCAAGCCGTGCGTGAGCAAGGCTACGAAACCCCTACCCCCATCCAGGCGCAAGCCATTCCTGCCGTGCTGGCGGGTCACGACCTGCTCGCTGGCGCCCAGACCGGCACCGGCAAAACAGCAGCCTTTACCCTGCCCGTGCTGCACAAGCTCAGCCAAACCGAACCTGGCAAAAACCGTTTTGGTGGCAAAGCCATCCGCGCGCTGGTGCTCACGCCCACGCGTGAACTGGCTGCGCAGGTCGAAGAGTCTGTGCGCGACTACGGCAAATACCTCAAGCTCGACTCGGCCGTGATCTTCGGTGGTGTGGGCATGAACCCGCAAATCAATCGGGTCAAAAAAGGCGTGGACATTCTGGTCGCCACCCCCGGCCGTCTGCTGGACCTGCAAGGCCAGGGCCACCTGGACCTGTCCACGGTGGAAATCCTGATCCTGGACGAAGCCGACCGCATGCTGGACATGGGCTTCATCCACGACGTGAAAAAAGTGCTGGCCCTGGTGCCGCAGGACAAGCAAAGCCTGCTGTTCTCTGCCACCTTCAGCGACGAGATTCGCGAGCTGGCTAATGGCCTGCTCAAGGACCCGCAAAGCATTCAGGTCACACCGCGAAACACCACGGTGCAGCGCATCACCCAGGTCATCCACCCGGTGGGCCGCGCCAAGAAAAAGGAAGCCCTGCTGCACATCATCCAGCAACACAACTGGAGCCAGGTGCTGGTGTTCACCCGCACCAAGTTTGGTGCCAACAATGTGGCCGACTACCTGACCAAAAACGGCGTGAAAGCCATGGCCCTGCACGGCAACAAGAGCCAGAGCGCCCGCACGCAAGCGCTGGCTGGCTTCAAGAGCGGCGACATTCGCGCCCTTGTGGCCACCGACATTGCTGCACGCGGCATTGACATTGAAGAGCTGCCACACGTCGTCAACTACGAGATTCCCAACATCTCTGAAGACTATGTGCACCGCATTGGCCGTACTGGCCGCGCGGGCAACAGCGGTGAGGCCGTCAACCTGGTCTGCATGGACGAGGAAGGCTTCATGATGGAAATCGAGCGCTTTACCAAGCAACAAATTCCGGTGCAGCTCCTCGAAGGCTTTGGCCCTGCCCCTGACGAGCGGGCCGAGCCCATCGCCATGGGCCGCCAGACCCTGTGGGGCGGCGCAGGCAAACCGCCCAGCCGCGACGTGATGGCCGCTGCGGCCAAAGCCGCCCGCCAGGAAATGATGACCCGCATTCGCGAGAAAAAATCCAGCGAAGGTAGCCGTCAGCCGCGTGGTGACCGTGGTGATCGCGGTGATCGCCCCGAAGGTTTTGAAGGCGAAGGCCAGCAAGCCCGCGGTCCGCGTCCTGCACGCAGCGGCAACCAGCCTTCACGTCGCCACGGCGACGGCCAAGGCCAGCGCCAGGATCGCCCGCAACACGCACGTGGCCCGCGCCCGGAAGGTCAGGGTCAAGGCCAGGGTGGCCCGCGCCGCGAGCGCGACCCCAACCGCGAGCAAAACCGTGATCGCCGTCCACGTGACCACGACGAACTGCCACGCCACATCGACCCGCTCAAGACCACGCAGTTTGCCAAGCTGGATTTGCCGCGCCGCAAGCCCGTCAAGACCGGTGGTCAGCCCGACCCCACCCGCACCAGCATTGACAGCCTGGCCGCAGGTGGCAAGCGCCACGGTGGTGGTGGCTACGGCGGCGGTGGCAACCGTGGTGGTGGCCGTTTCCGCTGAGCAAGTTAAGTGTGAAAGCCCGCTGATGCGGGCTTTCTTCATTCAGGCCGTCTTAGCCGCGCACAAACACCGTCACCAGCGGTTCATCACCCAGCTGGCGGCTGCAGTGCCCGTGCAGCGCGGGGTCAAACGTGGCGCCTTCGGGCAGCACATCAGCCGAGTAAAAGTGCTGCCCAGGACCAAACACGCGCACGCTGCCATCCTGCAGACCAATTTCCATCTGTCCTTGCAGCACAAACAGCCATTGAGGAATGCCCGTGCAATGAAACTGGCTGCGAAATCCCACCGGGCTCATGCGCAGCTGCAGGCCTTGAGCGCCTTGCCATGCCGAGAGCTGGCTCATGGGTGTGCCCTCGCTCAACGGTACTTGTTCTTCGCGAAAACGCGCGCGGCCATCGGTATCGGTGTAGAGCACCACTTTGGTAAAAGTTTCCATCGTCATTCCTGTTGAAATTCAAAATCCGGTGGTGATGGCACCGGTAACGGCACCCTCATCATCGACCACGGCCATCCAGGCCCATTTGTCAAACGTGGTGCAGGGGTGCGAAATGCCCAGTGCTACCTTGTCACCCACGGCCGGCTGTGGCCCATCGACAGGCACACGCATGTGCGCATGCTGATCGCTCAGGGCCTGCACTTGCCAGCCTGCGGGTACAGACTTCGCCTCCTGCTGGCCTGCACTGGCCCACAACAAGGGCACAGGCATCTGCTGGTCAAACGACACATCGCGGCGGCCCGCATTCAAAATAGTCAAGCCGGGTTCAGGCACCGATTGCACCATGGCCCACACCTGCAGAGCAGGCTGTAAACCCTCGGTCAAACCCTCTCGCTCAAGGACCCGTGTCAGGTAGCGCGCGTAATGGCCGTGGTCATGGGTGACATAGCATCCCGAACGCAACACGCCCAAGACCGGGCGCGACAGCGTCAGCCCCTGGATCACGGGCAAGATCAGATCAAAAATGGCGGAGCCTCCTGCTGACAGCAAGACCTGCTCACGCCCCCAAAGCCCGGCCTGGTCAATCGCCTGCACAGTGCCATGCACCCGCCGCACCAGTGCGGTCACAGCCTCTGGCGACGGGTCTGCCTGGACATTCGCCAAGCCACCCTCGTAGCACTCCACGCCCGCCAGGCTACCCACCGGGCTGTCCGCAATCGCCTGCGCCAAGGCCAGCGCTTGTGCGGTATTGCGGCAACCGGTGCGAAACCCATCAGTCCCCATCTCCACCAACACTTGCCAGACCCGCGTGCAGGCGCTGCGTTGCGACCAGATTTCAATGGCCCGCCACTGCGCCAGCGAATCGACCAGAAAAAACACCTCGATGTCTGGGCGCTGCAACAGCATGGCATCGAGCGCACTCAAATCCGCATCGGCCAACACCTGATTGGCGATGATGAAGCGCTGCGCCCCCGCCTCCAGACCCCATTGCAGCTGGTGCACATTGGCAAAGGTCAGCCCCCAAGCACCGGCCTGCAGCTGATCGCGCATGAGCTGGGTCGACAAAGTGGTTTTGCCATGCGGCGCCAAGGCGACGCCCTTGCGGTCTGCCCAAGCCTGCATCCAGGCCATGTTGTGCATCAAAGCAGATTGGCGCAAAGTGGCCAGCGGTGTGGGCAATGCCGAGCCCAGCACATGCCAACCCTGCTGAGCCACGGCCTCAACAGGCACGTCCGGGTGCAGCGTAGGAAAACCTTTGAGGCCGGTGTGGAGAGGAAAATTGCGCATGCGTGTCAGGGTCTTCTTGTTCAGGCATCATCATGCCTCATGAGATTCCTGCACACCATGCTTCGCGTTGGCAACCTTCAACGCTCGATCGATTTCTACACCCAGGTGCTAGGCATGCAGTTGCTGCGCACCTCGGAAAATCCCGAGTACAGATACTCGCTGGCGTTTTTGGGCTTTGAAGGCGGCAACCCCGGCCAGGCCGAGCTGGAACTGACCTACAACTGGGGCGTCGACAGTTACGAACTGGGCACCGCTTACGGCCACATCGCGCTTGGCGTGCCCGATGCCTATGCGGCCTGCGACAAGATTCGCGCTGCGGGTGGTCAAGTCACCCGCGAAGCTGGCCCGGTCAAAGGTGGCAGCACCGTGATCGCTTTTGTGACCGACCCCGATGGCTACAAGATTGAGCTGATTCAGCGCGGCAGCTGAGCAGCCTCGCGGGCCAGCGCCTCGATGCGCGCCCAGTCACCTTGGGCCAGCGCGTCGGCTGGCACCAGCCAGGAGCCGCCCACACAGGCCACGTTGGGCAGCGCCAAGAGTTCAGTCGCATTGGTCTGCGTGACGCCGCCTGTCGGACAGAACTTCACATCGAAAAACGGACCCGACCAGGCCTTGAGCATTTGCGGGCCGCCGGCCTGCATGGCGGGGAAAAACTTGAGTTCGGTGTAACCGTCTTCCTGTGCCATCATGATCTCGCTACCGGTGGCCACGCCTGGCAACAAGGACAAGCCGTTGTCTTTGCAGGCCTGGCCAACCGTGCGGGTGTAACCCGGGCTCACCGCGAACTGAGCGCCCGCTTTGGCAGCCGCCACCGCATCTGCCGCACTGCGCACCGTTCCCGCACCCACCACAGCACCAGGCACTTCCTTGGCGATGGCCTCCATGCAGGCCAGCGCCTGCGGTGTGCGCAAGGTCACTTCGAGCATACGGATACCACCGGCCACCAAAGCACGAGCCATGGGCACAGCATGCGCCACATCGTTCAGAACGATGACCGGAATCACGGGGGCGTCCTGCATCACTTGCAGGGCAGTCAGATTTACAGCCATGTGCAGGCTCCTTCTTCGGCTTTGAGCGCATTGCGGCGCATGTTTGCAAACAATTCCCTGCCCATGCCTGCGCCATTGGCAGCACGCTGCTGGGCAGACATGGAAGCCAGCGGACGCGCAGACCACTCGGCATCACTCACCAGCACTTGCAGGGTACCGGCCACGCCGTCCAGGCGGATCAGGTCTCCATCCTGCACCTTGGCCAGGGGGCCACCGGCAGCCGCTTCGGGCGAGACATGAATGGCGGCAGGCACCTTGCCCGAGGCACCGCTCATGCGGCCATCGGTCACCAGCGCCACCTTGAAGCCTTTGCCTTGCAGCACCGCCAGCGGCGGCGTGAGCTTGTGCAGTTCGGGCATGCCATTGGCCTGTGGACCTTGCCAGCGCACCACACAAACCACATCGCGCTCGAGTTCACCGGCCTTGAACGCATCATGCAGCGCATCCTGCGAATCAAACACACGCGCCGGTGCTTCGATGATGTGGCTGGCCTCAGGTACGGCCGAAATCTTGATCACGCTGCGGCCCAGATTGCCTTGCAGCAATTTCAAACCGCCAGTGGTGCTGAAAGGATTGGAAGCAGGACGCACCACGCTTTCGTCCTTGCTCGCACCGGGGTCTTGCCAGACCAGTTGCGCGCCCTGCAGCGAAGGCATGCGCGTGAATTCACGGATACCACCAGCGCGAACCGTCAGCACATCCTCGTGCATCAGGCCAGCGTCCAGCAGTTCTCGGATCACGTAGCCCGGGCCGCCCGCGGCCTGAAACTGGTTCACATCGGCGCTGCCATTGGGGTACACGCGGGTCAGCAAGGGCACCACTTCGGACAGGGCAGAAAAATCATCCCAGTCAATCACGATGCCCGCCGCCCGTGCGACAGCCACCCAATGGATCAAATGGTTGGTCGAGCCGCCCGTGGCCAGCAGGGCCACCATGGCGTTGACGATGCATCTCTCGTCCACCACTTTACCGATAGGAGCTGGCTTCTTCAGTACCGTACGCACCGCTTCGCGGGTGAGCTCGGCGCGTGCGCCCTCACCGGGGTGAATAAAAGCCGTGCCGGGCACATGCAGGCCCATGGCCTCAAGCAGCATCTGGTTGCTGTTGGCGGTGCCGTAGAACGTGCAGGTGCCTTCGCCATGGTAGGCCGCAGACTCGGCCGCCAGCAGCTCCTCGCGCCCCACCTGGCCCAATGCGGCTTTTTCGCGTACCTTGGCTTTGTCGCTGTTGGACAAACCACTGCTCATCGGTCCCGCCGGCACAAACACCGTGGGCAAATGGCCAAATTGCAAAGCGCCAATCAACAGGCCCGGAACGATTTTGTCGCACACACCCAGCATCAACGCCACATCAAACACATCGTGGCTGAGCGACACGGCGGTGGCCATGGCGATCACATCACGACTGAACAAGCTCAGCTCCATCCCCGGTGTGCCTTGGGTCACGCCATCGCACATGGCGGGCACGCCACCGGCCACCTGTGCCGTGGCGCCCAGCTTGCGCGCCTCGTCCTTGATGATGTCCGGGTAATGCTGCAATGGCGCATGGGCCGAGAGCATGTCGTTGTAAGCGTTGACGATGCCGATGTGCGGTGCACGCGGCGCCACCACCTGGATGGCACCCAAGCCGGTTGCCTTGTGTTTGTCCGTCTCGGGCATGGCCGCAAACGCGTGGGCCACATTCGCGCAGCCCAGACGCTGCGCCCCAGGTGTGCGGCTGGCATAGGCATCCAACTGGGCCAGGTAGGCGCTACGGGTGTCTTGGCTACGCTGTGCAATACGCTGGGTCACAGCCAGCAACGAGGGGTGCAGACTCATGGAGGGAAGATCCGTTTGGTAACAAAATTACATAACCAATGGTAACCGGTTTCCATGGTCAGAGGAAGACCTCTCAGTTACAGGCGAGGTACAAAATCAAGCCCCTCTCTTGAGAAGCGTAAACTTCAAACATGAACATCGCCGACCTGCGCAAAAGTTACGAAAAAGCCGAACTCAGCGAGCACGCTTCACACGCCCAGCCCCTGCATCAATTCGAGCAGTGGTTCAACGAAGCCCTCAAGTCTGAAGTGCCCGAGCCCAACGCCATGACGGTGGCCACCGTCAACAGCGATATGCGCCCCAGCACACGTGTGGTGCTGATCAAGGACTTCGATGAACGCGGCATCGTCTGGTACACCAACTACAGCAGCAGAAAGGGGCAGGAGCTGGCGGGCAACCCGTTTGCCGCGCTGCAGTTTCACTGGGTCGAACTCGAGCGTGTGGTCCGCATTGAAGGCCGGGTCGAAAAAGTCAGCGATGAGGAAAGTGATGCCTATTTCAATAGCCGGCCACTGGACTCACGCATTGGAGCCTGGGCCTCGCCACAGAGCCAGGTGATTGACAGCCGTACCGTGCTGGTCACCAACGCCGCCAAATACGGCGCGCAGTTTTTGCTTCAGCCGCCGCGGCCACCACACTGGGGTGGCTACCGACTGGTACCTGATCGCTGGGAATTCTGGCAAGGCCGCAAGAGCCGTTTGCATGATCGGCTGCGTTACCGGTTGGACAACGGGCAGTGGGTACGCGAACGCCTGGCACCTTAAGCGCTTCAGTGTGGCAGCAAAGCCAACGCAACGGTCACACTGACAGCCGACAGCACCGTAGACAAAGCCACAGCTCCTGTCACCGCATCTTCTTCAAGCGCATAACGCTGCGAAAACAAAAATACATTAGCGCCCATCGGCAGCGCTGCGGCCACCACCATGACCGACAAAGGCAAGCCGCGCAAGCCCAGCAACCAGCCGGCACCGAACATCAGCAAGGGATGCACCAGGGTCTTGACGGCAGCAAGCTTCAGTGCCGTCTTCAGGTGATGGCCCAGCGGAATTTGCGCCAGACTCCCCCCCACCAACAACAAGGCGACAGGACCAAAAGCGCTGCCCAGCAGCTGCAAAGGTTTGTCGATCACCGGGTGCAAGCCCCAGCCCGTTTGCGCATACAACAAGCCCAAAATGATGGGCAAGGGCACAGGATGCAGCACCGTGCTGCGCACCGCTTCCAGAACCATTCGCCAAAGCGATGTGCGCTGACTTTCCATCTGCGCTTGTTCGTGCGCCAGCTGCATTTCAATCACGATGGTGGCCACCGTCAACAGCACCAGCGCGTGCAAGGCGATCAGGGACAGCAAGAGCACTTGCCCCTCTTGTCCAAAGGCCAAGCCCACCAAAGGCACCCCGATCATGACCGTGTTGCTGAACACGCTGGCCAACGAGAGCACAGAAGCTCGCGCTGTGCGCCCATAAAGGTAAACGCAGCCAAAAAACAGCACGCCCACCACCACGAAATACTGAAACACCGGACGCAGGTCCAGCTGCTCAAGGTGCACGCTGCTCATGGTTCGAAACAGCAGTGCCTGTGTCAGCACCAGAAACACCAGATTCGACAAATCCTTGACCGCTTCCGGTCGCACCCAGCGAAAGCGCCCCGCGACCAAGCCCACCAGAATCAACAAAGCCACCGGCAGCAAGGCCGAAACAACAGGGTGGTCAAAATGCATTTCAGTCGCGCAGCCATTGGCTGAAAGTCTTGCGGAATTTCTCTACCTTGGGCGCAGCCACCGCCTGACAGTAGCCATGACCCGGATGGCGCTCAAAAAAGTCCTGATGGTAGTCCTCTGCCGCGTGATAGTTGCCCAGCGGCTGCAGCTCTGTCACCACCGTTGTGGACAGGGCCTGTTGCACCTCGGCCAGCACCTTACGGGCGACAACCTCCTGATCGGGTCGCGTGAAGTAGATACCGCTTCGGTACTGCGTACCCACATCGTGCCCCTGGCGGTTGAGCGTGGTGGGGTCGTGGATCAGGAAAAAGATTTCGAGCAACTGGCGCACGTCAATTTGCTTCGGGTCGTACACCAGCTTGACGACTTCGTTGTAACCCGTGGTGCCGGTACAAACATCGTCGTACGTGGGGGACTCTGTGTGGCCGTTGGCATAGCCCGACTCCACATCCAGCACGCCTTTGACACGCACAAAAACCGCCTCGGTACACCAAAAGCAACCGCCGCCCAGAACCAGCGTGTGTGTTTCATGAATCGCCATAGCGACATCTTGCCGTAAAACTCATAAAAGAACGCTTCATAATATTTAAAACCCTTTAGCCGCAATCGCAAGAGAACCCGCCATGCCCACAAACAAGAACACCTTCAGCTGGGAAGACCCCTTTCAACTGAGCGCACAACTCACCGAAGACGAACGCCAGGTGCAAGACGCTGCCCGCGCCTACTGCCAGGAAAAGCTGCTGCCGCGCGTGAAGGACGCCTTCCTGAACGAGACCACCGACGTGTCCATCTTCCGCGAAATGGGCGAGCTGGGCCTGCTGGGCCCCACCATCCCCGAGCAGTACGGCGGCGCGGGTCTGAACTACGTCTGCTACGGCCTGGTGGCGCGCGAAGTCGAGCGCGTGGACAGCGGCTACCGCTCGATGATGAGCGTGCAGTCCTCGCTGGTGATGGTGCCGATCAACGAGTTCGGCACCGAAGCGCAAAAACAGAAATACCTGCCCAAGCTGGCCCGTGGCGAGTGGATCGGCTGCTTCGGCCTGACCGAACCCAACCACGGCTCCGACCCCGGCAGCATGATCACCCGCGCTAAAAAAGTGGACGGCGGCTACAGCCTGACGGGCGCCAAGATGTGGATCACCAACAGCCCGATCGCCGACGTGTTCGTGGTCTGGGCCAAGGACGATGGCGGCCAGATCCGCGGCTTCATCCTCGAAAAAGGCTGGAAAGGCCTGTCCGCCCCCGCCGTGCACGGCAAGGTGGGCTTGCGCGCCTCGATCACCGGCGAGATCGTCATGGACGAGGTGTTTGTGCCTGAAGAAAACGCCTTCCCCGAAGTGCGTGGCCTCAAGGGCCCCTTCACCTGCCTCAACAGCGCCCGCTACGGCATCGCCTGGGGCGCCCTGGGCGCGGCCGAAGACTGCTACCTGCGTGCCCGCCAGTACGTGCTGGACCGCCAGCAGTTCGGCCGCCCGCTGGCTGCCAACCAGCTGATCCAGAAAAAGCTGGCCGACATGCTGACCGAAATCAGCCTGGGCCTGCAGGGCTGCCTGCAACTGGGCCGCATGAAGGATGCGGGCACCGCCTCGGTCGAGCTCACCAGCATCCTCAAACGCAACAGTTGCGGCAAGGCACTGGACGTCGCCCGCCTGGCGCGCGACATGATGGGCGGCAACGGCATCAGCGCCGAATACGGCGTGGCCCGTCACCTGGTCAACCTCGAAGTGGTCAACACCTACGAAGGCACCCACGATGTGCACGCGCTGATCCTGGGCCGCGCGATCACGGGCATCCCTGCTTTTGCCAACTGAAAGGCCTGGCCTTTACCTCGGCATTACACAACAGTGTGCACGGCTGGTGGCTGGACTGGTTAAACTAATAACCAGTCAGTCATTAAACTATGGGCATGTGCGCCACACCAAGTCCTAAACGCGAACGCAGAAAAGAGGCCCGCCCCGGCGAATTGCTGGAGGCGGCGCTGGACCTGTTCGTTGAAAAAGGTTACGCCGCCACCCGCGCCGAAGAAGTTGCGGCCCGCGCTGGCGTCTCCAAAGGAACGCTGTTTTTGTATTTCGGCAGCAAGGAAGAACTCTTCAAGGCTGTGGTGCGAGAAAACGTGGTGCGCCCCCAGACCGAGGGCGCGGAAGAAGTTGCACGTTTTGAAGGGCCTTCCGGGGAACTGCTCACCTATCTGATGCTCGAGTGGTGGCGGCGTTACGGAGCCACCAAAGCTTCCGGCATTTCCAAGCTCCTGATGAGCGAGGCCAGCAATTTTCCTGACCTTGCGCGTTTTTTTCAGGAAGAGGTGGTCTCCCCAGGCCACGCCATGATCCGCTCTGTGCTGCATCGTGGCATTGAACGCGGGGAATTCCGCGCTGTTGATGTGGACTTGACCGTCCAATCCATTATTGCCCCCCTGCTCTTTCTGGTGACCTGGAAACACTCCATGGCGCCTTGTTGTCCCAGCGATCAGCGTATTGATCCTGAAACATTCATCCAACACCATGCAGATTTGTTGCTGCGTGGCATGCGCCCTTGAGCGCTTTCATACGTCAGAAAACCATGAAAAACAAACGCGTCTGGATTTTGTCTGCTGTAGCCCTGGCCGTGCTGGTCGTTGGCGGCTCTCGCCTCTTGAGCAAACGCAAAGCTGCTGCCCTGTCCAGCCCGGCCACGGCCAGCGCAACAGCCCGCGTTGAACTGGCACAAAACGATGTGCTCATTGCCAACGTTCGTGACCTGACCCTGAGCCTGCCCATTTCGGGCACGGTACAGGCCACGGCCACGGCCATGATCAAGGCCAAAGTCACAGGTGAGCTGCTCAAGGTCCATGTGCGTGAAGGAGATGCGGTCCACGCCGGACAAGTGATCGCCGAAGTAGACCCCACCGAATACCAAGCCCGCGTTCGCCAGGCTCAGCAACAAGCTGATGCAGCCCTGGCACAGGTGAGCATTGCCCAGCGCCAATACGACAACAACAACGCACTGGTACAGCAAGGCTTTATCTCCTCCACTGCCCTGCAAAACTCGCTGGCCAGTTTGCAAACCGCCCAGGCCAACCACGCGGCCACTGTGGCCGCGCTGGACATTGCCCGCAAATCTTTGCAAGACGCCCGGCTGACCAGCCCGATTGCGGGCGTCGTCTCGCAACGCCTGATGCAGCCTGGTGAGCGCGTCGCACCCGAGGCACGCATTGCCGAAGTGGTGAACCTGAGTCAGCTCGAATTACAGGCAGCCCTCTCGGCTGAAGATGCCGCCCAAGTCAAGGTCGGCATGCAGGCGCAGCTACACGCCGAAGGCGTAAACGCGCCCATTGCAGCTCGCGTTTTGCGTATCAACCCCAGCGCGCAAGTCGGTAGCCGCAGTGTGCTGGTTTACCTGGGTATGCAGGGCCAGGCAGGCTTGCGCCATGGCGTCTTTGCGCAAGGCGAGTTGGGCACCCAAACCGTCAAGACCATGGCCGTACCTGTCAGCGCCGTGCGCACCAACAAGCCCGAGCCCTATGTCCAGGTGGTGCAAGGAGGGAAAGTGGCACATATCGCGGTCAAGCCTGGCGCCCGCGCCCTGGTCGATGGTCAGGCATGGACCAGCGTAGAGGGCCTGAGCGAAGGTGCTCAGGTGCTGTTGGCCAGCGCAGGCACCGTGGCCGAGGGCACCACGGTCCAGTTCACTGGCGCAAACCCTGCACCAGCCAAGTAAGGGGCGCACCATGTGGTTCACACGCGTCAGCCTTAAAAACCCGGTCTTCGCGACCATGCTCATGGCGGCCTTGGTCGTCATGGGCTTGTTTGCCTACCAACGCCTCAAAGTCGACCAGTTCCCCAACATCGACTTTCCTGTGGTGGTGATCAGCACCGAATACCCTGGTGCTGCCCCCGAAATTGTGGAGAGCGAAGTCACCAAAAAAATTGAAGAAGGTGTCAACTCCATCTCCGGCATCAACAGCCTGACCTCGCGAAGCTACGAAAACCAATCGGTCGTCATCCTTGAGTTCCAGCTCAGCGTCGATGGCCGCAAAGCTGCTGACGATGTGCGCGAGAAAGTCGCCGCCATTCGCCCCAGTCTGCGTGACGAAGTCAAAGACCCCAAGGTCTTGCGCTTTGACCCGGCCAGCCGAGCCATCTGGTCACTGGCGGTGTTGCCCGATGCCAGCCAGGGCAAAGTGCCCGATGCAGTGCAGATGACCAACTGGGCCGAGCAAACCCTCAAAAAACGACTGGAAAATGTGCGTGGCGTGGGCTCGGTTTCGGTGGTCGGCGGTACCGCACGCGAAATCAACCTCTACCTGCAACCAGCCGCCATGCAGGCCCTGGGCGTCACGGCCGATCAAGTCGTCAGCGCCGTCAAGGCCGAAAACCAGGACCTGCCCGTGGGCGCCATCCGCTCCCTCGAGCAAGAGCGCATGGTCCAGATCGATGCCCGCATGCAACGCCCGCAAGACTTTGGCGACATCATCGTGGCCCGAAAGGGCAGCACGCCCATTCGCCTGTCGCAAGTTGCGCAAGTCCATGATGGGGCAGAAGAAGTAGAGAGCCTGGCCCTTTACAACGGCCAGCGCACTTTGTTGCTGTCAGTTCAGAAGGCGCAGGACGAAAACACCATCGAGGTCATCAATGGCCTGGCCAAAACCCTGGCCGAAATGCAAAAGCAAACCCCACCCGGCATACGCCTGGAGCCCATCACCGACGCCTCACGCCCCATCCGCGTGGCGGTGGACAACGTGCGCCGCACCCTGATCGAGGGCGCGTTGCTGACGGTGCTGATCGTATTTTTGTTCCTCAACTCCTGGCGCTCCACGGTCATCACCGGTCTGACGCTACCGATCTCGATCATCGGCACCTTCATGTTCATGCAGATGTTCGGCTTCACCATCAACATGATCACACTGATGGCGCTTTCGCTGTGCGTGGGCCTGCTCATTGACGACGCCATCGTGGTGCGCGAAAACATTGTGCGCCATGTGCAAATGGGCAAGAACGCCTGGACCGCCTCCATGGAAGGCACGCAGGAAATCGGTCTGGCCGTGCTGGCCACCACGCTGTCGATCGTGGCGGTGTTCCTGCCCATTGGCTTCATGCAAGGCATCATCGGCAAGTTCTTCCACGAGTTCGGCATCACCATCGTGGCCGCGGTGTCCATTTCCATGTTTGTCAGCTTCACGCTGGACCCCATGCTCTCAAGCATCTGGCACGACCCTGCCATCCATGCCCATGGTGCACATGGCAAACCAGTCACGCTGTATGACCGCACCCTTGGCCGCATCACAGCCTGGTTTGAACGTGCCACCGACCGGATGAGCGAGGGCTACCAATCCATCCTCTCGTGGTCGCTGGTGCACAAGCGCAAAACGCTGCTGTCCGCTTTCTCGATTTTTGTACTGAGCATCGTGATGGTCCCCATGCTGGGCACAGAGTTTGTGCCCAAGGCCGATTACTCGGAAACCTCGGTCACTTTCCAGACGCCAGTGGGCACCTCGTTGCAAGCCACCGAAGCCAAGGCGCGCCAGGTCGAGCAAATCATCCGCGAGATGCCCGAGGTCCGCTACACCGTGGCCAGCCTCAATACCGCCAACGCGCAAGGGAAAAACAACGCCAATGTCTACGTTCGTCTGGTCGACCGCAAAGACCGCAGCCGCAATGTGGACCAGTTGTCTGCCGCCCTGCGCGATCGACTGCAACACATTCCGGGCATCACTGTGACCCATGTGGGCCTGCTCGACGCTGTGGGGGGCAACAAACAAATCGAGTTCTCCATCCTGGGCAACGACCAAAAAGAGCTCGAACGTATCGCCCGAGACGTCATGGGCCGGGTCCGGAGCATTCAAGGTCTGGTCGATCTGGACTCCAGCGTCAAGGACAGCAAGCCCACCATCCGCGTCGATGTGTTGCGCGACTCGGCATCCAACGTCGGCTTGGGCACCGCACAAATCGCCGGACCACTGCGTACCCTGATTGCAGGCCAGACGGTAGGCAACTGGCGCGCCCCCGATGACCAGACCTACGATGTCAACGTTCGTCTGGCCCCAGAGGTTCGCAGCCACCCCGAAAATCTGCAACGCCTGCCCTTGGTCATCGGCAGCCAGGCTGATGGCTCCGCCCGTGTGGTGCAACTCGGTCAGGTCGCCCACGTGTCCGAATCCACCGGCTCCACGCAAATCAACCGCCGCGACCTGATGCGCGAAGTCGCCATCAACGCCAACACCTATGGCCGTTCGGTGGGCGAAGTGTCCGGCGACATCCGAAAAGTGCTCGATGGCATGCAACTGCCCCCCGGTTACAGCTACCAGTTCGGCGGTTCGACCAAGAACATGGCCGAATCCTTTGGTTACGCCATGTCGGCGCTGGCCATGGCAGTGATTTTCATCTACATGATCCTGGCCAGCCAGTTCAAGAGCTTTTTGCAACCCCTGGCACTCATGACCTCGCTGCCGCTGACGCTTATTGGCGTGGTGCTGGCACTCATGATGTTTGGCTCCAGCCTGTCCATGTTCTCCATCATTGGCGTGGTCATGCTGATGGGCCTGGTCACCAAAAACGCGATCTTGCTGGTGGACTTCGCCATTCGCTCACGCGAAGCCGGCATGGAACGCACAGAAGCCTTACTCATGGCCGCCAAAGTACGTCTGCGTCCGATTCTGATGACCACACTGGCCATGGTCTTTGGCATGGTGCCTCTGGCATTTGCCCTGACCGAGGGCTCCGAGCAACGCGCCCCCATGGGCCAGGCCGTGATTGGCGGCGTCATCACCTCCTCGCTGCTCACCCTGGTGGTGGTGCCGGTGGTGTACTGCTACATGGACGATCTGGCCCAATGGATGCGCAAAAAAGCCGGTTTACCCCCAGTCCGTCAGGGTCATGCGGGTGCCGAACAGTAAAATTGGACAGAATCCGTTAATATACCCCCAGGAGTACCTAATGCAAGCCAATCTGGATCTCGACAAGGCCCGTTTCAACATGATCGAACAGCAAGTGCGTCCGTGGGAGGTGCTGGATGCGCATGTGCTCGAACTGCTGGACACCGTGCACCGCGACCTGTTTGTGCCCGCCGGCCAACAAGCTCTGGCTTATGTGGACATGGAGTTGCCCGTCGGTACGGGCCAGGGGCAAGTCATGCTCGCGCCACGCGTTCAAGCGCGCATGGTGCAAGAGCTTGCCCTGCAATCCACTGACAAGGTGCTCGAAGTGGGCACCGGCACCGGCTTTACCGCCGCCCTGATGGCCCAGCAAGCCGAGCAAGTGCTCAGCCTGGAAACCGACGCCCAACTGGCCGAACAAGCCCGCGCCAATCTGGCCCGCGCCAACATTCACAACGTCCAGATACGCCAGGCCGATGGCAGCCACGGCGCCGCCACTGACGGCCCCTTTGACGCCATCATGCTCAGCGGCTCGGTGCCCGAAGTGCCCCAAAGCCTGCTCGATCAACTCAAGGTGGGCGGGCGCCTGGTCGCCATCGTCGGCCAGGAGCCCATCATGCGCGCCACTGTCATCACCCGCGTCAGCGACCACAGCTGGTCCACTGCTCAACCCTGGGACGCCAACGCCCCGCGCCTGACCGGCTTTGTGGAACCCACCCGTTTCGAATTCTGATCGCCATGCATCACCTGCCCCCCTCACAAGTCGAAACCTGGGCCAGCACCCAGGAACAACGCCCCGTTCTGCTGGACGTGCGCGAAGCCTGGGAGCTGCAACAAGCCAGCGCCAAACCCGGCAATCTGGACCTGGTGCACATGCCGATGCACACCGTTCCCGCACGTCTGCACGAGCTTGACCGCACCCGCCCCGTGGCCTGCCTGTGCCACCACGGCGGTCGCAGCATGCAAGTGGCTGGCTTTCTGGAACACCACGGCTACAACGTGATCAATGTTTCGGGTGGCATCCATGCCTGGGCCGCCCAGGTGGACCCAACCATCCCGACTTACTGATTCGCCCACAAGAACGCTCTTTTCCGACCAAAGGAAGCCCCATGAAACTGCGCCCCCTTCATCTCTCTCTGGCCCTGGCATGGGCCGTTGCAGGCTCGGCCCAAGCGCAAAGCCTGCTGCAGATGTACGAAACCGCCAAAGGCCACGACGCCACCTACGCGGCAGCCAAAGCGCAGGCCGAGGCCACCCAGGCCAAGGCGGCTCAGGCCAAGGCCGCGTTGCTGCCGACGGTGGGTGCGGGTTACACCCGTAGCAAAACTGAGATTGAAGCCGACTCAACTGGAGTCACTTTCGCAGACTACACCACCAAAACAACTGCTCTCAGCGCCAGCATGCCGCTGTTCCGCATGGGCAACATCGCCAGCTTCCAACAGGGCCAAAAGTCGGCTGCTTTGGCGGCTGCCCAGCTCAGCGCTGCCGAGCAAGACCTGATCGTGCGCGCCGCCCAAGCCTACTTTGATGTGCTCACCAGCACACAAGCCCTGGCCTCGGTGCAGGCTCAGAAGAAGGCTGTGGCCGAGCAGCTGGCCGCTGCCAGGCGCAACTTTGAAGTTGGCACCAAAACCATTGTGGACACCCGACAGGCCCAAGCCCAGTACGACCTTGTGGTTGCACAAGAGCTCAACGCCGAAAACGACCTGCGCACCAAGAAGCTGGCGCTCGATCAACTGGTGGGCACCAACAACCAACAACCGTTACCCCTGAACACGGCCAAGCCCCTGCAAGCTCCCATGCCTGCGGATGCCGAGCAATGGGTGCAACAGGCTTTGACCAACAACACCAATCTCAAGCAATTGCAAGTGGCCTACGATGTGGCCAAGCTCGAAACCACCAAGGCTCAAGCAGGTCACATGCCAACCCTAGATCTGACGGCTTCAATCGCACAAAATCGGTACGATGGAACGCATCTGACCAACCCAAACAGTTTGTCTGCCAACAATGTCCGCTCGGTTGGCCTCTCGCTGAACATTCCTTTGTTCGCAGGCTTTGCTGTTCAAAACCGCGTCAAGGAAACCGTCGCTCTGGAAGAGCAAGCCCGCTCCAGCCTGGAAGCCGGTCAACGTTCCGTCGAGCAAGGCACCCGCACCGCATACTTTGGCTTGCTCAGCGGACTGAGCCAGGTCAAAGCGCTGGAGGCAGCCTTGGCATCTGCTCAAAGCGTGGTGGACGCCACCAAGCTGGGCTACCAGGTGGGCGTGAACACCAACGTGGACGTGCTCAGCAGCCAAAGCCAATTGGCACAAACCCAGCGCGACCTGACGGCTGCCCGCCACAACGTGCTTCTGGGCCAGCTCAAGCTGCGCCAGGCAGCAGGCACCTTGGTGGCAGAAGATCTCAAAAACCTGAACGACTTACTGGCCAAGTAAGTCGCGAACCAAAGCTGCGGTCTTGGCCGCAGCCCCTTGATGAGCCCGTGCAAAGACACGGGCTTTTTCTTTGGCGCTGACCAAAGCGGTGGCCTGTTCAGGGGCCGTCCATTGCAAGGCCTGCTGCCATGCACCCGGCATGTCCGCACACCGCCAGGCAGCGCCGGCAGCCAAGGCTTGCTCAGCCACCTCGGCAAAATTGAAGGTGTGCGGCCCCATCAACACGGGGCAGCCACAAGCAGCGGCCTCGATCAGGTTCTGTCCCCCCAAGGGAGCGAAGCTCCCCCCCAGCAAGGCCACATCGGCCAGGCTGTAGTACAGCGCCATCTCGCCCAAGCTGTCGCCAAGCCAAACCGTTGGAGAATCCAAGGCCACAGGACCGCCATCACCCCACTGGCTACGGCGTGAAACCAGATGACCTGCTTGCTGCAAAGCCAGTTCAACCTCGTCCACCCGCTGTGGGTGCCGCGGCACAATCAACACTTGCACCCCGCCGCTGGCCTGAGCCTTCACAGCCTCAAGCCACAAGGCTTCCTCCCCCTCTCGGCTGCTGGCCAGCATCACCACAGGGTGTGGCATACGTTCGCGCCAGACATTTGCCTGCGCCACCTGCGCGGCGTCAGGCTGCGCATCAAACTTGAGGTTGCCGGTCACGGCTTGCACTTTGGCACCCAGCTGCTGCAAGCGCTGGGCATCGGCATCGGTTTGCGCCCACACTGCCGTCAAGCCGGCAAACGCCGGTCGCATCAAACCGGCCCAGCGCAAGGCTGAGGACATGGACTTGTCGCTCATTCGCGCATTGACCAGCGCCAGCGGCACTCCTGCACGTTGTGCTTGCCACACCAGATTGGGCCAGACCTCGGTTTCCATCAACAAGCCCACACGGGGCTTGAAGTGCTGCAAAAACGCCTGCACCGCCGCAGGCGTGTCCCACGGCTGCCACACTTGCACATCGCCTTCGTGCAGGTAACGCGCACCTTCGGCACGCCCTGTGGCTGTGCCGTGCGTCAGCAGCACACGTACGCCCGGCATGGCCTCGCGCAAAGCAGCCAGCAGCACACCCGCTGCACGCGACTCGCCCAGCGACACCGCATGCACCCACACCAGCTCGCTGCGCGGCTCTGCAGGCTGCGCATAAACACCAAACCGCTCTTCTATGGCCACACCGTAACCCGGCTCGGCAACGGTACGGCGCGCCAGCTTTCGACGCAACAAAGGCTGCGCAGCACGTACCAGCAGGTTATAGACCGCGTGGTGAAAGCTGCTCATAACGTTGGTCGGTGATGCGTGTAATCAGTGGGCAGAAGCGCCCACTTGCGCATCAGGTTTGACGGAGCGCAGCAAAGCCAGCATGTCCGCCTCAATGCGATGCAACGCCGCTTCGGTCTGTCCTTCAAAACGCAGCACCAGCACCGGCGTGGTGTTGGAAGCGCGGATCAAGCCAAAACCGTCTGGCCAATCCACGCGCAGACCGTCGATGGTGAACACTTTTGCCGGAGCTTTGAAGTGGTCACCCGCCAGTATCTGCAGCGCCTGCGTGACGCTGTGCGGCTCACCCTCGGCACAAGCCACATTGAGCTCGGGTGTGGAGAAGCTGGTGGGCAAGGCATTGAGCACAGCGCTGGCGTCGGCGTGGCGACTCAGAATTTCAAGCAAGCGGCAGCCTGCGTAGGTGCCGTCATCAAAACCGTACCAACGTTCTTTGAAAAAGATGTGGCCGCTCATCTCGCCACCCAGCGGGGCTTGCCCGCCTTGCGCCTCGATGGCGCGCATCTGCGCCTTGATCAGTGAATGGCCGGTTTTGTACATCAGCGGCTTGCCGCCAGCGGCCTCAATGGCCGGGGCCAAGCGCTGGGAACACTTCACGTCGAACAAGATCGTGCCGCCCGGCACGCGCGTGAGTACGTCTTGCGCAAACAACTGCATCTGGCGGTCGGGGAAGATGTTTTGGCCATCTTTGGTAACGATGCCCAAACGGTCACCATCGCCATCAAAGGCCAGGCCCAGCTCGGCATTGGTGTCCTTGAGCGCCTGGATCAAATCGCGCAGGTTCTCGGGCTTGCTGGGGTCAGGGTGGTGGTTGGGAAAGTCACCATCCACCTCGGAAAACAATTCAATGACTTCGCAACCCAAAGCGCGAAAGATGCCGGGTGCAGAAGCCCCCGCAATGCCGTTGCCCGAATCCACCACGATCTTCATCGGGCGAGCCAGCTTGATGTCGCCCACAATGCGTGCGGTGTAAGCGCTCAGCACGTCCGCCTGCTCCACTCGACCGCCGGCTTGGAGCGTCCAGCTCTCGGCCTCCATGGTCTGGCGGAGGTTTTGAATGTCGGTGCCATAAATAGCCTTGCCACCCAACACCATCTTGAAGCCGTTGTAGTCCTTGGGGTTGTGGCTGCCGGTCACCTGAATACCGCTGTTGCACAGCGTGCTGGCCGCAAAGTACAGCATTGGCGTGGTGCACGTACCCACATCAATCACATGCACACCTGCAGCCACCAGGCCACGCGTCAAGGCTGCAGACAGTGAGGGGCCACTCAAACGGCCATCACGCCCCACAGCCACCGTGGTCTGGCCCTGCGCCATCGCCATCGTGCCAAAGGCTTTGCCCAGGCCTTCGGCCACTTGTTCGTTCAGGGTAGAGGGCACCACACCGCGAATGTCGTAGGCCTTGAAAATGGAAGCACTCAGTTGCATAAAAATTTCTTCTGGTAATCAGCACGATTGTAAAAGGCAAGCTACCATGGCTTCATGACATTGGCTCTCCCCGTACAAGCCCTTCGCACAGACAGCCCTCTGGGACCCATGCTGCTGGCCTGTGCGCCTCAAGGTCTGTGCGGCGCGTGGTTTGAAGGCCAACAACACGGCCCCACTGCCGACGAGCAAAGCAACTGGACCTTCACTACCGCCAACCCGATATTGAACGCCGCGCAAGAACAGCTACAAGCCTATTTCAAGGGGCAATTACAGCGCTTTGCCCTGCCCTTGCAATGGCCACAGGCGACAAGCTTTCAACTCGCCGTATGGCAGGCCTTGCTGCAGATTCCTTTTGGGCAGACCACCAGCTACGGCCAGCTGGCGGCTCAACTGCAAAAACTGCAAGCTGTACGCGCTCTTGGTGCTGCCGTGGGGCGTAACCCGTTGAGCATCATCGTGCCTTGCCACCGCGTGCTGGGCAAAGATGGCTCACTCACCGGCTACGCTGGAGGTCTGTCTCGCAAACAAGCACTTCTGGCGCTTGAAGGCCACGATCTTTTTTCTGCTTCATGAACACCACAACCTCCCGTTTCTGGCACATCGAGTTTGTGCTGCTGGCCGCCATTTGGGGCTCTTCGTTCTTGTTCACCCATGTGGCTGCCGTCGAACTGGGCGTGCTTCCCACAGCGGCAGCGCGTGTGGCGATTGGCTTTTTGTTTTTGATGCCCATCATGCTGGCCAAAGGACAAGGCCACTTTCTGCGCCAGCACTGGAAGCCGGTGTTGTTTGTGGGCATCTTCAACTCGGGCATTCCGTTTGCGCTGTACGCGTTTGCGGTCATGCACATCAGCACCGGCTTGTCGTCCATTCTGAACGCCACTGTGCCCCTGTTTGGCGCGGTGGTGGCCTGGGTCTGGCTGGGTGACAAACCGGGCTGGCTGCGCACGGTGGGCCTGGCCATTGGTTTTTCCGGCATCGTGCTGCTGGCGGGTGGCCAAGTGGGCTTCAAGAGTAACGACTCTGGTCTTTCGCCACTGTGGGCAGTCGCAGCCTGCCTGGGCGCCACCACCTGCTATGCCCTGGCCGCCAGCTTCACCAAAAAATACATCCCCGCCATGCCTGCCTTGGTCACGGCTACGGGGAGCCAGTTGGGCGCGTTGCTGGCCTTGCTGGTGCCTGCATTGTGGTTTGCGCCAACACACCTGCCCAGCGCGCAGGCGTGGTTTGCACTGCTGATTGTCGGGGTGCTGTGCACAGGCGTAGCTTACGTTCTGTACTTCCGTTTGATTGACCATGCAGGGCCATCGCGCGCGCTGACCGTCACCTTCCTGATCCCGGTGTTTGCCGTGGCTTATGGCGTGATCTTTTTGGGCGAACACGTCACGGCGTGGATGCTGATGTGCGGCCTGGTTGTGCTGGCGGGTACAGCCCTGTCCAGCGGACTGGTCAAGTTTCCACCGCGCTGAACGAACGCACCACTTTCACGCGCTGCACCACATCGCGTGCGCGTAGCTGTCCGCAACCGCCGTCCACATCCTGCCCGGCCGATTGGCGCAATTTGGTCAGGATGCCACGGCGGTGCAGGGTGCGTGCAATTTCGGCAGCACGTTCCCAGCTCGGGCGCTGGTAGGGCAAGCCCGGCACGCTGTTGAACGGAATCATGTTCATCAGCGCGTACTTGCCCTTGAGCAAACGCACAATACCGTCCAACTCCTCGGGGCTGTCGTTCACGCCGTCGATGAGCGTCCATTGGTATTGAATCGGGTAGCCGGTGGCGCGGGCATAGCGCTCGCCCGCCTCCACCAGGTCCTGAGGGTCAAAACGCGGGGCACGCGGCAGCAACTGCGCACGCAGATCGGCTCGCGTGGTGTGCAGCGACAGCGCCAGCGCCGGCTTGACGCGCTCTTGCGGCAAACGCTCAAAGACTCGCTCGTCGCCCACGGTCGAAAACACCAAATTTTTATGCGCAATATTTCCCACCGTGCCCAGCAGGTCGATGGCTTCAAGCACCTGGTCCAGATTGTGCGAAGGCTCGCCCATGCCCATGAACACCACTTTCTTGACGGGTCGCAAGCTGCGCGCCAGCGCCACCTGCGCCACCATCTCGGCACTGCCCACCTGCCGCACCAGGCCCTCGCGCCCGGTCATGCAAAACACGCAGCCCACCGCGCAGCCCACCTGAGACGACACGCATAAACCATCACGCGGCAGCAGCACGCTCTCGACCGACTGGCCGTCGTGCAGCCCCACCAGTAAACGGGCCGAGCCATCCTCGCCCGGGTGCTGCTCGCGCAGCGTGGTCAGGGCTTGGAGTTCTGCTTCAATGTCGGGTAAAGCCTCGCGCACAGCGAGCGGCATGAAGCTCTCCAGCGGCCTGCGCCCTTGCGTTTGCGGCAGCGCCTGCGACCACAGGCGCAAGACACGCATTTCATGCTTGGGGTTGGCGCCCAGAGCACGCAACCGCGCCCGCACATCGCTCACGCTCCAGAACGTCATGGTGTTCAGTAATGCGGGGGGATTTCATCGCGCAGGTTGCGCACCTCGGCACCACCGCCTCCTTCGGGCATACGGTCGCGCAGCTGGCGCAACTCGGCCAGCAGCGCGTCAATCTGCTGCTGCTGGCGGTACACCAGGGCGTTGAGTTGGTCGAGCGTGTCCTCGGCATAAGCCGCCTTCACTTCCAGATCGACCAAACGGTCTTCGATGGCTTGGGGAATGTCCATTTGCCGTATTTTCGTATAATCACGCCATCGCCGAGTTACTGAACTACTTGCAGGGCGATTCACAAATCCTGCTAAAGCGTTCGCCAGGCTCCGGGTTCACAGGGTCGGCAACGCCGACAAACCTTTTTGAACCAGGAGCTTTTTTCATGTCCAGCGACTTTCTCTTCACCTCCGAGTCCGTCTCCGAAGGCCACCCCGACAAGGTGGCTGATCAGATCTCTGACGCGATTCTGGACGCCATTTTCGAACAAGACCCCCGCAGCCGCGTGGCTGCCGAAACCCTGACCAACACCGGTCTGGTGGTGCTGGCTGGCGAGATCACCACCAACGCGCATGTGGACTACATCCAGGTGGCGCGCGACACCATCAAGCGCATCGGCTACGACAACACCGAGTACGGCATCGACTACAAAGGTTGCGCCGTGCTGGTGGCGTATGACAAGCAGAGCAACGACATCGCCCAGGGCGTGGACCACGCCTCTGACGACTATCTGAACATTGGCGCTGGCGACCAGGGCCTCATGTTTGGCTACGCCTGCGACGAAACGCCCGAGCTGATGCCTGCCCCCATCTACTACGCCCACCGTCTGGTCGAGCGTCAGGCCCAGCTGCGCAAGGACGGTCGTCTGCCCTTCCTGCGCCCGGACGCCAAGAGCCAGGTGACCATGCGCTATGTGGACGGCAAGCCCCACAGCATCGACACCGTGGTGCTGTCCACCCAGCACAGCCCCGACCAGAGCGAAACGCCCACCAAGATGAAGGCCAGCTTCATCGAGGCGGTGATTGAAGAGATCATCAAGCCCGTGCTGCCCAAAGAGTGGCTGCAGGACACCCGTTACCTGATCAACCCCACGGGCCGCTTTGTCATTGGCGGCCCGCAGGGCGACTGCGGCCTGACCGGCCGCAAGATCATTGTGGACACCTACGGTGGTGCCTGCCCCCACGGCGGTGGCGCGTTCTCCGGCAAAGACCCGACCAAGGTGGACCGTTCGGCCGCGTACGCTGCGCGTTATGTCGCCAAGAACGTGGTCGCTGCAGGCCTGGCCAAACAGTGCCAGGTGCAGGTGGCTTACGCCATTGGCGTGGCCGAGCCGATGAACATCACCGTCTACACCGAAGGCACGGGCGTCATCAGCGACGACAAAATCGCCGAGCTGGTGCGTGCGCACTTTGACCTGCGCCCACGCGGCATCATCCAGATGCTGGACCTGCTGCGCCCCATTTACAGCAAGACCGCCGCCTACGGCCACTTTGGTCGTGACGAGCCCGAGTTCAGCTGGGAGCGCACCGACAAGGCCGCCGCGCTGCGTGCAGCTGCGGGGCTGTAAAGCACATCAAAGAAAAAGGGGACAGAAATTCTGTCCCCTTTTTTTGTGCATATGGTGGAGCTGGGGGGATTTGAACCCCCGTCCACAAGCCTTCTTCGCGCAGTTCTACATGTGTAGTCGTCTGATTTGAGTCTCGCCAGCTGCGCCGCGCAGCGACACGCTACGCAACCGGCCAGTACCCTTTTTTCTCGCACCCGCCCAAGGTACCCGGACAGATGCCAGCCGATATGAATTCCCTTGCAGCCTGGACAGTCTTGCGACCGCCCTTGCCCAGCCTATCGGCCAACTGTTGCAAGGCTCACCGGATTAAGCGGCGAGTGCGAAACGTTCGTCGTTTGCAGTTAGTTTTTTTCTGCGGTTTTACGAGGTGACAGAACCTCGACATGCCCTGCTGCGTGCCCGAACCCATGTCGAAACCAATGCAGCCCCAGTGCGCCCTATTTTAGGCTGTTTCAATCAGTTTCAAGAGCTGAAGGGGTAAATCGATATGGGCATCGGCCTGCCACTGGCTGATATCGGTGGCGCCAAGGTAGCCGTAGGTGGCCGCCACGGTGCCCATGCCGGCTGCGCGGCCAGCCACAATGTCGCGTTCGTCGTCGCCCACGTACACGCAGCGATGCGGCTCAAACCCCAGACGGCGTGCGGCCTCGAACAGGGGTTCGGGGTGGGGCTTGCTGTGTGCGGTGGTGTCGCCGCTGATGACGACGCTGGCCGAAGCGAACAAAGGCATACCCGCTGTCAACGGCAAGGTAAAGCGTTGTGATTTGTTGGTGACCACGCCCCAGGGCATGCCCATGGCTTGCAGCGCCTGCACCATGGCATGAACGCCGTCAAAGATGACGGTGCGCTCGGTCATGGCGTTTTCGTAGTTGACGAAAAATTCTTCGCGGTAAGTTAAAAATTCGGGGTGCTCGGGCGTCATGCCAAAGGCGACGCCCAGCATGCCGCGCGCACCAGCGCCAGCCATGGGGCGGTAGTCGTCCAGCGGCAAGCCGGGCAGGCCACGGTCGGTGCGCATTTTGTCGGCAGCAGCGCCCAGGTCGGGTGCGCTGTCGATCAGGGTGCCGTCCAGATCGAACAGCACGGCTTGCACGGCTTGGAACATCAGGCCTCCCGGCGTGTAGCCACCAGGTAGTTGACACTGGTGTCCTGGCTGAGCCAGTAGCGGCGGCTCAGGGGGTTGTATTCCATGCCCTTGAAGCCTTGAACATTGAGGCCCGCCTCGCGTGCCCATTGGCTGAGCTCGCTAGGCTTGATGAAGCGTGCATATTCGTGCGTGCCGCGTGGCAGCAGCTTGAGCACATACTCAGCGCCCACGATGGCGAACAGGAAAGACTTGGGGTTGCGGTTGAGGGTGGAGAAAAACACCCAGCCACCGGGCTTGACCAGTTTGGCGCAAGCTTGCACCACGGAGGCGGGGTCGGGCACGTGCTCGAGCATTTCCATGCAGGTGACCACGTCAAACTGGCCAGCTTGCTCTGAAGCCAGCGCTTCGGCGCTGATTTCCTGGTAGCGCACGTTTTGCACACCGGATTCCAGCGCATGCAGCTGCGCCACTTTGAGGGATTTGGTAGCCAGGTCTACGCCCAGCACATCGGCACCCTTGGAGGCCATGGCCTCGGCCAGAATGCCGCCGCCACAACCCACATCAACCACCCGCTTACCGGTCAGGTTAGCTTGCTGGTGGATCCACTCCAGGCGAAGCGGGTTGATGTGGTGCAGGGGGCGAAATTCGCTTTCAGGGTCCCACCAGCGGTGGGCCAGGTCGGAGAACTTGCTTAGCTCAGCGGGGTCGACATTGGTGTTGTTCATGGAACGTATTGTCAAATAAAAAAGGCCCCGTTGCCGGGGCCTTTGTTCACACGGGGTGTGAGCGATCAGCGGGTGCCGACAGCTTCCACTTCCACGCGACGGTTCTTGGCGCGACCAGCAGAGGTCTTGTTGTCAGCCACGGGCTGCTTCTCGCCTTTGCCTTCGGTGTAGATGCGGTTCTTTTGAACGCCTTTGGAAGCCAGGTAGGTCTTCACAGCTTCTGCACGGCGCACAGACAGCTTCTGGTTGTAAGCGTCGGTACCCACGGAGTCGGTGTGGCCCACAGCGATCATGACTTCCAGGTTAATGGTCTTGCTGTTGTCAACCAGCTTGTCCAGCTTGGCTTTGGCTTCTTTCTTGACCACAGACTTGTCGAAGTCGAAGTAGGCGTCAGCAGCGTAAGTGACTTTGGCAGGAGCAGCAGGCGCAGCAGCAGGTGCGGGAGCAGCCTTGGGAGCGGGTGCGGGAGCAGCCACGGGCTTGGCGACGATGGCGCCGTCACAGCCAGCAGCGGCGGTGGCGGGTGTCCAGTTGGCGTCGCGCCAGCAGTATTCGTTGGTACCGTTTTTCCAGACCAGGTCGCCAGCGGCATTGCGCCAGTTGTCGATGGTCTGCGCGCCAGCGGCAGCGCTTGCCAGAACTGCAGATGCAATCAGGATTGCTTTTTTCATGATCTTCCTTCGGTTTGAGCGGCAGCTACGCTGCGCGAAATTACAACGGTACAAGCCAATCTCGACCTGTGGCGTTACTAATTATTGTGCCACAGCTGTGTTGGAACAAATGCACAGATGAAACAAGATGCATTAATTTCGCAAATTCATACTATTTGTTGCATATCCACCACAGTTTGTTGCACCTAGAATCAGAGGTTTTGATTGCTGCGCCGAGCAAGGCTTTTCCATGACTCAGTTTGCCAAAGAAACACTGCCCATCAGCCTTGAAGAGGAAATGCGCCGCAGCTACCTTGACTACGCCATGAGCGTGATCGTCGGGCGCGCCCTGCCCGACGCCCGGGATGGCTTGAAGCCCGTGCACCGCCGCGTGCTGTACGCGATGCACGAGCTGAGCAACGACTGGAACCGGCCCTACAAAAAATCGGCCCGTATCGTCGGTGACGTGATCGGTAAATACCACCCGCACGGCGACAGCGCGGTGTACGACACCATCGTGCGCATGGCGCAGGATTTCTCGCTGCGTCACATGCTGGTCGATGGCCAGGGCAACTTCGGCTCGGTGGACGGCGACAATGCCGCAGCCATGCGGTACACCGAAATCCGCATGTCCAAGATCGCCCACGAGATGCTGGCGGACATCGACAAAGACACGGTGGACTACGGCCCCAACTACGACGGCTCCGAAAAAGAACCGCTCGTCATGCCGACCCGCCTGCCCAATTTGCTGGTCAACGGCTCAGGCGGTATTGCGGTCGGTATGGCCACCAACATCCCGCCGCACAACCTCAATGAGGTGGTGGATGCATGCCTGCACCTGCTGCGCAACCCCGAGGCCTCCATTGACGAGCTGATGGAGATCATCCCGGCGCCGGACTTCCCGACGGGCGGCATCATCTACGGCATCACCGGCGTCAAGGACGGTTACCGCACTGGTCGTGGCCGCGTGGTCATGCGCGCCAAGTGCCACTTCGAAGACATCGACAAAGGCCAACGCCAGGCGATCATCGTTGACGAGATCCCCTACCAGGTCAACAAAAAGAGCCTGCTCGAGCGCATTGCCGAGCTGGTGCACGAGAAGAAGATCGAAGGCATCAGCCACATCCAGGACGAGTCCGACAAGTCGGGCATGCGCGTGGTGATCGAGCTCAAGCGCGGCGAAGTGCCCGAGGTGGTGCTCAACAACCTGTACAAGCAGACGCAGCTGCAGGACACCTTCGGCATCAACATGGTGGCCCTGATCGACGGTCAGCCCAAGCTGTGCAACCTCAAGGATCTGATCCAGGTGTTTTTGGAGCACCGCCGCGAAGTGGTCACCCGCCGCACCGTGTTCCAGCTGCGCAAGGCCCGCGACCGTGGCCACGTGCTCGAAGGCCTGGCCGTGGCGCTGGCCAACATCGACGAGTTCATCGCCATCATCCGCAACGCCCCCACCCCGCCGGTGGCCAAGGCCGAGCTGATGACCAAGAGCTGGGACAGCCAGCTGGTGCGCACCATGCTGACCCGCGCCCGCGACGACGGTTCGGTGGTGAACGCCGACGACTACCGTCCCGAAGGACTGGAGAGTCAATACGGCATGGGCCAGGACGGCCTGTACCGCCTGAGCGAAACGCAGGCGCAGGAAATCCTGCAGATGCGCCTGCAACGCCTGACCGGTCTGGAGCAAGACAAGATCGTGGCCGAATACAAAGAGGTCATGGCCGAGATTGAAGACCTGCTGGACATCCTGTCCAAGCCCGAGCGCGTGTCCATCATCATTGGTGACGAACTCGCTTCTGTGCGCCAGGAATTTGGCCAGACCAAGGTCGGCGCTCGTCGCAGCGAGATCGAGCACAGCGCACAAGACCTGTCCACCGAAGACCTGATCGCCCCGACCGACATGGTGGTCACGCTCAGCCACAGCGGCTATATCAAGAGCCAGCCTTTAAGCGAATACCGCTCGCAAAAGCGCGGTGGCCGCGGTAAGCAAGCTGCCGCCACCAAAGAAGACGACTGGATCGACCAGCTCTTCATCGCCAACACGCACGACTACATCCTGTGCTTCTCCAACCGTGGCCGCCTGTACTGGCTCAAGGTCTGGGAAGTGCCGGCCGGTTCGCGCAACTCGCGCGGCCGCCCCATCGTCAACATGTTCCCCCTGCAAGAAGGCGAGAAGATCAACGTTGTGTTGCCGCTGACCGGCGAAGCCCGCACCTTCCCCGAAAACCAGTTTGTGTTCATGGCCACTTCCATGGGCACAGTCAAGAAAACTTCGCTGGACGAATTCAGCAATCCGCGCAAGGGCGGCATCATCGCCGTCAACCTGGACGAGGGCGACTACCTGATTGGCGCCGCCTTGACCGACGGCAAGCACGATGTGATGTTGTTCAGCGACGGCGGCAAAGCCGTGCGCTTTGACGAAAACGATGTGCGCCCGCTGGGCCGCAGCGCACGCGGCGTGCGCGGCATGATGATCGAAGACGGCCAGAGCGTGATCGCCATGCTGGTGGCCGAGCAGGAAGACCCTGCTGCCTCTGCCGAAGAAGGCGCCACACGCACCAGCGTGCTCACGGCCACCGAAAACGGCTACGGCAAGCGCACCAACATCAGCGAATACACCCGCCACGGCCGTGGCACCAAGGGCATGATCGCCATCCAGCAAAGCGAGCGCAACGGCAAGGTTGTGGCCGCCACGCTGGTGCATACCGATGACGACATCATGCTGATCACCGACACCGGCGTGCTGGTGCGCACCCGCGTGGCCGAAATCCGCGAACTGGGCCGAGCCACCCAAGGCGTGACGCTGATCAACCTGGATGAAGGCGCCAAGCTCTCGGGTCTGCAGCGCATCGTCGAAAACGACGCCAACGAATCGGCCGAAGGTGGCAATGCCGAAGGCAACGACAACGGAGAGGCCGAGGCCACGGAATGACGCGCCCGTACAACTTCTCGGCCGGCCCGGCCGCCATGCCCGAAGCGGTTTTGCAGCAAGCCGCCAGCGAAATGCTGGACTGGCACGATGCACAAGGCCGTTCCTCGGGTATGAGCGTGATGGAAATGAGCCACCGCGGCAAGGAGTTCATCAGCATCTACGAGAAGGCCGAGGCTGATCTGCGCGAGCTGCTGGCGGTCCCCGCCAACTTCCGCATCCTGTTCATGCAGGGCGGCGGCCTGGCTGAAAACGCCATCGTGCCGCTCAACCTGAGCCGTGGCGGCGCGATGGATTTCGTGCTGACCGGCAGCTGGAGCCAGAAGTCGCACAAGGAAGCCGGCAAATACGGCGCCGCCCGCGTCGCCGCCACAGGGCAGGTCAGCGACTTCACCACCCTGCCTGACCCGGCCACCTGGCAAATTGGCGCAGACAGCCAGTATGTGCACATCTGCGGCAACGAGACGATTCATGGTGTCGAATTCCACGAGCTGCCCAACCTGAAAGCGCTGGGTTGCGACGCACCACTCGTGGTCGATTTTTCGTCCAACGTGGCCTCGCGCCCGGTGGACTGGTCGCGTATAGGCCTGGCATTTGGTGGTGCGCAAAAGAATTTGGGCCCCGCAGGCTTGACGCTGGTGATCGTGCGTGAAGACCTGATGGGCCATGCCTTGAAAGCCTGCCCCAGCGCGTTTGATTACCAGCTGGTGGCCGACAACGGCTCCATGTACAACACGCCGCCCACCTACAGCATCTATATTGCTGGCCTGGTGTTCCTGTGGCTCAAGCAGCAAGGCGGGGTGGCCGCCATGGAGCAGCGCAATATTGCCAAGGCCCAGCTGCTGTACGACTTCATTGACGGCTCGCAGCTCTACACCAACCCGGTGGACAAGGCCTGCCGCTCGCGGATGAACGTGCCTTTCTTTCTGCGTGGTGACGATGGCCAGCCCTTGCTGGACCCCACACATCCGCGCAATGCGGCCTTCCTGAAAGCGACGCAAGCCGCAGGCCTGCTGCAACTCAAGGGCCACAAATCGGTCGGCGGCATGCGCGCCAGCATCTACAACGCCATGCCTATTGACGGTGTGCAGGCCCTGATCGCCTGCATGCGCGACTTTGAAAAAACACAGGCTTGAGACCATGAGTCAACAACCTATCCAGTCAGAAGCCCTGGGCGAGCTGCGTGTGCAAATTGACAGCCTGGATCGCCAGCTGCTGCAGCTGCTCAACGACCGCGCCAGGGTGGCCGAAAAAGTCGGTGAGATCAAGCGCGCCGAAGGCTCGCCTTTCTTCCGCCCGGACCGCGTCGCGCAAGTCATCGACAAGATCACCAGCGCCAACCCTGGGCCTTTGCACAGCGAGCATATCGCCTCCATCTGGCGCGAAATCATGTCCGCCTGCCTGGCTTTGGAAGCGCCGCAGCGCGTCGCCGTGCTGGGCCCACAAGGCACCTTCTGCGAGCAAGCTGCGATTGAGTTTTTTGGCGGCGCCGCCAACCTGATTTACTGCGCCAACTTTGACGAGGTCTTTCACGCCACCGCTGCAGGCACCGCCCAGTACGGTGTGGTGGGCATGGAAAACTCGACCGAAGGTGTGATTGCCCGCTCGCTCGATTTGTTCTTGCGTTCGCCCGTACATGTGGTGGGCGAAGTCAGCCTGCTGGTGCGCCACAACCTGTTGCGGCAAACACCCGGCGACGAAGGCATTGAAGTGGTCTTGGCTCACCCGCAAGCGCTGGCCCAGTGTCAGGGCTGGCTCAGTCAGCACCTGCCACTGGCCGAGCGCCGCGCTGTCTCCAGCAACGCCGAAGGCGCACGCCTCGCTGCCACCAACCCCAAGTGGGCGGCCTTGGCCAGCGAACGCGCAGCCGCGCAATTTGGCCTGCATATCGTGCACCACGCCATCCAGGACGAGGCCTACAACCGCACCCGCTTTGCCATCATAGCCCTGCCCCAGACCATGGCCACGCCACCGGCCTCGGGCAAGGACTGCACCAGCCTGGTGGTGTCGGTACCCAACCGTCCCGGCGCTGTGCACGACCTGCTGGTGCCGCTCAAGCAAAACGGCGTGTCCATGACGCGCTTTGAATCGCGCCCGGCCAAGTCGGGTCAGTGGGAGTACTACTTCTACATCGACATCGCCGGCCACGTGAGCGAGCCTCATGTGGCAGCCGCACTCAAAGAGCTGCAGGGCCTGTGCGCTTTCTACAAAGTGCTGGGCTCCTATCCGGTGTCCGAGTAACAGCCCCATGAAATTTCAGCGTCTGGCTTTGATTGGCTGTGGCCTGATGGGCGGCTCGTTTGCGCTGGCCTTGCGGCAAGCCCAAGCGGTGGAGCACATTGTGGGTTTCAGCGCTTCCGACAAAACCCGCCAGCGTGCGCTCGAGCTGGGCGTGATCGACCAAATCGCCACCAGCGTGGCCGAAGCCGTGCAAGGGGCCGACCTGGTGCTGTTGGCTGTGCCGGTAGGCGCCATGCATGCCAGCTTTGAAGCCATGCGCGACGTGCTGGCGCCCAACGCCTTGCTGATGGACGTGGGCTCGACCAAATGCGATGTGATTGCGGCCGCCCAAGCCACGCTGGGGGAGCGCTTGAGTTGTTTCGTGCCCGCACACCCGATTGCGGGCAAAGAAGTGGCGGGCATCGACCATGCCGATGCGCAGCTCTACCAGGGCCGCCGCACCATCCTGACGCCGATGCCGCAAACCAGCATTCATCGCGCTCAAGCCGCGCACCAGGTCTGGACCACCGTAGGCAGCCAGGTCAGCACCATGACGCCCGAGGCGCACGACGCCACGTACGCCGCCGTCAGCCACTTGCCCCACTTGCTGGCATTTGCAGCCGTCAACGCGCTCACAAGCCAGGCGCAAGGAGCAGCTTTTCTGGAAATGGCGGGACCGGGCTTTCGCGATTTTTCGCGCATTGCCGCGAGTGAGCCTGCCGTGTGGCGCGACATCCTGAGCGCCAACCAGGTGCAGGTGTTGAGCCAGGTGGCGCACTTTCGCCAGGCACTGGCTAAATTTGAACAAGCCATGCAAGCAGGTGACGTTGCCACATTACAAGCCCTCATTCAGCAAGCCAGCAGCACGCGCGCGGCCTGGACACTGCAAGCAGGCAATGCGTGCTCGCCTGCATCTGAAAATTAATCATGTACGCCATTCCTTTTCTCGACCTGCCCCCGCTCACTGGCGCATCCGGCGCAGTGACTTTGCCTGGCTCCAAGAGCATTTCCAACCGCGTCCTGCTGCTGTCTGCCTTGTGCGAAGGCACCACCGTAGTTCACGACCTGCTGGACTCTGACGACACACGCGTCATGCTGGCCGCGCTACGCCAGTTGGGTTGCGGCGTAGACGTGCAAGGCAGTACGGTCACCATCACAGGTCTGGGCGGCCGCGCCTGGCCCACCGAGGCGATTGAATTCTTCATGGGCAATGCGGGTACAGCCATGCGCCCGCTCACGGCAGCGCTGGCGGTGCACGGCGGCGACTTCACGCTCAAAGGCGTGCAACGCATGCACGAGCGGCCGATTGGCGACCTGGTGGACGCCCTGCGCGAGTTGGGTTGCGCCATCGACTACCTGGGCAACGAAGGCTTTCCGCCTCTGCGCGTACGCCAGCCTGCGCTCAAGCTGGACAAGCCCATTCCCGTGCGCGGCGATGTATCCAGCCAGTTCCTGACGGCCCTGCTGATGGCCCTGCCGCTGGCAGCTCTTGACCGCGCCATCACCATTGAGGTGGTGGGCGAGCTGATTTCCAAGCCCTACATCGAGATCACACTCAACCTGCTCGCCCGTTACGGCATTGCCGTGGAACGTCAAGGCTGGGAGCGCTTTGTGATTCCCGCCGGTAGCCGCTACCAGTCACCCGGCAGCATCCACGTCGAGGCCGATGCTTCTTCGGCCAGCTACTTCATCGCGCTGGGAGCGATCGCCAATGGAAGCGGCATCCGCGTCAACGGCGTGGGCGCCGACTCCATTCAAGGCGACATCCGCTTCGTGGAAGCCGCGCAACTCATGGGCGCCAAAGTCACCAGCGGCCCCAACTGGCTGCACATCACCCGAGGTGCTTGGCCTTTGAAAGGCATCACGCTCGACTGCAACCACATCCCCGACGCCGCCATGACGCTGGCCGTGATGGCGCTCTACGCCGACGGCCCCACCACGCTGACCAACATCGCCAGCTGGCGCGTGAAGGAAACCGATCGTATCGTGGCCATGGCGACCGAGTGCCGCAAGCTCGGTGCCACGGTAGAAGAAGGCCCGGACTGGATCACGGTGCACCCGCTGCCCGCCGGGCAATGGCAGCGTGCCAGCATCCACACCTATGACGACCACCGAGTGGCCATGTGTTTCTCACTGGCGGCCTTCAACGCTGACACCATGCCGGTGCGCATCGAAGACCCCAAGTGCGTGGCCAAGACCTTTCCGGACTATTTCGAGACATTATTCGAAGTCGCCAATACCGACACGGGGCAAATTCCGGTCATCTGCATCGACGGCCCTACCGCCTCGGGCAAGGGCACACTGGCCAGCCGCGTAGCCGCCCAGTTGGGCTACCACTACCTGGATTCGGGCGCGCTGTACCGTGTGACCGCCCACGCCGCCCTACAAGCAGGACTGACGCTGGAAGCCAGCGACGAAGCCCAAATTGCCCAACTGGCCCGCACCCTGCCGGTACGCTTTGAGGGCGAACAGGTACTGCTGGGTGGCGTGGACGTGACCGACGCCATCCGCAGCGAGGAAGGCGGTATGAATGCCTCCAAAGTCTCGGTTTTGCCTGCCGCACGCGAGGCGTTGGTCGATCTGCAGCACAGCTTTCAGCGTCTTCCGGGCTTGCTGGCCGACGGCCGCGACATGGGCACGGTGATCTTCCCTGCAGCCCCTTTGAAGGTGTTTTTGACCGCCAGCGCCGCCCAACGCGCCGGAAGACGGTACAAGCAGTTGATTTCAAAGGGTTTTTCGGCTAATATCGATAGTCTTCGCGCTGATTTGGAAGCGCGCGACGCACGGGACAGCTCCCGCGCGGTTGCGCCCCTCAAGCCCGCGCAAGATGCTTTGCAACTCGACAACTCGCAACTGTCCATCGAAGCTTCGGTGCAGCAAGTGTTGGATTGGTGGCAAAGCAGGAGCTAAGGCCAAAGCCAAGGCTCCACCCGGTCCACGCCGCTCCCTTCCGCGCAGCATGCGCATTGGCGGTGTGGGTTGTTCAACCAACCGCGGCCCTGCCGCAAACCGCCACAGTCAGCTTATTTAGAAACGGCGCATGTCGCGCACGTACATCCTGATCTGTGGACAAGGAAACTCAATGTCTGAATCTTTTGCCGCCCTCTTTGAAGAATCCCTCAAGCGCACCGAAATGCGCCCGGGCGAGGTCATCACTGCTGAAGTCGTGCGTATCGAGCACAACTTCGTCGTCGTCAACGCCGGCCTCAAGTCCGAGTCCTACGTGTCCATCGACGAGTTCAAGAATGACCAGGGTGAAATCGAAGTCCAGGTCGGCGACTTTGTCTCCGTGGCCATCGGCTCCATCGAAAACGGCTATGGCGACACCATCCTGTCGCGCGACACCGCCAAGCGTCTGGCCTCGTGGCTGTCGCTGGAAAAAGCTCTGGAATCCGGCGAATTCGTCACCGGCACCACCAGCGGCAAAGTCAAGGGCGGCCTGACCGTTCTGGTCAACGGCATCCGCGCCTTCCTGCCCGGCTCGCTGGTCGACACCCGTCCCACCAAGGACCTGACCCCCTACGAGAACAAGACCCTGGAATTCAAGGTCATCAAGCTCGACCGCAAGCGCAACAACGTGGTGCTGAGCCGCCGCGCCGTGGTGGAAGCCTCCATGGGTGAAGAGCGCGCCAAGCTGATGGAAACCCTCAAAGAAGGCTCCATCGTTCAGGGCGTGGTCAAGAACATCACCGAATACGGTGCGTTCGTGGACCTGGGCGGCATCGACGGTCTGTTGCACATCACCGACATGGCATGGCGCCGCGTGCGTCACCCCTCCGAGGTGGTCACCGCTGGTCAGGAAATCTCTGCCAAGATCCTCAAGTTCGACACCGAGAAAAACCGCGTGTCCCTGGGCCTCAAGCAGATGGGCGACGATCCCTGGATGGGCGTGGCTCGCCGCTACCCCACCAGCACCCGCCTGTTCGGCAAGGTCACCAACATCGCCGACTACGGCGCGTTTGTGGAACTCGAGCCCGGTATCGAAGGTCTGGTGCACGTGTCTGAAATGGACTGGACCAACAAGAACGTGGCTCCTTCCAAGATCGTGTCCCTGGGCGACGAAGTCGAAGTCATGGTGCTGGAAATCGACGAAGACAAGCGTCGCATCTCCCTGGGCATGAAGCAGTGCCGTGCCAACCCCTGGCAAGAGTTTGCTCAAAACACCAAGCGCGGCGACCGCGTCAAGGGCCCCATCAAGTCCATCACCGACTTCGGCGTGTTCGTGGGTCTGGCTGCCGGTATCGACGGCCTGGTGCACCTGTCCGACCTGTCCTGGAACGAGTCCGGCGAAAACGCCGTGCGCGAGTTCAAGAAGGGCCAGGAAGTGGAAGCCATCGTGTTGGCCGTGGACGTGGACCGCGAGCGCATCTCCCTGGGCATCAAGCAGCTCGACGGCGATCCGTTCAGCACCTTCACCTCTGTCAACGACAAAGGCTCCATCGTGACCGGCAAGGTCAAGACCGTGGACGCCAAGGGCGCTGAAATCGACCTGGGCGACGACATCGTGGGCTACCTGCGCGCATCGGAAATTTCCGCTGACCGCGTGGAAGACGCCCGCAGCGTTCTGAAAGAAGGCGATGAAGTGACCGCCGTGGTGACCAATGTGGATCGCAAGAGCCGCAGCATCTCCCTGTCGATTCGCGCCAAGGACCAGGCCGATCAGCAAGAAGCCATGGCCACCCTGACTCAGAACACCGGCAACGCTGGTACCACCAGCCTGGGCGCCCTGCTGCGCGCCAAGCTGGACAACAACTGATCAACCTTGTTTGATCAGCTCGTCTGAGTAAAACATCTGCCCGGCTTTGCGCCGGGCAGATTGTTTGAAAAGCCCTGTTTTGACGCTACCCCTATCGCCATGACACGATCCGACCTTGTTGAAGCGCTGGCCACCCGCTTTCACCAGCTCACCTACCGCGACGCCGAGCTTGCGGTCAAAACGGTGCTGGACGCGATGAGCGATGCCCTGGAGCGCGGACACCGCATCGAGATCCGTGGCTTCGGCAGTTTTTCCATCAACCGCCGCCCTCCGCGTATTGGGCGCAACCCGCGCTCGGGTGAGCGTGTGGAAATTCCGGAAAAACGCGTCCCTCACTTCAAGCCCGGCAAGGCCCTGCGCGAAAGCGTTGAGAAACTGCCCGCAGGCAACACTCAAACACCCCAGGCTTGAGCTGCGCTCGCCTGCCTGCTCGTTAGAATGAGCACCATGCTCATCGGAACGCGCCCATGAAAAAACTTCTGAGCCTCGCCCTGTGGCTGATCAAGGCCGCTGTGTTTTTCACGCTGTTTGCCTTTGCCCTGAACAATCAGCAAAGCACCAAACTTTTTTTCTTCTTCGGCACTTTCTGGGAAGCGCCTACCGCGCTCATCGTGCTGAGCGTATTTGCACTGGGCCTGATCATTGGCGTGCTGGGCATGTTGCCCTTGTGGTGGCGTCAGCGTCAGCTGGCGCGCGGTGTGCGTGTCTCCACAGCAGCGCCCACAAGCGACAAAGCCCCTGAAAAATCCAGTCCCTTGGACACCCCCATCGGCATCTGACTGCGGAGAGCACTTTCTTATGGAACTGGATTTGGGTTGGATTCTGGTGGCCTTGCCTGTGGCTTTTGGCCTGGGCTGGCTGGCGTCCAGACTGGATCTGCGCCAGATGCGCATCAACAACCTGCAAGCGCCTCGTGCCTACTTCAAGGGTTTGAATTACCTGCTCAATGAGCAGCAGGATCAGGCCATTGATGCGTTCATTGAAGCTGTTCAAAACGACCCCGACACCTCCGAGCTGCACTTTGCCTTGGGGAACTTGTTTCGCCGTCGCGGCGAGTACGACCGCGCCGTGCGCGTGCACGAGCATCTGCTCTCGCGCGCGGACTTGAGCCAGGCAGACCGCCAGCGTGCTCAGCATGCACTGGCCCAGGACTTCTTGAAGGCTGGATTGCTGGACCGCGCCGAGGAGGCCTTGCGCAAGCTTGAAGGCACCAGCTACGCCGGTCAGGCCCGTCTGGCACGCTTGGCCATTTACGAGCGATCACGCGAGTGGCCCCAGGCCACCGAAGTGGCGCAGCTGCTCGAAGCCTCTGGAGAAGCGCAGTTTGACTCCCGACGCGCCCATTACGGCTGCGAGCAGGCTCGCGAAGCGATTGCCCAAGGCGATCAGGCCGGGGGGCTACGTACGCTGCAAGAGACCCTGTCCAAATACCCTCAGGCCCCACGCCCGCGTATTTTGCTGGCCCAGTTGCTGGAGTCCCAAGGGCAACATCTGCAAGTGCTGGAGGTCCTGGCGCCTTTGTTTGAAGAGCGCCATGGCGCAGCGGCACTGGCCGCACCCGTCCTGGTGAAGGCAGCTTTGGCCAGCCAGCAGCAAGAGCGGGCCAGGCAGTGGCTGCAAGCGCTGTATGCGCAAGAAGGCAATCTGGACATTCTGCAAGCCGCGCTCGACCTAGCGCCCCAGGATGTACCGGTAAAACTGGGTGCCTACGAGCAGCACCTGCAAAAACACCCCTCTTTGCTGGCGGCCAAACGCTGGCTGGAACAAGACGCCCAAAGCCAGGCGCGTGTGCCCGCCCCCGTGCACAAGGCGCTTGAACAAGCCTCGCGCCCGCTCTCGCGTTACCGATGCGCCGCATGTGGATTCGAGGCCCAGAACTACTTCTGGCATTGCCCTGGCTGCCAAGGCTGGGACACCTACCCGCCACGCCGGGTCGAAGAACTCTGAGCCGTCTGCATAAAATAAACATTACCCACCGCAGAAGTGGGTTGTTTTCAGGGAGCACATCATGCAAAAAATTCTCACCACCCTCGGGTTGGCATTGGCCTGCCTGCACGCACACGCCGAACTGGACCTGAACCGCGCACGCGAGATGGATCTGGACGGCCTCAAAGGCGTTGGCCCCGCCTTGTCAGCTCGCATCCTCAAAGCGCGGGACGTGCGTCCTTTCAACAACTGGGAAGACTTGCAGCAACGGGTCAAAGGCGTAGGGCCTGCTTTGTCACAAAGCCTGTCCGAGCAAGGCGCCCGCATTGAAGGCAAAGCCTGGGTTCAAACCAAATAAAGCAGGACCATCCACTATCATCGGACACTGACTTCATACAAGGAATGTGTTCGTGTTCAAGAATGTGATGGTGTACCGTCTCGGTACCAGTGCCTTGCCACTGGAGCAAGCCGAGGCGGCGGTGACCGGTGCTCGTTTTGTGGAGTGCACAGCCACCCAGGACAAATCGGTGGGCTGGGTAGAGCCGCGCGGACAAGCGCATGGGCCACTGATCGAGTCGGTGCAGGGGCACTGGATTTTGAAATTGCTGATCGAATCCAAGTCCGTTCCCGGCCACCTGGTGCGTCGCAAAGCCGACGAAGAAGCTGCAAACATCGAAGCACAAACCGGTCGCCGCCCCGGCAAGAAGCAGATGCGCGAATTGCGAGACGATGTTTTGCTGTCGCTGCTGCCGCAGGCTTTTGCCAAACAATCCACAGTTTGGGTCTGGCTGGATTGGGCCAAGCAGCGACTGGTGCTGGATGCGGGCAGTCAGGCCAAAGCCGACGAGGCCCTGGCTTTGTTGATGAAGTGCTTGCCGCAACTCAATATGACCTTGGTGCAAACCACCCAGTCACCGCAGGCAGCCATGACGGGCTGGCTTTTGTCTGCTGAACCCGATGTGCCGGAGCTCGGCGCCTTCCACATTGAGCGCGAGGGTGTGCTCAAAGCCATGGCCGAAGAAGTCTCCAGCATTCGTTACACCCGCCACCCCTTACGCAATGACGAGGTGCGCCATCATGTTCAAACCGGTATGCTGCCGACCCAGCTGGCCCTGAGCTGGGATGGCCGTGTTGGCTTTACCCTGACCGAATCGCTTCAGCTCAAAAAGGTCAAGTTTCTCGATGGCGACCCGGATGCAACATTGCCTGAAACGAGCGACGAACGTTTCGATGCCGATGTGGCACTGAGCACGGGCATGCTCTCGCCATTGCTGGACGCTCTGATCGAGGTGCTGGGCGGTGAGCTCCAGACTTGATCTGTGGCGTTAAGATTGAGGCCCCGTCCGGAGTCATTGCATGAGCCCACTCTTCGCCATTTGTATTGGTGCCAGCGCAGGCGCACTGTTGCGCTGGCAGTTGGGTCTGTGGCTGAACCCGGCGCCCACTGCAAGCAGTTGGCTGCCTTGGGGCACTCTGGCCGCCAACCTGATCGGAGGCTATTTGGTCGGGCTGGCTCTGGGCGTGTTCCACCATCTGCCAGACCTGGATCCAGCGTGGCGTCTGCTGCTGGTGACCGGTTTTCTGGGTGCATTGACCACTTTTTCCAGCTTTTCCGGCGAAGTCATCACCCAGCTCATGCAAGGACGCTTGGCAATGGCGGCCCTCACCGCCAGTCTGCACCTGGCCGGATCCCTGCTGCTGACCTGGCTGGGACTGCAAACCGTCAGCCTGTTCTGGGGACCGGTGCGTTTTTGAACAGCTTCCTGTTTTTACCCGGGGTTAACCCTCGAGCGTGAAACCCTCTCAACCCGGGTCTTGAAAAATATCAATCGCTGCTGTCGTGCCGGGCTCACCTAGCAGCTGCATGGCACTTACAATGCCGCTTGATTCGCAAAGGAGACCACCATGTCTTTTCTCTTGAAGCTGTCTGCCTGGATTGATACCCTCAACACCAAGGTCGGCAAGCTCACCACCTGGCTGATTTTGATCACCACCCTCATCAGCGCAGGTAACGCCATCGTCCGCAAAATGTTTGACACCAGCTCCAACGCCTTGCTTGAAGTGCAGTGGTACATCTTTGCTGGCGTCTTTTTGCTGGGCGCCGCTTACGGCCTGCTGCAAAACAGCCATGTGCGCATTGATTTCATCTCCTCCAGACTGAGCGCACGCACGCGCAACTGGATCGATGTCGTGGGCATTGTGGTCGCCCTGATTCCGTTTTGCATGCTCAGCATCTACCTGTCCTGGCCGCTGTTTGTACAAGCCTACCAGTCCGGGGAAATGTCTCAAAACGCCGGCGGCCTGATTCGCTGGCCAGCTTACGCACTGATTCCTGCAGGCTTTTTCCTGCTGATGCTGCAAGGCATTTCCGAAATGATCAAACGTCTGGCTTTTTTGAAGGGCCAAGCAGGTGACTGCCTGGCTGAGCACACCAAAGACGCTGACGACGAAGATATCAAGCTGATGGCCCACGGAGACTGAAGCACATGGAAACCTCATTCATTGCACAACAATTTGTGCCCATCATGTTCGCCGGTTTGCTGGCGTTTTTGCTCACGGGCTTTCCAGTTGCCTTTGCACTGGCAGCAACCGGGCTGGGCTTTGGCTTTCTGGGCATGGAAATCGGACTGTTTCCGCCCAGCCTGTTCCAGGCCTTGCCACTGCGTATTTTTGGCATCATGCAAAACGATACGCTGCTGGCCATTCCGTTCTTCACCTTCATGGGCATCATTCTCGAACGCTCAGGCATGGCCGAAGATCTGCTGGAAACCGTGGGCCAGGTGTTTGGCCCGGTGCGTGGCGGCGTGGCCATTGCCGTGATTTTGGTGGGTGCACTGCTGGCAGCCACCACAGGTGTGGTCGCTGCGGCGGTGATTTCGATGGGTCTGATTTCTCTGCCCATCATGCTGCGCTACGGCTACAGCCGTGTGGTTGCTACAGGCGTGATCACGGCCTCTGGCACTCTGGCGCAGGCCATTCCACCCTCCCTGGTGCTGATCGTTCTGGCTGACCAGCTGGGCCGATCCGTGGGTGACATGTACTCGGGCGCCCTGATCCCCGGGCTGCTGCTGGTGGGACTGTATGTCCTGTTTGTGGTAGCGCTGGCGATCTTCCGCCCTTCGATGGTGCCTGCACTGCCGCCCGAGGCGCGCATTTACCGCGAACCCGACGGTGCCTCAGGACACCGATCACTGTTCTTCCTATTCCTACTGTGTCTGGGTCTTGGCTACGGCTGGAGTCAGATTCATGATCAAGTCATGATGGCATGGCTTGGCCGCGACCAGGCTGCCCCTGGCGATGAAGTCATCATCATGTCCATGACCGTAGCGTCTGTCACGGGTCTGCTGCTCTCCCTGATCAATCGTCAAATGAAGATCGGCCTGCTCTCTCGTTTGGCAGAGCAGGTGACGTTCTCGCTGATGCCCCCCCTGATCCTCATCTTCCTGGTACTGGGGACCATTTTCCTGGGCGTGGCTACGCCCACCGAAGGGGGTGCGATGGGAGCCTTGGGGGCTATGGTACTGGCCATGATCAAAGGTAAGTTGTCCTTGCTACTGATGAAGCAGGCCCTGGACAACACTGCCAAACTGGCTTCGTTTGTGCTGTTCATCCTGATCGGCTCGACCGTCTTCAGTTTCACCTTCAACGCTGCAGATGGCCATATTTGGGTTGAGCATCTCTTCGCCCAGATGCCTGGTGGCGCTATTGGATTTCTGATCATCGTGAACGTACTCATCTTTGTGCTGGGCATGTTCATTGACTTCTTTGAAATCGCCTTCATCGTGATTCCGCTTCTGGCGCCAGTGGCCGAAAAAATCTTGCCGGGCATGGTGCCTGGCATGACACCCGATCAGGTCATGATCTGGTTCGGCGTGATCATTGCCATGAATTTACAAACCTCGTTCTTGACACCTCCATTCGGCTTTGCACTGTTTTATTTGCGGAGTGTTGCCCCAAAGAGTGACTACACTGACCGTGTCACTGGACAGACCATCAAAGCTGTCCAGACTTCTGAAATTTACAAGGGTTCCATCGCATTCATCGTGCTGCAACTGATCATGGTTGTAGCAGTGATTGCAGCTCCATCACTGGTGACTGGAGGCATGAGCAAAGCAGAGTCCATGAGCAATGCCGATGTCATGAGTGCACTAGAAGCATCGTCTGTCGACAGTTCAGATGAAGCCGGACCCAAAGCAGAAGATGGTGCGCCGCAGGCTGCTGCAGCTGATGCTCCTGCTGACGCCAAGTCGGATGAGGATGCCCTCAAGGAACTGCTCAAGTCTTCCAAGTAAGCGTATTCCTCACCTCAAAACCACCTGCATCGCAGGTGGTTTTTTTATGCCTGCTAAGGCCCAACCGGCCATCGGGCATAAAAAAACCGCGCCCTGGGGCGCGGTTGGAGGCGAAGCCTGAGAGTTGCTTACAGCTTGGCTGCCTGCATGAAGCCGTCAAAGCGTGCTTCAGTGAAACGGAACCACAGGTTGGCTTCCCTGCGGTAGTTGCTGTAGTCGGCGTAGATTTTTTTCCAACGGGGGTTGGCAGCACCGATCTCTTCGTACAGCGCCATGGCTTCTTTGTAAGCAGCTTCCAGCACGGGGGTGGGGAAGGGCGTCAGCTTGGCACCGGCAGCCACCAGCTCCTTGAGGGCGCCGGGGTTGCGAGCGTCGTACTTGGCTTGCATTTCGGCGTGTGCATAAGCGGCAGCAGCTTCAACAATCGCCTTGTTCTCTGCGGACAGAGAAGCGTAGGCATTCTTGTTGATGAACAGGTCCAGCTGAGGACCGCCTTCCCACCAGCCTGGGTAGTGGTAGAACTTGGCGACTTTGTAGAAGCCCAGCTTTTTGTCGTCGTAAGGACCGACCCACTCGGCTGCATCGATCGTGCCTTTTTCCAGAGCTTGGTAGATTTCGCCACCGGGGATGTTCTGGGGCACACCGCCCAGACGCTGGATGACCTTGCCGGCAAAACCGCCGACGCGGAACTTCAGGCCTTTGTAATCGGCAACCGACTTGATGGGCTTGCGGAACCAGCCACCCATCTGGGCGCCAGTGTTGCCCATGGGGAAGTTGACAATGTTGTAGCCGTCGTAGAACTCGCGCATGAGCTTGAGGCCGTTGCCGTCATACATCCAGGCGGTCATCTGACGGCTGTTGAGGCCGAAAGGAATGGCACAACCCAGGGCAAAACACTCGTCCTTGCCAAAGTAGTAGTAGGGCGCGGTGTGGCCCATTTCCACGGTGCCGTTTTGAACAGCGTCCACCAGGCCGGCGGTAGGCACCAGCTCGCCCGCAGCGTGCACGGTGATTTCAAATTTGCCACCCGAAAGCTCTTTGACTTTCTTGGCAAAGGTTTCTGCAGCACCGTAAATGGTGTCCAGTGCCTTGGGGAAGGCAGAGGTCAGGCGCCAACGAATATTGGTTTGCGCCTGCACAAGAGCAGGTGCAGCACCAGCGGCCAAAACACCAGCAACGCCAGCGTTCTTGATGACGGAACGACGATCCATAGAAAAACTCCTTCAAAAGGTATTGAACATGTCCGATACTTACGGACAAGGACATTGGTCACCTGCCATTTTAGGAACTTCAGACGCCTGAAATGGGGCGGGTTTACCCTTCAGAAAGCGAATAATTTCCAGGAATTGAAGCGTTTTTGAGGCGGATTAAAAAACGGTTTGAAAAGCTTTCAATCCGGCCAGCTTTGATGCACCGAACGCTCGATGCCTTCAGCGTCCAGCCCCTGCATGGACAGCAGTTTGACCGGATCACCGTGTTCGATGAACACATCAGGCAATCCAAGTTGCAGCAAGTCGCGCATCAGACCCATGGCTTGCAGGGCTTCACCCACAGCGCTGCCTGCACCGCCCATGATGCAGCCTTCTTCCACCGTGACGATACGCTCGTGCTCGCGTGCCACCTGCGCCAGCAGCTCGGTGTCCAACGGTTTGACCCAACGCATGTTGATCACTGTGGCATCGAGCGCTTCGGCCGCTTTCAGCGCGGGGTACAGCATGCTGCCAAAAGCGAGGATGGCGACCTTGCCTCCTGTGCGGCGCACCTCGCCCTTGCCAATAGGCAAGGGATCCAGATCGGCCAGGGGTACAGCCCCCACGCCTGCACCGCGCGGGTAGCGCACAGCCACAGGGTGGTTCTGTGCATACGCAGTGCTCAGCAGCTGGCGGCATTCGCGCTCATCAGCCGGGCACGCCAGACTCATGTTGGGAATGCAGCGAACAAACGCAATGTCGTAAGCACCAGCATGCGTGGCGCCGTCTGCCCCGACCAGCCCCGCACGGTCCAACGCAAACACCACGGGCAGGTTCTGCAGCGCCACGTCGTGGATCAGCTGGTCATAGGCCCGCTGCAAAAAGGTGGAGTAAATTGCCACGACTGGCTTGACACCTTCGCAAGCCAACCCTGCCGCCAGCGTGACCGCGTGCTGCTCGGCAATGCCCACGTCGTAGTAGCGCTTGGGAAATTGCTTGTGAAAAGCCACCATGCCAGAGCCTTCGCGCATAGCGGGCGTGATGCCCACCAGGCGCTCGTCTTTTTCAGCCATGTCGCACAGCCATTGACCAAACACTTGTGTGAATGTGGTCTTGGGCGGTGTGCTCGGCGGCACGATGCCCACGGCGGGATCAAACTTGCCCGGGCCGTGGTAGGTCACCGGATCGGCCTCGGCCAGCTTGTAGCCTTGCCCCTTCTTGGTGACCACATGCAGAAATTGCGGGCCATCAAGATGTTTGAGGTTTTCCAGCGTCGGAATGAGCGAGTCCAGATCGTGCCCGTCGATCGGACCGATGTAGTTGAAGCCGAATTTTTCAAACAGCGTGGCTGGCACCACCATACCTTTGGCATGCTCCTCAAAGCGTTTGGCCAGCTCAAAAAGCGGCGGTGCGGCCTTGAGCACCTGCTTGGCACCCTCTTTGGCGGCGGCGTAAAAGCGTCCGCTCATCAGCTGGGCCAGGTAGCGGTTGAGCGCCCCCACCGGCGGACTGATCGACATGTCGTTGTCGTTCAGGATCACCAAGAGCTTGCAGTCTTCCACCCCCGCATGGTTGAGGGCTTCAAAGGCCATGCCCGCGGTCATGGCGCCATCGCCGATCACGGCAATCGCATGGCGGTTTTCGCCTTTCTGGCGCGCGGCCAGGGCCATGCCCAGCGCGGCTGAAATGCTGGTGGACGAATGGCCCACGCCAAAGGTGTCGTATTCGCTCTCGTCGCGGCGCGGAAAGCCCGACAGGCCGTTCAACTGCCGGAGCGTAGGCATACGCTCGCGCCGCCCGGTCAGGATTTTGTGCGGGTAGGTCTGGTGCCCCACATCCCAGACAATGCGGTCTTCAGGTGTGTTGAACACATAGTGCAAAGCCACCGTGAGTTCCACCGTGCCCAGATTGGAGCTCAGGTGGCCACCGGTTTTGGAGACGTTATCGAGCACGCACTGGCGCACTTCGTCTGCCACACGGTGCAGGTCATGACGTGGCAGCTTGCGCAGGTCCAGTGGCGAATCGATGGCTTGGAGTAATCCCGTCATGGTCTTATCAGTGTTTTCGCTGCACCACCCAACGAGTCAGTTCCCGCAGCGTGATCAAAGGTTCTTCAGGTAATCCGGTATCGGTCAATGCTTGGTGTGCCTGCACGGCCAGTTCATCGGCCCAGGCTTGGGCTTTATCCAGGCCGAGGGCGCTGACGTAAGTGGGTTTCTCGGCTTGAGCATCCTTGCCCGCCGTCTTGCCCAGAGTCATCGAGTCCGAGGTGACGTCCAGCACATCGTCCACCACCTGAAAAGCCAAACCCAGGGTCTGACCAAAGCGCTCGAGTGCGTGCCCAACCGGGCCTTGACTGAAACCTGCACAAGCAGCGCCCATTTGAACGCCACAAAGCAGCAACGCACCGGTTTTGAGGCGATGCATCTGCTGCAGGTTCTCCAGCGCCATGCGCTGGCCCACGTGCGCCAGGTCAATGGCCTGCCCACCGGCCATGCCCCAATAACCGCTGGCGCGAGCCAACAGAGCGCAGCAGCGGGCCTGGACGGCCGCATCGCCCTCTTCTGGCGTCAGCAGTTCAAACGCGAGTGACTGCAGCGCATCGCCGGCGAGCAACGCTTGCGCCTGACCAAATTGCACATGCACGGTGGGTTTGCCACGACGCAGCACATCGTTGTCCATGCAGGGCATGTCGTCGTGCACCAGCGAATAAGCGTGGATCAGCTCCAAAGCGCAGGCAGCACGCATGACAGCATCGTCTGAAGGGTCACCCCCGAGAGCTTGCGCTGTGGCCATGACCAGCAGCGGGCGCAAGCGCTTGCCACCGTCGAGCACGGCGTAGCGCATGGCCTGACCCAATTGGGCTGGCGCCGCAGCGTCGATCCAGAGGTTCAGGGCCTGTTCGACCTGGTTCAGGCGCGGCTGCATCCACTCCAACAAGGCAGGCGACAGGCTCATGCTTCATCCCAGGGTTTGAGCTGCCCGTTTTCCAGCACCTGGATCTGGTTCTCGACAGCCTGGAGCTGATCGCGACAAAAAGCCAGCAACACAGCCCCACGTTTGTAGCCGCTGAGCAGCTCGGACAAAGGCATTTGTCCAGACTCCAGGCGAGCCACAAGCGTCTCCAGCTCGGCCACAGCGGATTCGTAGCTCTCGGGCGTTGCGGCCAGCGGATCGACCGCAGCCGAAGTACGTGTTTTGGACATCTGCATTTCCACAAAAGCCTTGATTTTAGAAGCTCTGGCTGACCCAAACTTGCAAGGACTCAAACCCATGACACCCCAGAGGGTACAATCATAGTTTTGGGCAGTTCAAGACTGCCTTTTTCGTCTGCGCCGGTTTCTTCGGAGTACAGCGCTTTGTCCCTGCCCCTTCATAGGGGGAGTCTCTAGGTCAGGTCACCCATGTCTGATTTAAGTCTTCAGCTACAGCAGGCCGCAAGCCAACTGCCAGTTTCATCCTACTTTGATGCTTCGCTCCTGCAGCGAGAGCGTGAAGTGCTGTTTTCCAACGGCCCCCGCTATGTGGGCCATGCTTTGTCGGTGCCCGAGCCGGGGGGCTATTTCACACTGCCGCAAGAGGCGCAGGGGCGTGCTTTGGTGCGCAACGCGCAAGGCCAGGTGGAGCTCGTCTCGAATGTGTGCCGTCACCGCCAGGCTGTCATGCTCAAAGGGCGCGGCAACCTGCAAAACCAAGGCAAAGGCCATGGTGCAGGCAACATCATTTGCCCCCTGCATCACTGGACCTACTCGCCCAAGGGCGAGCTGATCGGCGCACCGCACTTTGCGCACGACCCCTGCCTGAACCTCAACAACTACAAGCTGCGCGAATGGAATGGTCTTCTGTTTGAAGACAACGGCCGCGACATTGCCGCCGACCTGGCCGGCATGGGCCCGCAGCACAAACTGAGCTTTGAAGGCTACAAGCTCGACCACGTCGAGATGCACGAATGCAACTACAACTGGAAGACCTTCATCGAGGTCTACCTGGAGGACTACCACGTGGGGCCCTTCCACCCTGGCCTGGGCAACTTTGTCACCTGCGACGATCTGGCCTGGGAATTCAAGGACCAGTACTCGGTACAAACCGTGGGTGTGGCCAGCACCTTTGGCAAGCCGGGTTCTGACGTGTACAAAAAGTGGCACGAGGTGCTACTCAAATACCGCAATGGCGAGCTGCCCGAACAAGGCGCCATCTGGCTGACTTACTACCCCCACATCATGGTGGAGTGGTATCCGCATGTACTGACAGTCTCTACCCTGCACCCCATCAGCGTGGACAAGACAATCAACATGGTGGAGTTTTACTACCCTGAAGAAATCGTCGAGTTCGAGCGCGAGTTTGTCGAAGCCCAGCGGGCGGCCTACATGGAAACGGCCATTGAAGACGACGAAATTGCCGAACGCATGGATGCAGGCCGCAAAGCCCTGATGATGCGCGGCGACAACGAAGTCGGCCCCTACCAAAGCCCCATGGAAGATGGCATGCAGCACTTCCACGAGTGGTATCGCAAGCAAATGCACCCTGCCCCATAGGCACATGCAAGCTCTATGGATGGTTCTCGCCGCGCTGCTGTTTGCCACCATGAGCGTGTGCATCAAGCTGGCTGCGGCAGACTTCACTGTTTTTGAAATCGTATTGGCCCGCGGCCTGATCGGCATGGTGGTCATGAGTGCCATCTGCCGTCACGGCAAAGTCGCCTTGCGTACGCCTGTCCCCATGATGCATGTGTGGCGCTCGGTTGTAGGCGCTACAGCACTGTCGTGCTGGTTCTATGCCATTGCCCACTTGCCTCTGGCCACGGCCATGACGCTCAACTACATGAGTGGCATCTGGGTGGCTGCTTTCTTGGTTGGTGGCACGGTGCTGCTGGGCCGCAGTACAGACTTGGGTCGTCAAGGCCCCCTGATCTTGACTGTTCTGACAGGCTTTGCAGGCGTGGTGCTCTTGTTGCGCCCTACCCTCGATCAAGACCAGTTCCTGGCTGGTCTGGTGGGATTGATTTCCGGCATGAGCGCTTCGCTGGCCTACATCCAGCTGGCCGCGCTGGGCCGCGTGGGCGAGCCCGAAACCCGCACGGTGTTTTATTTTTCGCTGGGCACAAGCGCTGTCGGTTTGGGAGGCATGCTGCTGATGGGCATGCACAGCTGGTGGCGGCCTCAAGCCCTGTGGCTGCTGCCCATTGGGGTCCTGGCAACTTTGGGTCAATTGGCGCTGACTCGGGCCTACAGCCGCAGTTCTGCTTTGCTGGTCGCCAGTTTGCAGTACTCTGGTATTGTCTTTGCTGCTCTTTATGGTCTGGTTTTGTTTGGCGACCAGATTGCCCTGTCAGGCTGGGCAGGTATTGCCATGATCATCGCCAGTGGCCTGGCCGCCACCGCACTGCGACACCGCGCCATGCCCAGCGCACCTGTTGAAGAACATTGAAAGCATCCATGCCCTACACCTTGTTGATCTCCCCGCAAGAACTTCAGAAACGACAAGCCACGGGCGCACCCCTGGTCGTTTTCGATTGCAGCTTTGATTTGATGAACCCGGGTACGGTGGATGCCACCTTTACCCAGGAACATATTGCCGGCGCACAGCAAGCCCACCTGGACCGGCACCTGAGCGCACACGACAGCAGCCAGGCACTCAATGGCGGGCGCCACCCCCTTCCCCGCGCTGAAGACGTAGCCCAATGGCTTGGCCAATGTGGTGTTCATGAAGGCATGCAGGTCGTCGTGTATGACCGCAACGGCAACAATTACTGTGGCCGCCTGTGGTGGATGCTCAAGTGGTTGGGGCACGATGCCGTGGCCATCTTGGACGGTGGCTTGCAGGCATGGAAAGCAGCGGGCGGCAACCTCGCGCAGGGCGCCAGCGCGAGCACGACAGCCACTACATTTGCCATCCGCCCGGCACTGCGCCAATGGCTGAGCACAGAAGAGGTTCGCGACCAGCTTGGACACACCACCCAAACCTTGGTGGATGCACGAGGTGCACATCGTTATCGGGGCGAAGTCGAACCGCTGGACCCCATTGCAGGCCACATTCCGGGCGCACTCAACCGGCCCTTTACCGACAATTTTGATGCCCAGGGGCAATTCAAATCACCCGAAGTGTTACGCCAGGAGTGGCTCCAATTGCTGGCTGGCCGCAACCCGGACAGCGTTGTGCACCACTGCGGCAGCGGCGTGAGTGCGGTACCGAACATCGTCGCCATGGAGCTCGCAGGCCTGGGCGTGACGCGTCTGTATGCAGGCAGCTGGAGCGAGTGGAGCCGCACACCCGGGCTGCCTTGCGAAAGGTCTTGACCCACTCAGTGCTCAGTGGGCATGGCCTCCTACGCTCATGCCCACCACCCACACCGCGCCCATGCCCAAGGCCAACCACAGCACTTGTGCCAGCGTTTGCTGCAGTGACAAGCGTTTTTGCAATTGCGGAATCAGATCCGCCAGCGCCACATAGACAAAGCTGCTGCTGGCCACCACCAGAAAATACGGCAAGTGTTCGTGCAAAGCATCCACAAGCACATAACCCACCAGTCCTCCCATCGCTGTCAACGTGCCAGCAATCGAGACTTTGATCACGGCAGCCCTGCTGGAGACCTTGCCACGTGCAATGACACTCAGATCGCCCATGTGATGGGGAATCTCGTGCACTAAAACCGCCAAAGCCGACACCACGCCCAGATGCCAGTCAGCCATGAAGGCTGAGGCGATCAGGATACCATCGCCAAAGCAATGCAGGCTGTCACCCGCCAGCAAAGACCAGCCGCCCGTCTGTGCATCGTTGGCATGGTGATGGTGTCCATGTGAGTGCTCCTCTTCGTGGTGATGCTCATGACCGTGATGCCAAAGCTCAGCCTTGTCGAGCAAGAAGAAGAACACCAGGCCCGCCAGCAAAGTCAGAAACAACTGGTGCGGCTCTACACCACTCTCGAAAGCCTCGGGCAGCAAATTCATGAAGGCCGTCGCCAGCAGTGCGCCCGCTGCGAGACTGAGCATGTGCTGCGTGAACCGTGAGAGTACGCCGAAACTCAACCATGCTGCCAGCCAGACACTGCCCACACCGGCCATCAAGGTCGCCAGCACAATCAAAAACAAGGTTGTCATTTCGTTCATTTCATAAAAAACCGCCCCAAAAGGGGCGGCCACACAGTCATCAGGCGTCAGCTTTACTTCACGCCGTGGGCCGAAAGCCAGTTCAGCATCCGCTCCCAGCCATCCTTGGCTGCAGCCTCGCGATAGCTGGGCCGGTAATCGGCATGGAAAGCATGCGGAACATCCGGATACACCACCCACTGTGAAGCTCGTGCTGCTGCAGAGGGCGCTTTTTGCAAGGCTTCTTTCATCTTATCAACCGTGTCAAGAGGGATTCCCGTGTCCGCACCGCCATAAAGACCCAGCACAGGCGCCTTGACCTCGGACGCCCGGTCCAGAGGATGCCAGGGCGTCTCTGGCGTGGCCTTACCGACCAGACGGCCATACCAGGCCACACCCGCCTTGAGTTTGGGCTGATGCTGTGCGTACAGCCATGTGATGCGCCCGCCCCAGCAGAAGCCCGTGATGGCCAGTTTGGAAACATCTCCACCCTGGGTTTGCGCCCAGGCCACGGTCGCATCCAGATCGGCCATGACCTGTGCGTCCGGAACCTTGGAAATCACTTCGCTCATCAGTTTGGCCAGCTCTCCGTATTCGCTGGGATCGCCCTGGCGAACAAACAATTCGGGTGCAATGGCCATGTAGCCAGCCTGCGCGAGGCGACGCGTGACGTCAGCAATGTATTCGTGCACCCCAAAAATCTCCGAGATGACCAACACCACGGGCAAGTTGCTTTTGCCAGCCGGCATGCTGCGGTAAGCGGGCATTTTGAAACCGTTGACATCGATCATGACCTCACCGGACACCAACCCAGCAGAAGAGGTCTTGATCGCGGTCTGGCTCATCACGCTGCCTGCCGCTGCCGCGTACCCCACCCCGAGAGCGGCTTTCAGGGCAAAACGCCGATCCACGCCCCCTTCGTTGACAGCCAAAAGGGAATGGGCATCCTTGAACAGGTATTCACGCATACGGAACTCCTCTGGTTGATGGGCGTTGAATCTTGTCATAAAGCCTCAAACCTTGCAGAAGGCAGATCAATGCGCTTGCTCCCAGTTGGGGCCCACGCCCACTTCGGCCAGCAGCGGCACCTTGAGCTGCGCCACCTCGGCCATGATGCGCGGCACCTCAGAGCGCACCCAGTCCACCTCGGCCTGCGGCACTTCAAACACCAGTTCGTCGTGCACCTGCATGATCACTTTGGTCGCCTTACCCTGCGCATCCAGGGCCTGCTGCACCGCCACCATGGCAAGTTTGATCAGGTCGGCGGCTGTACCCTGCATCGGCGCGTTGATGGCCGCGCGCTCGGCTCCGGCGCGGCGCGGGCCATTGGGGCTGTTGATCTCGGGCAGCATCAGGCGTCGGCCAAACACGGTTTCCACATAGCCCATGGCCTTGGCCTGCTCGCGCGTCTCGTCCATGTAGCGCTTGACGCCTGCAAAACGCTCGAAGTAGCGCGTGATGTAGTTCTTGGCCGCCGTGTTGTCGATGCCCAAGGCTTTGGCTAAACCAAACGCGCTCATGCCGTAGATGAGGCCGAAATTGATGGTTTTGGCATAGCGGCGCTGTTCGCTCGACACCTGATCGGGTGTGAGGCCAAACACCTCGGCCGCCGTGGCCTTGTGCACATCCAAGCCCTCGTGGAAAGCGCGTAGCAACGCCTCGTCACCGCTCAGGTGCGCCATGATGCGCAACTCGATCTGGCTGTAGTCGGCACTCGCAATCACACAGCCCGCGGGCGCTACAAAGGCCTCGCGCACCTTGCGCCCCTCGGCCGTGCGGATTGGGATGTTCTGCAGGTTGGGGTCGTTGCTCGACAAGCGGCCCGTCACGGCCACCGCCTGCGCATAGTGCGTGTGCACGCGGCCGGTGCGGGGCAAGGCCATTTGCGCGAGCTTGTCGGTGTAGGTGCCCTTGAGCTTGGACAAGCTTCGGTGCTCCAGGATGCGGGCGGGCAGCGGGTAGTCTTCGGCGAGTTTTTCGAGCACTTCTTCGTCGGTGCTACGCGCGCCGGTGGCGGTTTTCTTGATGACGGGCAAACCCAGCTTGTCGAAAAAGATTTCGCCCAGCTGCTTGGGGCTGGCCAGGTTGAAGGGCTGACCAGCGATCTCATACGCCTCCTGCTCGAGCTGCACGATGCGCTCACCTAAAGCCTGGCTTTGCGCAGCCAGCGTTGGCGCGTCGATCAGCACACCGTTGCGTTCGATGCGAAACAGCGCCTCGCTTGTGGCGATCTCCAACTCGTAAATGCGCTTGAGACCGACGTTCGCTTCGATCTGCGGCCACAGGGTCAGGTGCACGTCCAGACACTGGTCCGAGTCTTCGCAGGAATACTCGGCTGCCTTGGCCACATCCACCTGGGCAAACGGAATCTGGTGCGCACCCTTGCCGCACAGGTCTTCGTAGTTGATACCTTTGCGGCCCAAATGGCGTTCAGCCAGGCTCGCCAGGCCGTGGGGCTTGTGCACTTCGAGCACATAGCTTTGCAGCATGGTGTCGTGCACATAGCCGCGCACCTCGATGCCGTGGTTGGCAAACACGTGGCGGTCGTACTTGACGTGCTGGCCCAGCTTGGGGTGAGCGGGGTTTTCGAGCCAGGGCTTGAGCTTGGCGAGCACCTCTGCCAGCGGCAATTGAACTGGCGCATCCGGTCCGTTGTGGGCCAAGGGAATGTAGGCGGCTTCGCCCGGCTGCACCGACAGCGAAATGCCCACAATCTCTGCGCGCATTTCGTCCAGCGAGGTGGTTTCGGTGTCGAGTGCCGTGAGATCAGCAGCTTCGATGCGGGCGAGCCACTGATCAAACGTCCCCCAGTCTGTGATGGTGGTGTAGTTCAGCGGCCCTTGCACACGGCTGACCGTAGCGGGTTCAGCCGCCGGATCTTCGGCAAACAGGTCGCCCATGACGGCAGCAGCCCTTGGCGCGGGCGGCACCGAGCCCCCGGCCTTGGCGGCCAGCGAACGGAAGCCATAGGTCTCGTAAAAGCTGCGCAATTTATCCTCGTTGGGCGCATGCAGGTGCAGCGCATCCAGCGCAGGCAAGCCCGGCACCCAGGCCGTCAGGTCGCAATCGGTCTTCATGGTCACCAGCGCGCGACCTTTAGGCAGCCAGTCCAGCGCGTTGCGCAGGTTTTCGCCAGCGGCGCCCTTGACTTCCCCCGCACGCGCCACCAGCGCGTCCAGAGAGCCGTATTCCAGCAGCCACTTTGCAGCCGTCTTCGGCCCCACCTTGTGCACGCCCGGCACGTTGTCCACAGGGTCACCCACCAAGGTCTGGTAGTCGATCATCAGCGAGGGCGGCACCCCAAACTCGGCGGTCACACCCGCCACATCGCGCACCTTGCCGTTCATGGTGTCCACGATCGTGACGTGTTCGTTAACCAGCTGGCTCAAATCCTTGTCGCCGCTGGAAACCACCACATCCACCCCCTGGCTGGACGCCGTGTGAGCCAGCGTGGCGATCACGTCGTCGGCCTCGACGCCGGGCACGTCCAGCACTGTCCAGCCCATCAGGCGCACCAGCTCGTGAATGGGTTCGATCTGCGCACGCAGGTCATCAGGCATGGGGCTGCGGTGGGCCTTGTACTCGGGGTACATCTCGTCACGGAAGGTGGGGCCCTTGGCGTCAAACACGCAGGCGGCCAGCGGCGCCGGAAAGTCCTTGCGCAGCCGCTCCATCATGTTGATCATGCCGCGAATGGCACCAGTGGCAGGGCTGCTGGGGTCGCCCGGCACGGCCCGCAGATCGGGCATGGCATGAAAGGCGCGGTACAAGTAGCTGGAGCCGTCGACCAGCAACAGCTTCGGTTTGACTTCGGTGGAATCGCTCATTTGTGCATTTTCCACTGCCCGAGCCTCCTACAATGGACAGTTGACGTAAATCCACTTTATTTTTTGCCGGGTCACCCGCCCGGCCATGAACGTAGCCATGGCGGTTTTCACCGAAGTTTCCGAAGCCCAAGCGGGCGAATTGATGCATCTGCTCAAGCTGGGCGAGCTGACGGCTTTGCGCGGTATTGAAGGCGGCATCGAAAACACCAACTACTTTGTCACCACCGACCAAGGCGAGTATGTGCTGACCCTGTTCGAGCGCCTGACGCATCAGCAGCTGCCGTTTTACCTGTACCTGATGAAGCACCTGGCCGGCAAAGGCATTCCGGTGCCCGACCCCGCGGCTAATCCGGATGGGGACATCCTGCAAACGCTGTGTGGCAAGCCAGCCGCTGTGGTCAACAAACTGGCAGGCAAAAGCCAGCTGGCACCGCAGGCCGTGCACTGTGCAGCCGTGGGTGACATGCTTGCGCGCATGCATTTGGCCGGCCAGGACTACAGCCGTCACCAGCCGAACTTGCGCGCCCTGCCCTGGTGGAACGACACGGTACCCGTGGTTTTGCCCTACCTGGACGCAGACCAAGCCGCCTTGCTCAGCAGCGAACTGGCCTACCAGAACCATATGGCGCAAAGCCCGGCTTACAGTGCCCTGCCTCGCGGACCGGTCCATGCCGACTTGTTTCGTGACAACGTCATGTTCGAGGGCGACCGTCTGACCGGTTTCTTCGACTTTTACTTTGCCGGCGTAGACACCTGGCTGTTTGACCTGTCCGTGTGCCTGAACGACTGGTGTATCGATCTGGCCACAGGTGCTTTTGACACGGCTCGATTGCAGGCCATGCTACAGGCCTACCAAGCGGTACGCCCCTTGAACGCACATGAACGCAAGCTGCTCAACGCCCAGTTGCGCGCCGGCGCCCTGCGCTTCTGGATCTCCCGTCTGTGGGACTACCACCTTCCGCGCGAAGCCTCCATGCTGGTGCCGCATGACCCTACGCATTTCGAGCGTGTACTGCGCCAACGCATTGCTCAACCGGTCAACCTGTAAAGTCTTGCCATGAAACTCAATATCGTTCCTGCTCGCGCCGGTTGGCAATGGGCCCTGATGGGGATCAAAACTTTCTGGCGCCAACCTCTGGCCATGGGTGGCCTGTTTTTCATGCTCATGGCCGCCATTTCCATGGTGTCGATGGTCCCTGTGATCGGTGGTGCATTGGCGCTGGTGCTGCTGCCCACATTGACCCTGGGCATGATGGTCGCTGCGGACACGGCAGACAAGGGCACTTTCCCTCTGCCCCCCACCTTGTTTGTGGGCTTGCGTGACGCCAAAGCCCGCATGCCCTTGCTGCAGCTGGGTGGCTGGTACGCGGTCAGCTTTTTCCTGGTGCTGGCCCTGTCCATGGCGGTGGACGGTGGCAACTTTGCGAAGGTGTACCTGGGTCAGGCAGAAATGACGCCCGAGATCATCACCGGCCAAGGCTTCCAAAGCGCCATGTGGATCTCCACCTTGCTGTACGTTCCTTTGGCTATGATGTTCTGGCATGCACCTGCCTTGGTGTACTGGCATGGCGTCTCGCCTGTCAAAAGCCTGTTCTTCAGTCTGGTGGCCTGCTGGAAAAACCTCAAGGCCTTTGGCATGTACGTGGTGGCCTGGTCGGCTATATTTGTGGGCACCGGTTTGTTGGCCCTGTCCATCTCCAGCCTGTTGGGCAACCCCGGGTTGATGGGCGCCACGCTGCTGCCCCTCATGCTGGTGGCAGCAGCCATGTTTTTCACCTCCATGACCTTCACGGTGCGTGACTGCCTGCGTGCCTGAGCGGCGCAGGAAAGCCGCTTACACCACGGTGAGCTTGGCCACTGACAAGGCCAGCCATTTGATGCCGTGGCGCGGGAAGTTGACCTGCGCACGTGCATCGGACCCCGAGCCCTCCACCGACAGCACCTTGCCCTCGCCAAACTTGGCGTGAAAAACCTGCAGACCCGCGCGAATGCCGTGTTCGGGCTCGGCCTTTTGCACGGGCACGGGCGCTGCCGCATAGGTGCTGGCGCTCACGCCCAAGCCGCTGTTGCCCCAAGCCGGACGCACACTGGCCGGGGTGCTGGTCCACCCCCCCAGGCCTGAAGCAAAAGCGCCCGTTTTGGGGGTGATCCATTTCAGGCACGGCTCTGGCAACTCCTCCAGAAAACGGCTGCGGATGTTGTAGCGGGTCTGGCCATGCAACATGCGCGTTTGCGAATGGCTCAGGTACAAGCGCTTGCGCGCACGCGTGATGGCCACATACATCAGGCGGCGCTCTTCTTCGAGCCCGTCGTAGTCGTTCATCGCGTTCTCATGGGGGAACAAGCCCTCTTCCAGCCCGGTGATGAACACCGCATCGAACTCCAGGCCCTTGCTGGCGTGCACTGTCATGAGCTGAATGGCGTCATCGCCCGCTTGCGCCTGGTTGTCACCCGCCTCCAATGAGGCATGCGTCAAGAAAGCTGCCAGGGGACTCATGGTGACCCCATCGGCATCAAAGTCTTCGGAGGGCGACTGCGTCGCTGCGCTCGCAGTGCCATCTGCGCTCAGCCCCTGACTGGCGGGGCTTTGCGACAACTCGGGCAGGGCCACGGCGCTGCGGCCAAAGCCCTCTTGCGTGACAAAACTCTCAGCCGCGTTGACCAGTTCCTCCAGGTTTTCCACCCGGTCTGCACCTTCTTTTTCCTTGCGGTAGTGCTGCACCAAACCGGTTTTGTCCAGCACCAGCTCGATGATTTCCTTGAGCGTCATGCCCTGCGACTGCTCGCGCAGCACATCGATCATGGCCACAAAAGCGGTCAGGTTGGCGCCTGCTTTGCCCGGCACGGCGCTCACGCCATCGTGCAGCGAGCACCCCACCGCACGCGACGCGTCCTGCAACTGCTCGATGCTGCGCGCACCAATACCTCGCGCCGGAAAGTTGACCACCCGCAAAAAGCTGGTGTCGTCATGCGGGTTCTCCATCAGGCGCAAATAGGCCAGGGCGTTTTTGATTTCGGCACGTTCGAAAAAGCGCAGGCCGCCATACACCTTGTAAGGAAACCCCGCGTTGAACAACGCTGTTTCGAGTACGCGGCTTTGCGCATTGCTGCGGTAAAGCAAAGCAATTTCCTTGCGTGCAAAACCATCAGCCTTGACCAGATTACGCACCTCGTCCACCAGCCACTGCGCTTCTGCAAAATCGCTGACCTGCTCAATGACGCGAACAGGCTCGCCTGCCCCCTGGTCAGTGCGCAGGTTCTTGCCCAGGCGGCCTTTGTTGTGCGCAATCAGATGGTTGGCCGAATCGAGGATGTTGCTGTAGCTGCGGTAGTTCTGTTCCAGCTTGATCTGGTGCTCCACCTTGAATTCGCGCACAAAGTCGGCCATGTTACCGACACGGGCCCCACGGAAAGCGTAGATGCTCTGGTCGTCATCACCCACGGCCATGATGGCGCCTGTGCCACCTTCAGACGGCAAGCCCACCAGCAGCTTGAGCCAGGCGTATTGCAGTTTGTTGGTGTCCTGAAACTCGTCCACCAGCACATGCCGAAAACGGCGGCGGTAATGCTCGCGCACGTGTTGGTTGTCGCGCAACAGCTCATAGGAGCGCAGCATCAGCTCGCCAAAGTCCACCACGCCCTCGCGCTGGCACTGCTCTTCGTACAGCTGGTACAGCTCCACTTTGCGGCGGGTCTCGTCATCGCGCACCTCGACATCGCCAGGGCGCAGACCGTCTTCCTTGCAGCCGCCAATGAACCACTGCAACTGCTTCGGCGGAAAACGGTCTTCGTCCACGTTGAACTGCTTGCACAAGCGTTTGATGGCAGACAGCTGGTCCTGCGTGTCCAGAATCTGAAACGTCTGCGGCAACTGCGCCAGCTGGCAGTGCGCCCGCAAAAAACGGTTGCACAGACCGTGAAACGTGCCGATCCACATGGCATGCACATTGAGGGGCAGCATGGCCGAGAGGCGGTGCTGCATTTCCTTGGCGGCCTTGTTGGTAAAGGTCACCGCCAGCACGCCGCCGGGGGACACCTGCGAAGTCTGCAACAACCAGGCAATGCGCGTGGTCAGCACCCGCGTTTTGCCCGAACCCGCCCCCGCCAGAATCAGCGCATGTTCAGGCGGCAAAGCCACAGCGCGACGTTGCTCCTCGTTGAGCTGGTCAAGCAAGGGGGAGGCGTGGGAGGACAGGTCTTCAAAAAGCATGTGCAGCATTGTAGAAAACCGCCGCTGCCAAAACCCGGTAGAATCAGACACCGGGCCCAAGTTTCTTGCGCCCGGTTTTTTTATTCAAAAAACCGGCCAGGCCAAGCGCTCACTCGTTCTTTCAACGATCCTTTTCTGGAGCTTGGTTTTCTCATGGAAATTTTTGACTACGACAACATCCTGTTGCTGCCACGCAAGTGCCGCGTGGAGAGCCGTTCCGAGTGCGACGCCGGCGTGCAGCTAGGCAACCGCACCTTCCGCCTGCCAGTGGTGCCGGCCAACATGAAAACAGTGGTGGACGAGTCGATCTGCGAATGGATGGCCAAAAATGGCTACTTCTACGTCATGCACCGCTTTGACATCGACAACGTCAAACTCGTGCGCGACATGCATGCCAAGGGCGTGTACGCCTCCATCTCCCTGGGCGTCAAAGCCCCCGACCGCGCCACGGTGGACCAGCTGGCCGCCGAGGGCCTGACGCCTGAATATATCACCATCGACATCGCCCACGGCCATGCCGACAGCGTGCGCGACATGATCGGCTACATCAAGGCCAAGCTGCCCAGCAGCTTCATCATCGCGGGCAACGTGGCCACCCCTGAAGCTGTGATCGACCTGGAAAACTGGGGCGCCGACGCGACCAAGGTGGGCGTGGGCCCGGGCAAGGTCTGCATTACCAAGCTCAAGACGGGCTTTGGCACGGGCGGCTGGCAGCTCTCAGCCCTCAAGTGGTGCGCCCGCGTAGCGACCAAGCCCATCATTGCCGACGGCGGCATTCGCAGCCATGGCGACATCGCCAAGAGCATCCGCTTTGGCGCGAGCATGGTCATGATCGGTTCGCTGTTTGCCGGCCACGAAGAATCGCCCGGCAAGACGGTCGAGGTCAACGGCGAGCTGTTCAAGGAGTACTACGGCTCCGCCTCCGACTTCAACAAAGGCGAGTACAAGCACGTCGAGGGCAAGCGCATTCTGGAGCCCGTCAAGGGCAAGCTGGCCAACACGCTCATCGAGATGGAGCAGGACGTGCAAAGCTCGATCAGCTATGCCGGCGGCAAAAAACTGATGGACATCCGCAAGGTCAACTACGTCATTTTGGGCGGGGACAACGCGGGCGAACACCTGCTGATGTAAACCCGCCGAGGTGCTTCACAGGGCTGCCAGGGCCTGTGCGTAGCGCTGCACGCGCGAGCCCGGTTCGGCCAGCTGTGTGAGGATGCTGAAGTGGTTCAAGCCCGGCAGCGCCTCGCACACCGGCACCACCGCTCTGCCCCAGGCCTGCCCGATGGCCTGGGTCTGGCGAATGAACTCATAACTCTCGTCTCCCCCTACCAGCGCCTGCAAGGCCCGGCTTTTGGGCGCAGCATAGCGCGTGGGGCTGCAGGCCTGCGCATCGGCCAGCGTCAGGCGCAGATCGGCCTGCACAAAGGCCGCATGGCGCAAGGGCGCCAGCTCGTACACCCCCGACAAGGCCAAGGCCTGCTGGACCAGTCCGGTGGGCAAGTCCTTGCCCAGTCGCTTCCAGTCGCAGCACAGCAGCATGGCGGCCAGATGCCCACCTGCCGAATGTCCCATCAAGCGGATGCGGTCGCGGTCCCCGCCATAAGCCCCAATGTGCCGCCACACCCAGGCCAGGGCCTGCGCACATTGCAGGGCAATTGACGGCACCGTCACAGGCTGCTGCGGCATGCCTGGACACAAGGCGTAATTGATGACCACCACGCAAGCCCCGGCCTGCAACAGAGGCTCAGCCACAAAACTGTGCTCGCTCTTGTCCAGGCTGCGCCAATACCCGCCGTGGATGAACACCACCACGGGCGCATTGGGCTGGTCTGCCGGGAATATGTCCAGCGTTTCATTCACGCCAGTGCCATAGGCCACATCCAGGTGCACCGGCCGCTGGGCGCGCACCGCAGCCGACGCGCTGCGCCAGCGCTCGAAGTGCTGCGCATGGTCGGGCACCAGCGCCCGGTTGTTGTACATGCGCTCGTGCCATGCAGCATCCTTGTGTGCCATGAAGGGCTCCTTTGCAAGAGTCGCCATGATGTCACGTCCAGCAGCAAGTCTGTGCAAAACGCGTGACAATCCGCGCATGAACTCTTCTACCCTCCCCATCGTTGCCGTCCTGGGCATTGGCCGCATGGGCCTGCCCATGGCCTCGCGCCTGTGCCAAGCTGGTTTCACCGTGCATGCCTGGAACCGCACCCCCGCCAAAGCCCAGCCGCTGACCGCACTGGGCGCCACCGTTCATGCCCAGGTTCAAGATGCGGTCCGCGGGGCGGACATCGTCATCAGCCTGCTGGAAAACGGTCCAGTGGTCGAGGACGTTCTGTTTGCCCAAGGCGCCGCGCAGGCCATGAAACAAGGTGCTTTGGTGGTGGACATGGCCTCCATCAAACCTGCCGAGGCCCGCGACCATGCGGCCCGGCTGCAGACGCTGGGCGTGCAGCATGTGGATGCACCGGTGTCTGGCGGTACAGTGGCCGCCGAGGCGGGCACCCTGGCCATCATGGCCGGTGGGGAAACGACCGACCTGGCTCGGGCCGCACCCGTACTGCAGCACCTGGGCAAAACAGTACATGTAGGCCCACACGGCGCTGGGCAACTGGCCAAGCTGGCCAACCAGATGATTGTGGGCATCACCATTGGTGCCGTGGCCGAAGCGCTGCTGCTGTGCGCCAAAGGTGGTGCCGACATGGCCAAGGTGCGCGAAGCCATTGGTGGCGGTTTTGCCCAAAGCCGCATTCTGGAGCTGCACGGTCAGCGCATGATCGAGCGTGACTTCGCCCCCCGCGGCAGCATGACGGTGCAGCGCAAGGACATGCGCAACGCCCTGGCCACTGCGCAAGAACTGGGTTTTGAGGCGCCCATCACCACTCTGTTCGAGCAGCTCTACACCGCGGGCATTGAGCACGGCCTGGCCGACAAAGACCATTCCGGGCTCTTCCTGGAACTGGCCCGCCGCAACGGCATGGCGTGAACGGGATTCAGAGCTTCATTTCCAGGCGCAGCTGCAGGCTGCGCCAGCTCGGGGCAGTGGTCGTTGCCGCTTCGGTCACCGTACCATTGTCAAACCGGCTGCTGCTCACATAGTCACGCCCCAGCGCATTGGACAACGTCAAGCGCAGACCTGTGCGCTCGTTGATGCGCCACAGTCCATACACATCCAGGACACGCTTGGAGCCTATCCATGCAGCCTGTTCAGCACTGACACGGGTACCGTAGGCTGGGTTCAGGTTCAGGTTGCCGCCCACCGTCAGCGGCCAGCTGCGCATGCGGTAGTCTGCACCCAGGTTGGCAGTCATGTCAGGCTGACGGTCCAGCCGGTTGTCCGGCCCCGGAACCCCGTCCACACGCGAGTTGAAAAAACTCACATTGCTGCGAATGTCCACCGGCAGCGCCTGAGGCCACCACTGGTTGAGGCGGAACTTCGCCTCCAGCTCCAGCCCCTGAGTGATGGCATTGCCCACATTGTCGGGGGTGGTCACATAACGGGAGCCATCGTACGTGGTGGTGTAGCGAATCAAATCCTGCACATTGCGCCGGAACACGGTGGCGCTGAGCACACCCCCTTGTGCGAGATAGCGCTCAAACGTGATGTCTACCCCCGTGGCCAGCTCCGGGCGCAGGCTGGGGTTACCGCTTCGGTCCGGATTGGTCGGACTGTTCTCGCCCGTGCTTTGCTGGTACAAGCCAATCAGGTTGTACATGGACGGCGTCTTGTAGCTGCGCGTCAGGCTCATGCGGATCTGGTCACGCTTGTCCGGGTCAGGCTTGAACACTGCATGCAACAAAGGTGTCCACACCCCACTGCGGTTACGGCTGCCACTGTCACCCGCCTCGCCTTGGGTCAGCAAGGTCTCGTAGCGCAAACCGCCATAAGCCGACCATTGCCGGTTGATCGTGAATTCATCCTGGCCATACAAGGCCCAACGCTGGGTCCGGGCTGACAGTGTCCCCCCCTCGGTCACCACAGCAGTATTGCCAGCCTCGCGGCGCTGGACCTGCTCATACTCCAAGCCGCTGACCAGTTGATGTCCGCTGTCGAGTACCCGCGTCCATTTGCTGCTGAGGTTGGCGCTTTGGTCCAGAAAATCCTGATCCAGCGTGACGTTCGGCAGCAAGGTACTGCCTCCCGTCTGATCCATACGATAGGCATAGCGCGACTGCCCAGCGCCCAAGCGCAGCTCCAGCTTGTCATCGGCCGATAAACGCTGGCTCCACACACTGTTGAGGCGTGTCATCGCGAAATGGCTGTAGCGGTTTTGCGTAGCACGGTCGGTGCTGACGCCATTGTTGACTGTGCTGAAGCCTTGGCCGGAAGACTCGGAATACACCACAAAAGGCATCAAGGTCAGGCTCTTGCCGCCCTCGCCCTTCCATTGAAAGCGCCCATTCACATGCAGACCTCGGCGGTGGCCGGTGCTCACATCATCACGCCAGCGCTCGCCAGCTGTACCCGAGGTGTAGACACGACTTTGATCGCTTCGATCGCCATCCGATGCAGACACCGTGATGGAGCCTGGCATCGGCCCGTCCGGCAGGGGGTGAACCCACTGCAGTTGCTGACTGCCTTGGCCGTGTTCCTGGTTGTGAGCCAGATTGAGCTCGTCAGGGCTGGCTTTGCGCGCTTCACGCAACACGATGTTGATGGTGCCTGCAATGGCTTGAGCGCCGGTTTCGGCTGTTGGCGCACGCATGATCTCGATACGCTGCACCTGGCTGTGTGGCAAGGATGTCACGTCGAACCCTGGCGGGACGCGCTCGCCATCCAGCAAAATTTGTGTGTACCCGCCACCCAAACCACGCATGCGAATCGCGCCACCGCGTCCTGGCGCGCCCATGACGGTCACACCCGGCTGGCGCTTGAGCACCTCGCCGACGGTCGCATCACCCTGTTGCTCCAGTTCTTCACGACCGATCACGATCTTGGAGGCTGTGGACTCCTCACGCTCGCGACTGACGTTGTCACGTTCGGCACGAACCTCCACCTGCCCGAGGTCGGTACTGGTCTGCGCCCAGGCACCGACACAAAAACAGGCCAGCGCCACCGGTGTGAGCGGCCTGCGAAAACGTATCCCAAAATCAAAGGCTTGCATGGCCGTCATTCTGGCAGGCGAGCGCAATGCGTTTTTGCCCGAAACGTAAAAGCCCCTGTCAAGCAGGGGCTGCAAACCAGCAAAGACGCTTATTCGCCAGACTTGAACAGCGCAGCCACCTTGCGCTTGGGCTTGATGTTGGCCGACAGGCCCGAACGGCTGGGCATTGGAGCCGTCTGTTTTTCCCAAACGGGCGTCTGCGCTTCGGCAGAGCTGGCCTCGTAGGGCTTGTCAAAAAACGGATCGCGGCTTATCGCTGCGGGTCGGTAGCCGCCGCTGCGGCGCTCACCGGGCGCATCGAGCACATCGCGTGGATCGCGATCTTCACGACGGCGATAGCCACCCTCACGGTCGCTGCGCTCTGCACGCTCGGAACGATCGCCATAGCGCCCCCGGCGCTCCTCTTCAAGCGCAAAAGCCTCGACCTCGATGGTTTTCTTGGTCAGCTTTTCGATCTCGGCCACGAGACGCTTGTCCGAAGGCGCCACCAGTGTCACGGCCAAGCCGCTGGCCCCGGCACGCCCCGTGCGGCCAATGCGGTGCACATAGTCTTCGGCGTTGAACGGCACATCAAAGTTGAACACCGCCGGCACATCCTTGATGTCCAGGCCGCGCGCAGCCACATCGGTACAGACCAGCAGGTTGACTTCGCCTTTCTTGAAAGCCTCTAGCGTTTTCAGACGCTCGTCCTGGCTCTTGTCACCGTGCAAGGCGCCGGTCTTGAAACCATCACGCTCCAGCGCACGCGCCAGACGGGCACAGCCCAGCTTGCTGTTGCTGAAAATAAAGGCCTGCTGCAAGCCACGGTCGCCCAACACCTTTTTGATCACGCGACGCTTGTCGTCGTCAGCAGCGGCAAAAAAACGTTGCTCGACCGTCGAGGCGGTTTCGTTGGGCCGCGCCACCTCGATGGTGACCGGGTCTTGCAAATAGCTGCCCGCCAGGCGCTTGATCTCGGGCGAGAAGGTGGCCGAAAACAGCAGCGTGGTGCGCTGCTTGGGCAGGTAGGACAGGATGCGCTGCAGGTCGGGCAGAAAGCCGATGTCCAGCATGCGGTCGGCCTCGTCCAGCACCACGTATTCCACCTGGTTCAGCACGGCGGTCTTGGCTTCGATGTGGTCGAGCAAACGGCCAGGCGTGGCCACCAGCACTTCAACGCCTTTTTTCAGCTCGGCCGTCTGGGGCTTCATGTCCATGCCGCCAAACACCACAGCGCTACGCAGCTGGGTGTACTTGGCGTAAAGCTTGATCTGCTGCGCCACCTGGTCGGCCAGCTCGCGCGTGGGCAGCAACACCAGGGCGCGCACCGGGTGGCGCGCGGGCGAGGTGGAGGCGTTTTCGTGCTTGAGCAAACGCTGCAGCAGCGGCAGCGAGAAAGCAGCTGTTTTACCGGTGCCGGTTTGCGCCGCGCCCATGACGTCCTTGCCCGTGAGCACCACGGGAATGGCCTGTGCCTGGATGGGCGTCATGTTTTCGTAGCCCATTTCGGCCACGGCTTTGGCCAGCGAGGGCGCCAGCGACAATTGGGAGTAAGGGGTAGTCATTGCCCTCTATTGTCGCATTTTGGGATTTCAGGTTTTGGGCAGCGTCACACCCACTTGGCCCTGGTACTTGCCGCCACGGTCGCGGTAGCTGGTTTCACAGACCTCGTCGCTCTCGAAAAACAGCACCTGTGCGCAGCCTTCGCCAGCGTAAATTTTGGCCGGCAGCGGCGTGGTGTTGGAAAACTCCAGCGTCACGTAGCCTTCCCATTCGGGCTCGAAGGGTGTCACGTTGACGATGATGCCGCAGCGAGCATAGGTGCTTTTGCCCAGGCATACGGTCAGCACATTGCGGGGAATGCGAAAGTACTCCACCGTGCGGGCCAGCGCGAAGCTGTTGGGCGGGATGATGCAGACATCGCTGTTGATGTCGACAAAGCTTTTTTCGTCAAAGTTCTTGGGGTCCACGACCGTGCTGTGGATGTTGGTAAAGACCTTGAACTCGGGGGCGCAACGGATGTCGTAGCCGTAGCTGCTGGTGCCATAGCTGACAATTTTCTGGCCGGCGGCGTTCTGGCGAATTTGCCCAGGTTCAAAGGGCTCGATCATGCCGTGCTGCTCGGCCATGCGGCGGATCCACTTGTCGCTCTTGATGCTCATGAAAATTGCTCCAGTTGGGGGCATTGTAGGCAATCGGACAGCCACCCCATCGATAATCCGGCCACCCTTAACCTTTAAACGCTATTTCCTATGAAAAAAATCCTGCTTCTCGGCTCGGGCGAGCTGGGTAAAGAATTTGTCATCAGCGCCAAACGACTGGGCTGCCATGTGATCGCCTGCGACAGCTACGCTGGCGCCCCCGCCATGCAGGTGGCCGACCAGCACGAAGTGTTCAGCATGCTCGACGAAGCCGCGCTGCGCGCCGCCATTGCCAAGCACCAGCCTGACTTGATCGTGCCCGAGATTGAAGCCATCCGCACAGAGGTGCTGCTGGACGTGGAAAAAGAAGGCTTTGAAGTCATCCCCAGCGCCCGCGCCGCCAACCTGACCATGAACCGCGACCGCATCCGCGATGTGGCCGTGGGTCTAGGTGTACGCACTGCCCGCTTTGCCTACGCCGAATCCAGCGAAAGCCTGCTGGCCGAAGCCCGCGCCATTGGCTTTCCGGTGGTCATCAAGCCGGTCATGAGCTCTTCAGGCAAAGGCCAGAGCGTCGCCAAAACCGAAGCTGACATCCAGGCCAGCTGGGACTATGCCTGCGCCGGCATGCGCGGCGATCGCCAGAAAGTCATCGTCGAAGAGTTCATCGCCTTCGATTACGAAATCACCCTGCTCACCGTGCGTCAGCGCAAAAGCCCCACCCTGTTTTGCCCACCGATTGGCCACGTGCAGGAACGAGGCGACTACCAGTACAGCTGGCAACCCCAGCCCATGAAACCCGAGTTCTTGCAGGCCGCGCAAGCCATGGCCGACAAGGTCACTGCAGACCTGGGTGGTGCGGGTATTTTTGGGGTGGAATTTTTCGTCACCAAAGACGAGGTCATTTTCAGCGAACTGAGCCCTCGCCCGCACGACACCGGCATGGTCACACTGATCAGCCAGAACCTGAGCGAGTTTGACCTGCACGCCCGCGCCGTGCTGGGCTTGCCGATCCCGCTGATTGAAGCCGTCGAAGGCGCCAGCGCCGTGGTGCTGGCCGAAGGCGCTGGCAACAACCCCACTTTCACAGGTGTGGAAGCCGCCCTGAGTGAGCCTGGGGTGGATGTGCGGATTTTTGGCAAACCCACCACTCGCCCCTACCGCCGCATGGCCGTGGCCCTGGCTAAAGGCCCGGATGCCCTGACCCGCGCCCGCGCTGCTGCGGCCAAGATCAAGGTGCACACCCAGGCTTGATGTCTGCCCTGAAGCCCCGGCGCAAACCGGGGCTGCTCCATCACTTGTTGATGCGCCCCACCACCCCGGCAACGAGGTAGTTCATGTTCAGGATTTGTTCGTCACTGAGCTTTTGGCCTTTGGCCAGCACTTCGTGGCCTTCGTTGTCCACGATCGGGCCTGTGAAAGGCTGCAGCTTGCCGGCACCAATGTCTTTTTGACGCGCCAGCACTTCGTCTTGCACCTTTTTAGGCACCTTGGGACCAAAGTCGCCCACGCGGATCATGCCCTCGCGCACACCGCCCCAGACATTGCCACTCTTCCAGCTGCCATCTGCCATGGCCTTGACACGGCGGGTGTAGTAGTCACCCCACTGGTGCGTCACGGCCACAATTTGCGCGTCCGGCGCCACCATGCGCATGTCCGAGTGGTAGGCCACGGCCATCTTGCCGCGCTCTTGCGCTGCCGCCATCACAGCGGTCGAACCGGTGTGGAAAGCCACCACATCCGCTTGCTGGTCAAACAAACTCATGGCCGCCTCGCGCTCTTTTGGCGGGTCGAACCAGGCGTTGAGCCACACCACCTTGACGGTGGCTTTGGGGTTGACAGAGCGCATGCCCAAAGTGAACGCATTGATGCCCTGCAGCACCTCCGGAATCGGGAAGCCTGCTACATAACCAGCCACATTCGTCTGCGTCATGCGTCCGGCCGCAATACCCGCCAGATAGCGACCTTCGTAGTAGCGTGCATTGGAGGCCGCCACATTGGCGGCCGTCTTGTAGCCGGTGACCGACTCGAACCTGACGTTCGGAAAATCCTTGGCGACCTTGAGCGTGGGCTCCATATAGCCAAAGCTGGGCGTGAAGATGATCTGGTTGCCCTGAGTCGCCAGGTCGCGGATCACGCGCTCGGCGTCTGCACCCTCGGCCACATCGGCCACAAATGTGGTTTTGACCTGCTGGCCCAGCACTTTCTCGACGGCTTTGCGGCCCTCGTCGTGCTGCTTGGTCCAGCCCGCCTCGGTGATGGGCGAGACATAGACAAAGCCGGCCTTGACGGGCTCGGCAGCCTGGCAGGTGGTGGAAAGGGAAAAGGAAAAACAGGCGACCGCGAGCGCGGCTGCGAGGTTTTTGTACATGGTAGTCCTCTACATGGCCCCGGTGGTTGGACAAAACAAAACCCGCCGGGGCGCGGGTTTTGAGTATTTTAACTGGGTAGGTAATCCTTCCCTTTTGCAGCCCACCCATTACGGCCGTTTCAGCCGCCACTGGCAGGACGAAGAAGCGCTGGATGTGCTGATCGACAAGCTGGAGGCAGGCCAGCTCAGCCACAAACAGGCGCTGATGCAAGCGCGAAAGCTGGAAGCCACCGAAGCACCTTCCTGCGGCGGGGCATTGCCGCGATTCAGAATGCCACAATGCATCGCCCGTGCTAAAAGAGCGCGCCGAGATGATGGCGCTCCATGAGGGGATGACTTACGAGCGAGACCCTGAAAAGCGCGGCCCGTACGCACAGCAATCATGGAATTTCATTGACCGCATCACCGACACGCTGTCCAAGAAGATGGTGCGAAAGGTCAAAAACCGCTGGGGCGATGAGATCTGGCCATGGGATCGAGAGGGCTTCCGTCAGCCTTCGGCCAGATTCTCATAACTAAAGTCGCGCACCCCGGTCACGTAGTGGGTCTTCATGGATGCTCATGCTCAGCTGGCGGCTTAGCAGCGCGCTTGAGGATTTCGGTCGCAAGTTCTGGCTCGGCATCTGCAATCGAAAACATGCGAGTCGGTGCGATATGAGTAAATACCTCGGAAAGAACGGCCATGTCGTAGCCAAGCCTGTCCGACAGCGAGTTCGCTTTCAGCAGGCCAAAGCGAGCGCCGCTCGTTACTTCGTCCATGCATTGCCGAGTGACAGCCAGGTTAGATTGCAAGGTCGCGATCGCATCGATCGCTTCCTTTTTCAAGGCGAGTAGCTTCGTACCGAGGCTGCATGTGAAAGGCATCTGCCTCTGCTTGGTCATGACCGATCCCCCAGGGGCTACATGCCAGGACGAACCAGCCAAACATGACCAGCGCCGCGAACAGCACCAGGTCAATGTGGTTCACGATCCTGGCCATTGGTGCCAAATCAGGCGATCGCAAGCGTCAGATGACCGATCGGCTCTGCGGCAGGCCGTACCTTGATCTCGATGTCGTACCCAAGACGGTTCAGGCACTCCATCAGCTTGCGCTCGGAGAGGTTGGCGAAGTCACCGCGCATCATCCCTGACACTTTCGGTTGGGCTATCCCCATGCGCCGGCCAGCCTCTTCCTGGGTCAAGCCAAGACGACGCACGGCACGGGTGATCTCGATCACGAGGCCGGACTTGATCTTGAGCTTCTCGGCGTCGGCCAAGCCGAGATCGGCGAAGACGTTGCCCGAGCTGATTTCGATCTCGATGCCTTCAATCATGCGCTTTGCCATGTCGTAGCTCCTTTGCCAGCGCCTCGGCTACCTTGAGCCTGGCGCGGATGATGTCCATGTCCTCTTTCGGCGTGGCGATCCCACTCTTGCTCTTCTTCTGAAAGCAGTGCAGGACAAACACCGCTTCCGCGAACTTCACCGTGTATACGGCGCGGTAGGTACCGCCGGCATCGTCCTCGACGATCTCGAGGACACCGGCACCGCCGAAGCCCTTGAGAGACTTTGCCGCGTCATGCTTGTCCCCGCGCTGAGCGAAATCCAGGGCATGACCGAAGAACTTCCGCACATCGAGCGGAAGCGCCATCAGGTCGCGCTTGCTCCCGCCAACCCAAATCAACAGCCTCTCTGCTTCACCCATTGAACCAGTTTATACCAGTTCAGATATTAACTCAACCCTGTGCTACCAATGCGCCGTCAGCGCAACCAGCGTCGTCTGACGCTGGAGATGTTATCTGCCAAGGTGTGATAGTCCCGACCATGCCCAAGAAAAAGCCTGACCCGGCCCCTGACCTGCAGGATGAAGCCACCGAGGTGTATGAACGGGCCTACAAGCAGGCGCTGGCCCACATCCCCAAAGGCTTCAAAGGCCAGATCACCCAATTCACCCACGCACTGGTACCAGGCCGCTTTGATTGCCTTTCGGGAGGGGGACTGTGTGGCGGCCTGCACCTACCTGCGGCGGGGCATTGCTGCGAACCCCTACATTGCAGAGGGGCTGACCGGGCGCACAGTGCTGTCAGAACACCTGTACTGGCACGCCAGCAAAGTGCATGGCCCGGAATCGGCGGTCGACTATCTCGAATCCGCCGCCTGTGACTGGACACCGCAGGAGATCGACTTCGTCGACTGGGTCTTCAATGCATCACACGTACTGAAAGAGCGCACCGAGATAATGGCACTGCATGAGGGGATGACCTACGAGCGAGACGCTGAAAAGCGCGCGCCCTACGCACAGCTGTCATTGGGGTTCATTGACCGCATCACAGACAGTTTGTCCAAGAGGATGGTACGAAAGGTCAAGAACCGATGGGGAGTGGAAATTTGGCCTTGGGATCGTGACGGGTTCCAGCGTGCACCCATTCGATCACTTCAGTGACTCAAGCAAAGCAATCCGCTTCGGCCAAGACATTTCCCGCCGCATCTTTCGCTGCCAGCTTGGGCACACCATCCACAGGCTACTGCACACCCACAGTCGGATCGGACCCGGTCATCAGGTCTGAACTTATGGCAAGTCTCCGGATGGATAAATCTCAATCACGAATTCTGGCACCAAATTCTCTTTGAAGGCATCTCTATTCACATTAATGAAGGGAGGCGGATGATCTCCCGCTATAACAAATCTGACGGGCCGTGGCATCACCGCGGCCCGCTCCACTGCCTGTCTGATCAACCTGCGCTGCATATCGATAAGTTGACAGACAACGCTGGGGTGTCCTCGTGCAGCGCACTCCTGCCGAAAATCGGATGCCGAGCCATCTGGCTCCCTGTCCAGTGGCAAATGGGTATTGAGCGACAAAACATAAATAAAGCCAGCTTCTGATGCGGCGTGGCGGAACGCTAGGTCGATCACGTTGGAATCGCAGATCCCCTCGAACACCGACCCACAGTGTTGACGAAGCTCCTGCGGCCAATCGTCTTCAAAAATCACCCTGTCTAGCCCTAAGTCCCTCCACCAATGGTTACGTTCAAACATGGCACCTGTGAATCCATGCATGCCCAGTGTGCGCACCCCTCGGGACTGAAGCAGCCTCGGCAGGCACAGGGACTTGTCGGCTTCGGGCGCCTCGGACAACCCAACCCATCTACCGCAAAGTAGCCGGAATTCATTGGGAACCGTAGAGCCTCGAGATTCAGACATTCGAGTATTGATGCTTATCCTCCTCCCAGGCACGAGCCCCAAGAGTTCTGTTTCGAGGTCGCTACTCAGCTGTCGCGCCAGCCACGGGTCCGTCGGCACCCCCATTGACTCGACTAGCAGGTAAAACAGTACGCCATCCGTGTACTTGCCGATCCAGCGGCTGGATATTGCGTTGGTGGCAGCAGACTCTGCCGAATTTGATGCTTCTACTTCTATTCTCTGAGTCTGGGAAAACGACCTCGCCACGGTGATGATGGGGCTGCCGATTACGTTGAAACTGAAATAGCGAGATCCTGATTCGTGCAACGAATTGGAGCCGTTGAAAACATCCAGCCCCCCCACCAGCAAGATCGCGCTCACCACTACCATCGGGGGCCCGGGGATTTTCACGAGGCGTCTCAAGCCCAAAATGAAAGAGCTCAAACAAGCTAATGTCAACAGTAAGACCAAAGACACGGTCCAGATATTCAGATTTAATGTATGAAGGCTAGCCAAACCAACCAAGACATCAACGGGGTTCGAAAAGTGGTAAAGCCTACCAAACACGATGACTGTAGCAGCGACCACCTCGACGAGCAGCACCCCCAGTCTCAGGCGCCAAGGCCCCCAAGGCACTAGGCACATCAAAATCTCCACTGACAGGATCGGCAGGTCGGACTTGAAAAGTAATAGAAGCAGCCAGTAGGGCCCATGGATCAGTATCACACTGATCCACACTTGAGATGAAACTAGATTTCGACGCACGGACATCAAGGGATGTATTCCTCGTTGGAACAAAAGTTAATTACTCAGGATTTTCAGCAGGCTGATTGGTTTAAGTTGAGCTGGCATCCATTGACGCGACAAAACAGACTCCGTAGCTCGGAGGATGAGAACGCAGCACACAAGGACGATGCACCTCCACCAAACCGGGCGGCACCAACGCCCAAGAAGCATAGCGATGCGACGAGGAATGCCGCCGAAGCGACTCAGCTTTCCACTATTGCGGTTCATGCACACTGAATCGAATGCGAGCAAGCCGCAACAACTGTTGTCGCTCCTCTTGCGCGGGCCTGCTCAGCTGGCCGAGGGCGTCGGCAATGCCATGTATGCTACGCGCGCAGATACGTCCAATACCGTCCAGTTTTTCAATCACTTCTGGCAAGGCGCCAACATCTGTAACCAAGGATGGGCATCCCTCCAAAGCCGCTTCAACCACTACAAGGCCAAAGCCCTCCAAACCTTGTGTCGGCACGATATTCCAGTCGGCACGACGATAGAGATTGGATCGATCCTCATTGGACAGTCGGCCATGTAAGTAGATACTACTACCGCCAGGTCGACTGCCGACAAGGGCGCGAACTGGCTCGAGTTCCGGACCTTGCCCAACTATATGGAGCGTGGTGTCTGCCGACAAGGATCCTCGTTCGGCAGCTTCACAAAAGGCAGCAACTAACTCGGTAACGCCAGTGCGCTTGACCAGGCGCCTAACACAGACGAGAGTCAAGCCAGGGGCATCAGGCACAAAGGGCAGGTCTGACGATCCTGGTACGGCAGGCACGAGAAGCCTGGGATAGCACACCAGAGGTCTACGGGACCGAGCTATCCGCGGATGGATGTCCATCAACAGTTGCTGGAACGCCCTGGAAACCACGCACACCCTGCGACTCAGCGCAATGGCCGCCACCTCCAGCGCGGCCCTGACTGCTACGGTAGTGCGAGAACGCCCCTCAAGCTGAGCCTCCATTCCCGCCGGACCATGGAAAAAGTAGACGGCACGGCACAGCAGAAACAAGGGCAAGCCGACCGGGATGTTGTGGATCTCAACGCGCGTTGGACGGTAGCGGATCAGCCCGACCACAAGGCGCCACCAGACGACGAAAAACCGCTTAGGGAATTCATCGACAGGGGCCAGGGCCGACTGCTCAACACGGCCCCTTCGTAACGGTGTGTCCTCCTGCCCAAGCGCAAACACCTTGACCTCGCAGCGGCGTGCGAGTCGAGCCGCCCGACCCTCAACGTAGGTCGGGACCCCCCCGGGGCGCGAATCGGGAAAAGTCGAAGAAACAATTGCCACTCGTTGCATCAAGCAAACTCCATCCATTGATTAACAAGGTCTTCTGCACACGTCGCATTGACCTTAACAGCCTCCTGTTGACTCACGGCCCAGGCCCTGCGCAGGTCCGGCCGCTCTTGCAGCTCCTCTGCTATTCGTGCTGCCTCCGCAAAATCCCGATAGAGCATCGGACTTTTCGCGCCATAAAGCTGTTCCGCCGCTGGATTGCGCGGATGCAGCAGAGCACCGCCACTTGCGGGCACAAGGACAGACCGCGCTGTGATTTCGTCCCCCGGCCATCCCCCTCCCAACGGCTCCATCAATAGACCCAAGTTACACACGGCCTGCCGGTACACATCTTTGACCGCCGCTCCGAACAATGGCGGCAGTACGTTGACATGGGATAAGCCAGATATCCATTCGCGCCCGGCCCAGCCATCCCCAATGATCGTGATCCGCCGGCGATAGATGGTCGCCATACGCTCAAGGTCTGCAGACTTGCCGGGTGAATAGTGGCCAACAAATACCAGCCCCAGGTCATTGTTGGCCACAGCTGGTTCCTTGAGGTCGTTTTTCGAGTACAAGGGGGAAATTAACAGCGCATCGTCCCTGATGTGAGATCTGAAATGCGGGCCGAGGTTAGGCTTGGTAAAGTAAAAGGTATCCGCACTACGCAAGACCTCAAGGTATGAAGCACCATGCACACGAGGGTCGAGGTCCGGATACATTATGATGACATGAGTCCCCTGCGCCCTAGCTACATGGATGGTTGCCTCGTCAAGATGAGGTGCTTTGAAAACTACCAGCAGTCGCGGCCTGTATGCGAGCAGATAGTGCTGGATATCCGCATTGAACTTCGCCTTATATGCCCGCCGGTTAAGTCGCCGCTCGATCCTCGCCATTTGATTGGGAATTTCGTGGAACCCGTAGATGCGGTCGTCGAAGTTCACAAGATCAGGATCAACTCGCAGCAGAGCCTGGAAAATCGGGAACTCGTCCACACCGACCGTTGTGCGGAGCACACTGACCACTCTCATTTCAAGACCTCTTTGATCATTCGAACAAGTCGGTCTCGCTGTACTTTATGTTCTTGCATCAGACTTTGCCTTGGCGACGTCTTCGCGCCGAAACTAATTGCGGCGTCGAGTTCGAAGACAGCGCGGTCGACCAGGCTGTCTCCGCCAATTTCGAATAGATAGCCAGACCTCCTGACCGTGTCGAGCATTCCAGACACCCCCGTGGAAACGACAGTTACCCCAGCGGCTAACGCCTCAAGTACAAGTACTGAGTTGGCCTCGCGCACGCTGGTCACTAGCAGAATATCGATCTGACCAAGTAACAAAATAAAGTCGGAGCGGGAAACAAACTCTTGCAGCGTTAATCGTCCTCTGATCGAACAATCCTGCGCCGCAAGCGCGGTCTCAACGGCCGAGTGGAGAGGGCCGGCCCCGATCATCCTTGCCTGTGCTTCGGGATGCCGGGACAGCACTTGCGCGAAGATTTCAAGGGCCAACAATGGGTTCTTGCGTTCTATAAGTGCCCCCGCCCACAGCAATCGAGTCCCGCTCGCGAGTTCAGATGGCCGACAATCAGGCGGCTCTTGCACGCGCTCGATCAGGTCTTCAACATCCACCTCTGGGTGATGTACGGACATGGACTGTAGAGCCACGGGCATCGCTGAAAAGTCATGAGATGTCGCGGCAACAACGAATCTGAAACGCCCCCAGCGATGCGCGATACCTAGCAACCGCCGAGCAACACTGAGTACTGCAGCGTACAAGGCGTACCTGCAGCGAAACCTTAGAGTGATCCCCTTTGTCTTTCCGTACCAAGGCCGCTCGAGCCCTGTCAACGGTCCAAGTATGTCGCATCGCAGCCAGAGCAAGGCTATCAAGTTGAACAGAACATTCGCCTGCCCGCTCTTCCAAACGAACTCCCCCTTCCTGATGTCGTCAGCGGCCCGCCTGTAGAGATCCGTCAAGTCAAGGAGGAAATGCCATGGCGTTGCATGGTGGCCTTCGGCATCAGCACGTTTCATGTCCACCAACCGGAGTTCCACACGATTATCCAAGCCACGTTGAGTCAGCCATGTTTGGATGTGACGCTCATTAGAACCGCGGCGAGTGGTCCAAAGCAGAATCGGTCCAGCGTGGCATCTCGCGAGGGCTGCCAAGGCAACCTGCGGAACCTGAAATTCGGACCCTTTGGTCGGGTCAAACAGGTCGCTGACAATATGGGCACGACTACACGCAAACATCAAGCTGACCCAGTATGCTACGGTTACTTATTTCCGAACGAAAACGCCTAATGCGCGGAACTGCAGCCAACAATTCATGAGGGAATGCTTCGTTGACATAGACCTGCCAGCCGGCACTGGCTGCCTCAAAGGCGGCCAGCCCAAATCCCTCATACTTGGAAAAGAGCACTAGCGGCCCGCTGTTTCGGCAGATCCAGTCTGACACGTGTCCATGAAACCTGATTGCACCCCTAGCTTCTTCGAGCAACATAGCCTTAATCGTTGACTCGCACTCACCATAATGATCGATAACAGTCGGAAAGCCGCCACATTGGTTCCAGTCAGCAACTTCACGAACAAAACGGCGCAGCCCCTCAAGATCTCGAGAACCGCGTCCTCGCTCCCGATTCAGTCTGCATACAACGTTGAAGGTACGGATCATATGAGGTGGCGATACCATGTCCATACACGTTGAAATGCGAACCGCATCGAGTTCATGTCGCGCTATGGGCAGGACTACGGTTCGTCGCCTAAGCAGGATACTCCGCCCTGTTCCAGTCGAGTTGACAAAAATCCTCCGGGCCAGCGTCAAAACCAACATGATGTAAAGCAATATAACTGCGAGGTGAACGGGATCTCGCCATGTTACAGAGCGGTGGTAAGGCACCTGGAGATAAACATCTGCGCGGCGCAACATGAGTGCACTCATCAGCAGGACCGCGATATCCCGGGGGCCGGCGGTGCACAATGCATGCCCGTGGACGCGCTGGTGATACACCCCCTTCAGTACAGCCGGTGTGCCTGAACTGTATGCAAGCAACCGGGTATCACCTATGCCGAAGATGTGCGCAAGCTTGCGAGCTACCAACTCGCCTCCCCCCTGACCAATACCATGTACCGTGACAAAAGACGGTGTACGAAGCAGAGAAGGGAGATCACTTAAGGTCAGCATGGTAATTCGATAGGTTTAGCAGGCTGCTCAAAATCTATTTTTGCCTCCAAGAACATGCTTCTGAAGCCCTGTTTGAGGCCGGAAAGCACCAAATCGATGTGGTAACTCCCACGTTTTCCTGAAAAAATGGCTTACCAAATGCTATTTTTTGGGTGCCAATATAGTTTTTGAGCAACCTGTTAGTAGCTGCGATAAGAAAAACAACATGACGTAATCACGCAAGGTCTCGTAAAGCATCACAAGAAATACGCCACTGAGGCTTTTCGGATATAGGAAAATGCACTTGACCACCTGAAACGCGACGAGGGCAATTATCAAACTCGACCGGAGTCCGCGCACCCGAGCCAGCAACCAAAAGCTTGCAACAACCATCAAATAAGTCAGAGTCTGAAACAGAATCGCCCCTGAATATCCATCAAACAGAATCCCCTCACCAATGTATGTGATGGGTAATGACACACCCTCCCTAGGATCGATATCCAACTTGTACTTCAAAATATGCTCGGACCCGTTAATTGAGAAGTCGTACTGGATACCAAACCATCGACCTGGAATCGAGGCGATCCTGACAAAAGACTCCATCAGTACAGTTAGGTCAGATCCTTGCTCGCGCTGGCGCACTAGAGCGTGATGCCAGTAAGGTTCGGCGGCTCGGTAAAGCGTTGCAAACAGCGTGTCCTGCTGCTCGTCACGGATTGCGCCCCACGCACCTAACAATGCGATTGTCAATAGGCCGAGCATGGCAACTTTCACTGAAAATAGCCGCGGAGCAACCGCATGTTGGAGGCGTCTGGGTACGACACCCGACGCCATGCTGCCCGGAAAGTTCGCGATAGGAACGAGTTCCCTACATGTCGTCAATTGGAGATGCAAAGCGATCCAGACGGTGAGAAGTAACTGGACGACAAGCCCTCGGCTGCCGCTTAGAATAAGTGCTAAAGCGAGGGCAAGGACAGACAACATACCACCAAGCCGCCGGAGACCGGTACTCCGTGATTCAACATATACAGCCACAGCACAAATGGTCACGAGATTGCCGAGGACCTGCGCAATTTGCAATGGTATGCTTCGTGCAGCATAGCCAACATCTACATCGGATTGTCGGTAGTCAAGCCCCCCAAAGAGCAGGAATATCAGTATCCATCCGCCGATGAAAATCTGTAGCCCAGTCTGGCCTTGCACCCGACTAGCCGGTAATAATGTGCGCCACGACTGTCGCTTAATGAGGAGCAGCCCAACCACCAAAGGTATCACCAAGGAGGCGTTGAGAGCAAGAATCTCGAACGTAATGTCCCCCCTGTAAAAAATTATTTCCTGGAACCCGAAAGCTAAAATCAATACCGGAACAACACAAAAAATACCCAGGGTTGCCCAGATTAAGGCCCACGTGGCTATCCTAAGCGATTCGCGCATGATATTTGTGCACAGCATAGGCAATCGATAGCGGGACCGGCAAGCACCACCCCAGTGCAAATAGGGTTCCCGACTTCCAAAGAACGAGCAAAATGAAGAGTGCGCACAACACGTAGGCTAGCAGCAGGTGGTAGCCAAACCTGAGCATGTCGCTCGGCGGCAAATAGTCGACATACAGGAAACCGCGCGTCAAAGGATAGAGTGCCAGCAGTACGGCGCCCGAACCGACTATGTGGCTCAGGCTTTCGCGGTCAATCTTTGGGAGCAGGAAGTCGAATAACTGCAGCTGATCATGCATCTCCCAAGCAATAAGGGCTGCACCACCCGAAACAGCCAGGGATAGCAGTCTCGCCGACAACGAAGCTGGCTGATGTAGTTCCCAACGAGCGAAGGCTTGGCGGATACTGGTACTCAGGGTGTTCAAATAGCCGACAGCCATGTACCCGGCCTCTACGGTCTTGGCCGGCAGAAGTCCCGCTTGATCAACCCCCATTGCGCAAAATGACGTCGCAATGGACTCAAACAGTCCCTTACCTGCACGCAACACCCCGTCCAGCCGAAACGACCTAACAAGTTGGCCATGCGTAACCGAGTGACCCAACGCAGTCAAGCGACGCAGGTCGACGACAGGCCACGCCTTATAACGATAACAGATGACGAAGGAGGCTAAGAAATTTGATAGTAAAACACCAAAATAATCGATCTCGAACCAGAACACTAAAAGGCCAGTACCTACGGCACGGACAAAAGCCCCAGAAAATTGAATGCTCCAAAACCTGTCTGGATCCACCACTTGCGCGCGCCCAGAATCCATAAAGGTTGCATACTGGAAAGCAATCCCAACACAGATAATTCCCAAATAGAAGCCTAAATGGTTCGGCACCCGCGCGAAGGCAGCAACCGCTAGAGATCCTGCCACCATGAGCCAAGCGAAACAGATAACTAGGTCAACTCGAAGTGTGCGCCTGATTGCTGACGTTGACGCAAGAATTAGCTTATCCTTGCGGTTAGATGCTAGAGATGCCATCAGAATTTGAAGAAGCATCCCCAAGGTGACGGCAACCACGTACGATTTGACACCGAGAGGATCCTGAGTGACCGCCAACTTGTAACCCGCCACACCGCTAACAATCGATAAGACGGCGCATAATGTCGGAAATAGGTGCATATGAGAACCACTAGCCCTAGTATTTAATGAGCCAAGCTCTCAGCAATAACCCGGATATGGTCCGTTCCGGATTAGTGAAATTTCGAAGCCGTAGCCGCCGCCCCAGAAACAGCGCTGTACACCATGCCGCTGAGACGGTCACGAAAATTTTGCTGTTATTGTCCATACTATTCATTAGCGCCCGTAGTGGTCTTCAAAACGAACGATGTCGTCTTCGCCCAAATAGCTACCGGACTGAACCTCGATGATTTCCAGCGGGATGGTGCCGGGGTTGGCTAGGCGGTGCACCTCGCCCAGCGGGATGTAAGTGGACTGGTTTTCAGTGAGCAGCAGCACTTTGCTGCCATTGGTGATTTCGGCGGTGCCTTTGACGACGATCCAGTGCTCGGCACGATGATGGTGTTTTTGCAGGCTGAGGCTGGCACCTGGCTTGACTTGGATGCGCTTGACCTTGAAGCGCCCGCCTTCGTCGATGCTGTCGTACCAGCCCCAGGGGCGGTGCACCTTGCGGTGCAGGGTGTGTTCTTCGCGCTTTGTGGCCTGCAGCTGACTGACGATGTGCTTGACGTCTTGGCTGCGGGTTTTGTCAGCCACAAGCACGGCGTCGGGCGTTTCGACCACTATGAGGTTACTCACGCCGACCAGGCTGACGAGTCGGCTGGAGGCGTGCACCAGCGTGTTGCGGCTGTGGGTGGTGAGTACGTCGCCCACGTGGGCATTGCCGTGCTCATCTTTCGGCAACACGTTCCAGACGGCATCCCAGGCACCAAGGTCGCTCCAGCCGGCATCCAGCGGTACCATTTTGATGAGGAAGGCGCTGCCAGGGCAGCGTTCCATGACGGCGTAGTCGATGGATTCGTTGGGGATTATGGTGAATTCGGTCTTGCCGGGGCGAATGAAAGGCGTGGCCGGGTTGGCGTCGGTGCTACGCGCTTCCCAGGCAGCCTGAGTAGCTTGCAGTATGTCGGGTCTGAATTGCTCCAGGGCTTTTAGCCAGACCGAGGCTTTGAGCACGAACATGCCTGCGTTCCAGTAATAACCACCCTCGGCAAGGTACTGCTGTGCGGTGGCAGTGTCTGGCTTTTCTACGAATCGCTGGACTGAATGGATTGCTTCGGCTTCGCCTCGCAATGACTGGGACGTTTGGATGTAGCCATAGCCCGTTTCGGGCCGGTCGGGCTTGATGCCCAGAATGACGATACTGCCCTCTTCAGCCTCGCGCACGGCTTGCTGCATGGCTTGAGTAAAGGTGGTGGTGTTGGCGACCGTCTGGTCAGCCGGGGTGACGACCAGTACGGGGTCCGTGCGGTTTTGTTGTGCGGCCAGCGCCGCCAGAGTGAGCGCTGGGGCGGTGTTGCGGCCCACGGGCTCCAGCAGAGCAGCGCCCAGTTCGATGCCGACTTCCCGCAGTTGCTCGGACGCCAAAAAACGGTGTTCTTCGCCAGTGACGATCAGAGGCTTGGCCACCTGAATGTCGTCTGCACCCAAAGCGACCAAGCGTTGCACAGCTTGCTGGAAGAGGCTTTCGTTGCCGGTCAGGCTCAGGAACTGCTTGGGGAAACTGGCGCGTGACAGAGGCCACAGGCGGGAGCCGGAGCCGCCGCAGAGGATGATGGGGGTAACTGAAATCAAGCTTTTTTAATTTTTCTGGGCCTAGCTGCGCTCGCAACAACGGGGCTGAATAGCAAAAAGGTGACGGGCGAGCACCACTTGAAGCGAACCAGGCGGGCATACAAGGTGATATACCCCAGGGCAAACAGGACGCAGGCTGCAGCCCCAAGCCAGGTGCTGTTCAGCACGAGCAGGCCTACGGCAACTGCGGGCAGCGTCATGACGGCCAGCACCATGCCCGTGACGGGGTTGCGCAAGAGCCTGGCCAGGGCGGGCTCGTTGGGGTAGAGGCGCGCAAGCCAGGGGGAGACCACGCGCCGCATCATCAGGGTGTGCAGGTGCAGGCGGTCGGGTGCGCCGGGAGAGGTGTGCGTGACGCGCCTGCGGTAAATGCTGAACAGCACTTCTGTCACGGGGTGGATGCAAATGAGCAGGGGCACAAAGGCGCTGACACCGTGGTTACGCTCGATCAGCAGCACGCTGGCCCAGGCCAGGGCAAAGCCGCCAAAGTAGCTGCCGCCGTCGCCCAGAAAGAGTTTGCCCCAAGGCCAGTTGATGAGCCAAAAGCCCATCATGGCGGCGGCAATGGCGGTGCAGGCCATGGCAAGGTTCATATCGCCCACCACTGCAGCCACCGCGGCCAGCCCGCCCAGCGCAATGACCACAAAACCACTGGCCAGGCCATTGAAGCCATCCACAATGTTGACGGCATTGGCCACGCCGCCCACGGCGAAGGCGGTAAAGGCCACGGAAATGAGGGTGTTTTGGAGCAGTGGGTCAACCCAAGGAATATCCAAAGAGGTTAAGGACACGCCCGTCAGCAACCAGCCCAGCACGCCCGAGGCCATGGTGGCCAGCAGCCGCGCGCTGACGCTGACTTTTTTGGTGAGGTCTTCTGCCAATCCAAAGCCGAAGGCCGGCAGGCCCGCCAGCAGCAAGGTGCCGAGGATTTGCGCGGGTTCGGGCCGGGCCACCGCCCAGCCAGCAAACACGCCCGCCACAATGGCGATGCCGCCCACACGTGGCGTGGGGTGTTGGTGCATTTTTTGGATGCCCCTGATGCTGTCCAGCGTAAAGCGCCCGTGCCAGCGTTTGGTCAGGACCAGCAACACCGCCACTGCCAAAGAGGCCAAGCCCGCCACGTACACCGATGACGGCAGGCTGGGCAGGCTGGGCAGGCTGGGCAGGGTCATTTAAGCTTTACCTAGCGCGCGGCGCCAGCTGGTTTTGATGCTGGCCAGTTTTTGGGCGGTCTCAATGTCTTGCGCGCCGTTGCGCAGGGCTTGGCGCACGAACACGAACAGCAGCAGCGCAAAGCCGGTGGCAAGCGTGGCCAGAATGGCGATCAGCGCTTTTTTGGGTTTGCTTTTGCGCTCGGGCGGCTGGGCCACGTCCACCACCTGGATGACGGCGCCTTCGCGGGCTTCGTCGAGCTTGGCCACTTCAAACTGTTTGGCAAACAGCTCGAACAGGGTTTCCTGGTATTTGAATTCGCGGTAGGCGCTCACGTAGTCGCCCTGGGCTGTGCCCTGCCCTTTGTCTTGCTGAGATTGTTTGGCCAGCTGGTTGCGCAGGTTGGCCAGCTCGGTCAGGGCTTGTTTGAATTCGGGCGCGGTTTCGGCCAGGTAGCCGCGCATGGCACCCACCCTGACTTCTTGTGCGGTCACTTGCGCTTGCAGGGCTGCCACGGCGGCGACCGCTGTGCCAGGGTCGGACTTGAGCACGCTGCTGGACACGCCGGTTTCGCGCAGGGCCAGCTCGGCCTGGGTCAGCCTGGTTTTGGTTTGCTCCAGCTGCTTTTCAAAAAACTGGCGGCGCTGCTGCGCCTCGGTCACGGCCAGGCGGCCCATGAGTTTGCGCAACTCGTCTACATGGGCATTGGCCAGGTCGGCGGCAAACTGCGGGTCTTCGTCATCCACCTCGACTTTGATGATGCCGTCTTTGCCAGCGCTGATCTTGACCTTGCTTTCCAGTGTTTTGCGGGCGTCTTGCTTGAACTCTTTTTCGTAACGCTCCATGAGTTTGAAGCGGTCAATCAGCGCGTTTTCGATGCTGTTGCTTTTGAGAAAGGCGACGTATTGGTCCGCCGGGTTCTTCAGGCCGGCAGCCGCACCGGCCATGCCACCCAGTGCGCCCAGGCTGGCCAGCATGCTGGCGGCCATGCCTTGCTGCTGTTGGGGAGGCAAAAAGGACATCTCTGCCGTGAAGGTGGGCTTGATGGCAAAGCTGATGCCCAGCGCCGCCAAGCCGACGGCCAGCGGGCCCAGCACCAGCAGGCGCAGGTTGTCGACGATGGTCTGCAACAGGTCGAGCAGGTTGATTTCGTCGTCTTCGGGGAGTTGGGCTTGGGTGTCTTGCATGTCACTCATGTCAGTACCCCAGGGCTTTGAAGCCGGCGGCGCCCATGCCGAATTGGTAGAGCAGCGCGGTCCAGTCTTTGGCGCCTTGCATGAAGCGGGTGTAGCTGGTGCGTTTGTCGAGCACTTCGGGCACGAACACGCTGTCGCCGGGCATGAGGGTGGTGCTCATGAAGCTGCGGTTGCCAAAGCCGGCAAAACTGCGCTGCGCTTCGTTGGCCACCACGGTGCCGTCGGCGCGAATGAGCAGGGTGCCTTCCAGGTCGGCGTCGCGGGTGGGGCCGGCGCGGTTGATGTAGTCGCCCACGGTGTCGCCCTTGCGGTAAATAAAGCTGGTTTTGGCCAGCACCGAGCCAAACACGGCCACAAAGCTGGGGCGCAGGGGCACGGTGATGGTGTCGCCGTCTTCCAGCAGCAGGGCGGGGTACTTGGCTTGGGTGGGGTCCATTTCCAGAGCGATGCGGCCGCTGGCCTTAAGGGTGCGCAGGCGGGCCACGGTTTGGCGCTGGGTGGTCAGCTGGGCCTGAACGCTGGCAGCGTCCGCGCTGTTGGGGCTGGCGTTTAGCAGCAGCGCGCTGGCCATGGATTCTGTCTGGGCCTGCATTTGCGAGACGGCCTCGTCCAGGTTGGCTTGCTGTTGTTTGCGCGTGCTTTCGCGGGTAAAGGTGGTGCCGTAGGCGTAGGCGTTGGCCGTCAGGCCGCCAGCGCGTTTGAGCAGGTCTTCCAGCGTGTCGCCGGGCTGGATTTGGTAGATGCCGGGTACGTTGACTTCGCCACCAATGTTGACAAAGTGCGAGCGCTTGGCCATAGGCACGGGCACGTCTTTCACGCCAAAGATGGTGACCACGTCGCCGGGCTGCAGCTCGATGTTGTTGGCGGGGTCTTTGTCGCGGATGGCTTTGGACAGGTTGAACGGGATCAGCTCGGTCTTGACCTCTTTGACATTCAGGCGTTCGACGGCGGCGTAGTCCCAGTTGATTTCTTCGAGCAGGTTTTTAACTTCGCTCACCACGCGGTCGTCCGTCACGGCCTTGCCAGATTCGTATTGGACAACGATGTTCTTGCGCTGGTAGTAGTCGTGTTGAATGAGGGCGGCTGGCTCCGGAATCAGGTCGGAGATGCGCATGCCCTTGGTGTACGCATAGCGCAGGGGGTCGGCCACGTTGCCACGCAGGGTCACGGCGTTGGCAAAGGCCGGGCTGATGGGGAACAGGGTGACCACGTCGCCGTCGCGCAGGGTGCTTTGCAGGCCGGCGGCATCGAGCGTGCGGGACGCGACGGTGCGGGGCGCGGCCACGGCGGCGCTGTCCACCCGCTCGATTTGCGCCTTGTGCGGGGTGGTGAGCACGCGCAGGCCGCCGCTGTAGCCCAGCAGGGCCTGCAGGTTTTCGGTGTCGTTTTTAAGTTCGTAAATGGCGGGCTTGTCCAGCGCGCCCAGCAGGGCCACGCGGGGACCTGCGGGGGGAATGACGATCACGTCACCGGGCTGCAGGGCGGCGTCTTGCGCGGTGCTGCCGTTTTGCATGAAGTCGTACACGTCCAGGCTGGTGACCTTTTGGCCACGGCGCATGAGCTCGATGCGGCGCATGGAGCCGGTGGCCGACGGGCCGCCGCTTTCGAACACGGCGCTGAGCAGTGTGGACAGGCCCGAGATGGTGTAGAGCCCAGGGCGCTTGGCCTGGCCAACAACATAGACCTGAATGGAGCGCAGGCCGCCCAGGGTGGCCGTGAGCTCGAAGTTGCGGTACACGCGCGAGACGTTTTTGGAGAGCACTTTGTCGAGCTCGTCCGCACGGGTGCCGGCCACGGTGACGGGGCCGATTTTGGGAATCATGATCTGGCCGTTGCGGTCTACGGTGAGGCGCAGGGCCATGTCCAGCGAGCCCCAGACTTTGAGGTCCACATCGTCACCCGGGCCCACTACGTAGGCCGAGGGCACGGGCACGTTGGCCAGCGAATTGAAGTTGTTGGCCTTGAACAAGGCTTCGCCATGAATGGGCAACAGCCGGCCCGTGCTTTGTTGCACGAACAGCTGGAACTGGTTGGGCGCCTGCGGGGTTTGGTCTGCAGGCCCGGTGGTGTTGGCCTTTGGGCCTTCGCCCTTGCCCAGCTGCTGCGCGCCGGCGTCGAGCGCGGCTTTTTGTGCGCCTTGTTGCGCTTGGGTACGCGCAGCATTCAGCATGGCGGCTTGGGCTGCGGGGTTGCCTAGATTGAGGTTACTCACACCCGCTTCTGCAGAAGCATTGGGTCCCGCCGGGAGTGCGGCAGCATCTTGCGCATAAGTTCCGTGTCCGGCAAGCAAGCCCACCGCCAAGGTCAAGAAGCTAAAGATATAACGAGGTGGTTTCATGATTTTTGGTTTCTGATTTCGCAGAGCAATTGCGAAAACGGGCGCGCAAGCTACCGCAGCGCAAACACAACTGTTTGCACAAAATGTCTTGACCGATATGCGGGGGATGGGATTTACCAGTGCACTAACGACGCTTGAGGGTCGAGACCCCCATCAGGTTTAGTCGCGTCGTGATGTTGGCTTGCAGCTGCATGAGCTGCTTTTGATCCAATGCATTCACATCCAGGCGAATACATGTATTGACCAAGGGGCAGCCCAGATAGGACTCTAAAACTGCAACGACATTTGCGCGCGGCATTGAAAGGCCCACCATCCATCGGCGCACAGCCTCTGCCGACAAAATGAGCTCCCCGCCTGTAAAAAGATCAAGCTCGCGCGACAGGAAGGCACTGGTGACGTGTCGTCCGAACTTTCTTTTCAGCGCGTCTCGCAAGGTTTGCGAAAACTCCTTGGCTGAGGTGTTCATTGCTGGGCAACGGTTGTGTGTAAGACGCTTTGAATCTAGTCAGAAATAGAATCAAAAACGCAAGCATTCTTGGAAAGTGAGCTTGTATTGCGCTGGATTTATGGAATTTATATCCTTTTTTGGGATATTCCTGATTGGGATACACCATGTAGCCCCATGTTGACCACCAACCGTAAAGATTTGCTGCGATTGCGGCTCAGGCAAATGCGCCTGGACAAAGGGGTGCGTCAGGTTGACCTGGCAGAGGCTTTAGGCCGTCAACAGTCCTATGTGGCCAAGTTTGAGTCTGGGGAGAAGACTCTGGGCTTTATTGAAGTGCTCGATATTTGCCAAGCCCTCAAATGCAACCCTGCTACCTTGCTGCGGGAATTGATGAAATAAAAAAGGGCTGCCGAAGCAGCCCTTGTTCAGACGCTCAGAGGCAGATCACTTGCCGCTGGGGATCTTGCCTTCAACGCCCTTGACGTAGAAGTTGATGCCGCCGAGGAACTTGTCATCAGCCACAGCGTCCTTGGCCAACACTTCCTTGCCGTCCTGACCGACGATCGGGCCTTTCCAGATTTCGAAGCTGCCGTCTTTCAGGCCAGCCTTGACTTCGTCGAGTTTGGCCTTGGCGTCAGCGGGCACATCGGCAGCGACGGACACGAAGTCGATCGCACCCTCTTTGACGCCCCACCAGGCGGCCTGGTTACCTGCCCACTTGCCTTCAAGCGCTTCACGCACGGCCTTGACGTAATAAGGACCCCAGTTGATCACAGCAGAGCCCAGGTGGGCTTTGGGACCGTAGGCGCTCATGTCGCTGTCCCAGCCGAAGGCACGCTTGCCCATTTTTTCGGCGGTTTGCAGCACGGCGCTGGAGTCGGTGTTTTGCATCAGCACGTCAGCGCCGCCGTTGATCAGAGCGGTAGCGGCTTCGGTTTCTTTTGGTGGGTTGAACCACTCGTTGACCCACACCACTTTGGTCTTGACCTTGGGGTTGACCGACTGGGCACCCAGGGTGAAGGAGTTGATGTTACGGATCACCTCGGGAATTGGGATGGAAGCAACCACGCCCAGAGTATTGGATTTGGTCATCTTGCCAGCCACGACGCCAGCCATGTAGGCGCCCTGGTAGGTGCGGCTGTCGTAGGTGTTCATGTTGGCGGCTTGCTTGTAGCCGGTGGCGTGCTCGAACTTGACGTCAGCGGTATCGGCTGCGACTTTGAGCATCGGCTCCATGTAACCAAAGGTGGTGCCAAAGATCAGCTTGTTGCCTTGGGAGGCCATGTCGCGGATCACACGCTCGGCATCAGCGCTCTCGGGGACGTTTTCCACAAAGCTGGTGACCACTTTGTCACCAAATTCTTTTTCCACGGCTTTGCGGCCGTTGTCGTGTGCAAAGGTCCAGCCACCGTCACCCACAGGGCCCACATAGGCGAAGGCCACTTTCAGGGGCTCGGCCTTGGCGGGCGCTGCAGCAGCAGGCGCCTCTTCTTTTTTGCCACAGGCCACCAAGGCTGCAGCAGTCACAGCTGTCAGGGCCACCATCTTGATGATGGAACGCTTGGAAAAGTCAGTCATGTCAAGTTCCTTTTAGGACAACGAAAAAATCAGACAACCGGCGCATTATGAACCGGGATGGAACGGTTTCCCCAGGGAGGCCGGCATGTTGATCCGGATCCAGGTGGGGTTACGCGAGATCAGCGCCAGCACCACAATGGTGGCCACATAAGGCATGGCCGTCAATGCCTGGCTGGGAATGTCCACCCCCATGCCCTGCAAGTGAAACTGAAGCATGGTCACGCCGCCAAACAAGTAGGCACCAAGCAAGACCCGTGCCGGTCGCCAGGTGGCAAAGGTGGTCAGCGCCAGGGCAATCCAGCCTTTGCCGGCCACCATGCCTTCAACCCACAAGGGCGTGTAGATCACCGAGATATAGGCGCCGGACAGACCACACAGCGCCCCCCCCAGGACCACGGCCAACAGCCTGATGCGGCGCACTGGATAGCCTAGTGCATGCGCCGATTCGGGCGATTCGCCCACCGCACGCAGGACCAGGCCTGCACGACTCCTGTACAAAAACCAGATCAACCCCAAAGCCAAGGCCATGGCCACGTACACCATCGGATGCTGCTTGAACACGGCCGTCCCGATCCACGGCAGATCACCCAGAACAGGGATGGAAAAATGGGAGCGCTCAGGCAGTTTTTCCTGCACATAAGCAATACCTGCAAAAGCCGAGAAGCCAACACCAAACAAACTCAGGGCCAGGCCCGTGGCGTACTGGTTGGTGCCCAGCCAAATGACCAGCGCAGCAAAAATGGCAGCCATGAAAGCGCCCGCCCCCATGCCTGCGGCAAAGCCCAGCCAGTCGTTGCCGGTGTGCACCACGGTGGCAAAACCGGCAATGGCGGCGCACAGCATCATGCCCTCGGCTCCGAGGTTGACGATGCCCGCTTTTTCATTGATCAACAGGCCCAGGGCCGCCAGCGCCAGCACAGTGCCGGCGTTGAGGGTTGAAGCCATCAGGAGTGCGTAGGTTTCCATCTCACTGTGCTCCTTGCTTGCGCACCCAGCGCAGACGGTACATCACCAAGGTGTCGCAGGCGAGCAGGCAAAACAGCAACAAGCCCTGGAACACACCAGTGATGGATTTGGGCAAGCCAATACGCGATTGCGCCAGCTCACCGCCGATATAAAACATGCTGAGCAAGATGGCCGAGAACACCATGCCCACCGGATGCAAACGCCCGACAAAAGCCACGATGATGGCGGCAAAGCCATAGCCTGCAGGCACATAGGGCGTGAGCTGCCCTATGGGCCCGGCCACTTCCAGCGCGCCAGCCAGACCCGCCGCACCGCCAGACACCAGCAGCGCCGTCCACAAGGCTTTGCGCGAAGAGAAGCCCGCGTAGCGCGCGGCATCGGGCGCCAGCCCGCCCACCTGCTGGGCAAAACCGGCACGGGTTTTGAACAAAAACACCCACAGCAGGCCGACACCTGCAAGTGCGAGCAAGAGGCCCATGCTGACACGGGAGCCACTCATGAGGCGGGGCACCAGCGTCACGGCCTCGAAGGTCTTGGTTTGAGGAAAGTTGTAGCCGGCAGGATCTTTCCAGGGGCCATAAACCAGGTAACCCAGGACCATCTGCGCGACGTAAACCAGCATCAGGCTGACCAGGATTTCGCTGGCATGAAAGCGGTCACGCAACAAGGCCACCAGGCCAGACCAGAGCATGCCGCCAGCTGTGCCCGCGAGCAAAACAGCAAGCACAATGAACCGACTGGACTGCGGATCGGCCATCAGCGCCACGCCCGAAGCGAAGATGGCGCCCATGACGAATTGCCCTTCGGCACCAATGTTCCAGACGTTGGAGCGAAAACACACCGCCAGCCCCAATGCAATGATCAACAGCGGCGTGGCCTTGACCATCAGTTCACCCAGGGCGTACGAACTTTTGACGGGCTCCCAGAAAAACATTTGCAACCCGCGCACCGGGTCCTTGCCCAATGCAGCAAACAAAATCATGCCCACAACGACGGTCAGTGCCAGCGCCAACAGGGGCGATGCCCAGGTCCACAAACGTGAGCGCTCAGCGCGTGGTTCAAACCGCAACATGATCACCCTCCCACAAACCGCTCATCCACTCTCCAATCGTTTCGGTGCTGGCCTGACTGCGCGGCAAACTGGGGGACAAGCGACCCTTGGCAATCACATGCAGACGATCCGCAATTTCAAACAACTCATCCAGCTCTTCGCTGACCACCAGCACAGCACAGCCGGCATCGCGCAGCGCCAGAATTTCGGCCCGAATCTGCGACGCTGCGCCCACGTCCACCCCCCAGGTGGGCTGCGAAACAATCAACAACCGGGGTTGAGCACTGATCTCGCGGCCCACGATGAATTTCTGCAAATTTCCACCAGACAAAGATCGGGCGGGGGCATGTGCTCCAGCGGCCTTGACCTTGAAGCGGGCAATGATGTCCTGCGCCTGCGCCTGCAACTTGCCGCCCTGGATCCATCCGCTTTTGCTGACCGACTCGGTCCGGGTGAGCAGCAGGTTCTCCGCCAGGCTCATGCTGGGCACAGCGCCACGCCCCAGACGCTCTTCGGGCACAAAGTGCAAGCCCAGTTTGCGACGGTGCGCAGGTCCCATGTCGGCAACGTTTTGGGCATCCATGCGAATGCTGCCTTGCGGTGCTCGGGTGTCCTCGCCCGATAAAGCCCACATCAACTCTCGCTGCCCGTTGCCAGACACACCGGCCAGGCCCACCACTTCGCCGCTGCGCACCTGCAGGTCGATGCCATTGAGGTTCACGCCAAAAGGATCATCGGTTTGCAGGCTCAGCGCTTTCACATCCAGCACCACAGCTCCCGCATCGCGCGGCACCGGGGCCAGCGCGGGTGGCTCTGCGCCAATCATCAGTCGACTCAGACTGGCGTTGGACTCTTCACGTGGATCACATGTTCCTGTCACTTGCCCGGCCCGCATGACGGTGCAGGCACTGCACAACGCACGAATTTCGTGCAGCTTGTGGCTGATGTAGAGCAAGCTGCAGCCCTGCTCAACCAGTCTATGGAGCACCACAAACAACTTCTCAACAGCTTGCGGCGTCAGCACCGAAGTGGGCTCATCGAGGATCAACAGCTTGGGGTCCGTCAACAAAGCGCGAATGATTTCGACGCGTTGCATTTCACCCACGCTCAGGGTATGCACCGGACGCGCCGGATCAATATCCAAACCGTACTCGCCCGCCTTGGCTTCGATGCGCCGCGTGACCTCGGCCAAAGCCATGGACTTGTCCAGGCCCAGCCACACGTTTTCGGCCACGGTCAACGTGTCAAACAGGCTGAAGTGCTGGAACACCATGCTGATGCCCAATTTACGCGCCTGTTGTGGATTGCGTATGTGCACCGGCTGGCCATTGAACAGCACCTGCCCCTCGTCGGGCTTGACCGAGCCGTAGATGATTTTCATCAAGGTGGACTTGCCCGCACCGTTTTCGCCCAGCACGGCATGGGCCTGCCCTGGCAATACGGTCAGCGACACATCACGGTTGGCCACCACGCCGGGGTAGCGCTTGGTGACATGGGCTAGCGACAGGCGCGGCGTGGGGTTGGCTAACATCGGACTCCTTGGCAGGGCCTGCACAGGCGGCCCAACAACTGACTAGCAAGTTCACTGCCAGATTTTAGACCGGTCAACCCTGCCATCACCGACAATATGGCATGACTTCGTCTTCCGTCACGGGCCTCATTCACGACCCTGCTGCCAGCCAGCGCGAGTCGGTACGCAAGGCCATTGCCCAGTTCCAGCAACGCCTGCAGGAGGCGGGACTCGATTTTCGCGACCCGCCTGAAGAACCCACTTCGTGCTGCGGCCGCGGCTGCCATGGCTGCGTCTGGGAAGGCTACGAAGCCGCTTTGACCTGGTGGTATGAAGAAGGTGGAGAACTGCTTGCGTGAGCTCCGCTCAGGCGCCCGCGAGTGAGCGCAGTGCGTCCGGATTGGTCAGCTGCAGGATGCGGCCTCGGCCGCTGATGAGTTCGCTCTCACGCAACTGGCGAAGGATGCGCGAAAAGGTTTCGGGAGCGATGCCCAATTGCGTTGCAATGATGCGTTTGCGCTCGTTCAAGTAAACCTGCAAACGCTTGGTCGCCGGATCCTGCTCGGCATGGCGCAGCAACCATTCAGCGCAACGGGCATCGGCATCCTTGGCCAGGCGGCTGACGGCAAGTTCCACCTGTTGGCGCTGGGAGCGGGCCAGATCTCGCATCAGTTCCCGCGAAGCTGCAGGCCAGGTTTTGCAGCGGGACTGAAAATCCTTGAGGGTAATTTTTTCGACCTTCACATCGGTATCTGCGACCACATCCACCAAATAGGGCTCATCGAGCACCACAGAAGCGGCCTCGATCCACAGCGGGCCTTCTTGCTGGCCCAACTGGTGCACCATGCCAGTCTCATCCATCAGCCCCAGGCGAATTTGGCCTTCTTGCAGGTGCCAGACCCCATCGGCCGTTTGGCCACGGTGAATCAGCACCGTGCCCGCCGGCAGGATGAGCGCTGTGTCGGCTTGTGGGGATGTTGCAAGTCGTGCCATGCGACTGAATGTGCCACGCCAGACCCCTCGCAGTTTTGATGCACATCAACCCATGGGCAACCGCCGCAGTGACGTACCATGGCGCCCATGAGCACTTTGTTGATCCACCGCGCCCGCTGCATTGCCACCCAGGACGATGCCCAGACCGAACTGCAAGACGCCTCCATCCTGATCCGGGATGGGCTGATCGAACGCATCTTCAAAGCGGACGAGCCGCTCGACGCCTGGCTGGCCCCGGGCGCAGCAGACGAAGTGATTGATGCCCGCAAGCACGTCGTGATTCCGGGCATGGTCAACACGCACCACCACATGGTGCAATGCCTGACGCGGGCCATTCCCGGTGTACAAAACGCGGAACTGTTTTCCTGGCTGCAGGGGCTCTACCCCATCTGGGCAGGGCTGACGCCGGAGATGGTGCTGGTGTCCAACCAGATTGCCATGGCCGAGCTGCTGCTCAGCGGATGCACCACCAGCAGCGACCACCTCTACATCTACCCCAACGGCATCCGTCTGGACGACAGCATTGAAGCGGCCCACACGATTGGCATGCGTTTTACGGCCACCCGCGGCAGCATGAGCGTAGGCGAAAGCCAGGGCGGCCTGCCACCGGACCGCGTGGTGGAAAAGGAAGACTTCATCCTGCAGGAATCGCGCCGTTTGGTCGAGACCTACCACGACGCCAGCCATGGCGCGATGCTGCAGGTAGCGCTGTCGCCATGTTCACCCTTTAGCGTGAGCCAGGATTTGATGCGCGAGTCGGCCAAGCTGGCACGCGCGTACAAGGTGCGATTGCACACGCACCTGGCCGAGAACGACCATGACATTGCCTACACCCGCGAAAAGTTCAACTGCACCCCAGCCCAATATGCACAGGACCTGGGCTGGGTGGGTGACGATGTGTGGCACGCCCACTGCGTCAAGCTCGACGACGAAGGCACCTATCTGTTCGCCAAAACCCGCACCGGCATTGCGCATTGCCCGTGCAGCAATATGCGCTTGTCCAGCGGGATCTTGCCGCTGCGCAAGATGCTCGATGCCGGCGTGCCGATTGGCCTCGGTGTGGACGGCAGCGCCAGCAACGACGCCGCGCACATGCTCAATGAGGCTCGCCAGGCCATGCTTCTGGCTCGCGTGGGCCGCGCGCTGGACGATTTTGGCTGCAACCACGGCCCCGCCGAAATGACCCCGCGCGACAGCTTGCGTGTGGCCACCCGTGGCGGCGCACAGGTGCTGGGTCGTGCGCACGACATTGGGCAGATTCGCGTGGGTTACTGCGCCGACCTGGCCCTGTTCCGTACCGACACCCTGGCCATGGCGGGCGGTGCCATCCACGACCCCGTGGGCGCACTCATGCTGTGCGCCAGCCAGAACGCAGACTACACCGTCGTCAACGGCCGTGTGGTGGTGCGCGAAGGGCAGCTGACCACGGTGGACCTGGGCCCCTTGATCGAGCGCCACAACCAGCTGGCCTTGCAACTGGCGCTGGCGGCGCGCTGACAATCGTTGCGCAGGGATTGCCCCACCCTGCGTCAAAACTGCTTGCACTGGCCAGACACAGCGGCTGTGCCTACACTGGGGCCATGATTCAAGGTCTCGTACAACTGTTCATTTTCCAGGCGCTGGGCGAATTGCTTTCGCGCTTTGCCCTGCCTTTCATTCCCGGCCCGGTGCTGGGCCTGGTGGCATTGCTGGTCTTTTTGGCTGTTCGCGGCCGTGTGCCGGTTCATATTGACACGGTGGGCAGCACCATCTTGCAGCACCTGGGTTTGCTGTTCATCCCTGCCTCGGTCGGCGTGGTGCTGTATCTGCCGCTGTTGCAGGCCAATGCCTGGGCCATCAGCGCGGCCTTGGTCATCAGCGTGGTGGCGACGGTGGCGGTGACGGCGGGTTTGCTGAAGGCGCTGAGCCCGAAGGACTGAGCCATGCAGACCAGTTTGCCCCCTATTTCCGAGATTTGGGTTTATCTCTCGGGCAGTCCCCTGCTGGCCCTCGTGCTCACCCTCAGCGCTTACTGGTTGGGCTTGACGGTGTATGAGCGCAGCGAGCGCAACCCCTTGGCCAACCCGGTGTTGATTGCGGTGGTGCTGGTCACCGTGAGCATTGGGTTGCTGGACATGCCTTATGCCAAGTACTTTGAGGGCGCGCAGTTTGTGCATTTCCTGCTGGGCACGGCCACAGTGGCGCTGGCGATTCCGATTTACAAGGGTTTTGCCTCACTCAAAAGTCGCATGGGTGTGTTGATGCTGGCGCTGATGGCGGGTGGCGTCACCTCGGTCCTGACGGCTGTGGGCGTGGCGCGCGCCCTGGGGGTGGATGATTCGCTGGTGCGCGGGCTGGTGGCCAAATCGGTCACCGCACCGATTGCGATGGGCATCGCCGAACGGGTACAGGCCTCGCCCACGCTGACAGCGATTTTTGCGGTAAGTACCGGTATTTTGGGCGCGGTGCTCGGCCGTTATGTGCTCAACGCGCTGAAGGTCACGGCCTGGTGGCAACGCGGTTTCGCCTTGGGTGTGGCCGCGCACGGCATTGGGACGTCTCGCGCTTTTAGCGTGCACCCGGAGGCAGGGGCTTACGCCAGCTTGGGCATGGGCCTGCACGGCATTGTGGGTGCCGTGCTGATTCCATACCTGGCAGGATTGTGGGGCTGAGCGCGGGCCTGGGCCCGCGTGTTTTTATTGCAGCGGTGCGCCACCTTCAAACCAGCGTTTGATGAGCTGGCGCTCGTCTTCGGTGATTTGTGTAGCGTTGTTGAGCGGCATCTGCCGGGTCACAGCGACTTGTTGGTAAATGCCTTGTGCATGCAACTTCACAGCATCGAGCTGATCCAGGCGGACCCCCTTCATTTGCGCTGCCTCGCCATGACACATGTAGCAGCGTTGAGCGAGCACGTTTTGCACTTGGGCAAAACTCACAGGCGCTTGGCTGGCTGCAGTTTGCGGCTGTGCAGCGGGCTTGAGTGCAACAATCACGCTCACCAACAACAGCACGCCCACCACAGCGAAAGGCAGCGGGTTCTTGGCTCGGCCCAGGTGGTAGCCGTGGCGTTGCACGAAAAACTGACGGATCAGGGCGCCAGCAAACATCATCACGAACAGCAGCACCCACCGGTGTTCATGCGTGTACAGGAAACTGTAGTGGTTGCTCAGCATCGCGAAGATGACGGGCAGCGTGAAGTAGGTGTTGTGCACGCTGCGCTGCTTGCCGCGCTTGCCATGAATGGCGAGGGCCGCCGCATCGTATTTCTCGCCGCTGGTCATGGCCGCCACAACTTTGCGCTGGCCGGGGATGATCCAGAAGAACACATTGGCGCTCATGGCGGTGGCGATCATGGCACCGACCAGCAAGAAGGCGGCGCGGCCTGCAAACAGCTGGTTGGCAGCCCATGAAGCAAAGGCCACGACCACAATCATCAGGCCGGCGACGATGAGTTCGCCATTTTTCTTGAAGCCAAAGACGCGGCAGACGGTGTCGTAAATGAACCAGAAGGCGACCAGAAAGCCCACGGCGGCAAAGCCTGCAGTGGCAGGCGCCCAGTCCATGAGTGATTTGTCAATCAGGAAGGTGCCGGCGTTCCAGAGATAGAGCACGGTAAAGAGCGCAAAGCCTGACAGCCAGGTGGAGTAGCTTTCCCAGTAGAACCAGTGCAGTTTGGTGTGGATCTTCTTGGGCGCGACCATGTACTTTTGGGGGTTGTAGAACCCCCCGCCGTGCACCGCCCACATGGCCCCGTCCACGCCTTTTTCGAGCAAGTCGGGCGAGGTGGGTTTTTGCAGGTTGTTGTCCAGAAAGACAAAGTAAAACGACGAGCCGATCCAGGCAATCGCCGTGATCACATGCAGCCACCTGAGCAGCAGGTTGGCCCAGTCAAGCAAATAAGCTTCCATGAGGGGTCTCCAACCTGCTCACCACCGCGGGCTCTGTGAGCAGTTTCATGGGCCGCGAACAAGGTGTTGGACTCAACACACCTGCGCCGCTGCGGCCAGTGCACCGAAGTGTATACAGTTTTTGTCTACTCTACCAGTGCCCTACCCCCGGATAAACCCGGGATGTTCAGCCCAGAGTTTGCAAGATTTGTGCCGCCACGGATGCGGCGATGACTTCGGGCTCCTTGCCTTTGATGCCGGGCAGGCCAATGGGACAAGTGATGCGGTCGATTTCGTCTTGCGTGAAACCGCGCTCGAGCAGGCGGTGGCTGAAGCTGGCCCATTTGGTCTTGCTGCCGATCAGGCCCACAAAGGGCAAGTCGTTGCGTTCGCGCAGGCGCTTGAGGCAGGCCACGACAATGTCCAGATCCTCAGCATGGCTGAAACTCATGATCAGCACCCGCGACTGGGGCGAGACATCCTGCACCGCTGCTTGCACCGGATTGGAGTGTTCGCACAAAACCTGTGCAGGAACATCGACCGGAAACACCTCATCGCGGCTGTCAATCCAGTGCACTGCAAAAGGCAAAGGGGCCAGCGCCCGCACCAGCGCATGCCCCACATGCCCACCGCCAAACAATGCCACCGGTATTCGGGTTTGCTGCAGTTGTTGTTGCATAGCGGTCACATCCGCTGCATGGACAAGGGCGTACCCCAGCTCCACCACGCCGCCACAGCATTGGCCCAGACTGGGCCCTAAAACGTGTCGCTCGGGCTGTTCAGGGGTGACTCCAGATTGCAGCAACTGCCGGGCACGGGCAATGGCGACAAACTCCAGATGGCCGCCGCCAATGGTGCCTGCGAAGCCATCGGCGAATACCAGCATGTGCGTGCCCGTCTCGCGCGGCACCGAGCCACGCGTGCCCACCACACTGACGCAAACGGCTGGCTCATTGGCCAAGCGCATCAAACCCCGCTCGAGATCGTCCACAAATCCTCTTTTTGATTCAACGGCTGTGCAAAAACCTTTGCCAATGCCACAATCCGTATTATGAATACGCCAACGCACTTTCCAATTTGGGCTGCGCCTGCTGCATGGCGACGACTGGTCCAGTTGCTGCTCATTGCCGTTGCCCTGGGACTGGCGGGTTGCGCCACAGGCCCGGGCAAAGAACAGGCCATGCAATGGCCCGATCTTCCGGTGCAGGAAGCAGTGCCGAAAGTCACATCCAACGCCAACACCCCCAAACAATACCGGGGTGATGCGGCACGCCATCTCTACGAGCAAAACGGCCAGCGCATTTTCAAAGGCAAGATGCCGCCTTTGCTCTACGCGGTGGGCGTGCTCAATGTAGACATCGACAAGCAGGGCCAGGTTTCGCACCTGCACTGGACACGCGCCCCCAGACATGCCCCGGAAGTGATTGCAGAGATCGAGCGCACCGTGCTCGCTGCTGCCCCCTACCCAGCGCCCCAGAAAATGGGCCACGTGACGTACACCGACGTGTGGCTGTGGGACAAGAGCGGACGTTTTCAGCTCGACACGCTGACCGAAGGGCAGCGTTGAATCAAGCGCTCACAAAATGAAAAAAGGGCCCTGAGTCATCAGGGCCCTTTTGATTGCCGACATAGAGATTGCTTCACTGCGTTCGCAATGACGGAGGCACGCAGGAGCCCCCTACCCTTGTTCAGGCTACCGCTGCGTCGGCCTTGGCCTTCTCGCAAGCCAGCAGGATGCGCTCGGGCGTGGCCGGGGCTTCCATGCGCACCACGGCCTTGTGGCCGGCACTGGCCGCCACCGCGTCCTTGAGCGCAAAGAAAGCCGACAGACCCAGCATCAGCGGCGGCTCGCCGGTGGCTTTGCTGTTGAACGGCGTGGGCTTGAGGTTGGCGTTGTCAAACAGGCTCACATTGAAGTGTTCGGGCACATCGCCAGCCACCGGGATCTTGTAGGTCGACGGCCCGTGCGTGAGCAGCTTGCCCTTCTTGTCCCAGATGCACTCTTCCATGGTCAGCCAGCCCATGCCCTGGATGTAGGCGCCTTCGATCTGGCCCTTGTCCAGTGCCGGGTTGATGCTGCGGCCCACGTCGTGCACGATGTCCACGGCCTTGAGCCACCACTCGCCGGTGCGGGTGTCGATCTCGACTTCGCTCACCGCGGCGCCGTAGCAGTAGTAGTAGAAGGCACGGCCGTTGAGCGTGGTGAAGTCGTACTTGATCTCGGGGGTCATGTAGAAACCTGTGACCGACAGGCCCACGCGGTCCAGCCAGGCCTGTTTGGTCACATCCGACCAGTTGACCGACTTGCCGCCACCATGCAGCTGGTTGTTGGCAAAGGTCACATCACCCTCTGCGCAGCCCAGCATGCGGGCGGCCACGGGTTTGAGGCGCTCGCGCATCTGCGCGGTGGCGTTCATGATGGCCGCGCCGTTGATGTCGGCGCCGCTCGAAGCCGAAGTGGCCGAAGCGTTGGGCACCTTTTGTGAATCGGTGGCGGTGATGCGCACCTTGTCGACGCTGATGCCCAGGCCGTCGGCGCAGACCTGCGCCATCTTGGTGTTCAGGCCCTGGCCCATTTCGGTGCCGCCGTGGTTGCAGCTGACCGAACCGTCCATGTAGACCACCAGCAGCGCGCCACCCTGGTTGAGGTGCGTGGCGGTGAAGCTGATGCCGAACTTGAGCGGCACCAGCGCGATGCCGCGCTTGCGGGTCTTGCTCTTGGCGTTGAAGGCCTGCACCGCGGCGCGGCGCTCGGCGTATTTCGATTCCTGTTCGACCTGCGCGATCACCTTGTCGCCCACCCAGTCTTCAATCAGCTGGTTGTACTGGGTGGTCATGGTGTCGGGCGTGCCGCTGATGGCGGGGTCCTTGTAGAGGTTGAGCTTGCGCACCTCCAGCGGGTCCTTGCCCAGCGTGGCGGCGATCTCGTCGATCACCGTCTCGATGCCGAACATGCCCTGCGGGCCGCCAAAACCCCGGAAAGCAGTGGCGCTTTGGGTGTGGGTCTTGCAGCGGTGGCTGACCAGCTTGAGCGCGGGGATGTGGTACGCATTGTCGATGTGCAGGCAGGCGCGGTCGTTCACCGGGCCAGAGTAGTCCACGCTGTAGCCGCAACGCGAGGCCAGCATGATGTCGGCGCCCAGGATGCGGCCGTTGTCGTCGAAACCCACCTCGTAGTCGATACGGAAGTCGTGGCGCTTGCCGGTGATGGTCATGTCGTCGTCGCGGTTGACGCGCAGCTTGACCGGCTTTTGCAGCTTGAACGCCGCCAGCGCGGCGCTCTGGCTGAAGATGCTGGCGTTGCCCTCTTTGCCGCCAAAGCCACCGCCCATGCGGCGGCAGATAACCTCGACGTCGTTCGTGTGCAGGTTCAGGGCGTGCGCGGCTTCGCGCTGGTTGCCGTCGGGGTGCTGGGTGGACACGTACAAGGTGAGCTGACCGTCTTCCTTGGGCACCGCGTAGGTGATCTGGCCCTCCAGATAGAACTGTTCTTGCTGGCCTGTGCGCGTTGTGCCCTTGATCTTGCGCGGGGCTGCAGCGATGGCCGCTGCAGCATCGCCGCGCACAATGCCCTTGGCCGGCATCACAAAGCTCTGAGCTTCCAGCGCTTCTTCCACCGTCAGGATGGGCTTGAGTTCCTTGACCAGCACCTTGGCCTTGGCCGCGACTTCGCGGGCGTAGAGCATGCTGCGCGCCACCACCACGGCCACGGCCTGGCCGACAAACTCCACCTTGCCATCGGCGAGGAAGGGGTCGTCGTGGACGATGGGGCCGCAGTTGTTTTCGCCGGGGATGTCCTTGGCGGTGTAGACCGCCACAACACCGTGCTGCGCCAGGATGGCGTCGCGGTCGATCCCGTCACCGATCAGCTCGCCATGCGCCACGGGCGACTTGATGATGGCGGCATACAGCGTACCGGCCACTTCGGGGATGTCGTCGATGTAGGTGGCGCCACCGGTCACATGCAGGTGGGCGGACTCGTGGACGATGTCGGTGCCTTGCTGAACGCCGGTGGCGGGCAGCAGATTCTTGATGGGCGTAGGCGCATTCATTCAGGCCACCTCTTTCTGTTCTTCGATGAATTCAAGCACCAGGTTGCGGGCCACGAGCGAGCGGTAAGCCCAGGTGGCGCGCAGGCCGTCGCGGGCAGTAAAGCTGGCGGCCACGGCGGCATCCAGCGCGGCTTCGGTCACGCTGGCAGGCGTCTGGCCTTCGAGCACGGCTTCGATTTTGGGCGCACGCGCCGGGAAGGGACTCAGGCCGTTGTAGGCCAGCTTGACGCCGCTGAGCTTGCCGTCCTTGAGCGTGTAGCTGATGGCGGCGCAGGTGGCAGAAATGTCCTGCTCGAAACGCTTGCTGACCTTGTGGGCGCGGAAGACCTGACCCGCCACGGGTTTGGGCAACTCGATCGCTTCGATGAATTCACCCGCTTGCAGCACGTTCTGCTTCTGGCCGGTGTAGAACTGGTCGAGTGCGACGGTGCGGGTTTTGTCGCCGCGGCGCAGCACCAACGTGGCGCCCAGCGCCATCAGGCAAGGCATGGAGTCACCAATCGGTGAGCCGTTGGCGATGTTGCCCGCCAGCGTGGCGGTGGAGCGGATCGGCGGCGAACCGAAGCGGCGCAGCACCTCGGCAAAGTCGGGGTAAGCCTGGGCCACCAGGTCTTCCACTTCGGTGATCGACACGACAGCGCCAATGCGCCAGGCCTTGGGCGTCTCGGCAATCTGGCGCAATTCGGCCACATTGCCCAGGTACATGATGTGGTCGGGGCGGCTGAACTGCTTGTTGACCTGCAGACCGATCTCGGTGCTGCCAGCCAGCAGCGTGGTGGTCGGGTTCTTTTGCAGGTAGTCAGCCACTTCGGCGATGGTGGCGGGCGAGACAAACTCGTTGCCCTTGCGCGTGCGCACGACAGGCTGCACGATGATTTCGCCATCCAGGCTCAGCGTGGGCGTCTTGGCACGCTGGATTTCCTTGAGCAGCGGGACATCGGCTTTGTCGTCCACCTTGAGCTCGCTCTGACGCTCGCAGGCCTTGGCGGCGGCATCAATGATCGGCTTGTAGCCGGTGCAGCGGCACAGGTTGCCGCTCAATGAATCGGTGATCTGCTGGCGGCTGGGCTGGGGCAGCACCTGCACCAGGTTGACCAGGCTCATGACGATGCCGGGCGTGCAGAAGCCGCACTGCGAGCCATGGCACTTGACCATCTCGTCTTGCACCGGGTGCAGCGTGCCGTCGGCTTTTTTGAGGCTCTCCACCGTCTTGACCGACTTGCCGTCCAGCGAAGGCAGCAGCTGGATGCAGGCGTTCACCGGCTTGTAGTCGATCGCCGTGCCTGCGGCATTGAGCTCACCCACCATGACCACGCAGGCGCCGCAATCGCCTTCGGCGCAGCCCTCCTTGGTGCCGGTGCGGTGGAGCTGTTCGCGCAGATAGTCGAGAACGGTGGTGGTGCGGCGCTCGCCCTGGGCTTCGACAATTTTGCCGTCGAGCACAAAGCGCACGGTGTTGGTGACTTGGGTCATGGTGCGGGTGGGGTAATAAACGGTAGACCCCGATTTTAAGTAATCAGGACCCCCTGTAGGTGGAATAACTCCAGGGACTGACCAATAAAGGTACGTGGTAGTGCTGATCTTCATGGGCGACGCCAAAGTCCAGCGCTACGCGGTTCAGGAAGTTGGGCTCAGGCAGCTCAACGCCTTTGGCCTGGAAGTACCCGCTCACATCAAACACCAGACGGTAGGTGCCTTTGCGCAGGCTGGCGTTGTCGTACAGCGGGCCGTCCGGGTTGCGGCCATCGGCGTTGAGGGTGAAGCTTTTGACCAAGGTGGCGTGTTCGCCTTGCGTGGTGTACAGGGCGACTTGCATGCCGGCAGCGGGGCAACCGTGCATGGTATCCAGAACGTGTGTGCTCAGTCCCATGATGCGCTTTCAGAGATTGTTTGGAGGATTGGTTTACGCAAGTGTATACAGTTTTGGTTTTTCTGGCTATCATTCACCAAAAGAAGGAGCCGGTATGGAAACCACCGCCACCCACACCATTGTCGAAGCCCTGACCCGCGCCATTGTGGAGCACCGCTTGCTGCCCGGCGCCAAGCTGGCCGAGCAAAAGCTGGCCGATTTGTTTGGCGTTTCGCGCACGCTGGTGCGGCAAGCGCTGTTTCAACTCTCCCAGCATAAGCTGATTCGTCTGGAGCCCGCACGTGGCGCCTTTGTAGCGGCGCCCTCCGTCGAAGAGGCCAAGCAGGTGTTTGCGGTGCGCCGCATGCTGGAGCTGGAGATGACGCGTACTTTCATTGCCCAGTCCACGCCCGAACAGATTGCCGCCTTGCGCGAACATGTGCGCATGGAAGAGCAGGCGCTGAACGCCGAAGACGTGCCGGGCCGCACGGAGCTGTTGGGCGACTTTCACGTGCTCATGGCCAAGCTCATGGGCAACAGTGTTCTGGCGCAAGTGCTGGGCGAACTGATTTCGCGCTGCGCCCTGATCACGCTGATGTACCAGTCCCGCAACGAAGCGCAAACCTCTACCCACGAACATGCAGGTTTGATCGATGCCTTCGAGCGCAAAGACACGGCACTGGCCACCCGTTTGATGCAGGAACACCTGACCCATGTGGAAGAGAGCCTGACGTTTGACCGCAAGATTCCATCGCACGACGTTTCCATCGCTTTGTCCTGATTTCCCATGAGCACCTACGACACCACCCTCCCCTACCCGCGCGACCTCAAGGGCTACGGCCGCCATGTGCCGCACGCGCAGTGGCCAAACGGCGCCCGCGTGGCCGTGCAGTTTGTGCTGAACTACGAAGAAGGCGGCGAGAACTGTGTGCTGCACGGTGACAAGGCCAGCGAGCAGTTTTTGAGTGAAATGTTCAACCCTGCCGCGTTCGAGGCCCGCCACATCAGCATGGAAGGCATCTACGAATACGGCTCGCGTGCGGGCGTGTGGCGCTTGCTGCGCGAGTTTGAAAAACGCGGCCTGCCGCTCACCGTGTTTGGCGTGGCCACCGCGCTGCAAAAGCACGACGATGTGACCGCGGCTTTCAAGGAACTGGGCTACGACATCGCCTGCCACGGCCTCAAGTGGATCCACTACCAAAATGTCAACGAAGCCACCGAGCGCGCCCACATGGCCGAGGCCATGGAGATTTTGCAAAAGCTCACCGGCGAGCGCCCGCTGGGCTGGTACACCGGCCGCGACAGCCCCAACACCCGGCGTCTGGTCGCCGACTACGGTGGCTTTGAATACGACAGCGATTACTACGGCGACGACCTGCCCTTCTGGATGAAGGTGAAGAAGACCGATGGCAGCGTGGTGCCGCAACTGATCGTGCCCTACACGCTGGACTGCAACGACATGCGCTTTGCACTGCCCCAGGGCTACTCGCACGCCGATCCCTTCTTCCAGTACATGAAGGACACTTTTGACGCGCTGTACGCCGAGGGCGATCCGAATGGCGACAACGCGCCCAAGATGATGAGCATCGGCATGCACTGCCGCCTGCTGGGCCGCCCGGGCCGCATCACCGCACTGCAGCGCTTTCTGGACCACATCCAGTCGCACGACAAGGTCTGGGTGGCGCGGCGCATCGACATTGCGCGGCACTGGAAGACCGTGCATCCGTTCAAGGAATAAACATGGCCATCACTCTGGAACAACTCAACAGTGCCAGCCGCGAAGACGCGGCGCAGATGCTCGACGGTCTGTACGAACATTCGCCCTGGATCGCCGAACAGGCTCTGGCGCAGCGCCCCTTCACATCGCTGGCGCATCTCAAGCACGCGATGTGCGAAGTGTTGGCGCACGCCGGGCGTGACGCGCAACTGGGCCTGATCCGCGCCCACCCCGAGTTGGCAGGCAAGGCCATGGTCAGCAAAACGTTGACGGCCGAATCGACGAATGAGCAAACCAAGGCAGGCCTGACCGACTGCACGCCCGAGGAGTTCGCGAAGATCCAGAAGCTCAACGCCGACTACAACGCCAAGTTCGGCTGGCCCTTCATCCTGGCGGTGCGCGGCCCGCGTGGCGTGGGCTACAACAAGCAGCAAATCATTGACGCTTTCGAGCGCCGCCTGCACGGCCACCCCGAATTTGAGTTGCAAGAGTGCCTGCGCAACATCCACCGCATCGTCGAGATCCGCCTGAACGACAAGTTTGGCGTGGAGCCGACACTGGGCCACCGGGTCTGGGACTGGCAGGAAAAACTGGCCGAGCACAGCGACCCCGGCTTTGCCGAACATGGCCAGCTCACCGTCACCTACCTGACCGACGCCCACCGGGCGTGCGCCCAGCGCATCAGCCACTGGATGAAGGAATGCGGCTTTGACGAGATCGAGATCGACGCCGTGGGCAATGTGGTGGGCCGCTACCATCCGGCTGTTTCGGGGTCGAAATACCTTTTGACAGGCTCGCACTACGACACCGTGCGCAACGGTGGCAAGTACGACGGCCGCTTGGGCATCTTCGTGCCCATGGCCTGCGTGCAGCAGCTGCACCAGCAGGGCCAGCGCTTGCCCTTTGGCATTGAAGTGGTGGCCTTTGCCGAAGAAGAAGGCCAGCGCTACAAGGCCACCTTCCTCGGCTCGGGTGCGCTGATCGGTGACTTCAAACCCGAATGGCTGGAGCAGAAAGACGCGGACGGCATCACCATGCGCGCCGCCATGCAGCACGCGGGCCTGTGTGTGGACGACATCCCCAAGATCCAGCGCGACGCCGCCAAGTACCTGGGCTTCATCGAAGTCCACATCGAGCAAGGCCCGGTGCTCAACGCCGCCAACATTCCCCTGGGTGTGGTCACGTCCATCAACGCCAGCGTGCGCTATCAGGGCCAGGTCAAGGGCACTGCCAGCCACGCGGGCACCACCCCCATGAACCTTCGCCGCGACGCCGCCTGCGCGGTGGCCGAACTGGCGCTGTACATGGAGCAGCGCGCTGCCAAGGACGGCGACAGCGTCGCCACCATCGGCCAACTCCATGTTCCCAATGGCTCGATCAATGTGGTGCCCGGCCAGTGCAACTTCAGCCTGGACCTGCGTGCTCCCACCGATGCGCAGCGCGATGCACTGGAGCGCGACATCCTGGCAAAGCTGCAAACCATTTGCGAGCAACGTGGTGTGCATTACCAATTGGAAGAAACCATGCGAGCCGCCGCTGCCCCCAGTGCCCCCGAATGGCAGGCCCGCTGGGAACGCGCCGTGAGCGCCCTGGGCGTGCCGCTGTTCAAACTGCCCAGTGGCGCCGGCCACGATGCGATGAAGCTGCACGAAGTCATGCCGCAGGCCATGCTGTTTGTGCGCGGCGAAAACGCCGGCATCAGCCACAACCCGCTTGAATCGACCACCAGCGACGACATGCAACTGTGTGTTGACGCCTTCACCCACGTTCTGAACCAACTCGCGACGGAGACCGCATGACCGCCACCGCCCAACAATACGCACAGCTCGACGCCTGGATCGACGCCCACTTTGACGAGCAGGTCAAGTTCCTGCAGGCCCTGGTGCAGGTACCCACCGACACCCCACCCGGCAACAACGCCCCTCACGCGGAGCGCACGGCCGAGCTGCTCGCGCCCATGGGCTTTGAGGCCGAGAAACACGCTGTGCCTGCGGCAGACGTCAAGGCGTACGGTCTGGAGTCCATCACCAACCTGATCGTGCGCCGCAAGTACGGCGCAGGCAAAACCATTGCCCTGAACGCCCACGGCGACGTGGTGCCCCCCGGCGAGGGCTGGACGCACGCCCCCTACGGTGGCGAGATCGACAACGGTGCCATGTACGGCCGCGCTACCGCAGTGAGCAAGAGCGACTTCTCCACTTTCACTTTTGCCACGCGTGCCCTCGAATCGCTGGGCCTGCCGCTCAAAGGCGGCGTGGAACTGCACTTCACCTACGACGAAGAGTTTGGCGGCGAGATGGGCCCCGGCTGGCTGCTGGCCAAAGGCCTGACCAAGCCTGACCTGATGATCGCCGCCGGCTTCAGCTACCAGGTGGTCACCGCGCACAACGGCTGCCTGCAAATGGAAGTGACGGTGCAAGGCGAGATGGCCCACGCCGCCATTCCCGACACCGGCACCGACGCGCTGCAGGGTGCGGTGCACATCCTGAACGCGCTGCACGCACTCAACGCCGATTACAAAAAGGTCACCTCCAAGGTCGAGGGCATCACCCACCCTTATCTGAACGTGGGCCAGATCAGTGGCGGCACCAACACCAACGTCATGCCCGGCAAGGTCGTGTTCAAACTCGACCGCCGCATGATCCCCGAAGAGAACCCGGCCGAAGTCGAAGCGTCCATCCGCAAAACGATTGAAGACGCGGCCAGGACCTTCAACCCGCCACGCGGCGGCAAACAGTTGCAGGTCAGCATCCGCCGCATGCTGCTGGCCAACGCCATGGTGCCGCTGGCGGGCAACGTGCCGCTGGTCGATGCCATCCAGAAGCACGGCGGCGACGTCTTTGGCGAACCCATCCCCGCCGTGGGCACGCCGCTCTACACCGATGTGCGCCTGTACGTGGAGCGAGGCATCCCCGGCGTGATTTACGGCGCAGGTCCGCGCACCGTGCTGGAAAGCCACGCCAAGCGCAACGACGAGCGCGTGATGCTGGACGACGTGCGCCGGGCCACCAAAGTGATCGCTCGCACGCTGCTGGATTTGCTCAGCTGAATCTGTTCCCACCCTGCCCGGAGCTGAGGGCAGGGTTTTTCCGAATCGGCAGGCTCTTTTATTTTGTATACAGTTTAGAACACAAGATCGCACACATCTAGCTTTCTTGTCTCATGCACAACCGTTTACAAGGAGCCTCTCCATGAGTTCTACCGTTCATCCGGTCGATGAGCACTTGCCCTCGGGCAAGCTCGCCGCCCTGGGCCTGCAACACGTGCTCGTGATGTATGCCGGCGCTGTGGCCGTCCCCCTGATCATTGGCCGGGCCCTCAAGCTCAGTCCAGAAGACGTCGCCTTCCTGATCTCTGCCGACCTGTTCTGTTGCGGTCTGGTCACCCTGATCCAATCGCTGGGCGCGACCCAGTGGTTTGGCATCCGTCTGCCCGTGATGATGGGCGTGACTTTTGCCGCCGTGGCCCCCATGGTCGCCATGGCCAACGCCAACCCCGGCGGCGCAGGCGCACAGCTGATCTTTGGCTCCATCATTGGCGCAGGGGTCATCTCCATTTTGATCGCGCCATTGGTCAGCCGCATGCTGCGGTTCTTTCCGCCCGTGGTCACCGGCACCATCATTGCGGTCATTGGTATCAGCCTGATGCGCATCGGCATCAACTGGATTTTTGGCAACCCCTTTGGTCCGACAGCTCCCAGCATCGTGTCTCCAGAGCACAAACAATGGCTGGATGCTGCTGCCGCTGCTGCTGCCGCTCCTGGCTCCGTGGTGCCACCCGTGCCGCAAGGCCTTGCACTGCTGCCCAAAATGGCCAACCCCAAATATGCAGACCTGACCGGCGTGGGCATCGCAGCCCTGGTGCTGGTCTCCATCCTGCTGATCTCCCGCTATGCCAAAGGCTTTGTGGCCAATATCTCCGTGCTTCTGGGCATCGTGATTGGTGGTGTGGTGGCCACGGCCATGGGCCTGATGACCTTCGACAAGGTAGGGAAAGCCGCCTGGTTTGATGTGGTCACGCCCTTCCACTTCGGCATGCCGGTGTTCGAGCCTGTGCTGATTCTGACCATGACCCTGGTCATGATCGTGGTGATGATCGAGTCCACCGGCATGTTCCTGGCCTTGGGTGAAATGACCGACAAGAAAGTCGATCAGGCCGCACTGACACGCGGTCTGCGCACCGACGGTCTGGGCACCTTGATCGGCGGCATCTTCAACACCTTCCCTTACACCAGCTTCTCGCAGAACGTGGGCCTGGTTGCCGTCACCGGCGTCAAGAGCCGCTTTGTGTGCGTGGCCGGTGGCCTGATCCTGATCGCCCTGGGCCTGCTGCCCAAAATGGCGGCTCTGGTCGAGTCCCTGCCCACCGTGGTGCTGGGCGGCGCGGGTCTGGTCATGTTCGGCATGGTGGCTGCCACCGGCATCCGCATCCTGGGTGGTGTGGACTTCAAGAACAACCGTTTCAACTCGTTGATCGTGGCCATCTCCATCGGTATCGGCATGATCCCGCTGATCGCTCCCAACTTCAAACAGTGGATGCCACATGGACTGCACCCGCTGATCGAGTCGGGCATTTTGCTGGCCTCCCTCAGCGCAGTGCTGCTGAACCTGTTCTTCAATGGTGCCAGCGGTGACAGCCGCGATGCAATTGAAGCTGCCAAGCAGGCTGAAGCGCACTGAGTGACCTTCCCCACAAAAGGCCAGGCAGTCCCTGGCCTTTTGCTTTTTATGGTGGTAATCCACAGGCTGTTGAGCGTTACAAATCGGTTACGCTAGATCTCCTTCTCTAGACACTTATACGCCTGCTTACCATGTCTGACCAGAATCTCTCCCCCGCCGAACAAGCCCTGCGCGACGCCGCCCGCGACTACCACCGTCTGCCCACACGCGGCAAGATTTCGGTCAACCCCACCAAGCCCATGTCCAACCAGCGCGACCTGTCGCTGGCCTACTCACCCGGCGTGGCCTATCCCTGCCTGGACATTGCGGCCGACCCCAGCAAAGCGTACGACTTCACCAGCCGCGGCAACCTGGTGGCCGTGATCACCAACGGCACCGCTGTGCTGGGCCTGGGCGACATCGGCCCGCTGGCCAGCAAGCCCGTCATGGAAGGCAAAGGCGGTCTGTTCAAGAAATTTGCCGGTATCGACGTATTCGACATCGAGCTGGCCGAGCGCGACCCGGACAAGCTGGTCGAGATCATTGCCTCCATGGAGCCCACCCTTGGCGGCATCAACCTCGAAGACATCAAGGCGCCCGAGTGCTTCTACATCGAGCAAAAACTGCGCGAGCGCATGAACATTCCGGTCTTCCATGACGACCAGCACGGCACCGCCATCATCTCGGCGGCGGCCATGCTCAACGGTCTGGAGCTGGTCGGCAAAGACATTGGCAAGGTCAAAGTGGCCGTCTCGGGTGCAGGCGCTGCCGCCCTGGCGTGTCTGGACGTGATGGTGGGCTTGGGCGTGAACCCCAAGAACGTGTTTGTGTGCGACTCCAAGGGCGTGATTTACGAAGGCCGCCCTGGCGGCTATGACGAGTCCAAAGCCCGTTATGCCCAAAAGACCGAAGCACGCTCGCTGGCCGATGCCGTCAATGGTGCAGATGTGTTTCTGGGCTGCTCGGCCGCTGGCGTACTGACTGCAGCCATGGTCAAGACCATGGCAGACAAACCGATCATCCTGGCCCTGGCCAACCCCGAGCCCGAAATCCGCCCCGAGATTGCCAAGGCCGCACGGCCGGACTGCATCATCGCCACCGGTCGCTCGGACTACCCCAACCAGGTCAACAACGTTCTGTGCTTCCCTTACATCTTCCGGGGCGCGCTGGACTGCGGCGCGACCAAGATCACCGAAGCCATGAAGCTGGCCTGCGTGCGCCAGATTGCCGATCTGGCCAAAGCCGACATCAGCGAAGAAGTGGCCAGCGCCTACGCAGGCCAGGACCTGAGCTTTGGCAGCGACTACCTGATTCCCAAGCCTTTTGACTCCCGCCTGATTTTGCGCATTGCACCGGCCGTGGCCAAGGCGGCCATGGAGTCGGGTGTGGCCACACGCCCCATCACCGACATGGACGCCTACCGCCAGCAACTGCAAAGCTTTGTGACGCAAACCGGCATCCTGATGCGCCCGGTGTTCAACGCCGCCAAGATCGGCGCCAAAGGCCAGAAACGCGTGGCCTATGCCGACGGCGAAGACGAACGCGCCCTGCGCGCCGCCCAAATGGCGATTGACGAACATGTGGCTCGCCCCATCCTGATCGGTCGCCCGGCCGTGATTGCGGCCCGCATCGAGAAAGCCGGCCTGCGCATGCGCCTGGGTGTGGATGTGGAAAACGTCAACCCCGAAGACGATCCGCGCTACCGCCAGTACTGGGAGCACTACCACCAGCTCATGAAGCGTAACGGTGCCAGCCCCGCCGTGGCCAAAGCGGCAGTGCGTCGCTCCAACACCATCATTGGCTCCCTCATGGTTTCGCTGGGCGATGCCGATGCCATGATCTGTGGCCTGGCCGGCAGCTACATGACCCATCTGGAGCGCATCGAGTCCATCCTGGGTCGCAAGCCCGGTGTGAGCAACTTCGCTGCCCTCAATGCGCTCATGACACCACGTGGCCCGCTGTTCATCACCGACACCTACGTCAACGAAGAGCCCAGCGCCGAGCAACTGGCCGAGATTGCCGCCATGGCCGCCGCCGAAATCCAGCGCTTTGGCATCGTGCCCAAAGTGGCTTTCCTGTCGCATTCGAGCTATGGCTCGTCCAAGCGCGCCAGCGCCCGCAAGATGCGCCTGGCCCGCGACCTGTTCGTGGCCCAGCACCCTGACATTGAATGCGATGGCGAGTTGCACGGCGACGCCGCGCTGGAACCCGAGATCCGCAACGTGTACATGGAAGACAGCACCCTGACCGGTTCAGCCAATTTGCTGGTCTGCCCCAACCTGGACGCGGCCAACATTCTGTACAACGTGCTCAAAACCACCACCAGCGGTGGCGTGACGGTGGGCCCGGTGCTCATGGGCGTGGCGGGTACCGCCCACATCCTGACCCCAGCGGCTACCGTGCGTCGGGTGTTCAACATGACGGCTGTGGCCGCAGCTGGTGCACACACCTGAACACACTCCCCGAAAGGGTGCGAGGCGCACACTTTCGGGGCTTTTGATCTAGGGGATGCACCTGACACGCAGCGTCAGGCACCTGACTCATAATGGCACCGAATTTGCTTGAGCAAATTTACCGTTTACCCGTTTCAGGAGCCCTTATGAACAAGCGTTTTTTCCTCAAGGCCACCGCAGCGCTGGCCACCGTGGCCGCCATGGGCACAGCCCAGGCCGCCACTTCCGTCAAATTCCAGCTGGACTGGCGCTTTGAGGGCCCATCTGCACTGTTCCTTGTGCCCGCAGCCAAGGGCTACTTCAAAGACGCCGGCCTGGACGTGACGGTGGACGCCGGCAACGGCTCCGGCGGCGCCGTGACCCGCGTGGCCTCTGGCACCTATGACCTGGGTTTTGCCGATCTGGCCGCTCTGATGGAGTTCCACGCCAACAACCCCGACGCCCCCAACAAGCCTGTAGCCATCATGATGGTCTACAACAACACCCCCGCCTCGGTCATGGCCCTCAAGAAGAGCGGCATCAAGACCCCCGCCGACCTGACCGGCAAAAAACTGGGCGCCCCGGTGTTTGACGCAGCCCGCCGCGCCTTCCCCATCTTCCAGAAAGCCAACAGCATCGGCAACGTGGCCTGGACCGCCATGGACCCCCCACTGCGCGAAACCATGCTGGTGCGCGGCGATGTGGACGCCATTACTGGCTTCACATTCACCTCGCTGCTCAACATCGAGGCGCGCGGCGTCAAGGCTGAAGATGTGACCGTGCTGCCCTACCCCGATTTCGGCGTCAAACTGTATGGCAACGCCATCATCGCCTCGCCCAAAATCCTCAAGGAAAACCCGGCCGCAGTCAAAGCCTTCCTGAGCGCATTCACCAAAGGCGCCAAAGATGTGATCGCTGACCCCGCCAAAGCCATTGACACCGTCAAGGCCCGCGACGGCATCATCAACACCGCCCTCGAAACCCGCCGCCTGCAACTGGCGATTGACACCGTGATCAACAGCCCCTCGGCCCGCGCCGAAGGCTTTGGCCAGGTCAACCCCGGTCGCCTGTCCCTGATGGCCTCGCAAGTGTCTGACGCGTTCAACACCAAGACCCGCGTCAAGGTGGACGACATCTGGAACGGCTCTTTCCTGCCCTCTGCCAAAGAGCTGGACATCCTGCCCAAGGCCAAGAAGTAACTTCAAAGCCACCTGATGCCGGGCCGGCCGGCGCTGCACAGCGCCCCTGCCCGGTTTTTCTTGATTCGATTCTGTATACACCCCAGAACACAAACCACAGGAAACAGGACCATGTCCGAAGCCTTTGTCGATTTCCAGAACGTCTGGCTCGCCTACAACGAAGAGTTGCTGGCACAGAACCACTTTGCGGTAGAAGACATCAACCTGCAGGTCAAGCAAGGTGAGTTCATTGCCATCGTCGGGCCCTCGGGCTGCGGCAAATCTACCTTCATGAAGCTCACCACCGGCCTGAAGATGCCCAGCAAGGGGCAGATTCTGGTCGATGGCCAACCGGTGACGGGCCCGCTCAAGATCAGCGGCATGGCGTTTCAGGCGCCTTCGCTGCTGCCCTGGCGCACCACGCTGGACAATGTGTTGTTGCCGCTCGAAATTGTGGAACCCTACCGCTCCAGTTTCAAGCAAAAGAAAGACGAGTACGTGGCCCGCGCCCGCAAGCTGCTGCAAACCGTGGGACTGGGCGGCTACGAAGACAAGTTCCCCTGGCAACTGTCGGGCGGCATGCAGCAACGCGCCAGCATTTGCCGTGCCTTGATTCACGAACCCAAAATGCTGTTGCTCGACGAGCCCTTTGGTGCGCTTGACGCTTTCACCCGCGAAGAGCTGTGGTGCACGCTGCGCGACCTCTGGACCGAACAACGCTTCAATGTGATTCTGGTCACGCACGACCTGCGCGAATCGGTGTTCCTGGCCGACACGGTTTATGTCATGAGCAAGAGCCCAGGCCGCTTTGTGGTCAAGCGCGAAATCGACCTGCCGCGCCCGCGCGATCTGGAGGTGACTTACACCCCCGAATTCACCGCAATCGTGCATGAGCTGCGCGGACACATCGGCGCCATGCGCAAAGACGGCGCCGCCATCAACCAGTAAGGGATAGACATGAACAAGAAAACACTGGAACGCTGGTCCCCCTGGGTCCTTCTGGTCATCACTTTGGTGGTGTGGGAAGGTCTGTGCCGCGCCTTCAACGTCTCCGAATTCGTCTTCCCCAGCCCTTCACGCATCTGGCAACAGTTCATGGAGTTCAAGGAAGTGATCGCCGGCCACGCCTGGCGCACCTTCTGGGTCACCATGGCCGGCTTTGGCATTGCGATTGTGGTGGGTGTGCTGCTGGGCTTTGTGATCGGCAGTTCACGCATTGCCTACGCGGCGGTTTACCCGCTCATGACCGCCTTCAACGCTTTGCCCAAAGCGGCCTTTGTGCCGATTTTGGTGGTGTGGTTTGGCATCGGCATTGGCCCGGCCATTTTGACCGCCTTCCTGATCAGCTTCTTTCCGATCATGGTCAACATCGCCACGGGTCTGGCCACGTTGGAGCCCGAGCTTGAAGACGTGCTGCGCGTGCTGGGCGCCAAGCGCTGGGACGTGCTGGTCAAAGTCGGCCTGCCCCGCTCCATGCCTTACTTTTACGGCTCGCTCAAGGTCGCCATCACGCTGGCGTTTGTGGGCACCACCGTGTCGGAGATGACCGCCGCCAACGAAGGCATTGGCTACCTGCTGATCTCGGCTGGCTCAGCCATGCAAATGGGCCTGGCCTTTGCCGGTCTGCTGGTGGTGGGGGCCATGGCCATGGTCATGTACGAGCTGTTCAGCTACATCGAAAAACACACCACCGCCTGGGCACACCGCGGCTCGCAGGGCGAATGAGCTGGCTGGCCCAACTCTCGCTGGACTACACACAGGAAAACGGGCGCAGCGTCGCCCGTTTTTCACACCAGGGTCCGCTGCGCATTTTGCAAAGCCTCTATCCCGAAGGCGATGCCATTTGCCACAACGTGCTGGTGCACCCGCCCAGCGGGCTGGTGGGCGGTGACACGCTGGACATGCAGGTTACCGTGGGCAAGGGTGCGCATGGTCTGGTGACCACGCCCGGCGCCACCCGCTTTTACAGAAGCGAAGCGGGCCTGGCCACGCAGCAGGTGCATGCCCGTCTGCGTGACGGCGCACGCCTGGAATGGCTGCCGCTCGAAGCCCTGGCCTACAGCGGCTGCGACGCGCTCAACCTGGCCCGCTTTGAACTCGCACCCACGGCAGAACTCATGACCTGGGACATCACCGCCCTGGGCCTGCCCAACGCACAGCAACCGTTTGTGGCGGGGCGGTTTCAGCAGCATCTGGAGATTCCCGGCCTCAACGGCCCTATTTGGCTGGAGCGTGGCACGGTGGAGGCGCAGGACGAACGCCTGATGAACGGGCCGCTGGGCCTGGCCGGGCAGCGCTGCATGGCCACGCTGGTGTTTGCCGCAGGCAGCGCCATCGCACCCGACCGCGCCGAAGCCGCACTCGACGCCGCCCGCGCCGCTCTGGAAGCCAGCCCCCTGCGCCTGCAGGCTGGGGCCACGCAGCCGCACCCGCAAGTCATCGTGCTGCGCGTGCTCGCTCCAGTGGTGGAGCCTGCCATGCAACTGCTGCGACCCGTGTGGGCAGCTTGGCGGCAGGTGCTGTGGGGCTTGCCGGGGAATGTGCCGAGGTTGTGGAACCTTTAGGCTGAGATCAATGCCTGCCTCAGGCTGGTACGGGACATTCCATATTCAAGTGCCGATGTTCGAAAAAATCAACAAGCAGTCATTCGAAGAGGAAGCTTTCAAGACAGTTGACCTGCTTTTCCGAATGGTGAACTGCAGATGCACTGAATTGGTCATCGCGGTTGGAACGCAATGATCCCCATGCCCAGCAAGGCCACTGCCGCACCGGTCACATCCCATGCTGAAGGTCGGACACCATCCACCGCCCACAACCACGCGATGGCTGCGCCGATGTACACCCCGCCATAGGCCGCATACACCCGCCCCGAGGCCGCATCGTGCAAGGTCAACAGCCACGCGAACAGCGCCAGACTGGCTCCAGCGGGGAGCAGCAGCCAGATTGAACCGCCCTGGCGAAGCCACAACCAGGGCAGGTAGCAGCCCACGATCTCGGCCAATGCGGTGGCGACGTACAACAAAAAGGTCTTCATGGTGGGGTCAGTGCGCAAGATAGGCATGGCACGCGCAGGCCTCGCCGTGCGCAGCAGCCACGAGTTCCTTGAGGATTCCGCAGTCTGTGCCTTCCTCGTCACAACGGCCACAACTGGCCTGGAGCAGCAACAGCTGCTTCTCCAGCGCGCGCATGCTCTTGAGCCGTGCTCGCACCTTGTCGATTTGCTCCTGCACCAGCCGGTCCACGTCCGGGTGCGGCTCGCTGGGCGCGTCCAGCGCGCCCAGCAATCGCCGGATGTCGGCCAGCGGCATTTCCAGCGCGCGGCAGTGGCGTATGAAGGCCAGTCGTTCCAGGTGGGCGCTCGCGTAGTCGCGGTAGCCGTTTTCCTGCCGTGACGGCTCCGGAAGAAGGCCTTGTTTTTCGTAGTAGCGGATGGTGTCCACGTCCACGCCTGCGGCCTCGGCCAGTTCCTTGATGCGCATGGGGTTTCTCCTGTCGGTGGGACGCTGGGCTTGACTCTGGAGCAGCTCCAGGGTTTTCAATAGTAGCATTCTGAAGGAGTTTCCATGTCTGCCCACTGCTGTGAACACGATTGCCCCGCCCCCGGACAGATCGCCAATTTGCCACGCTACCGTCGGGTGCTGTGGATCGCGCTGATCGTCAATGCCGCCATGTTCCTGGTCGAGCTGAGCGCGGGCTTCTCATCAGGCTCGCTATCCCTGCTGGCCGATGCCATCGACTTCGCCGGTGACGCGCTGAACTACGGCGTGTCGCTGGCGGTGCTGGCTTCGGCGCTCGCCTGGCGTGCCCGGGCGGCCATGTTCAAGGCCTTCAGCATGATGGGTTTTGGTCTCTATGTGCTGGGCAGCGCGCTGTGGTCGGTCTGGAACGGCAGCGTGCCGGACGCGCCGACCATGGGCGTGGTGGCGTTGCTGGCGCTGCTGGCCAACGTGTCGGTGGCCTGGCTGCTGTACGCCTTCCGCGAGGGCGACGCCAACATGCGCAGCGTCTGGCTGTGCTCGCGCAACGACGCCATCGGCAACGTGGCGGTGTTCCTGGCGGCCCTGGGGGTTTTTGGTACCGGAGCCGCCTGGCCCGATCTGCTGGTGGCGGCCCTGATGGCGGGCCTTGCGCTGCACGGCGGCTGGCAGGTACTGAAGCAGGCGCGGGGGGAACTGGGGGGTAAGGCACCCACGGTCACGACCATTGACATCACGACCATGCCCACTGAGCCCATGGCGTCGGTGGCGTTCGACCCGGATATCTTCGAACGGTTGCACCGGGCGTACCTTCGGGTGGATCGCCGCGACCTGGACCAGGCCTGGCATCTGCTCGAAGCCCTGCATGTGCTCGGGCAGACGCGGCTGGTTCCACACGCGCGAACGCATGGGCTGATGCTCAGGCTGGCCTGGCGAACGCGAGACCTGGCCGAGCTGGCCGGGCAGCTGATGCGACTGCTGCTGGTGCCGCTGGGGCACCTGCTGGGCCGGCTGCCGCTAGGCAACACCGGGCGATCGAATGTTGGCGCGTTTCGGCCCATGCCGGTGGCGCCGGAACTGCTGGCGACCATCCGCGCACACCGATGACCGCCGCCACCCTGAACGCCCGTTGGGCTGTCACGGTCAACATCTCTTCATCACAGCCGACGCCCTATAATCTATCCTTGATGCGTGCCTGCTTGTTTGCCCTGCTGCTGATGTTCTGCCTGCCCCTGCAATGGGCCGGCGCAGCTACGGGCGCGCCTTGCGTGCACGAACCCTGCGCGCCCCTGCACGCCAGCGCGGCCGGTGTCTCGTCGCACACCGACGCCGCCGACCACGCCGGTGAGTCCCACGCGCAGCACCCGCACTGCGCAAGCTGCCACGCCGGCGCCGTGGCCCTGCTGGCCAGCGTTCCGTTTTCCACGAGCGACACCTGCACCCATAGACAAGCCGGGTCGAGCGCCTGGACCGAGGGCCTGTTTGTTGAGCGGCCCGAACGGCCGCAGTGGCCCACCCTGGCCTGACCAGGGTTCGACTTCCTTGGCGGCGCCTTTCGCCGCACTTCTCCGATCCCTGTGAAGCGTGCCAGCCCTTGCGGCTGGTGGTGTCCGTTCTTTCAGGGTCTTTTTCATGTCTGCATTTCCCTGGCGGGGTCGTCCCCGTCTGGCCTGGCTGCTTGCCGTGGCTTTTCTTCTGGCGCTGGATCAGCTAAGCAAAACCTGGTTCGCCAGCACCATCGCGCTGGGCACAGTGGTGGAGGTCACGACCGGATTCAACCTGGTCCATGTGCTCAACACCGGCGCCGCGTTCTCCTTGCTGGCCGAAGCGGGTGGCTGGCAGCGGGTGTTCTTGATCGTCATTGGTTTCATGGTGGTGGTGCCCATCACCTTCGTTTGTCTCGCGCGCCAGGCGGAACCGCTGGAGCGGGCCGCGGGCGCACTGCTCATGGCCGGTGGCAGCGGCAACCTGATCGATCGCATCGCCAGCGGCGCAGTGACCGACTTCCTTGACCTGCACTGGCGCGGGTTGCACTGGCCTGCCTTCAACCTGGCCGATGTGTTCATCGTTCTGGCGGCCGGCGCCTGGATTCTGATGTCCCTGCGTCCCGCCGTGGCCACCTCGAAAGGCGCGTCATGAACCGACCCTGGTCCCTGCTGCTCCTGGCCTGGCTGGTAGCTGCCACCGCCACCCTGGGCGCGCTGTTTCTGGGTGAGGTCATGGGCATGACCCCTTGCGTGCTGTGCTGGTACCAGCGCATCTTCATGTTCCCCATCGCCATCATTCTGGGGATAGCCTGCTTCACCGATGACCGACGGGGGGCCGTCTACGGCCTCGCCCTGGCACTGGGCGGGCTGGCCATGGCCGGGTACCACACCCTGCTGGTGGCCGGCCTGATTCCCAAGGCCTGGGTACCGTGCAGCGCCGGTGTGTCCTGCGCGGACCAGAAGCTCGACATCCTCAATGGCCTCCAGATCCCCTGGCTGTCGCTCGCCGCGTTCATGGCGCTGGTCATCCTTCTCGTCGTCTACCTCAGAAAGTCCTCCCAATGAATTCCAAAAAAATCACCGTCGTCGCCCTGGTCGTCATCGTCCTGGTGTTTTTCTTCCTGGGCATGAATGCGTACCAGAAGCGGGTGCAGAACTCGCAGGCCGAGAAGGTCAGCCAGGTGGTCCTGCAGTCTGGCAGCGCGCTAGCCAGCCAGACGGACAACCGGCTGGTCCGCTTCCATTCACCGGTCTTTGGCCCCAGCAATGCGCCGGTCACCATCGTCGAGTTCTTTGACCCGGCGTGCGAGACCTGCCGGGCGTTCTATCCCATCGTCAAGGACATCCTCAAGCAGTACCCGAACGATGTGCGTCTGGTGATCCGCTACGCCCCGTTCCATGCCGGCTCCGATCAGGTGGTCAAGCTGCTCGAAGCCGCCAAACGCCAGAACAAGTACCAGCCCGTGCTGGAAATGATTCTGGCCACCCAGCCGCAGTGGGCCGACCACGGCAAACCTAACATCGAGCTGGCGTTCCGGGCGGCACAGGAAGCCGGTCTGGACATTGCCAAGGCGCAGGCCGACGCCCAGGGCTCGGACATCGCTGCAGTGCTGAGACAAGACATCGAAGACCTGACCGCACTGGAAGTGACCAAGACGCCCACGTTCTTTGTCAATGGTCGCGGTCTGCCGTCTTTCGGTGACCAACAACTGCTGTCACTCGTGGCCGAAGAAGTGGCCAAAGCCAGGAAGTGACATGAACCCGCGTATTTCTTCCATCCCTGGCCACCTGTCCTTGGACCGTCGGCGCTTCATGCAGGCCGCTCTCGCCAGTGCAGCCGGTGTGCCTTTGCTGATGGCTTGCTCACCCGAAGTCACGCCGTTCAAAAGCACCGATGTGACCGGAGCCGCCTTTGCCAAGGATTTCCGACTCAAGGACCACCACGGCAACCTCAGAACGCTGGTTGACTTCAAGGGCAAGATCGTGGTCACCTTCTTCGGCTTCACGCAGTGTCCGGATGTTTGCCCCACCTCCATGACGACCATGGCCGAGGTCAAGCGCCTGCTGGGTGACCAGGGCGAGCAGCTGCAGGTGCTCTTCATAACGGTAGACCCCGAGCGGGACACCCAGGCACTGCTCAAGGAGTACATGGCGAACTTCGACCCGGGCTTCATCGCGCTGCGGCCCGAGCCCGACGAACTCAAAGACGTCGCGGCGGCCTTCAAGATCTACTACAAGAAAGTCCCTGGATCGACGCCAACGTCCTACACGATGGACCACTCGGCAGGGAAGTACATCTTCGACACCGAAGGTCGGGTGCGCTTGTTCTCTGCCTACGGAACCGACGCCGCCACGATCGCGGCGGACATCCAGGTGCTGTTGTCCGCCGCCTGAGGACGTCTTGTCATGAGAAACGTCCCGCTGCACCTGGTGCTCGCACAGATCCACCATCACAGACGGCCCGTGTTAGGCGCTCTGGGCGCCTTGATGCTGGGCACTGGCGTCGTAGCCATCGGCGTCATCAACCCTTTGCCCGACGTTGCCCAATGGCCGGATCGGCAGGTTGTGAATCCGTTGCTGGCAACCGACACGCTAACGGCAAGCTCGTTCAGGTCACCTCGAAATTTCGCTGCAGTACATGCAGAAATTTCAAGTGCAAGTGAGTGACCGATTTTTGCAAGTAAGCAGCCGTCAAAACCAACAAGTCAAAGTACCGCTGCCGCTGCATATCGGTCAGTCGTACGCGAAGTTCCTGGATGATTGAGCCGATCCAGTGGCTCAATCATCTACATCAAATCGCCACCAACTGCTGAATGTTCTTCACCTTCATCTCACTGCCTGGCCCGCTGGCGATCACCTCGCCGCGCTCCATGACCAGGTAGTTATCAGCCAGTTCTTCGGCAAAGTCGTAATACTGCTCGCACAGCAAGATGGCCATGCGCTGGCCTTGCAGGCCCACGTCGGCCAGTTGGCGGATGACGCGGCCAATGTCCTTGATGATGCTGGGCTGGATGCCTTCGGTCGGTTCGTCCAATATCAAAAGGCGCGGCTTGGCGGCCAGTGCGCGGGCAATGGCCAGCTGTTGCTGCTGCCCGCCTGACAGGTCACCACCCCGGCGGTGCAGCATCTGCTTGAGCACCGGAAAGAGCTGGAACAGTTCGGGCGGGATGGGCGTGCCGCCAGGCTGTGTGGCCAGGCCCATGCGCAGGTTATCTTCAACCGTGAGGCGGGCAAAGATTTCGCGGCCCTGGGGCACGTAGCCAATGCCTGCCGCAGCGCGTTCGTAGGGCTTGGCTTTGGTGATGTCCTGACCAGCGAGTGTGACGCTGCCGCTCTTGATGGGCACCAGGCCCATCAGGCTTTTGAGCAGCGTGGTCTTGCCCACGCCGTTGCGGCCGAGCAGCACCGTCACGTGGCCCTGGGCGGCGCTCAGGCTCACGTCGCGCAGGATGTGCGAGCCGCCGTAGTACTGGTGAATATTTTTGACTTCTAGCATATTCATCGCCCCAAATAGACTTCGATCACGCGCTCGTCGGCCTGCACCTGATCGAGCGTGCCTTGGGCCAGCACCGAGCCGTCGCACAAGACGGTGACGATGTCCGAGATGGTGCGGATGAAGCCCATGTCGTGCTCCACCACCATCAGCGAATGCTTGCCCTTGAGGCTGAGGAACAGCTCTGCCGTGCGCTCGGTCTCGTGGTCGGTCATGCCGGCCACGGGCTCGTCCAGCAGCAAGAGCTTGGGGTCTTGCATGAGCAGCATGCCGATCTCCAGCCACTGCTTTTGCCCGTGGCTCAGCACCCCGGCCTGCGTGCCCACCTGGTCGGCCAGATGGATGGTGTGCAGCACCTCGGCCAGGCGGTCGCTCTGGGCCGAGTCGAGCTTGAAGAACATGGAGGCCTTGACGCCCTTGTTGGTCTTCAGCGCGAGTTCCAGGTTTTCAAACACCGTGAGTTGCTCGAACACCGTGGGCTTTTGGAACTTGCGGCCGATGCCCAGCTGGGCGATCTCGGGCTCGTTGTGGCGCAGCAGGTCGATGGTGCTGCCAAAGTACACCGTGCCTGCGTCGGGCCGGGTCTTGCCGGTGATGATGTCCATCATCGTGGTCTTGCCCGCGCCGTTGGGGCCGATGATGCAGCGCAGCTCGCCCGGAGCAATGTCCAGCGACAGCTTATTGATGGCTTTGAAGCCGTCAAAGCTCACGCTCACGTCTTCCAGGTAGAGAATGCGGCCGTGGCTCACGTCCACTTCGGCGCGGTCGTGCAGCACGCGGCCGTAGCCCGCGTCACGCCCACCCGATTCGGTGGCGCTGGCCAGCAGTTCGGCATGGTGCTGGACGCGCTCGGCGCCTTTTTTCATGAGGTCGGGCGTCATGCCGCACCTCCTTTGCGTTTGAATTTGGCAAGCAAGCCCACCACGCCATTGGGCATGTAGAGCGTCACCGCAATGAACAGCGCACCCAAAAAGTACAACCAGAACTCGGGCGCGGTCACCGTGAGCCAGCTCTTGGCCCCGTTGACCAGGAAGGCACCGACGATGGGGCCGATCAAACTGGCCCGGCCTCCGACTGCCGCCCAGACCGCAATCTCGATCGAGTTTGCCGCGCTCATCTCACCGGGGTTGATGATGCCGACCTGCGGCACGTACAGGGCCCCAGCCACGCCGCACATCACGGCAGAGATGACCCAGATGCTCAGCTTGTAAGGCAACGGCGAATAGCCCGAGAACATCACGCGGCTTTCCGCGTCGCGGATGGCTTGCAGCACACGACCGTATTTGCTGGTGACCAGCCAGCGGGCAAACAGGAAGCAAGCCAGCAGGGTCAGACCCGTGAGCACAAACAGCGTCATGCGCATGCCGGGCGTGGCAATGGGCAAACCCAGAATGCGTTTGAAGTCGGTGAAGCCGTTGTTGCCGCCAAAGCCGGTCTCGTTGCGGAAGAACAGCAGCATGGCCGCAAAGGTCATGGCCTGGGTGATGATGGAAAAGTACACCCCCTTGATGCGCGAGCGGAAGGCAAAGAAGCCGAACACGCCTGCAATCACGCCAGGCACCAGCACCACCATCAGCAGCGTGGCCACAAAGCTGTCGGACAGCGCCCAGTGCCAGGGCAGTTCTTTCCAGTCCAGAAACACCATGAAGTCTGGCAAGTCGCTCTGGTACTGGCCGTCACGCCCGATCTGGCGCATCAGGTACATGCCCATCACATAGCCGCCCAGCGCAAAGAACAGGCCGTGGCCGAGCGACAGAATGCCGGTGTAGCCCCAGATCAGGTCCATGGCCAACGCGCAGATGGCGTAGCACATGATCTTGCCGATCAAGGCAATGGCGTAGTCGCTCAGGTGCAAGGCGCTGCCCGCGGGCACCAGCAGATTGAGTACGGGGGCCAGCACGCCCACGGCGAGCAAGCACACCAGAAATGCCGTCCAGGCTTTGCGGGTGAGCAAGGCGGGCGCGGCGGGGAGTTGTAGTTTGTAGCTCATGTTCATGCCTCCGCGCTGCGGCCCTTCATGGCAAAGATGCCTTGAGGACGTTTCTGAATGAACACGATGATGAAGACCAGCACCGCGATCTTGGCCAGCACCGCGCCGGTCCAACCTTCAAGCAATTTGTTGACCAGGCCCAGGCCGAGTGCTGCATACACCGTACCAGCCAGCTGGCCCACGCCACCCAGCACCACCACCATGAAGGCGTCAACGATGTAGCTCTGGCCAAGGTCAGGGCCGACGTTGCCAATCTGGCTGAGCGCACAGCCCGCCAGCCCGGCAATGCCCGAACCCAGCGCAAAGGCGTAGGTGTCGATGCGGGCGGTGTTGATGCCCATGCACGAGGCCATGGGGCGGTTTTGCGTGACGCCACGCACAAACAGGCCCAGGCGCGTTTTGGCAATCAGCAGCGACATGCCCAGCAGCACGGCAGCCGCAAAGCCGATGATGAGCACGCGGTTCCAGGGCAGTTGCAGGTTGGGCAGCACGGCAATGGAGCCGCTCATCCAGCTGGGGTTTTCCACGCCCACGTTTTGCGCGCCAAACAGGCTGCGCACCGCTTGCATCAGCATCAGGCTGATGCCCCAGGTGGCCAACAGGGTCTCCAGCGGTCGGCCGTACAGGTGCTTGAGGATGCTGCGCTCGAGCAATGCGCCCACACCCGCGGACGCGATGAAAGCCACCGGCAGTGCTGCCAGCAGGTAATAGTCAAATGCACCGGGCAGGTAGTTGCGAAACACCACCTGCACCACATAGGTGGCGTAGGCGCCGATCATCATGAGTTCGCCGTGGGCCATGTTGATCACGCCCATCAGGCCGTAGGTGATGGCCAGACCCAGCGCCACCAGCAGCAAGATCGACCCCAGGCTGGCCCCTGTGAAGAGCTGGCCCAGGCGCTCGCCCCAGCGCAAGCCGTCTTGCACCTGGCTCAGGGCCAGTTTGATGGCGGATTGCACAGCCGCATCCTGCTCGTTGCCCAGTTGCTGGTTGAGCAGCTGCAGCACTTCAGGCTGGCGGCTGGCGGCCAGCGTGCGTGCGGCCAGCAGGCGCTCGTCGGCTTTGTCGCTGGCCAGCAGCACAGCAGCGCGCGCCTGCTGCAGCAAGGCCAGCACAGCGCTGTCTTTTTCTGCGGCCAGCGCCTTGTCCAGCACCGGCAGGCGGCTGGCATCAGGTTCTTTGAGTAAGGCCAATGCGGCCTGCTGGCGCAGCGAAGCGTCGCTGCTGAAAAGTTTGAGGGCGGCCAGCGCGGTGTCGATCTCGCCGCGCAGGCGGTTGTTGAGCATGACGTCTTCGGCGTCTGGCGGCACATCCACAGCTTGGCCACTCACCGGGTCCAGGCCCTTGCCGTCTTTGACCACCAGCACCTTGCCTGCCGCCACTTTCACGGCGTCGTCGGACAGGGCTTGCAAAAAGGCAGCGGTTTTCTCGTCGCCCTGCGCCACGGCCTTGGCCAGCACTTCGATGCGGGCATCGCTTTCGCCTACCGCCATGCCCAAGGCTTCATCGGCCGTCAGCGCGTGGGCGTTGCAGCTCAGCAAAGCGCCAAGCACCATCGCCCATCTTGTCATCCATCGTCTCATCGTTTTGATCCGGTTGCGGGTGCTCCGAGCACCCCGTAAAAAAGGGGGAAGACCTGCGCCCTCCCCCTTTGTGGGACGCATGAAGCGATTTACTTCTTCACAGGCTCATCAGGCTTGCCTTCGTTGCCCGCGATGTAGGGGCTCCATGGCTTGGCCTTGACGGGGCCGGGGGTCTTCCAGACCACGTTGAACTGGCCATCGGCCTTGATCTCGCCAATGAACACCGACTTGTGCAGGTGGTGGTTCTTCTCGTCCATCTTGCTGGTGATGCCAGACGGAGCCTTGAAGGTCTGACCGGCCATAGCCTTGATGACGGCGTCGACATCGGTGGTCTTGGCCTTCTCGACCGCTTGCTTCCACATGTTGATGCCGATGTAGGTGGCTTCCATCGGGTCGTTGGTCAGGGGCTTGTCTTTGTGACCGGCGATGTTCTTGGCCTTGGCGTAGGCGGCCCACTTCTTGGTGAACTCGTCGTTGGCCGGGTTCTTGATGCTCATGAAGTAGTTCCAGGCAGCCAGATGGCCCACCAGTGGCTTGGTGTCCACGCCGCGCAGCTCTTCTTCACCCACCGAGAAAGCGACCACAGGCACGTCCTTGGCCTTCAGACCAGCGTTGCCCAGCTCTTTGTAGAAAGGCACGTTGGAGTCACCGTTGATGGTGGAGACCACAGCGGTCTTGCCACCGGCGCTGAACTTCTTGATGTCAGCCACGATGGTCTGGTAGTCAGAATGACCGAACGGGGTGTACTTCTCGTCGATGTCCTTGTCGGCCACGCCTTTGCTCTTGAGGTAAGCACGCAAGATCTTGTTGGTGGTGCGGGGGTACACATAGTCGGTACCCAGCAGCACCCAGCGCTTGGCGGCGCCGCCGTCCTTGCTCATCAGGTAGTCCACAGCGGGAATGGCCTGCTGGTTGGGCGCAGCGCCAGTGTAGAAGACGTTTTTGGACAGCTCTTCACCTTCGTATTGCACGGGGTAGAACAGCAGACCGTTCATTTCTTCGACCACAGGCAACACCGACTTGCGCGACACCGAAGTCCAGCAACCAAAGATCACGGAGACTTTGTCCTGACCCAAAAGCTGTTTGGTTTTTTCGGCGAACAGCGGCCAGTTGGACGCAGGGTCGACCACCACTGGCTCGAGCTTCTTGCCCAGCACGCCACCCTTGGCGTTGATCTCGTCGATGGCCATGAGCACGGTGTCTTTCAACACAGTCTCGGAAATGGCCATGGTGCCCGAGAGGCTGTGCAGCACGCCGACTTTGATGGTGTCGGCAGCTTGCGCTTGCAGGGAAAAGGACAAGCTGCCAGCAGCGATGGCTGCAGCGAGGGACAGGGCTTTGAGGTTGCCACGGCGGTTCATCATGAAAGCACTCCAGTCAGGATCAAGGTTGTTGGAAGAAGCGTTGTGTTCACGCTCAACCCTCTTGAGCAAAGGCCGTGCCAATTTTTAAAACTGCTGCGATCAGGCCTTCCACCCCACTTCAGCTTCCAGAGAAATTGGACCCGCTCTAATAAGAGCGCCTCATCCTGCACCGCACGCCCCATCGCGGCACGGGAATTGCTTGACTCAGTGCATTAACGCCCGAAATTGAACGGAATGCACCAAGATGGAACTCACACCCCGCGAGAAAGACAAGCTGCTGATCTTCACAGCGGCTTTGCTGGCTGAAAGACGCAAAGCCCGTGGCCTGAAACTCAATTACCCCGAAGCCGTGGCCTTGATCAGCGCCGCCGTCATGGAAGGCGCTCGCGATGGCCGCACCGTGGCGCAACTCATGAGCGAAGGCCGCACCGTTTTGACACGCACCGATGTGATGGAAGGCGTAGCCGAAATGATTCCGGACATCCAGGTCGAAGCCACTTTCCCCGACGGCACCAAATTGGTGACTGTGCACCAACCCATTGTTTGATATTCAGGACTCCTCAAATGAAAACCCGACACATCGCACTTGTGATTCTGGCCGCAACGACGCACCTGGGCGCATTCGCTCACGAAGGCCACGGCATTGAAGGCAGTGCACATTGGCACGCCTCGGACACCTTGGGTTTTGTCGGGATGGCTGCAATCGTGGCTGTAGCCTGGTTTCTAGGCAAGGGCAAGTGAAATGAAACTCCCACGCTCTGCACTTTGTGTCATCGCTGCCCCCCGAGGGGGCGAGGCCTCCTTTGAGGCGGCTCGGCAGGAGGCCTTATGACACCCGGCGAACTCTTCATTGATACGGGCGAACACGCCCTCAACACCGGCAGGCGCGCTGTGACGCTGCTGGTCAAGAACACCAGCGACCGGCCCATCCAGGTCGGCTCGCACTACCACTTTGCCGAAACCAATGCGGGGCTGGACTTTGACCGCGCCGCCGCGCGCGGCATGCGCCTGAACATCGCAGCAGGCACGGCCGTGCGCTTCGAGCCCGGACAGCAACGCACGGTGGAGCTGGTGGACTACGCGGGTGAACGCCTGGTGTATGGCTTCCGTGCTTTGGTTCAAGGAAAGCTTTGATATGGCAACGATTGGAAAACGCGCTTACGCCGAGATGTTCGGCCCCACCGTGGGCGACCGTGTGCGGCTGGCCGACACCGAACTCGTGATCGAGGTCGAAAAAGACTTCACCTTGCAGGCCGGAGGCTACGGCGAAGAGGTCAAGTTCGGCGGCGGCAAAACCATCCGAGACGGCATGTCGCAAAGCCAGCGCACCCGTGCGCAAGGTGCGGTGGACTGCGTGCTGACCAACGCCCTCATCGTGGACCACTGGGGCGTGGTGAAGGCCGACATCGGCCTGGTGGGCAGCCGCATCGCCGCCATTGGCAAAGCTGGCAACCCCGACACGCAGCCGGGGGTCGACATCGTGATCGGCCCGGGCACCGAAGTCATCAGCTGCGAGGGCCTGATCGTCACCGCAGGCGGTGTGGACTCGCACATCCACTTCATTGCGCCCCAGCAGATCGACGAAGCCCTGGCCAGCGGCGTGACCACCATGCTCGGCGGCGGCACCGGACCTGCCACGGGCACCTTTGCCACCACCTGCACACCCGGCCCCTGGAACATCGAACGCATGATGCAGGCGGCCGACGCCTTTCCGATGAACCTGGGCTTTCTGGGCAAGGGCAACGCCGCCCTGCCCGACGGCCTGCGCGAGCAGATCAGCGCGGGGGCCATCGGCCTCAAATTGCACGAGGACTGGGGCACCACGCCTGCCGCCATCGACAACTGCCTGAGCGTGGCCGAAGAGACCGACACCCAGGTCGCCATCCACACCGACACACTCAACGAGTCGGGCTTTGTGGAAGACACCGTGGCCGCGTTCAAGGGCCGCACCATCCACACCTTCCACACCGAAGGCGCAGGCGGCGGCCACGCGCCCGACATCCTCAAGGTGGTGGGCGAGGTCAATGTGCTGCCGTCTTCGACCAACCCCACGCGCCCCTACACCGTCAACACGCTCGATGAGCATGTGGACATGCTCATGGTCTGCCATCACCTGGACCCGGCGATTGCCGAAGACCTGGCCTTTGCCGAGAGTCGTATCCGCAAGGAAACGATTGCGGCTGAGGACATCCTGCACGACCTGGGCGCCATCAGCATGATGAGCAGCGACAGCCAGGCCATGGGCCGCGTGGGCGAAGTCATCATCCGCACCTGGCAAACAGCGCACAAGATGAAGGTGCAGCGGGGCAAGCTCGATGGCGATTCGGATCGCCACGACAACGCCCGTGTCAAGCGCTACATCGCCAAGTACACGATCAACCCCGCGATTGCGCACGGCATCAGCCACGAAGTGGGCAGCGTCGAGGTGGGCAAATGGGCCGATCTGGTGATCTGGAAGCCCGCCTTCTTCGGCATTAAACCCGCCATCATCATGAAGGGCGGCTTCATTGCGCTGGCGGCCATGGGCGACCCCAACGCCTCCATCCCCACCCCGCAGCCGGTGCACTACCGCCCCATGTTCGGCAGCTTTGGCGGTGCGCTGGCCAAAGGCTCGCTGACCTTTGTGTCGCAAGCCGGCTTGCAGGACGGTGTGGGCGAGCGTTATGGCCTGGCCAAGACGCTGTCAGCCGTCAAGAACATCCGCAGCGTGGGCAAAAAGGACATGGTCCACAATGCCTACGCGCCGCGCATGGAGGTGGATGCCCAGACCTATGTGGTGCGCGCCGACGGCATGCTGCTGACCTGCGAACCCGCAGCCAGCCTGCCGATGACCCAACGCTACTTTTTGTTCTGATGCTGATCTGCTCCAAACGCATGCCCCAGGCCAAGGGCCTGGCCAAAGTCCTGGTCCAGCGCGCCGCTTCGGTCACGCTGGACTGGGACACGCGCCAAAAAAGCCGCTTTGACGCCACCGACAGCACAGGCCGCCAGCTGGGTGTGTTTTTGCCGCGCGGCACCGTGGTGCGCGGTGGCGATGTGCTGGTGGCCGAAGACGGTTCTCTGGTGCGTGTCGAGGCCGCGCCGCAAACGGTGCTGCGCATCACCGCCTGTGCTGAACACGGCTCGCCCTTTGACCTGATGCGCGCCGCCTACCACCTGGGCAACCGCCATGTCCCCATCGAGCTGCGGCCCGACCACCTCAAGATCGAACCCGACCATGTGCTGGCCGAGATGCTGCGCGCCATGCACATGACAGTGTCCGAGGTGCAGGCCCCGTTCGAGCCCGAAGGCGGCGCCTACGGCGACAACGCCATGATGGGCCACGACCACGGGCATGGGCACAGCCACCACCACGGTCACAGCGGCTGCGGACACGACCACACGCATGGCCACTGACACCCCGGCACTTCTGCAGCTGATCTGGCTGGCGTCCCCCGCCTTGCCGGTGGGAGGGTTTTCGTATTCCGAAGGCTTGGAAACCGCCATCGATCACGGCCTGGTGCACGACGAAGCCAGTTGCACCGCCTGGCTGACCGACCAGCTGCTGCTCACACAGGCGCGTGGCGACATGGCCGCCATCGCCCAGGCCGTACCCGCCTGGCAAGCCATGGACACGGCGCGGCTGCAAGAACTGAACGCCTGGGTGCTGGCCACCCGCGAAAGCAGCGAGATGCGGCTGCAGACGGTGCAGATGGGCAAGTCCCTGCTGGACTGGCTGCGCAACCTGCAGGGCCACAGCCCGGCCAGCCCCGAAGCGCTGCACTGCCTGGCCGACCTGCCCCCCACCTACCCGCTGGCCTACGCCCTGGCCCTGGCCTGCAGCCAGGCCCCGCTGGACCAGGCCCTGCAGGCCTACGCCTTTGGCTGGGCCGAAAACATGACCCAGGCCGCGCTCAAAGCCGTGCCACTGGGCCAGAGCAGCGGCCAGCGCATGCTGGCGGTGCTGGCCCGCACCATTCCAGAGGCGGTGCACACCGCCCTCACCCGCACCGACGAGACGCGTCAGGCCTTCAGCCCCATGCTGGCCATCCTCTCGTCGCGCCACGAAACCCAATATTCACGACTCTTCCGATCATGACTGCACTGCATCACATTCCGAATCGCACCAAGAAACTGCCGCCCCTGCGCGTGGGCATTGGCGGGCCTGTGGGCTCTGGCAAGACCACCCTGCTGGAGATGCTGTGCAAGCACATGCGCGAAAAATGGGACCTGATCGCCATCACCAACGACATCTACACCAAGGAAGACCAGCGCCTGCTGACCATCAGCGGCGCGCTGCCTGCCGAGCGCATCATGGGTGTGGAAACCGGCGGCTGCCCGCACACCGCGATCCGCGAAGATGCGTCGATCAACCTCGAAGCGATCGACCGCATGCTGGAGAAGTTCCCCGATGCCGACATCGTGTTCATCGAAAGCGGCGGCGACAACCTGGCCGCCACCTTCAGCCCCGAGCTGAGCGACCTGACGATCTACGTCATCGACGTGGCCGCGGGCGAAAAAATTCCGCGCAAAGGCGGCCCGGGTATCACCAAGAGCGACCTGTTCGTCATCAACAAGACCGACCTCGCCCCACATGTGGGCGCCAACCTGGACATCATGCGCCAGGACACCGACCGCATGCGCCCCAACCCCGACACCCGCCCCTGGGTCATGACCAACCTCAAGACGCTGGACGGTCTGCAGAACGTGGTCTCCTACATCGAGCGCAAGGGCTTACTGAACGCGACTTGAAGGCGGGACGGATAGAGTCGATCTTGCCGTTACAATGCAAGCCAGCAGACCCGGGAAGAGTGGCAGAGTGGTCGATTGCAACGGTCTTGAAAACCGTCGACTCGCAAGGGTCCGTGAGTTCGAATCTCACCTCTTCCGCCAATACGCCCTATCAGGGCGTATTTTTTTGTCCAAATCATGTGGGACAAGAAACAAGTTTCCCTATATAGTTCGAATCTCAGTGTCTCAAATTCTCTCAAATAATCTTGTTCAGTCGCAAGATGAGATGTGGGACAAGTTGTGGGACAAAAGTGTCCTAGCTTTGAATTGAGGTTCGGAATGCCCAAACAGACCAAGGAAATGACGGCGCTCACCGCCAAGCGTCTTGTTGAGCCAGGCAAATATCCAGTCGGCACGATCCCCGGTTTGTACCTGTGGGTGCGTGAGAGCGGTAGCAAGAACTGGGTGCTACGTATCACGGTGCGCAGCAAACGCAAAGACATTGGGCTTGGCGGTTATCCGGCTGTTGGGCTTGCAGATGCCGTCAGGTTAGCGCGGGCCATGCGCATGGACGCCACCGAAGGTGGTGACCCACTAGCCGAGCGGCGGGCGAGCAAGAAAACCGCGATGACATTTCGACAGGCTGCGGATGAGTACATCAAACTGCACCGCCCCAGTTGGAAGAACGCCAAGCACGCGCAGCAATGGGTCAACACTCTAGAAACCTACGTGCACACCACCCTTGGAAATGTGCCGGTGGAGGCGATTGACACTGAGCATGTGCTTGAAATTCTCACACCGTTTTGGACGACAAAGAACGAAACGATGGTACGGGTCCGCAACCGGATTGAGCTCGTTTTGTCGTGGGCCATGGCCACAGGTCATCGCGAGCGGGGTTTGAACCCAGCAGCTTGGCGGGGACATCTTGATCACGCACTACCAAGACCATCGCGAGTCAACGGGCGCAAGCATCACGCAGCCATGCCGTGGACCGAGTTGCCTGAATTCATGAACAAGCTGAAGCTGGTCGAAGGTTCAAGCGCAAGGTGTTTGGAATTTACGATCCTGACCGCATCCAGATCTGGTGAGGCACGTGGAGCCACGTGGGATGAATTTGATTTGGATCGAAGCGTTTGGAACATCCCTGCGGAGCGGATGAAGGCCGGGCGCCCACATCGTGTGCCGTTGGCTGAGGACGTTGTTGAGTTGTTGAAATCGTTGCCTCGTGTCGAAGGTGAGGCGTTGGTGTTTTGGAGCAAAAAGCGCGATACGCCGCTGTCGGACATGAGTTTGACTATGTTGTTGCGCCGCCATGCGCCCGGGTTCACGGCTCACGGTTTTCGTTCAACGTTTAGAGACTGGGCGGCGGAATCCACGACATATCCGAATGAGGTCTGCGAAATGGCGCTGGCTCATGCCGTTGGAGATGCTGTTGAAAGCGCGTACCGTCGAGGCGACTTGTTTAACAAGCGAGTTGCGCTCATGCAAGATTGGGCTTATTTTGTCTACAGGTTACAGGTAGTTGCCGGTGTTGTTCAACTGCGGAGCGCCGCATGAATGCCAACATTCGTCGCGAATTGTCGCGTTACCTCAGCGGCAAAGGATATTTGAACGCAATTGACGGACTGTTAGATGTCTATGACAAGCTTCACACGCTACCCGAAGCCATACACGATATACCTAGACAGGTTAGGGGTACGCGTGAGGCATACGGCAGGCTGGTGAAAATCCTCGAGCGCGCGGTGGCCGCTGCACAAAGCATAGAACAATCTCTACCCTCGTCGGAAGGGCTTTACATGGATTACGTTATCGAGCGGGAGTTGGTCACTCGATTGACTGCGGTGCTCAATGACGTTAAGAGGGTAACCCCAAAGATTGGTGGTGGACGCCCAAAGAGTATCGGCGAAGAAAAAATAACCCTTGCGGTGTACGGTGTGTTGCATCGTTCAGGGGTACCTGATTCGCGTGTCTTTACGGTAGCAAAAGACTGCCTAATGTTGATGGGTTTTGATATTTCAGACCGGGTCGTAAATCAAGTCAGAAAGCTCACAAAACCCACCTGAAAAACCGCACCTGTTTTGTTATCGGTCATTCGGTGACATCTTGGCATCATCCGCCGCATACCGCATCAAGCGGGATTGTTTGGAGGAAGATGATGTTGGCACATCGATATTACCGAATGAGTGGCTTGGCAACGACCAAGAGCCGGTACGGCGTCGTACCCGCAAGCGCCCCCACAATCTGGCGTTGGGTTCGCAACGATCAGTTCCCGAAACCATTTCGGTTGAATGGCATGACGGTGTGGGACGCCGAAGCAGTTGACGACTTTATTCGCGCGCGCATTGAAGAGGGTGCGGCATGAATTCGAACACTCAACCCCACGACAACGCTTACGAAACCGCGCTTGCGCAGATCAGAGCGGGCATCGAGTACCTCACAACTCGGCTGCAGGAAAAGCGAGCTGCGCTCAAGAAATCCGACGTCGCCATCAATGCCTTGTCGGACCTGATCGTTGCAGCGGCAAATGGCGATGCACAAACCGAGGGCGGCGCCCGATTGACCTTGGCTGACGCGACTAAGGGTGCAAGTGAGTTACGGCAAGTTCACCAGTTGTTGGTTGCCGAGATCGCTGAGTTGGAAGCCGCACTTCAAAAGGCCAAAAGGCATGAGCGGGCAGAACGCGGTCACAGTGAATTGCTCATGAAGATGAAACAACTACCGCTGCCTCTTTGAGCGCTCATCCGGTTTCATTTCACAAACACCCGAAAAGAAAAAGCCCCGCCAAGGCAAGCGGGGCAAAGGAATATTCGTGTTCGATTTTACCGTTGAGGCCGAAACTCGGCCAGAAGAATTTTTCGATGTCATCAGTCCCGTGGACACGGATGGTGCACTGCCTTGCGCTGCGGCGTCTGATGCCAAAGGCATCCCGAACCGGTACATTTGGCCCCGATCTGGCAAATGCGTAAACCAGTACTTGGCAATCACCACTCGGCGAAAACATGGGGCGTATTTCACCCCTGCTGTATTCTGTGCACCGCCAAAGGGCAAGCGCCGCCGCCTGAAATCATTGGCCGTCGCTGTGCGTGCTGTGTGGATAGACATCGAAGGCACCGAGGCCAAAGGCGGTTATGACGGACGAGACGCCGTCCTGTCCGCGTTGGAGCGATTTTCCCAAGCTACTGGCATGCGGCCAACATTCGTGGTGTTGACTGGGTCAGGCGGCGCTCACGCGTACTTTGTGGTTGATCGCAACGTGACGGTCGAAGAATGGCAAGGCTTAGCCAACCGTTTGGTTGCGTTAGCCGAACAACAAGGCCTAAAGATTGATGCACCTGTTACAACCGACATAAGCCGAATCATGCGTGCGCCTGGCTCAGTGCATCAAAAGACGGGCGTGACAGTGATGGCCTACCGAACAGGCCCCGCTTACTCACTTGTTGATTTGCAGGGCGCGCTGGGTACCGAGCATGGCGCGTCGCCGACGGTAACGCCACGACCCTACGACTTGAGCGTCAACGCGGAATTGGGTTTGACTGACGACAAGCCGAGAAGACACAAACCATTCTCAATGCGCGATGCGGCGCAGCATTGTGCAGCCATGCGCATGGCCATTACTGGCCGTGGTGCCAAGACGCCTTATCAACCATGGATTTTGGCGTTGCAGACAGCCGTGTTGTCGGTAGAGGGTGAGCAAATGGGGCACGACATCAGTGATGGCCACCCTGAATATGACGCGGACACGGTTGATCAAAAGATGGTCAGCTTCACGGGCGGACCGCCTGCTTGCAGAACTTGGCACCACGCGTGGGGTTCTGATTCGCCGTGTCCTGTTTGCTTGTACGGAGGGATTGAGCAATGACCAGTCCGTTCAGAATTCACAAAAGCCCGCACAGCTTGGGAGCCATTGAGCCTCAAATAACCGCACCCGAAATCACACCGGTTGTAGCGCCGTCCGAATCAGCCGCGTCGTCTGCAAATGATGTGCCTGGTGTACCCGTCCTTGTGTCAAGTCTTCGGGAGACAACACGCGCTGTACTTGAGGCCAACTTCCCGGACTGGAAGATGCGTGACGGCCAAAAGATTGCTCCACGCAACACTGCAGCCAATTTGGTTGCGTTGATGCGCTTGAGGGGATGGACGGTCCGTTACAACGAAATGACCCACCGCCCGGAGTTGACCCATGACGGCGCACTGGTTCCACATGATGATGACTTGAACACCAGCGTCACGTGGTTGGGGGACGAGGCCGTAAAGCACGGGCTTGAGCGTTCAACGGTCCCAGAATTCGTGGCAGCTGCAGCTAAATTGAACGCCTACCACCCAATGCGGGATTGGGTGCTTTCGGTGCCGTGGGATCGCGTGGATCGTCGGGAAATGTTATTTCAAACGCTCGTGTTAGCCGATCAGTCCAAGGCGCTGCTGGCGCAGCGCTTGCTTAGCAAATGGATGCTCCAAGGGGTTGGTGCGCTCATGGAACCGGACGGCTTGTCCGCTGTTGGCATGCTTGTTCTCCAGGGTCCACAACATGGTGGTAAGACGTTCTGGGTTCGACACCTAGTGCCGCTGCCGGGCGCATTTGCTGAGGCCTTGACGCTAGATCCGACCGACAAAGACTCTGTTCTCCGCGCTATTGGTGTGTTCATTGGGGAACTTGGGGAGCTTGATGGCACCATGCGCAAAGCTGACATAGCGCATCTCAAGGGGTTTATCACGAGTCAGTGTGACGAGATTCGTCCGCCATATGGCCGTCAGTCCGCGTATTACAAGCGACGCACGATTTTCGTGGGCACAGTGAACGGCACAGCCTTTCTGGTCGACGACACTGGCAATCGCCGTTTTTGGGTGATCGAAGTTGTCCGTTGCGAGGTATTGCCCGCTGACGTGATGCAACAAGTCTGGGCGCAGTACATGCACATGTACCAACAGGGGGAACGTTGGCACCTGGAACCGGATTTACTGCAAGCGATCAACGAAGCCAACCGTAATTTCGAGACGGTGGACCCGCTGGGAGAGCAGATTGCCGGTGCGTTCGATTGGGCATCAGTGGATGTAAGCGATGTGACCACCGAGAACCGCATCCAACACTCTGATCTGGTGTGGAAAACAGCGACTCGTGTTTGCCAGCAAGCCGGGCTCGAATTTCCCAACAGGTCCGAGGCCACAAGGGCCTCTGCGATTGTCAAACGCCTTTGGGAACGACAGTGCCGACAAGCTGTGGAGACAGTGCCATCAGCGGAGGAAATCCCCCACGTGACCCTGTTTGAACGGCGCGCCAATGGCGAAAGGTTACTTGCGATTCCCCGCAAACGCGCATCTCAAGCCTAGTCGCAGTGCCAGCACGGTGCCGCTGGAGTGCCGCCTTGGTTTTCTTCGGCACTGGACTGGATTGCTGCGTATCAGAGGCCAAACAGCCTCAAAACCCTCTTGTCAGGGTCACGTGGTTACCAAATCTCAAAAACATCGCTCAAGCCGGTTGCCAGAAAAGTTAGGAAACCCTCGGTCACGTGCCCCTTCGGGCACTCAGCCGATCAACCCAATGAAATGAACATGCCAATGCATCGCCCACATCCCGAATTCCAACGCCAAACACTTGATTTCAAGACCTTGGACCGCCTTCACGCCTTGCGCGATTGGCTTGCACACCCGCAGTTCGTACAAATGATCGACGGCGGCGACAGGCAGCTTAATGGCCTAGAGCGTCTAGAACGGTTGCGAACCGCATTTCACGAAGCTGCGCACCTCGTCGCTTGCGTAGCTTGCCCAAGATCTAGCGTTCATCACGTTCTCATTCGCCACATCCCTAAATGCCCAAGGCGCGTGTCGCGTCGCCGCAGCGCCGCTGGTGGTTTTGCAGGCTGCGAGTTGTATCAAGACGAAGAATATTTTGTGACACTGGCTGGCTATGCTGCCGAGGAGTGGATGAACAACCAACGTCAGTTGTGTCGCGACGGAATAAATCGCAAGGGCGGCAGCGCTGATTATGAAAGTGGTTTTCGACACGGGTATGAGTGGGTGCTCGCCGAGGCCCATGCGTTTGTTGAAACCCACAGCGACTTGATCTTGAGGGTTGGATGTGGCCTCATGTTGATGGCGGATCGCAACGGTCTGGTGCAGGGGAAAAAACTTGATACCTTGGTCGACTGGATAAAGGGTCAAGCCACGCGGTTTTCATCACGCGATGCCAAAACTGCCAAGGCTTTCGGAACATGCGGCGCTTGATGACAAGCACAATGTTCCGCGTGTCTGACGTGCACGGGAAAACGGTGCACGCTCTTCCTCCTCGTACTTGTAAATTCTGGGTTACAAACGGTAGGCGGCGCTAGACTCGATGCCCGGAGAAACGGTATGCAGACAAAAACGATTTACGGCTTTGGACTCAAATCTGATCTGGAGTTGGACTCAGCACATCCCCGCATCACCGTGCGTGCCAGTGGATGGACGACCACGCCAAACGGAGAATTTCACTACACCGGCAAACGTGCAGTCACGGTGCGAAAAGCCATCGAACTTGAGTGTAAGCCCGACAAGCGTGAGCGCCCCTCGGTCGAACATCGGTACGACGCTCGTACCTTGCCTACGAAGTGTGGGGAGTGGGTCCGGCTGTGGTTCAGGTCACCATGCGACGCAGCGCGCTTGCCATTTATCGATCGTCATCCGCCCATGGTTTGGTGGGACTACGATGACTCCGACGACTGGGCGTCCAAGCGGTGGGCGCGGGCGCTTGTGGCATCCCATCGTGCCAAGTGATCGCGGCAAAACGGTGCAACTTTTCCGCCAATCGAACGCCTGGAAACGACCCGTTGCAGTCATCCGATCTGATCAGCCGAGTACCCGGATCGCAGCGGTTGCTGACATCAGATAGGCGATCATTGACGACGGCTACTCGATCGCCATCAGTCATTCAATCAATAGCTGTAAACGCCGCGCCCGCTCTTGCGGCCCAGCCAGCCAGCGGCCACCATTTC